>TARA_B100000963_G_scaffold362052_1_pt1 | contig 31442 bp, 24 predicted proteins | sample TARA_B100000963 | Tara Oceans TARA_B100000963 (sample SAMEA2622097) | marine metagenome | biome: marine biome (ENVO:00000447); feature: surface water layer (ENVO:00002042); material: "saline water (ENVO:00002010), including plankton (ENVO:xxxxxxxx)" | depth 5 m | reverse complement strand
GATCGTCTGCGGGTAAAGGTAAATGGCATGGACCTGATATCTTCCTGTCCCAATCATATGAACCCGCCGCTTTCCTACATGGCACCAAATGATGTGGGCACTTTAACGGTATATGCCGGATTAGCGCCGGTCAGTGTTGGCGGCGATAGTCTCGGCGGATCTATTATCGCCGAGTCACTGCCACCGGAATTTCTCACCAGTGCCGGAGCGGAGTTTTCCGGCGAGGTCGGCGGGTTTTACCGTAGTAATAACAATGCTCGCGGCGCAAACCTTAAGGTCAGTTATCTTACCGACACAACCTTGCTGAGCTATTCCGGTAACTGGAGTAAAGCCGACAACTATACAGCCGCGGATAAATTTAAAACCCAGACCGCCAGCGGACGCCCGGACCATCAGCTTGCTCTGGATAAAGTGGGCTCATCGGCCTATGAAACGCAAAATCATTCTCTGCGTTTAGCCTGGCAACTCAACCAGAATAACAGCATTGATGCGAGGCTGAATTATCAGGACATGCCCCAACAGCTCTACCCCAATCAGCGCATGGACTTACTGGATAATGAACAAATCAATCTCAATCTGGCCTGGCACCGCGAAACCGACTGGGGGCAGCTAACCACTCGTTTTTATCACGAAAAAGTCGACCATATGATGGACTTTGGTCCTGATAAACAATACTGGTATGGCAGCAACGCAATGATGGGCATGCCATGCTCGCCAATTCGGTTTATGGGCGATCCGCAAGGCACATGTGCTGCCGGTATGCCAATGTACAGCGAATCAGACAACAATGGCCTGACTGTAAAGTCCGATTACTATCTGGCCGCTAACGATGTTCTGCGAATTGGCCTCGAGCTGCAGCAGTATGCACTGGACGACTACTGGACGCCCTCCGGTGGCGGCATGGGCCCTGGCACATTTTTAAATATTAATAATGGCCAGCGTGATCGCATTGCTATTTATGCCGAGCGTGAACAGGCTACCAGTGCAAACTGGCTGTTAATGTACGGCCTGCGCTATGAAAATGTGGCCATGCAAACCGACGAGGTTGAAGGATACGCAAATGGTGCCGGCGCGCCGGGCATGCAAATGATGCAGGCCGCGGCCTTTAATAGCGGTTCGCGCAGTAGTACCGACCACAATGTTGATGTCACCCTTGTTGCTCGCTACCAGGCCAGTGAGGCGCTGAACATTGAATTTGGTTACGCGCACAAAGTGCGATCAGCCAACTTATATGAAAAATATACGTGGTCTTCCTGGATGATGGCAGCCGGTATGAACAACCTGGTTGGCGACGGCAATGGATACGTGGGCAATGCCAGCCTGGACCCGGAGCAAGCCAATACTGTATCGGCGAGTATGAGTTGGCAGGATGAACAACATAATTCACTAACGGTTACCAGTTACTGTACTTATATCACAGACTATATTGATGCTGTAGCGGCCAATTCGATGTGGCAGCCGAATCAATTTAACGTACTGCGCTACGAAAACCAGTCAGCCCGTATTTATGGGACCGACGTGAGTGGCACCTGGCATATCGGTCATGGCAAGAGTGGCCACTGGCAACTCGATGCCAGCCTGAGTGCCACCAGCGCAGAAAATAAAGATACCGGCTCAGGTTTGTATCAGGTGATCCCGGTCCAGGGTAGCTTAACATTGTCGCACCAATATGATGGCTGGCACAGTAGCCTGGAATGGGCGCTGGCAAGCAGTAAAGAAAAAGTCTCTGACATCCGCAATGAAATACAAACTGCGGGCTATGGGTTACTGAACTTGCAGGTGAGTCATCAATGGCAGTCATTCAGAATCGATGCCGGCGTTGAAAACCTGCTTGATAAGTTTTATTTCAACCCGACCGGCGGCGCCTACACCGGTCAGGGAATGACTATGTCGCTCAACGGAATTCCATACGGAATTGCGGTACCTGGTATGGGGCGCGCCGTTCATGCCGGCTTTCAGTGGCAGTTTTAAAGGCCTGAAAAGAGGTGTGGCAGCTTGGCTCACTTGTTGTTGCGGACAGTGAATGCCACACCTTTTCTTTTTTTCTGTGTTGCGCCCGGTCACCCCCTCCTTGCAAAACTTCGGTATACTCACTGCAATGATTTAAACAGGTGCTGACATGTTACTGCTGTTGTTTTTGCTTATTTTCGGCCGACGTCGTATTCCCACAGGCATTACTCTGCTGCTGGCGTTGCTGGAGATTGGCCTGGTCAATCTTTCCATTGCCCTGAATGGGGCCGCAAGCAATCCTTTCAGCAGTATTTTGCTGGTCCCCCTGGTGTTAAGTCTGATGCTGTTGCCCTTTAAAGCGGGCTTTGTGGTTCTGGCCATCAGTATTCTCGGCCAGGGCCTGCAGCTTATAGTGCCTGCCACCGGCCATCACTCAGCAATGATGCAAAGCCACGCCCAGGGAATGGTGCTTAGCTTTATCTTAACCAGTTTGCTGGTTACCACCGTGATTTTTTATTTCCGCTTACAGTTGGGCGCCAAAACTGCGGCCATCCAGCAACTTAGGGAACGCCAGCTCAGAGACGAACAGTTACTGGCCATCGGCACCGCCGCCGCCCAGCTTACCCATGATGCAGCCACGCCAGTACAAACCATGGGACTCATACTGGAAGAACTTTCCGACAGCCGCGATCTAACGTTACTGGTAGAACTGCAAAGTCAGTACTCGCAGTTAGAAATACTGCTAAGAAACTGGCGGGACGTGGCCGACGATGTGCGTGAAGCCCGCACCAGCGAGTTTTCACCGGTCAACCTGATACGCGCTATTCGCCACCTGATTATTCTGGCGCGACCGGAGGCGCAAATTAACTGGCCACAGCAAATGCCCCACAACGGCTGTATTGAAGGCGATAGAACGCTTATTCCTGCACTGGCTAATATCGTTATTAATGCCTGTGATGCCGCTGCCAGCGAGGCGGTGAATGTCAGTATGGACGCTGACAGCGCGCTGTTACGATTAACCGTAACCAACCCTGTTAGCCACAACACTGCGTTTCCCAAAGAGCTGTTGGGCTCCCGGTTTATTCACAGTGAGTCTGGATTTGGTGTGGGCGCGGTCTTATCGAACGCCACCATTGAAAAATATGGCGGCAAGGTTAGCTGGGAAAAAAGTGGCAACCAGGTCACAACGGTCATTGAGCTGCCCTTAGCTAAGGGAGAGAGAAAAGTTGACTAAGTCACTGCTGATTATTGATGATGACACCCGCCTCACAGCGGTATTAGAACGGCGCTTTACGGCTACCGGCAATTACTCGGTAACCACTTTTGCCCGGGCAAGTGAAGCACTTGTGGCACCGGCACAGCCTTGCTTTGCCATTTTACTGGATATGATGATTGACGATGAACTGGGGCTTGAGTATATCAGTGCCCTAAAAGACCGTTATCAGCCACAACACCTGATCATCATGACCGGCTATGCCAGTATTGCCACCACGGTAACCGCTATGAAACGCGGTGCTACAGACTATCTGGCCAAGCCTGCCAGCTTTAATGAACTTATCAGTAAACTCGAGGGCCAACCTGTAACCGCAGCGGTAGAGCATAAACCGCTGACAGCGGCTCAGGCAGAATGGGAACATATTCAGCGGATCCTCGCCGAACACGACGGTAATATTTCCAGAACGGCAGAAGCCTTAGGTATGCACCGGCGTAGCCTGCAGCGTAAGCTGCAAAAACATTCGCCAACAAAAAAATAAGCCCCGGCAAGGCCGGGGCTGCAGACTGACTAAACAGCCTGTGGGGTATAAACGGTAATCCATGTTACCAATACCCCGATAAGAGCCCATTTTAGCAGGGGCTACAGCTCACAAAGGGAAAATCTGTAACTTAGTTTTTGCTCAGCAAATCACGTTGTTTGGCCAGTTGCAGGTTTTGCGAAACAATACGCTGCTTGGTTTTTCTTTCATTGGCCAGAGTTAAGTCAGCGATACACGCTGGCGTGTTATCTGCCACGCAATGCATTACCGCACGGTTGTTAAGAGCGAATACGTTGTTGCTGCTGGCATCAACGGCTTCGTTGCAATGCGCTTTGGCGCTGTCTAAGTCACCAACCGCTACGTAAGCTACGCAAAGGTTATTCAGCAGAGGTAAGCGGTTTACACTTACACTGGTGCGGGCCAGAGTTGCCTTAGTACGGGCAATCCCTTTAGCAAAGTCGCCCTGCTCAATTTCACGCACACCATTTACATCGCGCATGCTGGTTTTTAATTGAAACGACTCAGCGGTAACCTGGCTGCCCGCCATTGCGCCACCAGCAAATGAACAACATACAGCAACGAGCAACGGCTTTTTGATACGGTTAATGAAAGACATAATTTTTTCCTCAACACAACGAACAGTTATTTGTTAGCCTTATCCTCTGTCGACATGCAGAAACTGCTTGTTAACCAAAAGGCCACTACTTGTTTAAATTTCGGTTGAGTATGTAGCACGATTCACCGGGCTGCCTGATGAACAACAAATTAAAACCTAAAGAATAACTAATAGATTTTTTATTTCTTTTTTATAATGAGTTACAATAAAACCTAATGAAAATTCGGAGACCTAAGGTTGTCATTTAATCCCCCACCCGGCAAAGGATGCTTTACCATAAACGCCATCGTGGTGGATATTGGCGATCACACTATCCGAACAGGCAAGACTATTCGGCGTATTGAACCGAAGGCCATGCACGTGCTTTATCTGCTTGCCTGCAATGCAGGCGACACCGTGGAACGTGCTGAATTACTGCGCGATATCTGGAATGGCCGGGTGGTAGTAGAAGAAGCATTAACTCGAATAATTTCGCAATTACGCCAGGCCCTCGGTGACAGTCAGCAACGCCGGCTGATCCAGACCGTGCCCAAAAAAGGCTATCGACTACGTGGTGAAGTTAACTGGCAGAGCACACCGCTACCAGCAGAGCCTGCCCCTTCGACAGATAGCAAAGAAGCGGAAGTTGCAGATATCCCTGCTCAGGAGGCGGTGGAGCCGCCAACAGACTCGGCGCCAGCAAAACAACCTGAGCCGCAAAAAGTGCTATCCCCTGCCCCGGTAGTTAGCAAAAAAGCCTTATTTGTTGCCGCGGTGCTGACTGTACTGGTGGCGGTAGTAGTGTTTACCCTCAATAAAACGGCAACAGACGACACCCCCCAGGCAGATGAGCAGCGCATTTCGGTAGCCGTGCTCCCCCTCAGACAACTGAGTAACGATGATGACACGCTGTATTTTGCCGACGGCATTACCGAGGAACTCACTGACTCGCTCACCCAGAACCAGAATCTCGACGTGCCATCGCGCTACTCTACCCTGGCGGTGACCAGTTCACAGAATAACAGTTTGTCGGATGTGGCTAGCTCGTTAGGCGTGCGTTATCTGGTTGAGGGCAGCGTCAGACGTATTGATGAAGAGTTTAAAATTGCCGTACGGCTGATTGATGCTGACACCGACCGGGTAGTTTGGTCTGAAAGTTATACCAATACCGCATCCAGTTTATTTGCTATTCAGCAAAATATAGCCCGACGCCTCAATGAAGCATTACTACCACAGACTAGCGACAACGCGCTTGCCCAGGCATCATCGCCCGACAACATTGAAGCTTACCAGTACTACCTGCGCGGCAATTACTGGCTGATGAACGGGAAAACCAGCGAGTGGACTTATAAGTCTGAAGCTGCCTTCCAACAGGCCGTTGCGCTCGCGCCTGACTTTGCTGCCGCCCACGGCAAACTGGCTTACCTGTACGCTCGTCATGATTTTCATGATGCGTTTATGCCCCGCGAAGAAGCGTTACAGAAGGCCTCTGCGGCCATCTCTACGGCATTGCGCAACAATCCTCAGGAAACCAATGCGTTACTGGCCAGCGTGATCATAGACACCGCCGCAGGCAATTTCAGTTCAGCACAAACCACTCTGGATGGCGTTCTCGGCCGACAACCTAATCACGCAACGGCGCTGTATATTTATTCTGAGCTTGAGCTGGCCCGCAACCGGTTTGATGCTGCGCTTTCCCGCGCGCAGCAAGCCTACGAACTCGATCCGCTATCTCCGTGGATCAACGTTAACCTGGCTATTGTGCATTTCTGGCGCAGTGAATATCAACCGGCGCTCGAAGCGGTACAAAACGCCATCCGTATCGACAACAACTACACCTGGGCGTATGTCTGGCAGGCCAAAATTTTCCATCGTCAGGGGCAGTTAAGCGCGGCAATAACCAGCATGCTGCAGTCAGCAGACATCGACTCAGCTTCCGTAGTTAACTCAGCATATACAGGGCTGTTATACATGGAGATTGGCGATGAAGAGCAGGCTGAGTATTGGTTCAGACACACCGCCAGCTTGCTGGGAGATACGCCGCAAGCGAGATTCTGGCAAGGCTTACAGCGCTTCACTGAGCCACAGCAGACGACCGATGTGGCTCGCCAGCTTATGCTGGAGTTGCCCCTTCTCGACAATCGGATTTTTAGCCTGTTGCCGCTGCTTTATCAAAACTACCTGCAAGCCGGTGACAGCGAGGAAGCCACTCGTTTTTTACAAAGCCGAATCGCCGACACGGCGCCGCAAGTGAATGTGCACAATTACCGTTTCTATGCGGCGTTGCAGGCTTTAACCCCATTGCCGGATAACTCATCAAAAGCCCTGCGGCGGTTGATGACGACAATCGGCGATAACGCCGTACCATTATTGATCTATCCATTACTTAATCCGGCTGCGGAGCAAGCACTGCCGGATATTGAAGGCGATGGCTGGCTGGACTATTACTGGCTGATCAACAACACTATGACTGCAAGTAACATAAGCGAACGACTTCAATACCAGCGTCAACAAGCAGCCCTACAACGACAACAAATGCTGCCCCTGAAAACAACCAGCGAAGAGTAGTACGCATCGCCTAGCCGGCCAGGTGTTTTAGTTAATAAACCGAGCGTTTAGCCGTTGGCGAAACCGGAGTTGTCAACTCTGGTTTAAAGCTACAGGCCAGTGCTGCTGAGGAATTGAGCAGTAACCCGGTATCGGTCCCTACCCCAACAAACATAGCGCCAAGCTCAATATAGCGGGATGCCAGTTGTTTATCGCCAATCAGAATGCCAGGTGCTTTACCGGCCCTGACGATTTTAGCAATGCAGCGTTCGATAACCTTTTGCACATCCTCGTGGCCCGGATCGCCAAGGTGGCCCATGGATGCACTTAAATCCGCCGGGCCAATAAAAATGCCGTCTACGCCATCGACCTCAAGAATGGCATCGAGATTCTCCACACCGGTTACCGTTTCAATCTGGATCAGCACGCAAACCTGTTCGTTAGCGGTTTCCAGATAATCCTTAGTACGGTTAAATTGCGACGCCCGGGCCAGCGGACTGCCAACACCGCGGATCCCCTCTGGCGGATAACGGGTAGCCGCGACCACTTCTCCAGCCTGTTCAGCCGTATCGACCATGGGCGCCAGAATGGTTTGTACGCCTAAATCCAGGATTTGCTTAATACGCACTGCATCCGGCCAGGGCGGGCGCACGATGGGCACCGCAGGATAAGGCGCAATAGCCTGCAATTGTTCCAAAATAGTTCGCAGATCATTAGGTGAGTGTTCGGCGTCGATTAACAGCCAGTCAAATCCAGCGCCGGCCAGTAATTCCGCGGTATAACTATTCGCCAGTCCCAGCCACAAACCAATTTGTGCTGTGTCACCGGTGATTGCCTGTTTGAATGTATTTATCGGGGCAGGCATAGGGTACTCCTGATTGTCAGAACCAGTCTTACGCTGGCTTCATTACAGATAAAGATGTTTTGCACGAGGTTTTTGGACTTTATCTGTTCTCCAGTATACGGAAATTTATAAGAAAGTTGAGCCTGTTAGCAGACTCAACTTGTGACTTATCGCAACGATGGGGCAAATTATGTCGATGGTAAAGAACATGCTCGAGACCAGTTAAATAAACTCACGCAAACGCTGGATGTACTGTCCGCCCTGGTCCGGGAAGAAAACCGCAATAAGTGCCCGCTTAACGTGCTGAGTGTGTTGGAAGATGTCACCATAACCTTATCACTAAGCGAATTACGGCCCGACTTTCAGCTTAATATTGAGGTACCCGACAATTACCAGGTGGTTGCGAATGAGACCCTGCTTTACTTGCTGTTTCGCAACCTGATAGAAAATGCCCACCATCAAGGCGGTGATAACACGCTAACGATTTCACTTGAGTAGCAGTCACTCAGATTCAGCAATCAAAACAATAATACTGGCGTAGCTACCAAACCAGATAGCGCTGCGGCTCCCCTGGGCATTGGTCAGGGCCTTTATCTGGCGCGGCGTATTGTTGAGTCCCATCATGGTGAGCTAACTGTGACCGCATCAGCTGGCGATAGCGACAATGACTTCAGCGTTTATATCTCATTGCCCCCGCAGCCTAATGCGCAAGCGCTTAGGTAACCCGCTCGCTGACTTCGCCTAAATTAACGACAGAGCTCCTTTTCATAGCGCAGCAAGCCGGTAAGATGAGGAACTATGGTTTATCAGCCTGCTGGCAACATGCCAACAGGCCATAACAGGTAAGGATTGGTTGTATGGATTTAGGACTTAAAGGCAAGCAGGCCATCGTCTGTGCTTCAAGCCGGGGTTTGGGTCGTGCTTGCGCTCAGGCACTGGCAGAGGCCGGAGTGAACCTGGTGATCAACGGATTAAACGCTGAGCGACTGACTCAGGTAGCCGAAGAAATTGCCACCGCTACCGGGGTAACGGTTACGCCCGTTGCCTGTGACGTGAGCACAGCAGAAGGTCAGTCAAAACTACTCGCAGCCTGCCCCGCGCCCGATATTCTGGTTAATAACAATGGCGGACCGCCACTCAAAGACTTCCGTGAACTGGACAATAACGCCATGATCGACGGCATCAATATGAACATGCTAACGCCGATTAACCTGGTGCAACAGGTGCTGGATGGCATGGTGGAACGTGGCTTTGGCCGCATCATTAACATTACCTCGATGACGGTAAAAATGCCGGTAGCCGGACTGGATCTTTCCAGCGGTGCCCGTGCTGGCCTGACAGCCTTTTTAGCAGGTATCGCCCGTACAGTGGCCGACAAAAACGTCACCATCAACAACATTTTACCGGGTTACTTTGCCACCGACCGTTTAGATGGCGTTTTGAATGCAGGCATGGTCCGAACCGGTAACGACAAAGAAACGGTAGCTAAAGAGCTCGCCGCTAAAGTACCGGCCAATCGTTTTGGCGATCCCAAAGAGTTTGGTAATACCTGTGCTTTTCTGGCCAGCCATTATGGCGGCTATATCACCGGGCAGAACATCCTGATGGATGGCGGCTTAAACCCCAGCGCGTTTTAACCGCAAAAAGGGCACGCTTAGTGCCCTCTTGCTGTTCATCGCTACCTTGCGAGCCACTCCGTTTGCTCAGTATGCGCTTCAACCTCTTCCCGCTGTAACCAGAGCGTGCGGTATTCATCGTTTGCCAGTAATTCAAGCTGATCAGAATAATGGGTCGATTCGACCTGGCGGGAATTACCATAAGCCATAATTCCCTTCGCTTTTATCGGCGTTGAAAACTCCACCATGGAAACCCAGGTTTCACCATGGCGCGGTTCACGAATCCCATCGCCATCCGGATCCCACCAGGTGATCACATTAAAAGCGCCAAGATTTCCGTAGCCACCATGACCGGGCACATCCTTATCGCGAATAATAAACCGTGAAACATCGCCAAACCGCGGGTCCATCCGGCCATAGGTTGCAATGGTATTTTCGGCGGCCTTTTTGAGCATGGCGACGGCAGCTTCAGGATCCTTTAAACCGTAAGGTGTTGAAAGCGGTGACTCTGCCTGCCACGGCACTGCATAGTTAGATTGATCCGAAAATCCAGAGCGCTTGCCAGCAAACAATTCTGCCCAGTTCTCAAATAAAATCCCGGCACGGTTATCCACGCCAAACTGCCTGTCCCAGGCTTTAAGCACTTGCGCTGCCTGATGCACCATTTCGTCGTTACTTTCAGCAGCTGCGGTTAAGAGGTCGTCCAGCACGCGTTCGGTCATGAGTGAATAAGTAGAGGTTTTGATTTTCTCAAACTGCTCGAAACTTAACTTACCGCTTTCAGCCATCATTTTAACCGCGTTTTGCGCCCGGAAAGACATTGACCCTTCTACTGCAACGTAAGGCGGAAAATCATGATACTTATATACGGCAGGGTATGTGGCCAGCCACGGCGGATCGTTAGCATTTTGGACAAAGCCACTTTCGGGATTGATGACTTTAGGCAGATCCGCGTAATCATGGACTTCATTCCACACATACTCCGAACTATCACCAGGCACCAAACCGGTCCAGAAAGCCAGGTCACCCTGTTCGTGTTTGGGCAGAATGCCATTGTAAAGATACTGAATATTGCCTTCTTTATCAGCGTAGGTAATGTTAAACGTTGGCACCTGTAGCCTTTCCATTACTTTAGTAAATTCAGCGAAGCTTGTTGCTTGCAACATATCAAAATACTGTTGCAGCATACCCGGCCGATCCAGCCCAGCAACGCGCAATGCGACTGTTTCACCATCTTGCCTTTCAAACACCGCCCCGTGAACTGACTTTCTCACAGCCAGTATTTTTTCTTTAAGCGTGCCGTTTTGCTGTAATACCCGGTACGTCTTTTCGGTAGTCTTAAATGGCAATACCTCGCCATCGAAGAGGTAGCCATCTTCTTTAAGGGTAAGATGGTAAGTTGTGGCACCGGGGATACGGTTTACGGTGTTGGAAATCCCCATGCGCTGGTTAAAGGCAAAGCGGATTACCGGCAGGCCAACCTGAGTGGCACCGTACATTTCAAAATCAGGACTGCTCAAATGAGCTTCATAATAGGTAAAGAAGCCGGTTGCCCAGGGCAGATGCGGGTTTTGCAGCAATAACGTGTTACCGCTGGCAGACTTAGCAGGCGCCACGGCATAGGTATTTGAGCCAGCCTTAAGCGGCGGTGCACGCTCGCCAATCACCCGGGAAGGCGAGGCAACATAAATAAAGTTCATCAGCCGGTGGGCATGGGTCACCACATCAACGCCGGATACCGGTAATACTTTTAATACCTTAGGATCCAGGGTTTCAGGGTACTTCTTCGCGTAATCGTTAATACCGGCGGCGCAAGCATCGAGGTTTTTCTTAAACGCCTCCGTTTGCTGCTGGTACCACTGTTGCCCTCTTTCTGGGACGTCATTACCGAGTAGCCACAAATCGGTTTGTTCATACTCTTCACCCCAGTATTCGGCCCCTCTTGCCCGGGCCTGACCGTAAAGCCTCAGGACAATGTCACCCTGACTCTTTGCCTGGGCCCAGCCAAAACCGTAAAACACATCTTCAGTTGTCCCGCCATAAATATGCGGCACACCAAAAGTGTCCCAACGAATTTCGATATCCTTAGATGTGCTGGTATCCGGGGGAGTTTTCGGAGCGTTATCACAGGCAGTAATAACAAGCGTCAGGATAGCAAGCACAGCAATACGCCAGCCCCTGCAGCGCTGAGTAACGGCTAACATGTTCATAAGAGTTCCAACTTCTTCGCCGGTTAAGGCGCTCTCTGTCCGGGGCAAACGGCCAAAGGTATAGGGTAATGCGTCCTGAAGCTTTTTTTAGCATGCCGTGTCCGACGCATGGGTGCAACCAGAGAGAGATTTTAATTGAACAAAACAGCAGGTTATTACGATAAAAGGAGGCCTTATGACCTCCTTTAAATGTGCATATTAGTTCGTTGCGGGGATTAAATTTCGATTACGCATCTGCAGGTAGCTAAGGGCCCACATAATAAAGCCGCCTACAAACAACATGGCTGAAGCATAGCCGGTTTCGTTAAACGAAGCGCCCGACGCCAGTAAAGCGCCGCCTACCCAGGGGCCGATTGCGTTAGCGGTATTAAAGGCGCATTGCACCAGTGCGCCGATCATGGCGTGCCCGGTGGGCGATACGTCCAGCAACATCGACTGAATCACGGCAGCCAGGCCAACGCTGGCGCCGAGCAGGAATACCGTGACATATAACCACCAGATGTTACCCGCGGCAAACACGTACATGATAGCAATAGCAACACTGCACAACAGGGCGATACCGGTTGTGGCTAACGGCGAGTGATCGGCCAGTTTACTGATCACCAGATTACCAATTGTGGTGCCAATCCCAAACATCATCATGGCAATAGAAATGGTTACTTCCGGGGTTTCCGTTACGTTAATAATGGTGTCTGCCAGATAAGTATAAATACAGAACACGCCGCCAAAACCAACAAAGATAATGCCGGAGATAGACCACACCAGTTTGTTTTTCAGTACGCCGAATTCTTCGCGCAACCGGGTTGGATTGGTTACCGGGCTGCTGGGTACCAGACGATAAATCAAAAACATGGTGATCAATGCCAGCACGGCCACAATGGCCATACACACTCGCCAGCTAAGGTTTTGCCCCACCAGAGTTGCCATAGGTACGCCCACGATGGTTGCAATAGTAAGACCAGCAAAGACTTTAGACATGTAGGTTGCACGTTTACCCTTAGGTGCCATGCCAGAAGCAACCAGCAACGCCGTACCGAAGTAAGCCCCATGAGGTAATCCGGAGAGTACCCGGTAAACCACCAGTTCAGGTAAGGATGAAGCAATCGCACTTAACCCATTGCCCAGTAAAATCATGCCGGTAAACACAATTAACGCGGTGCGACGATTGGTTTTATTGGTCAGCAGCATAAACAATGGCGCACCAATCACCACACCGATGGCATAGGCACTGATCACGTTACCTGCCAACGAGGGAGTGACGCTGAATGATTCAGCAATTAAGGGCAGCATGGACATTGCCGAAAACTCGGTTAGTCCAAGAACAAAAGTTCCGAGCGCCATAGCCAGAATAGGCCAGACCGCTGCGCCTTGTTTAATTTGTGGTGCAGACATAAACAACCTTAAACACATGGCCGAAGCCAGTTAAATCAATGAGTGTGCGCCTGTTTAAACTGGTGTTATTAACCTGGCAGAGTAAACGAATAAAACGCGAGTATATTTTGTAGGAATACAGAACCAACCGTTCACTGTTTGAACAGCGTAATCTTATCCGGAAGGACTATTGCTTTTTTTATTTGATGACTTGCATTATACGTTATGTATGCAAAGTAATTCTATGCATAATACGTGTAAGTTATGCCATTTTTTATTTGATTCAACGCCCCGCTGGCAGCCTTTACAAGGGCGTTTCTTTTCATTTCCAATTCTTTGATAAGTTTTACAACCGGAAGGGGAATGGTAGCCTGTGGTAAGACTTGAGTAATCCTGGTAAAAGCCACATTTTAAAACAGACTCAATTATGTACCGGACCCAGAATGTCTACTGAAGCAAGCTCGTCCGGTTGTCGTATCCTGTTATTGTTTGCGCATCCCTCGCAGGCGAGATCGGAGGTCAACAGTGTTTTGTTTAACGCCGCCAAACAGCACAAGGCAGTAACGGCGATAGATTTGTATGCTGAGTATCCGGACTTTAATATCAGTATTGAGCGTGAACAACAGCGCTTGGTTGAGCACGATGTGATTATTTTTCAGTTTCCCATTTACTGGTACTCCACCCCGGCCCTGTAAAGAGTGGCAGGATCTGGTGCTTGAATAAGGATTCGCCTATGGCAAAGGAGGCGATGCACTAAAGGGGAAGCAGTTTTTCTGTGTGGTGTCGGCTGGCGGGCGCGAAGAAGCCTATCAGACCGATGGGTTTAATCACTTTACTCTGCGCCAGTTACTCCAGCCACTGGAACAAATGGCCAGTATTACCCAGTTAACCTACCCGGCCCCTTTCGGCTTATTTGGCTCCCGCACCGCAAAGGAAGAGCACCGTATCACCCGGCATTCAGCGCTGTGGAGTAAGCTGCTTGATCCCCTGGCGCAAGACCAACTGGATGTCAGTAAAGCGCGCAAGTTGGAAAACCTCACCCGCTATTTTGACGAGCAGGATCTGCACAACAATCACTCCAAGCGGCGAGGCTGGACACCGCCGCCAAAAGGCTACGCTGAAGAGCAGTTAAAAAATCAAAAAGACTAACCGCCGTTACTGATTGCCGGGCGCCTGAGGCTCGGCAAACATGTTTAAGTCGCCCAGCATCTGTTTTAATACCCCGCTTCGGGCAAACTCCTCAAGCTTATTGTTAATGGCTTTAAACAGGCGTTCATGGCCAGGGTGACAAATCAGTGTATCGCGCATAGTCAGCGGCGAAAACTCCACTGCATAAGGAAACTCAGACATCCCCAGTTCCTGGTAGGCAAATAACACATCCGGATAAAAGGAAAAGATGTAATCGACTTTATTATCATTAAGCATCTGCACATTTTCGGTTTCGCTGCTGACCTCAAAAAGGTGCATCACGCGCTCGGCTATCCCCTGCATTTCACTACTCAATGGTGTACCGCGCACAATGCTTAACACTGCTTGATCGGGAATATCACTGGCCTGGCGTACTAAATGTTGTTCATCGCGGGAAATCACTCTCACCATGGCCTTATTTAGCGGCACACTGATCAGCACATCCTGTAAGTCGAGGCTGGCATCCTCCAGGTCAAAACTGGTAATACCCGGCGCGTAACAGGCAAATTGTTTTTTCACAAATCCGCGTTTGGCCCGGGACATGGGCATCACAATGATCTCAACCTGGTCGGCCAGCCCGCTTTCTACCAGCGCCCGCTGGAGAATTTCGTAGTAAACCCCGGAGCCCTGGTGTTCACCGGGAATGTGGAAAAGCCCTGTTAACTGTGCACCAACAATAACTTTTTTAGCGCCGGTTTCACTTGCCACCGGCCAGGCTACTAGTGCAGCGACTGCCGCAAGCATTATCATAAAGTATCGCAACAAATCTCTTTTCCCAGGCTGCTGTAAAAAAATGTCTGCTTCTGAACTCTATGCACAGGAGTGATTTGCTGCAAGCTGAACAGGCTAATTACGCATCATCCTTTAGGATAAGAAATTGCCAGAAAGTTAGTCAGATAAAGCCTGCTGGCGCCGTTGTTTCGGGCTTTGCTGATACCAGCGTTTAAATGCACGGGTAAAATTACCGGCATTGGTAAAACCTAAGCGGTAGCCGACTTCACTTAAAGGTAAATGGCCGGTTTCTACCCACAGTAATGCCTGCCGACTGCGCAGGGCATCCACCACCATCTGGAAGCTACAGCCTTTGTCGGCCAACCGTCGCTGCAAGGTGCGTGAACTCAGCCCAAGGCGTTGTGCCGCCTGCACAAGGGTTAGTGTGCCCAGTGGCAGGTGGTTTAACAGCAATGACTCCAATTGGCCGCGCAGGTCGCTGCGATCAAAGCGCGCCAGATAATCGGCTACCAGCGCGTCATTCTGTGCCGCGAGCTCCGGGCTGGCAGTTAACAACGGCTGATGCATCACCGCTTCACTAAACGATATCGTGTCGTGGGCCGCATTAAAAAATACCGGGCACTTAAACACCCGCTGCCAGGGCGTTGGGTCTGCCGGTTGTGGTCGACTCAGCGATACCTGCAACGGCACTAAGCCGGGCTCAAAAATATGCCTGGCGGTAAGCATACAGGTGCCCATAAACGCATCGGTCTCAGCCGCGCTCCAATGGACAATAGTAAGGCTTTTATGCAGGCTGATATTGACCTGATTATTCGACTCACTGATGTTAAGCGTACCGTAATCGGCAAACATCCGGAAATTAGCGGCTAGCCGCTCAAACCCCGCCATCAGCGTGTTACTGGCCCAAATAGCAAAACCCAGCGCCTGCCATGAGGTAGGCCGGACAAATCGGGCTACGGTTAGCCCTACCGCTTCATCCTGAGTCAGGTTCTCTACCAGACGCCACAAACGATTTAGCTCGGCAAGAGAATAGCGGGTTTCAGGTTGAGCAGCCTGGACAGGATCCATCCCTACACGGCTAAGCAAACTCTGACCATCAAGCTGATAAGCATTCATTGCCCTGCTGATAACCAGCGGCCAGCTGCCGATAACACTATGAGATTGCGCGATATTGTAGTCTTTCATCCGGTTATCCTGAGGTTGGCAGGCGCAGCTTATACAGCCCAAATTATCTTTATACGCCAATCATAAATCCTAACACGCCAACCCCTTGCACGTTAACATCTTTAAAACAACACTATTACAAAACAACCCGTTAAACACCGGAGCCGTGTGATGCCTGTAAAAATTCTTCAAGGGGCAGATAATGCCCAACCCTACCCTCTTCTGATAAAACAAATCTTTGCCTCAGCCGGCCGTTTTGAACCAGACAACCAGATCATTTACCGCGGCGAGCAGTCTTTTAGCTACAGTGAATTCACCCGCCGGGTACAGCAACTGGCCAATGCGCTGAAAGCAGCCGGGGTAGAAGCCGGTGATACGGTTGCGGTGATGGACTGGGACAGTCACCGCTACCTCGAATGCTATTTTGCTGTGCCCATGCTGGGCGCCATTTTGCATCATGTAAATATTCGATTGTCACCCGAACAGGTGGCCTACACCATGAATCATGCCGAAGACAAACTGGTGCTGGTGCATGATGATTTTCTCCCCCTTACCGATCAGCTGGCGGCGCAGCTTCCCACCGTGCAAGGGTACATTAGATTGAGTGACGGCGGCACGCCGCCTGCCACGCCAAATATAAGCGTACTGGGCGAGTACGAATCGTTATTGGCAGAACAGAGCTGCGAATGCGATTTTCCCGATTTTGATGAAAACAGTGTCGCCACCACTTTTTACACCACAGGCACTACCGGTAATCCCAAAGGTGTGTATTTCAGCCATCGTCAGTTAGTACTGCATACCATCAACATGGTGGGCATGCTGGGCAGCTATGAAGGCTTGCCGCTGCTCCGCTCCAATTCGGTTTACATGCCCATCACGCCGATGTTCCACGTGCATGCCTGGGGCGTTCCCTATGCGGCTGTGATGCTTAACTGCACACAGATTTATCCGGGGCGGTATGAGCCTAATCTGTTGGTTGACCTGATTAAGCAATACAAGGTGGATTTTTCGCACTGTGTGCCTACTATTTTGCAAATGCTATTGGGCTGCGAGAAAGGCCACACAACGCGGCTGGATGGCTGGAAGATCCTTATTGGCGGCAGTGCGCTGCCAAAGGGGCTGGCCAAAGCCGCCATGGACAAAGGGGCCGATATTTATTCCGCCTACGGCATGTCGGAAACCTGCCCGTTGCTCACCGTTACCCATTTAAATAAAGCGCAACGCGCGCTGCCGGCCGAGGAACAGCTCAAATACAGAACTCTTACCGGCGTGGCATCCAACCTGGTTGATCTGCGTATTGAAGAGCCCAGCGGCAAACCCGCGGCACACAATGGTAGTGATGTGGGAGAAGTCACCGTACAAACGCCCTGGCTCACTCAGGGATATCATAAAGAGCCGGCCAAACAGGAAGAACTCTGGGAAGGCGGAAGGCTGCATACCGGCGATGTGGCGAGCGTGCATCCCGATGGTTTTGTAGAAATTAAAGACCGGATTAAAGACGTTATTAAAACCGGCGGTGAATGGCTTTCATCTATCGAACTGGAAGATCTTATCAGTCAGCACCCGGATGTTGCGGCAGTTGCCGTGGTGGGCATGCCGGATGAAAAATGGGGAGAACGCCCTCATGCTATGGTGGTTGCCAGTAACAACGAGCTTAACGGCAGTGATATTCAGCAGCACCTGCAGCAGTTCGTTGAATCCGGACACATTTCAAAATGGGCAGTGCCAGAGCACATCACCCTGGTTGATGATATTCCCAAAACGTCTGTGGGCAAAATCAACAAAAAGGTCATTCGTGCCACCCTGGCAGGCTAATTGACAGGCGGGAGGCAGTCTCCCGCCAGCCACTTATTTCGGCTCAGCATAACCGGGCGCTATGGCCAGGTTATCCACATCACGCAGAGTAAAACGGTTCTGTAACCACAGTTGATACTCGGCTCCTTCCAGCGAGCCGCGCTCGGTGCAGTCTACATTCCAGCGGCGCAGTAAATACCCGGCCATGGCGGCCCGCACGTTTATCAGCAACTGGCTGTTTTCCATTCCGTAATCCATTTCAATGGCAGTGGGAAAACTCACGTTCTTTGGATGCGGTACCAACTGAAGTGGGATCATCCGATGCCACTCACTGTCGTACTCAGCCAGTTCATTGGCGGCAGGTTCTGATTTTAGGGTGACCTTACTGACACGGGTCAGCACGAAGTCACGGAAGCTCTGACTTTTGCGGTCAAAAGCGCGCACATGCCAGCGCAAGCCATTATCCACAATTGCATGCGGCACCAGCTCACGGGCAGCAGAGCCACTCGACAAAGACGTATAAATCACACTCACTGCACGATTATTTAAAATGGCCTGAACCAGTTTTGCGACAATAAATATATCCGGCACATTGAGGCTCGACGGTGCTTCTACCGGAAAGTGAATATCACCAATGGCATCAAAGCCATCAGAAATATCATTAGCCAGTTTAGTTAGCGTACGCTGGGCGTCATGTTCAAATAACGGCTTAAACTGGCTGGTTTGAAAATAGCGCTTTTCCCGGGAGTCATATTCCAGGTTGTCCGGGGCCATTTCCTTGTACAAATTAAAATCACGGGAGCCTGCCGACAAGCCCACTTCAAAACGGTTGATCAAGTCCTGACGGTAGATCACCCCTTTAAACATCAAACAAAAATCAATGTAGGCCAAACGCTGACGCTGGGCGAAACTTATACTTGCTAACATCCTTTCGACTCGAATAAGACTGCTCAATGCACCAATATGGTTTATTTTGATTCGGTTGTAAAGCGGGCAGAGCCATTTCAGTCCAGCAAAAGATGAAACAAATGTCTGCTCACACTCACCAGCAACGAACTATGCTGACGACCTTCGTTCTGCAGCATCATTAGTTCTGCCCGGGTAAATAACCGGCCATTCTGAATAACCAGCTCTGGTTGTTGTAACGTCTCAGGAGTAGACAATGGATCCTCGTTGTACACCACCAAATCGGCACGATAACCCCTTGCCACTCTGCCCAGTTCGTCACTGCGGTTTAAAACCTCTGCTGCGTTGATGGTGGCACTACGCAATACCTCTTTTACAGGAATACCGGCTTCAATCATTAGCAACGCCTCACGAATAGTGGCCGGCCCCGGCACGTCCACCAGAGCCCCGGCATCGGAGCCAAGCGCCAGGGTGACGCCCTGTTCATAAAGGCTGAAAGTTAACTCATTGAGGTAGTCATCCACTTCGAGGTTATACTCACCCAGCTCCGCTGAAGCCCCTAACCAGCGCCGCAAGGAAGTCTGCTCATAAACCATGCGGACAAAAGGATTTATCACGCTGAGATCCTGCTGCGCCAGATAAGCCTGTTTTTGGGTGCTTAGCAAGGTGAGCTCCTGATTTACGGCCAGCGTTGGAATAAGTGGTACCTGATTCTCTCGCAGAAAATCAGCGGCGAGCTTTATACGTTGGGGATTACGTTGCTGGTGTAAAAAACCATCGAACACTTCTTCCACATGTTCAAAGCTTGCCAGGCTGGCATGTGCGGCCAGATTCTGTTGCATTAAATCGTAGGAAGGATGACCAGCCACCGACACACCAAGCTGCATCGCTTCATCCAGCACCGCCTCATACACCTCGGCATGGAGCCCTTCGTACACTTTGATAAAATCATAGCCCTGATTGATATAGTCACGCACAGCCTGACGAGCCCTTTGCGGGCTATTCACTGTAAAGTGGGATAAAGGATCGCCCTGCTCCACACTGTTAAAGATGGGTGACGAGAGCACCAGTTGACTACCAAACCAGTCGCCCTGCTCCAGTTCGTCACGCCATTTTAAATGATAGCGATAGCCGCCCATATTACGCAACGTGGTAACCCCGGTGGCAAGGGCCATTTTGGCATAGCTGCGGTCAAGCACGTGCACGTGTAAATCTATCAGACCGGCCATTACAAAGCGGCCATTACCGTTCACTACCGGCAAATCCTCAGGTAGTGGTAATGCTGCAGATTGCACGGTTTCTATCCGGCCATCCCGGATGATCACCGCCTGATCGTTCAGCACCGGTTCCTCTTCCAGCGTTAGCACATTCACATTAGTCAGAATATGACTTTGCGGGCGGAACAGAGTTAAGGCGGTGCTGCCGTGTTCGTAATGAACATAAACTGCCAGCGCGGTAACCGACAGCAAAAGAATGCTGCAGATAAACAAAACCGACAGTCCAATCGCTTTGATGGGAATAAAATTAACGCTTGAGGTTCTCATTGAATGCTCCGATGTAATTTGTATGGAGCTACTTTGCGCCAGTGCTGGCCTGTGGGCGACCAGAATCAGGATTCTGCACCTGTTAAACGCTATTTTGGACCCTCAAAAATTCTGTACTGCGGACCTCAACCCCTCGCCCGTAAAGGCGTAAGATACTGGCCTGGCGTTTTGCCGGTGTATTTTTTAAATACCGCGTTAAATGACGATTTAGAATTAAAGCCAGCGTCCATGGCGAGCTCAAGCAAGGTTTTATCTGGCGTGGATTTGGCTAACTCGGCCACCCGGTTGATACGCAGTTGATTGATGTAGTCGGCAAAGCTCATACCGCCACCGGTATTAATTGACCAGGAAATGTCTTTTACCGAAAGACCGGTATAACCGGCTATATCCTGCAAACAAATACGCGGCTGACAATACCATTGTTGTTCGCGGATCTGACTATCCAGCGCCTGAAAAATAGCCGCGGCCTGACTGTCTTCGTGAGGCGCTGGTTCAGCGTTAGTTTGCTCAACCTCACTGAGCCCGTTAAACAACGCCGGTTGCCTAATAAGCCCGACAATCGCAACACACAACACCAGTAAAAACGCGCTCTGATCGAGCAAATACCAGGTACTGCGAAAGGGCTCGGTAGTAACGCTCTGCAAATTCACCCGCACCATGTCCAGGATCAGCAATACCAGCAGTACCACCAGCGTATTGAACAGCCAGTGCAAGCCTTTGCTCTCAGTATCGGCTTCACGTTCGGCCATGGCAGCGTGATAGCGTTTCAACCACCTGAATGCCAGCGCAAAATAAATCAGTTGGCTAACTGCACCGGCCAGCAACATCCACTGCAGATAGGGTGTTAAAGGTAGTGCCATCAGCGTTGGTAAAAAGTGAGCGCTGTCACGATAAGTTAAGGGTTGCTCGGGAACCAGTAACACCCGCACTAAAAGATAAAAAAGGGGCCCCAACGACAGGCTGAAAGCAGGCGTAATATACCAGCCAACGGCGCCAGCATTGAGTTCTTCATATAAATTAAAGCCCATCATCAGGCTCTGCATTAACAGCGCCAGAACAAGACCGTTATAGCGCCGTTCGCCCGCCAGTAAACCAACACCAAGCAAGCCGGTGAACAGGCTTAATATCTGAATGATATTCACTGCTTGCAGATGAAATTCGGCCAATAGCACAGATGGTCCCTCTTTGGCTTACTCAGCTCTTGCTCGGTTATGGCGTTTCTTTTTTAACTTTCTTGTTTAGCACTTCGTATACGCTGCTTTAGTTCGGATAGCACCTTAGGATGCTTAAAAAATGGATAGCCCTTAGAAGCCCTAAAAATAATGCTTTTGCCAAATTTACCAGAACTAATGGTTTTTATTGTGATTAAGTGTTTATGGTTTGGATAGGTAGAAGATACTTTTGAAATATCGTTTAAGTTTATACTTCGCTTCTTTTGACCTTTGACTACTTCTAGATGGTCTCCGTTATCCCAAACTTCATCCATCACCGACCATACAGTTTTATTGAAATAGTAAATACCTATGAACAGCATTGCAGAACAAATGCTTAACAGGACAAAATTGAAAGTTAGAGCACCAAAAACAAGCGTGATGCCAAATGCACCTACCCAGAATTTTGCAAAGCTTTTGTCAGAATTAGTGACTTGAAATGAAATTAATTGCCTTTGCATCAAAATGCCTGACAGCCTATTATAGAGAATCCACAGTAACACGCAGTATTACTCACTTCTGACTCCCCACATAATGTTTTAATAGCAACACTTTACACTCGGTTATGAGGTAGTTTCCAATAATTTATTTGGGAAGGGTAAAAAGGACTGTTGATGGTGAGCCAGACTTTTGAGGAGATCCCTGATATCGCTCTGCGACTAAGGGATGACAGATTGGGTTGGTTTATTTAAAACCCTAATCTGACTTGGATTTAAAGCGCAGACTTAATGAACTAAGGCACTATGAATGCTGTCGCTGCGCTGAAATGTGGTTTGATACTATACCGGCGATAACCAGCAATTAAACTTTACTCGTAATGGCGTTCCATCCACATAATCTGCATTTTGAGATCATTGATTTCTTTTTTTGCATCGGCTAGTTCTTCAACAATAGAACGATCCTGGATTGCGTTATCATCACGTGAAGTGTTCAGAGCATTGCTATCTTGTTGTGACATACGTATTTACCACGCTTTGTAATAGATGAAGGGTACGATTAAATGTAACTACGACTGGAAACATACAATATTTATTACAGAATTTCCAAAAAATGAGCGAATACCTGACATTAATGTGATAAATAGTTATATGTGCAGCCTGAACCTAACAAATTAATTTTGTGTCAAACGACATTTCCTTACATCAAAAAAAACACACAAATAGCTGTTATTAAATAGTTTTCTTAACATACAAAAAAACCTCCCGCTGTTTCGGGAGGCTTTTTTGAAAATAAGCGTTTCAGTTATTTTGTTCAACCAACCCTGTAACCACAACTGTAACAATTCCCTACCCTTCCAGCGTCTATCCCTACTAAACCTGCCCAGGCATACCAATAAAGCCGGGGAGCTGCTTGATGCGATCGATCCAGGCCAGGATATGCGGGTAATCATCCAGAGAAATACCGCCCTCTGGTGCAATCGCTACGTATGGCATCACGGCGCAGTCGGCAATAGTTGGATGCCCGAGCGCCAGCCAGTCATGCTCGGCCAGGTGGTCGTTTAGCAAAGTCAGGATACCGGCTGAAATGTCCAGTGCGGTTGGTTTATCAAATTCAAAGCCGAACTTATCCACCAACCGTGCCACATTAGGTCCGTGTTGAATTTCGTTCGCCGCGGTAGACAGCCATTGTTGTACTTCGGCCATTTGCTGCGGGTCGGACGGTAACCAGCTTTCAAGTTCATACAGGCGAGCGAGATACACCAGCATTGCCTGGGAGTCGCGTAACACAACTTCTCCATGCTCTAACATTGGTAGCTGGCCAAATGGGTTTAATGCCAGCATGACTGAACTTTTGTGTTCACCGGCCATAAAATCCACCGGCACAATTTCCAGCTCAATATTAGCCAGGGCGGCAAACAGACGCACTTTATAACAGTTTCCGGACAGCTCAAGATCGTACAATTTCATGCTTTCTCTCCATGTTAAAAGAAGGTTAAATCACTCAAAACCACCTTAACTTGTCTGTTTTTCGCAAAAAATATGCGATATTTAATTTCTGTAAACCGTTTTTCGCACTAATAAGGCCAGTATGGACAAATTAAAAGCCATGAAAGTCTTTGTTGAGATTGCTGATATGGGCAGCTTAACGGCGGCTGCCAACAGTCTGGAAACCTCACTTACTTCGGTAGTGCGCACGCTTGCCGCGTTGGAAGAGCACCTGAAAGTGCGACTGTTTAATCGCAACACCCGGCAAATTGCCATTACCGATGAGGGGCGAGAATACTATCTGCGCTGCCGTACAATACTGGCCGAGGTGAATGACGCCGAAAGTATGCTCATTGATCGCCAGGCCGAACCCCTGGGCAAAGTTACGGTAACTGCGCCGGTGACTTTTGGTAAACGCCATGTCGCACCTAAAATTAACGCCTACCTCAACCAATACCAAAAAATGCAGGTTAACCTGGTGTTACTCGACCGCCCGGTGGATATGCTTAGTGAAGGAATTGATATTGCCCTGCGCATTGGTCGCATCGGCAACCATGATTTAGTGGCGCGGCAGTTAGGATCAATGCGTCATGTGCTGTGTGCCAGTCCTGACTTTATGGCCGGACAAACAGCGCCTGAACACCCGCAGGATATCGCTGGCCAGCCCTGTGTTCACCTAAGCGTGCTGGATAACCCGGAAGACTGGCATTTTCAGCACGGCATTAAACTGATGTCGGTAGCCATGCAAACCCGCTTAATTACCAATCAGGTAGATGCTGCGCTCGATGCCTGCATTGCCGGCGTGGGTTATTGCCGCTTTTTACATTATCAGGTAAGTGACGCCGTTAAGCGTGGTGACTTACAGATTTTACTGCCCGACTACGAACCTCACCCGCTGCCAGTTCACTTACTGTATGCACCGGTAAAACTGCAAACCAAACGTCTTCGCTCTATGACAGACTGGCTCACCCAGTCGCTGCAGCAGGATCTCACTGTTATCTCTCAGGGAGGCAAACCATGACCCGCCAGGCCGACTCACTGCAGGCAGAAATTAGAAGCTGTACACTGTGCGCCGGTAACCTGCCCTACCTACCACGGCCAATTGTGCAAATTGAGGAACAGGCTCGCATCCTGATCATTGGACAGGCACCGGGAATAAAAGCACACGACAGCAGCCAACCCTGGAATGATGCCAGTGGCGATAAGTTGCGCGGTTGGCTGGGTGTTAACCGTGAGCAGTTTTATTCGCCGGCCTTTACCCACTTGCCCATGGCGTTTTGCTTTCCAGGCTATAAAAATGGCGCGGATGCGCCGCCGCCTAAAATTTGCGCTTTAACCTGGCATGCCAAAGTGCAGTCGCAATTAAACCCCGCGCTTACGCTATACATTGGCCGCTATGCTCAGCAATATTATTTGCCCGAACATAAAACCCTTACCAAGGCAGTACGTTTCACCACAAAGTCACCAGGTAATGCATACGCACTACCGCATCCATCGGGGCGCAATAACCGCTGGCAGGCGCGCAATCCCTGGTTTGAGACTCATTCGCTTGAGGTTTTGCGCCACAGCGTTGCAACGGTGTTAGGATAAGCTAACAACCTGCCTTACAAAAAAGTAAGGCAAAGTTGGTTGTTGTACTTAAGTTTAGCTAAAATGCGCAGGTAACGGATAAATCCGACAAAGGAGTGTTGTTTTTCAGGCAGCCCAACGCATCGCAGTAAACCGCAGATAGCGTTAAATTTAGTAGTATCTATGAATAAAAACCGCTATCGCAAACTTGTCTTAATTTACTTGCTGACAGGCGTTTTATGGATTATTGGCAGCGACTGGGTACTGGCTCAGTTCTTCGGTGATTTTGAAAACACCTATTTGATTTCTATGCTTAAGGGCCTTGGGTTTGTGGGGCTCATGTCTTCCCTGCTCTACGTGCTACTGATGCGTTTAAATAGCGCCGAGCACAAAGCCCGGATAAACGAATCACCAGAGCAGCTGTTTTTAAGCCGAATCCCCAGTTACTTTTCTGCCATACCTATTATCACTTATGCCATGGAGGTAAGGGAGCACAAAGCCCTGCCACTGTGGATAAGCGAAAACCTCAGCGACGTACTCGGTTACTCCCAGGAAGAGGCTAATTCACCGCACTGGTGGCAAAACAGCATTCATCCGGACGATCGCCTGCGCGCCATTGAAGAAAGCAAAGCCATTATTACCCGGGGCGGTGGCGACCATTATTATCGGGTTAAGCATGCCCGCGGGCATTACGTTTACTTTCATGACGAGCTGCGGTTAATACCCAATACCAACCCGCCACGCTTTATTGGCATCTGGCGCGACGTGAGTACCGAAGAAAAGGCCCTGGAGCAGGTGCAGGAGTATTCCAGCAAACTCGAAAAAATGGTGCTTGGTACGGTAACCGCCATCTCTCACATGGTGGAATTGCGCGATCCGTACACTGCAGGCCATGAAGCCAGAGTGGGCGACTTAGCGGCTGAAATAGCCCGTGAAATGGGCCTTGATATAGATACCCAGTATGGCCTTCGTATCGCCGGGCTGGTGCATGATATTGGCAAAATCAGCGTGCCCTCGGAGTACCTGACCAAGCCGACCCGGCTAACCGTCTCAGAGTTTGAAATTATTAAAACCCATGCCAGTAACGGTTACAGCATTCTTAAAAATATTGATTTTCCCTGGCCTATTGCCGAAGTGGCGTATCAGCATCATGAACGTATAAACGGCAGTGGTTACCCAAGAGGATTAAGCGGAGATGAGATATTGCTCGAGGCAAAAATCATTGCCGTAGCCGATGTGATTGAGTCTATGGCTACCAATCGGCCCTACCGCCATGCCCAGGGTATAGACAAAGCACTGGACGAAATTCGCCGCAACCAGGGCATTTTATACGATACCCACGTGTGCGAAGCCGCCCTTAAACTGTTTGACCAACAAGGCTATCAACTCGCCGGTTAAACGATATTTTACAGCGATAAAAACAGGGCCAGCGAATCCGGCCCTGTCTTCCCTGCAAGCTTACTGGAGCACTTCAAGTGCGGCATCGATTGCCGAATCCACGCCCTGAGTGCGATCAGACAGGGAGAAAAATGGCACATTAACATCTACCGGCACGCCTACCCCTTCATACCACTCATCATCCGGCGATAAGTACACTTCGTTGGATATTCCGAGTTCGTGTTCACCGGGTAAAACCCACTGCATAATGTCAGAGAAAATACCGTGGGTCGCCTCCCCCACCAGCGTAACGTGAGGTAACTGCTGCATCGACAAGCTGAAGGTCTCGGCCGCTGAAGCCGTATCGTTGCTCACCAGCAGGGCCACGGGTTTGCCGGTGTAATTTACATACTGGCTAGGCGCAATATAAGCAGTTTGTGTAGCCGTTACTCCCGCACCATCCCGGGCATATTTTTTATAGGCCAGAAATTCACTTTCGGTAAAGCGACTGGCAATGGCCAGGCTGATATAGTCGTTACCGCCGCCGTTATAGCGCACATCGATAATCAGACCGTCAGTAGCCGCTAAATCGGTGAGCGCCTCATCCAGTGCTTGATTAAGGTTATTAAGATTAGACGTGGTTTGGGCCAGATCGTCGCTGTCTTCATCTGCTGTAGAGTAATTATGCATGGCATCAATGCGCAGATAGCCAATATTGTTAATGGCAAACCAGGCAATTTGCTCAGACGCATCCTGCCCTATGTCTGACGTCGCGTAGCTCATGATAATATTAATTTCCTGCCCCAGGGCATTATCAATATAGCTTTCAATATCGGCCACAATGGCGTTATTTAGTTCACTGTCCTGCAGCGGATAGCTCAGACCATTGGCCAGGGCATATTCTTCAATCAGATTGGTGGTATGTACGGGTTTGGTATAGGCCCGAATTATAGTGCCATCTGCCGCTACCCAGGAATTATGCGAATCTGCCAATGGCAACAACGTTTGATAAACCGCCTCGTACAAGGTGGTATCCTGTTCGGTTATCTGGGTTTCCTGAGCATAGGATAAGGCCGGCCAATCAACGTTCATACGTGCAAAGTCGACGTAGTACTCGGCCATTATCTGGCTGTACAAAGCAAACAGTTCCTGATGACTCATGTCTGACTCAACGGTTAGTGGATCGCTGGCACAAGATGCCGGTAGCTGACTCACTTTGTCCAGCTGCCGGGTTGGTGCATGAAACTCCCGGGTGCCGCTTCCGGCAAACCATTCCAGTGCATCTTCACTGTTATTAAGCGCCACACTGCGGGTGAGCTCAGCTGTGGAAAGCTCGTCAAAGCTATCCTGCAAAATGCAATAATCCGAAGTGTACCGATAATAGAGTGCGCTGTTGTCATCCACTACCAGCACATCGCCATAAGCGGATGACGCCCAGATCCCCTGATAGGCCTCGTCAATGGCGGGAGCCGATTGTCCGCTGCCAGGCAGCTGATTGATTTGATCTTTACTGCTGCCGCCACCACAGGCGGAAAGGCAGCCGGCGGCTATCATTACTGCAATAAGTTTTAATTTGCTGATCATCACATTGTTCCCTTAGTTGTTTTCCAGAGTGTCGGTTTAACGCTCTCATTAAGCGTCATGACGGCAGCTTGCCTAAAGCAGGGTGAAAACAGGGTAAAGAAACTGAATTTACTCTCAGGTTACGGGCTTACGACCAATGCGGTTAATAAAACGTCACAGCAGCTGGACAGGCCAGCAATGTTTCTTTATATTGCGCGCCTTTAATGTCTTTTCACCGGCGTTCGCCAATTTTTATCTATCCCGGGATCCGTTTTGATTACTACCGCCAACATCACTATGCAATTTGGCTCTGAGCCACTGTTTGAAAATATTTCTGCCAAATTCGGCAACGGCAATCGCTATGGCCTGATTGGCGCTAACGGCTGTGGTAAATCCACTCTGATGAAAATCCTGAGCGGCAAATTAACGCCAACTGCGGGCAACGTGTCACTGGCTCCGGGCACCAAGCTGGGTATTTTGAATCAGGACCAGTTTGCCTTTGAAGACATGAGCGTAGTCGATGCTGTGATCATGGGCGACCGTGAACTCTGGGAAGTAAAACAGCGCCGCGACGAAATCTACTCCAAAGCCGAAATGAGCGAAGCAGAAGGGATGGAAGTTGCTGAGCTTGAAGTGCAGTTTGCGGAAATGGATGGTTATACCGCCGAGTCCCGCGCCGGTGATATTTTGATTTCGGCCGGTATTGAAGAAAGCTATCACTTTGGTTTAATGCGCGAAGTTGCACCAGGCCGTAAGGTGCGTGTACTCCTGGCCCAGGCATTATTTGCCGAACCCGACGTGCTGCTACTCGACGAACCTACCAACAACCTGGATATTTACACCATTCACTGGCTGGCCGAAGAGCTGAACAAGCGTAAGTCCACCATGATCATCATTTCCCACGATCGCCACTTTTTAAACTCGGTTTGTACCCACATGGCCGATATTGATTACGGCGAACTGCGCATTTACCCGGGTAATTACGACGCTTTCGTAGAAGCGGCGGCACTGGTGCAGGAACAGCTGCAAAACGAAAATGCTAAGAAAAGCGCTGAAATTGAAGAATTGCAAAGTTTCGTAGCGCGCTTCTCTGCCAACGCCTCAAAGGCAAAGCAAGCCACCTCGCGGGCCAGACGCCTGGAGAAAATCGAGCTGGCCGACATTAAGGCCTCGAGCCGTCGTAAGCCTTATATTCAGTTTAAGCAGCACAAAAAACTTCACCGTTTAGCCATTACTCTGGAAGAGCTCGGTCACGGTTACACCGGTGAGCATCTGTTCAGTGGCGGAAACCTGCTGCTGGAAGCCGGTGCCAAACTGGCCATTATTGGTGAAAACGGTGCCGGTAAAACCACCTTACTCAAATGCCTGATTGGTGATGAAACCGCCAAAGAAGGTACCGTAAAGTGGGCCGAAAATGCGGCTGTAGGTTATGTGCCTCAGGATAGCTCGAAAGACTTTGCCAACGACATGACCATGTTTGAATGGATGTCACAATGGCGCCAGCCCAAACATGATGACCTGCAGGTAAAAGCCATGCTGGGCCGCCTGTTGTTTGGCTCTGACGACTTTAACAAGAAAGTCAGCGTGTGCTCAGGGGGTGAAAAGAACCGTCTGTTGTTTGGTAAAATCATGCTTCAGGACATTAACGTACTGGTAATGGATGAGCCTACCAACCACCTGGACATGGAGTCTATCGAGGCGCTTAACATTGCGCTGATGGCCTTTGAAGGCACCGTAATCTTTGTTAGCCACGACCGTGAATTTGTTGAGTCACTGGCCACCCAGGTAATCGAAATTAAAGATAAGCAAATCACGCACTTCGACGGCACCTACGAAGAATTCCAGGCGCACCTGGGCAACTAATTGGTGCTGGTACTGGCTTTGGGTGCAAAGCGGGCCAGTGCCGTTACCAACAAGGCGGGTAAAAATGTCACGCTCAACACAGTGGAGACAAAAATACCGCTGAGTACGATAATCCCTACCCCACGATAAAGCTCTGTCCCTTCACCGGGGATCACCACCAGCGGCGCCAGCCCGAAGATCGTGGTACAGGTAGACATCATTATTGGCCGTAAACGCACTTCCACGGCCTGTTTTACCGCACTATGTAAGGCTTCGCCCTGAGCCAGTAATCGCCGGGTCTGATCAACTATCAGAATAGGGTTATTCACCACCGTGCCCAGCAAAATTAAAAAGCCCAGCATGGTGATCATATCAAAGGGTTGGTAAGCACCGCCGAGCATGCCCGATACAGCGTTGTTGGCAATTAACCCCAACAGGCCACCCGCCATACCCAGAGGAATAATGGTGAGAATAAACGCCGGGTAGCCCCAGTGATTAAAGATGGCCACCAGCAGCAGGTAACACAGCGCAATGGCAATCAAAAAGTTTACCGATAAGGCATCCTGAGTGGCGGCGAGCTGATCGGCCGCGCCGGTGATCCGGGTACTCACGCTTTGCGGGATAGCACCGCTTTCGCGCAGCTCCGGCAATAAGGTGTTTTTAACCGTGTTAACGGCGGTTTCAAGGGCCACTTCTTTGGGGGCAATCACATATACCGAAACCGTGCGCTCGCCATCGATACGGCGCACCGTGTCGCTGCGTTTACCTTCCAGTAAAGTGGCAATGGCGTTTAGCGGTAAAATAGTGCCTTGCGGGGTAAGAATGGGCGTTGTGGCAAGTTGCTCAATGCTCTGCTGATTACCGGCATTGCTGAACAAAAACATATCCACCTGATCGTCATTGAGTAAAAACTCATCCACAAAGGCCCCATCGCTTACTGCGGCCACCGAGTAACCAAAATCATCGCCGTTCATACCGAGTTCGGCAAGTCGCTGCCAGTCCGGACGAATTTCAATAAAGGGTTGTTCAAGGGTAAGCGAGCCAGGATCGGAATTAATCTGTGGGTTAGTAAAGTAGTTATCCACTTTGGTGTATAACGCATTGGCCGCCTGATATAACGCATTAATATCGCTGCCGGAAAAGTCTACCGCAACTGCCCGGGTGCCGCCATCGTTACTGGAGATAATCGACCCTTTGGTGGAAAACGCGCGCATGCCGGGGTAGCTCTCAAACTTCTCGTTTATAAGTGCCATCATATCGCCCACCTCGTCGGGATTAACCGGCATGGTGACCATCCATACGCTACCTATGCTCACGCGCATATTGTAAAACTGCAGGGCCGGAAATTCTGCCTCACCACGTCCGTATGCTTCCGGATCGGCGTTCACGTAGGGTGTAAAGAATGCCCTGAGCTCATCCCCAATTTCCTGCATAGACGATAAGTTATAATCCGGTGGCGCGGTCATGGTCGAAAACGCTTTGGGCTCCTCGCCTTCCGGCAGGTATTCCGCCGCAGGCATCAGCCACCAGGCGCTACCTAATATCAACACCACTTCCGCCACTACGATTACCAGCGCGCGAAGGCGCGAACTAATAACCGCCGAAACCAGCCCCAGACATTTTACGGTAAACCATTTCTGGCCACTGGCGTCGCTATCTTCTGGTTTGGGCTGACTGGCCATGGCTACCGGAATAATCGGGTAGCCGGAGGTATCTAGCCTCCAGCCCCCACAACACCCT
>TARA_B100000963_G_scaffold361744_1_pt1 | contig 31572 bp, 33 predicted proteins | sample TARA_B100000963 | Tara Oceans TARA_B100000963 (sample SAMEA2622097) | marine metagenome | biome: marine biome (ENVO:00000447); feature: surface water layer (ENVO:00002042); material: "saline water (ENVO:00002010), including plankton (ENVO:xxxxxxxx)" | depth 5 m | reverse complement strand
CTCGTTGCTATGCCGGCTGCTTTTCATACAAAGATCAACAACCTCTAAGAACCAAAGAGTATTTTAATCGCTTTTTTGTGAAGTCGAGTTTTATCAAGGCACTGCACAAACGATTTAATGAAGAAAATATTGTTATCCCGTTCCCTATCACCGCACTCAATTTGCAGCAGGAAGGCGCAGAATTGGTAATGGCAGGCCGTTACGCTGAACAACTCGACGCCGGTCAATCAGCGGGGGCTGAAACCAAATAAATAACGTGCGCACAGCACAAACGGCTGTGCGCTCCCTGTTTATACCTTAACGGCCAGCAAATCACACTCGATGCCGTGCAGCACAGAGTTGGCTGTAGAGCCAAGCAGCAATTGCACACCGCTTTGGCCATGTGTGCCCATAACGATTAAGTCGGCACTGAGCTTTTTGGCCATTTCATGGATCTCTTCGGCAGCAGAACCAATCGCTACGTGCAGGTGAGTTCTGGGGATGCTGTGTCCGTCGGCAATGCCCTGCAATTTCTTAAGCGCCTGCTCACGCACTTCTTCTGAAAAGTCCCGTTCTAAAAATAAACCATAGGGCTCAAAATTAGTTTGCGGATAGGCAACGTATATCAGGTTTATTTTGCCCGGAGAGCCAGCCAGCTCCAGAGCTTTTTCCACCACTTTGCTGTGCTCGTTAGCAAATACATCAATTGCAACTAAAACGCTGTTATAACCACTCATTGTCAGCCTCCTTGTTTGGCTGTTTTGTTTACCTTAGTGTAGTACATCTGCGCGATGACTATTTGATGTTTATCAATATATTAAGTTATCGGTAAAACCCGTTTTATCCATCGTGGCTAAACCGACTGGGTTTCATGATTCACCTCAGCCAGGGTATTCGCCGGCTTGAAGGTTGAGGCGCAGGCCTCTTTTAAATGTAACTGATAAGCCTTGGGGGCATCGTCTTCATCCATAAAACTACCAGGGTGAATTAACGGGAAGATTTCGTCGTAGCGTAATACGGTGTGCTGGTCGACCCGGCGGAAAATATGTGTGCGATTTAAGTGTTCAGTGCTACTATGACCGGTAGACGACAAAATATCCACCATGGCCAGGATGGTTTTCTTATGGAACATGGCCACCCGATTACTCTTATGATTTACATCGAGCCCTTTGTATAACTTTGGATCCTGAGTGGCGACGCCGGTTGGACAGGTATTGGTATTACAAGACAAAGACTGCACGCAGCCAATCGCAAACATCATTCCTCGGGCACTGTTGCATATGTCAGCACCAAGGGAGAGGTTCTTAACAATTTGAAAAGCGGTAATGATTTTGCCTGAGGCTATGATTTTTATCCTGTCTCTGAGGTCAAATCCCACCAGGGCATCATCCACAAATGCCAACGCTTCTCTGAGCGGAAAACCGATGGAATTAGAGTATTCCAGCGGCGCCGCACCGGTGCCGCCTTCCCCGCCATCCACGGTTATAAAATCCGGTGTGATTCCGGTTTGCTTCATGGCTTTACAAATGGCCAGAAACTCACTTTTGCGCCCCAAAGCCAGTTTAAAACCGATTGGCTTACCACCGGATAATTCACGCAGTTTCTTAATAAAACCGAGCATTTCCAGCGGCGTATTAAAAGCATTGTGGGTAGGCGGTGAAATAACGTCTTCGCCAGCAGTAACACCGCGGATATCGGCAATCTCCTGACTGTTTTTATGGGCCGGCAAAATCCCCCCATGGCCGGGTTTAGCCCCTTGGGAGAGTTTTATTTCTATCATTTTTACCGCTGGTAGTTTGGCTTTTTCCTCAAACTCCAATTCATTAAAGCGGCCATCCTTGGTACGACAGCCAAAATAGCCCGTACCGATCTGCCACACAATGTCGCCGCCGTTTTCAAGGTGATAAGGCGTAAGCCCACCCTCGCCGGTGTTTTGGTAAAAACCGCCCAACGCAGCGCCCTTATTTAATGCCAGCACGGCGTTTTTACTCAACGCGCCAAAGCTCATAGCTGAAATATTGAGAATGCTGGCCGCATAGGGTTGTTTGCAATCCGGCCCGCCAATGACTACCCGGGGATCGTCGTCGAGTTCGTCAACACTTAAAGCCGACAGCGAATGACCAATCCACTCATAGCCCGCCTTGTAAGTGTCAATTTGAGTACCGAATGGCACGCTGTCCATACTGCCTTTGGCTCGCTGATACACTATTGAGCGAAACATCCGGCTGATTGGCCGGCCACTGGTTTCCGTTTCCAGCAGGTACTGCTGAAAGAATGGCCGGAAATCTTCGATTATCCAGCGTATACGACCTATAAGGGGAAAGTTAACTAACAAGGAGTGTTTGTGCTGACGAGCATCGTAAATCGCCACGCCCAGCAGGCCACCACTGAGTACCACTAACCACCACAGCACTGGTAACCAAAGGCTTAACACAATACTGATAACCAACGCAGCTATCAGGTAGGTAAAAATTAACTGTCGCACATCAACTCCTTGATTATGTTGATTTAGCAGGTTCTATATGAATGATGACATCATACAGATCAAACTCCTCTTTGAGGCGGTCCTCGAACGCATGAGACAGGGCATGCGCCGCAGTTAGCGAGAACTGTGGATCAATACGTAGGGTTAAATCACATATCACCTGCTCACCCATCGCCCGGCTACGGATATCAGTCACTTGCTCAATAGCCTTAAACTCACTGAGAATTGACTCAAGCTGCGCCGGCGTAAACATTTCATCTGTTACATCGGCGTCAACAAGTACCGGTAAGGCTTGCTGAAAAAGCTCCCAGGCCAGCTTGCCAACAAACACCGCCACCAGTAAACAAAACAGCGTATCCAGCCAGTAATAGCCGAGTGCAGCGAGTTGCCAGCCAACCAGTACGGCAATGGATGTCAGCACGTCGCTAAAAGTATGTTTAGCATCTGCTGCAAGCAGTTTTGAGCGCAGCTTCTTAGCCTGTGCCCCTTCCCATTGGCTAAGGGTAAAATTAACCACTATGGCCAGAATAAGTATGGCCAGTCCGGCATAGCTCTGCTGCACCACCTGACCATGATTTTCGATAGCATAGGCCACTAATTCGAAAGCTACGACACTCAGCAGCACTGCTAAAATAAAGATAGCCAGGTATTCAAATTTCTGATGACCATAGGGATGAGAATGATCCGGTGGCTTATGACTAATACGCATGGCCACTACTGCGATAATATTATTGGTTAAGTCGGTCAGGGAATGTAATGCATCGGCGAGTATCACAGAAGACTGGGTAATCAACCCGATGACCAGTTTTACCACGCACAACAGCAGGTTTACCGCCCCTTCAATAACGAGTACGCGGGTGATAGCACGGTTTTTTGACGTTTCTTTACTTACTGCCGACAACTGACTTTTACCTATTTGCGTCAAGTAATTTTACAACACGAATCATACAGTTAAACGTAATAAAAGTGAAAGGAACGGTTAAAAATACGTCAAATATTTGACTTTCGTAGCATTGCGTGCTCAATTAACCGTCTGTAATATCACCTATTGATATCGGTAAGTTTACGATTCTTAACATCATAATAATCCATAACTATAAATTCTGGCATTTAATCAGTCAGATAAAATAATAAGTGCGCAAAAATGGAAAAATTAGAAACCGTAAAACGATTAGTTCGTCAGAACAATTACAGAGACAACGACATTACCTACAGGCAATGCCAGGAGCTCGGCGTTACTGTTAATCGTGTTGGTCTGGAAATATTCGCCCGCAAACTGCGAGCAATGGACAGAGCAGACGAAGTCAACGCGTACAAAGAGCAGTCCATGGCAGCTCAGGCTGAACAAAACGGCATGCCTTCCACAGGGCTGTCTTTTGAGAAGTCTTCCTATGTACCCGGCACGTTTGAGCAAAATTACTCATCGTCTACGCAGTACTCCAACGTTACCCCGTTAAACAAGGCGGAAGTTCACCGCAAGCCATTGCCGAACGACCCTACCGAACGTAAACGAGAGATTACTTTCGAACTGGGTACTATCAAAGTACGTGAATACGAATTGCTGCAGGAGCTGAATATTCTGGAGCATAACGAGAGAATGGCCGAAGCACACTAATGCTGAACTTCGGTCTTCATTACCAACGACCATTTCCACTGCGGCAAGTATGGTTGGCAAATCGGCGTAGAGTGTTCCCTGCCGACTAAGACATTGGTATACCGGCCTGGTTTTCGCCATGTTTTATGCATAACTAACTTTGCCACTCATTGAACTATCGTGATAATTTATAGGAAACCAGCAATTCGATAGCTTTTAATGGAATATATATTTTTACTCTTCGCTTTTGTATGTGGCCTGGGCGTAAAACTTGTAGGCATCCCACCATTGGTTGGTTATCTGGTTGCCGGATTTCTGCTTAACGCATTTGGCTTTTTAGCCACTCCTGCTATTACTACATTTGCCAATCTGGGCATTACCATAATGCTGTTTACGATTGGCCTTAAACTAAATTTGAAAGATTTATCCAAACGGGAAGTCTGGGCCGGAAGTATTGCTCATACGCTGTTGTGGGTGGTTGTGATAACTGCGTTTTTAATAGCTGCCGGCGCGGTTTTGAGTGCATTAACCGGTCAGATGGACTGGCAATCTGCTGCCCTAATCGCTTTTGCCCTGTCGTTCAGCAGTACTGTTTGCGTTGTAAAGGTCCTTGAAGAAGCGGGAGAATCAAAAACCCGCCATGGCAAGCTGGCTATTGGTGTGCTGGTTATGCAGGATATCTTTGCCGTGGTATTTCTGGTTGTTGCAACCGGTAAAATTCCCAGTTTGTGGGCACCGCTGTTATTGTTGATTATTCCACTAATGCCTGTTTTGAAACGCGTTCTTAATCAGTCCGGTCACGGCGAGTTATTGCCTCTTACCGGATTTATTTTTGCCCTGGGCGGATATCATTTATTTGAACTGGTTAATATTAAAGGCGATTTGGGCGCACTTATCTTTGGGTTGTTATTTGCTCCCCATCCGAAAGCGTCGGAAATGGCAAAGTCCCTGCTTGCGTTTAAAGATCTTTTCCTGATTGGTTTTTTCTTATCCATCGGGCTAACCGCACTACCAGACATTAACATGCTCATGATGTCCGGTCTGCTGGTGCTTATCATTCCAATAAAATTTATGCTTTTCTTCTGGTTGTTTACCCGCCTGCAACTGCGTGGTCGTACAGCCTACCTCGGTGGTTTGGTGCTATCTAACTACAGTGAATTTGGCCTTATCGTTGGTGCGTTGGCGGTGAGCCTGGGCATGATGGGTGAAAAATGGCTGGTGGTACTGGCGGTAACTACTTCAATTTCGTTTATTTTTACCAGTATTGTGTACCGTTATTCACACAGTATTTATCAGCGCATTAAAGAGCCGGTGAAAAAGCTGGAGAGTCCGGTCCGCCTTAAAGAGGACATTTACCCTGAAATCACCCGCGCCAAAATTCTAGTGGTTGGCCTTGGTAGGGTTGGTATAGGTGCTTTTACGTCGTTAAACAAGATTGCGGATTCCCGCGTATGGGGAATGGATGCCGACCGCACAAAAATACAGCGGATGCGCAGAGACGGCATGAATGTGATCAATGGTGACGGTGAAGACATTGACCTGTGGGAAAACCTGGATATCCGTCATGTACAGTTGGTTCTGCTGGCCCTCCCGTCTATTGAGGATGCCATCAACATTACCAAGCAGCTAAAAAATGCAGGTTACAGCGGTAAGATAGCCGCAATTGCCCGCTATGAAGACGAAGTGTCTGCTCTGGCCGATAACGGTGTTGATAAAGTGTTTAACTTTTTTACTGAGGCCGGGCTGGGTTTTGCCGAGGAAAGTTTGTCTTTAGTTGAGTAATCAAGGTGTTACGCCAAATACTAACAAAGGACAAACCGATAATCGTTATCATTTGTATGTGACTGTTTTTTATAGAAAAACTTGATATGCTGTACAATACCACCTAGACTTAAGCCATTAAACGCTCAGGAATCAGATTATGCAAGGCGATAAATCGGTAATTGCCATACTAAACGAAGTGTTAACCAGTGAGTTGACCTCGATCAATCAGTACTTCCTTCATGCCCGTATGTTTAAAAACTGGGGCCTGGAAGAACTCAATGAGAAAGACTACAAAAAGTCAATTAAAGACATGAAACAAGCCGACGAACTCATTGAGCGTATTTTGTTTCTGGAAGGTCTGCCTAACCTTCAGGCGCTGGGTAAGTTGTACATCGGTGAGCACACCGAGGAAATGCTACAGTGCGATAAAAAGTTTCAGGAAGAGCAGCTTCCCCTGCTCCGCAAGGCAATCGCTCTGTGTGAGGAAAAGCAGGATTATGTGAGTCGCGATATTCTCGAATCGTTACTCGAATATGAAGAAGAACACTTAGACTGGCTCGAAACCCAGGAATACCAGATTGAAAATATGGGTATCGAGAACTATCTGCAAGCACAAGTAATGGGAGACGACTAATGCAGGGTAATCAAAAAGTCCTTGAGGGCCTCAACGAACTGCTCTCATTCGAGCTCGCGGCGATGGATCAGTATTTCATTCATGCACAAATGTACCTCGATTGGGGTTTCAATAAATTGTATGAGCGCATTAATCACGAATTCGACGATGAGAAAGGCCATGCCACCAAGCTTATCGATCGTATGCTGATGCTTGAATACGCACCGGATATGACTCAACGTGCTGGCTTTAAAGTCGGTAAAGACGTTCCGGAAATGCTCGAAAGCGATTTACGTGTAGAGTACGAAGTCGGTGCTAAATTGAAAGAAGTAATCGCTGTGTGTGAAGAAGCCCAGGATTACGTTACGCGTGACTTTTTAGTTGAACTGCTCGACGACACCGAAGTAGACCACGCGCACTGGCTTGAACAACAGCTTAAGCTGATTAAAATCCTCGGCTTACCTAATTACCTGCAGTCTCAGATGTAAGTTACATCTGTGTGGTAAAGAATATCCAAACCGGCTCCGGCCGGTTTTTTATTGTTATCACCATTTGCCACTGCATGGTGGGTTCTGAGCAAGCCCCCAGCATAAACCACCCCTGCCACTGCTGGTTATCCTCAGGCTCAAGTGGTACCGGAATTTTACCCATAAACATATTCACGCCTTCAATATAGGCTGAATCTATTTGCAGCCCCTCAGGCAATGTCACGGTAAGCGGGATTTGTTCTTCGATTGTCGGCAAACGGTCCATCACCACCGTAAATGCGCCTTCTCGTAGTCCAATTTCGCAAGAATTACCAGCCAGCCAACATGACGTTTTATTATCAGGCTTATAGTTATTATTCTCGCTAAGAATATTCACCATTCCGACCACAACCGCAGTTAGCAGAATTACTGCAAAAACAATGACATGTTTAACCTTGTGTAACCGCTCAAATGTTAAATTTTTGATCATTAATATCACTATTTTGTAAATGTCAGTTTTTCTTTATTGACTAGGATCAAGCGCTCCTAGTTTATGGTATCTTTTTATTATTAAAAACTTTATTATCCGCGGTACCAACTGGCCTGTAGACAATAAACCATAAACTATAGGCTTCAGGGGATGTCCGCAACCTCACCTGAAATACGTTAGTATCACGGTTGGAAACCCTTTTTTAAAAGAAGTGGAAGATTCATTACAATGAGTGAAATAAGCCAAGCACAGCCAGATTACAACTATAAAGTTGTACGGCAATTTACCATTATGACCGTTATTTGGGGTATTGTGGGAATGAGCCTTGGGGTATTTATTGCAGCGCAATTATTTGCCCCGGCCCTGAACTTCGACATTCCATGGTTAACCTATTCTCGCCTACGTCCTTTGCACACCAACGCCGTAATTTTTGCTTTCGGTGGCTGTGCATTGTTCGCAACCTCTTACTACATCGTTCAGCGTACATCTCAGGTTCGCTTGTTCAGCGATAAACTCGCCGCCTTTACCTTCTGGGGATGGCAGGCCGTTATCGTTGCAGCGGTTCTGACCCTGCCTTTCGGTTACACAACCAGTAAAGAATACGCAGAGCTGGAATGGCCAATCGATATCCTGATTGCCCTGGTGTGGGTTGCTTACATCATTAACTTCTTCGGAACCCTTGCTATTCGTAAGGTTTCGCACATTTATGTAGCGAACTGGTTCCTGGGTGCCTTTATGTTGACGGTTGCGGTGTTACATATTGGTAATAGTATGGCGCTTCCTGTTTCATTCATGAAATCCTATTCAATGTATGCTGGTGCCGTAGATGCCATGATGCAATGGTGGTACGGTCACAACGCGGTAGGATTCTTCCTGACTGCGGGCTTCTTAGGCATGATGTACTACTTCGTACCTAAGCAGGCCGGACGTCCGGTTTACTCGTACCGTCTGTCAGTGGTTCACTTCTGGGCGCTGATTTCACTGTACATCTGGGCTGGTCCTCACCACTTACATTACACTGCCCTGCCTGACTGGACTCAGTCTTTAGGTATGGTTATGTCGGTGATCCTGTTCGTACCGTCCTGGGGTGGTATGATCAACGGTATCATGACGCTGTCAGGCGCATGGCACAAACTGCGTACCGACCCTGTTCTTCGTTTCCTGATTGTTTCTCTGTCTTTCTACGGTATGTCTACCTTCGAAGGCCCGATGATGGCAATCAAAACCGTAAACGCGCTGTCACACTACACTGACTGGACCGTAGGTCACGTACACTCTGGTGCACTGGGCTGGGTTGCCATGGTATCAATTGGTTCAATCTACCACCTGATCCCGCACCTGTTCGGTCAAAAAGCAATGTACTCAACCAAACTGGTTAACGTTCACTTCTGGTTCGCTACCATTGGTGTGGTGCTGTACATCGTAGCAATGTGGATGTCTGGTGTTCTGCAAGGTCTGATGTGGCGTGCAGTTAACGCTGACGGTACCCTGACTTACAGCTTTGTTGAGTCTCTGGAAGCGTCTAAACCATTCTATGTTGTACGTTTCGTGGGTGGCTGCTTCGTTGTTGCCGGTATGTTAATCATGGCTTACAACACTTACAGAACAGTAAGTGCACCGAAAGGTAGCCTGGTTCCAGAACCAGCCGCAGCATAAGGAGTAGTAGAAATGCGTAATCCACATGAATTAGTTGAAAAGAACGTTGGTCTGCTGACGGTTCTTATCTTAATTGCAATCAGCTTCGGTGCTCTGGTTCAGATCACACCGCTGATGTTCCAACAGCAGGTAATGGAGCCGGTAAAAGGTCTTAAGCCTTACACCGCCCTGCAATTAGAAGGTCGTGATATATACATCCGTGAAGGTTGTGTAGGTTGTCACAGCCAGATGATTCGCCCATTCCGTGCTGAAACAGAACGTTATGGTCACTATTCAGTTGCTGGTGAGTCAGTATGGGAACACCCGTTCCTGTGGGGCTCTAAGCGTACTGGCCCTGACCTGGCCCGTGTTGGTGGCCGTTACAGTGATGAGTGGCACCGCGTTCATTTGATTAACCCTCGTGATGTTGTACCTGAGTCAAACATGCCAGGCTTCCCATGGTTAGCAGAAAACACGCTGACTGGTGAAGACACCGCTAAGAAGATGGAAGTATTCCAGACTCTGGGCGTGCCTTACACAGAGGAAGACATCGCAGGTGCACAGGCGGCAGTAAAAGGCAAAACCGAAATGGAAGCCCTTATTGCTTATCTACAATCTCTTGGCACATACCTGAAATAGTATGGACCAGGGTACTGTAGGCAGCATTTTTACTGTCATCGTCTTCGTCATATTTATGGGCATTGTGTGGTGGGCATTTAGCGGTCGTAACAAGAAAAAGTTCGACGAGGCCGCTAACCTCCCCTTTGCCGACGAAGACAAAGAAGAATCAAAGAAAGAATAGCGGGAGTTAACACTCATGAGCATGTTTTGGACAATTTGGATCTCTGTGATCACACTGGGGTCCATAGTCGGATGTTTTATATTGCTTCGCTGGAACCTGACAAACTACACAGGTCACCCAGAGGGCGAATCGATGGGACACGAGTTTGACGGGATTGTAGAAATCAACAATCCGCTGCCAAGATGGTGGACCATTCTGTTTTACGCCACAATCGTATGGAGCTTCTTTTACCTGGCTCTGTACCCGGGTTTAGGATCCTTTGAAGGCTTTTGGGGCTGGAGAAGTTCTAACCAGGATGTACGTACATTAGAAGAGTCAGCGCAGGCACGTATCGATGCCAAAGAGCGTGGTCTTATCGTAGAGTATGACCGTGAATTAGACTTTGCGGCTGAAAAATTTGACCCAATCTTCGAAGCGTACGCTCAGGTACCGGTAGAAGAACTGGTTAAAAACGAAGAAGCGGTTAAAGTGGGTCAGCGTCTGTTTATGCAGAACTGTTCACAGTGTCATGGTTCAGATGCCCGCGGTAACATGGGCTTCCCTAACCTGACTGATGATGACTGGCTGTACGGCGGTTCTGGTGCCAAGATCAAAGAAACCCTGACTAACGGTCGTATTGCAGCAATGCCTGCATGGATCGACGCCATGGGTGAGCAAGGCATCAAAGAAACGGTTGCATACGTGTTGAGCCTGAGTGGTCGTGAAATGGAAGAAAATCACGATGCACTGGCCGAAGCTGGTAAAGCCCGCTTCATGGCATGTGCAGCCTGTCACGGTATGGACGGTAAAGGTAACCAAATGCTTGGCGCACCTAACCTGACAGACAACATCTGGCTGTACGGTGGCTCTGAGCGCGCTATCACCGAAACTCTGACCTACGGTCGTAACGGTGTTATGCCTTCGTTTAAGAAAACACTGGGTGACAACAAGATCCACGTAGTTGCTACTTACGTGTATAGCTTGTCTAACTAAGATTTTAAAATATAATGCAAAAGCCTCGTTTTTTACGGGGCTTTTTTATTCTGTACAGCAGTAATGCTAATTCGCATGATACCCTGATCAGGTGTTATTCGAATTCGTATTAATAGTTCCATAAAGTTCATCAGGAATGCAGTAATGGAAAAAACAGATACCAAACCCTGGTATAAATACTTTTGGCCGTGGTTTCTAATAGCCGTGCCGTTGTCATCATTTGTTATGGCGTACTTCTTAGTAAATTTTGCTGCCAACACCGAAGATTCGTTGGTGGTTGATGATTATTACAAAGAAGGTAAAGCCATTAACGCCAGCATGGCGAAGGTAGAAGAAGCCCGCCGGCTACGGATCATGACCGACCTAACGGTTAACGATGGTCAGATTGCGCTGGAGTTTCATAGCGGTATTCCCAGCACCGGTAACGCCCTCAAACTCAATTTTTATCACGTCACACTGCAGGAAAAAGATTTTTCGCTGCTATTAACCCGTGATGCCAACGGGATTTATCGTGGCTTTACCGAGCAGGACACCAACGGTAAATGGCGCGTTTCGCTAACGCCAATCGATGACAGCTGGAAAGTGCAGCAGGAAGTGTCTCTACCCCGTGAAGATAAGATCCGATTTGTTCCCTAATGAACGTTACTGCCATCGAATGCTACCACTGCGGATTACCTGTAGAAGCTGACAGCCCCTATCATGCCACCATACTCGGTAAAGACCGGGTTATGTGTTGTCTCGGATGTCAGGCGGTCGCCGAAGCCATCGTCGACAATGGTCTGGAAGATTATTATCAGTTTCGCACCGAACCGGCTGCCCGGGGTGATACTGAATTTCAGGCCACGCTGGGAAAACTGGCGATGTATGACGACCCTGCCCTGCAGGAAGACTTCGTTATTGATGAAGGAATTAACAAGCAAATTCAGCTCACGGTAGAGGGGATCACCTGCGCGGCCTGCGGCTGGCTGATAGAAAAGCAACTGGCCAGAGTAAACGGCATCAATCAGGTTTCCGTGAATGTGTCGGAGCGCCGGGCTGCAGTGACCTGGTCTGACGAAATGATTCATCTGAGCGGTATCTTAAAAGCGCTTAAGAAAATAGGCTATGCGGCACTGCCTTTTCAGCCTGATCAACACGAAGCCTCTTATCAGAACGAGCAAAAGCAGTTTCTAAAAAAACTGGGGCTCGCCGGGCTGATGACCATGCAGGTCATGATGTTAATGACCGGCCTGTACTTTGATTTGTTTGGTGCTATCGAAGCCGAAACCCGCCAGTATTTTTACTGGGTTGCACTGGTACTCACTACGCCGGTGGTTTTTTATTCCGGCAGTACTTTTTACCTGGGGGCAATAAAAGCCATCAGTGCCCGTACAGTTAATATGGATGTGCCGGTGACTATCGCCGTTTTCGGTACCTATATTGCGGGGATCAAATCTACGTTGCTGGAAACCGGTGACGTGTATTTTGAATCCATCTGCATGTTTATCTTTTTGCTGCTGCTAAGCCGCTACCTGGAGCACCGCTCCCGTCATCGGGCAACGCAGATATCTGCCAATATGATGCAGTACATCCCGGTTACCGCTCACCGGCTGAGCGATGATGGCAAAGTTGAACCCTGCCTGGCAAAACACCTTGCCGTGGGCGATAAGGTACTGGTGAAAGCGGGTGAAACCATTCCGGTCGACGGCCGCATTATCGAAGGCGCTTCAGCCATTGATGAGTCCATGCTCACCGGGGAGTTTGAGCCGGTCCTGAAAGAAACTGGCGCGGCGGTATTTGGTGGTACGGTGAATCAACAAAATACCCTCACCATAGAAGTGCATCAGCAACTCAAATATGCACTGGTAAATCAGATTATACGCCTGCAATCCACCGCCATGGCCAACAAGCCCAAAGCGGCGCAAATGGCAGATTCGTTTTCCCGTTATTTTGTTGTGGCGGTATTAGCGATTAGTGCCCTCACCTTTGCCTACTGGACTGTACAGGGTAACAACGAGGCATTCTGGATAGCAATTGCGGTACTGGTAGCTACCTGCCCCTGCGCGTTGGGCCTGGCTACGCCATCGGCGCTTACCTGTGCCATGGCCAGACTCAACAAACAGGGAATATTGCTCAAGCGCGCTGATGCACTGGAGCAAATCACCGGTATCGATACCATTGCCCTGGATAAAACCGGTACCCTCACCGAAGGTAAATTCGGCATTGCCGATCGCTGGTTTGCGGATCCAACGCAGGCGGAGTATCTCTTTAATGTAACGGCAAGCCTTGAGGCTCGTTCTGAACACCCTATCAGTAAGGCATTTTCTGCCAGCGAATCGCTTGCGGTGAGTGAATTTGAGGTCACTGCCGGCGGCGGTATTCGCGGCTCGGTAGACGGTAAGCAATACCTGCTCGGCTCAGCCACGTTTACCCAGGCAGACCCGTCTGCTGTACCGGTAAGCGCCAATGTGTACCTGGTTTGCAATGGCGAGTGCCTGGCGGCCTATGAAGTTACCGACAGCCTTAAGAGCGATACGGCTGAAACCCTCGCTGGGTTAGACAGCTTTCAGTTGGTGCTATTAAGTGGAGATACCCAGCAGAATGTTGATAAGCTGGCCGCTAAGCTGCCCCTGGCAGTGGCCACCGGTGAATTAACTCCACAACAAAAATATCAGGCGGTGCAAAAACTGCAGGCTCAGGGACATAAAGTCATGATGCTGGGTGATGGTATTAACGATGCGCCGGTACTGGCCAGTGCAGATGTTTCGGTTGCGGTGGGTAATGCCACTGATATTGCCCGCAATGCGGCGGACGTTGTGTTGTTGAGCGAGTCACTCAGCACCGTACCAGCACTGGTGGATATTGCCGCAAAAACCCGCCGCAAAATCCGCCAGAATATTTTCTGGGCGCTGGGCTACAACCTGCTTATTTTACCTTTTGCAGTTTCCGGCCTGCTGTTGCCGTGGATGGCCGTGATCGGTATGTCATTAAGTAGTATCATAGTGGTCTCAAACTCGACCCGATTATTAAAGTAAGGCGGTATTGTGAGTATTATTTATGTGCTGATCCCGTTGGCTATTATTCTGGTCGCGGTGGCGCTGGGGATTTTCTTCTGGGCGGTAAAATCCGATCAGTTTCAGGATCTTGAGCGCCAGGGCTACAGCATCCTGTTCGACGACGACTTACCCGAAGAAGAACGTCACCAACAAGCCAAAACCCAGGATAAAGCTAACAACGATAATGAGTGATTACAGCTTTATTTCGGCCTTTGTCGTAGGCCTTGCCGGCTCGTTGCATTGCGTAGGCATGTGCGGAGGGATAGCCGGAGCCTTGCGAGCAGCAGTACCCGGCGGTCAGCCCCCCCTGCCCTATATTGTCAGTTATAACCTTGGGCGCATAACCAGTTATGCCATTGCCGGCGCCGTGACCGGTGTACTTGGTCAGGTGGCCCGCGCCTCAGTAAGCCATGGCCTGATGATTTTTCAGTTACTCAGCGCCGTGATGCTGATTGCTATGGGTTTATATCTGGCTCAGTGGTGGCGTGGTCTTGCTCACCTGGAAAAACTGGGGAACGGGTTTTGGCAACGCATTCGTCCGTGGTCGAAACGTTTTATACCGTTCAGGTCACCTTTATCGGCGTTTCCTTATGGTTTTATCTGGGGCTGGTTACCCTGTGGACTGGTTTATTCAACCCTTACCTGGGCACTAGTCAGTGGTGATGGCTTGTATGGCGCTGCAACAATGGCTGCCTTTGGACTGGGTACTTTACCCGCGTTGATTGCCGTGAGCCTGGGGGCTGGCTGGTTATTAACGCTCCTGCAACACCCTAAGTCTAAGTCATTAGTCGCATGTTGCCTGATAATATATGCGATTTTCTTGATTTACCGCACCCTAACCGGTAATAATTAAACGACGCCCACACGGAGACGTAATCTATGTCAAAAGGCTCAGAATTTTCGATTCATTGTCAAAGCTGTAGTTTCAGCCATTTGTGCCTGCCGGTTTCGTTAAATAAAACCGAACTCGATTCGCTGGATGATATCATCGAGCGTAAAAAGCCGCTTCACAAGCACGATAAACTGGTTAAAGCCGGTGATAAATTTAACTCGCTTTACGCAGTGCGTGCTGGTTCATTTAAATCTTTTGTAAGTAGTAAAGACGGCGAAGAGCAAATCATTGGCTTTCATTTTCCCGGTGATATTATCGGCTTTGATGCGCTGCGCGAAAATGCTCACCAGAGCTACACCCAGGCGCTCGAAACCGCTATGGTTTGTGAGTTACCTTATGAAACGCTGGATAAAATGGCGGTTCAGTTCCCTAAACTGCGTCACCAGATCATGAGCTTTATGAGTGCCGAAATTAAGCAGGATCACGATCTGATGATGTTGCTTAACAAGCGTACTGCCGAAGAACGCCTGATATATTTTCTTGCGCATCTGTCCAAACGCTTTGAAGACCGTGGCTTTTCGCCGCGTCAGTATAACCTGAGTATGACCCGTAATGAGATTGGTAATTACTTGGGCCTGACCGTAGAAACCATCTCGCGTCTGTTAACTCGCTTCCAGAAGGAAGGCATTATCAAGGTTGATGGCAAACTTATCACTATCCTCGATTTTGAAGCGATGGATAATAAACTGCATAGCATGGATATTCCTTCCACCACTATTAGTTAGTCCGTTAAAAAGCTGTTTTTCTCTGGTTTTGTAGCATTACTTGATCCCAGACAAGTCTGAAACTGGAGAAACAGCTGTTCACGTCGTACACTCATAATGAATACTTCCCAGGGAGAGTCGTTATGATTGAGTACAGCAATATTCTGGCCGTGGTAGAACCTGAAAGGGAAAACCAGCCCGCTATCTCCAGAGCCATCGAACTGGCCGAAAAAACCGGCGCGTCTATTACCGCCCTGATGACCATCTACGATTTCTCATACGAAATGACCACCATGCTATCCGGTGAAGAGCGTGAGGCCATGCGTCAGGCCGTTGTGAACGAGAGAACAGCCTGGCTTAAGGAACAACTGGCAGAGTACGGCCAGCCCATAGAGGCTGTCGTGGAATGGAATAACCGCCCTTACGAAGCCATTATTAAATACGCTCTTGCCAGCAGCGCCGACATTGTGGTGAAAGCGACCCGCTCTCACGATGATTTACGCTCAGTGATCTTTACCCCTACCGACTGGCACCTTGTACGTAAGTGCCCTGCACCGGTACTGCTGGTTAAAGAGCACGACTGGCCCCAGGATGGCAAAATTGTAGCGGCGGTTAACGTGGGAACGGAAGACCGTGAACATGCCCAGCTCAATGATCGCCTAACGAATATTGCACTCGACTACGCCAAATTGCTGAGTGGTCATGTCCATCTGGCCAACTGCTACCCTGGCACGCCGCTCAACATTGCTATTGAGGTGCCTGAGTTTGATCCGGAATCTTATAATGCTTCGGTGAAAATCCATCACCTTGAAGAAATGGAAAAACACAGTAATCAGTACAATATCCCGCTGGATAGCTGCCATGTGAGAGAAGGATTACCCGAAAAAGTTATCCCGCAGGTTGCCAAAGAGCTGGATGCCGAGCTGGTAATCATCGGTACCGTGGGCCGTGTAGGCATTTCTGCGGCACTCATCGGCAATACCGCCGAGCATGTTATCGATGAACTCAACTGTGATGTACTGGCCATTAAACCTGAAGGCTTTGAAAGCCCGGTGAGTTAATACAGGCTGCCGTGGCAGGATTTACTTACTGCCACGGGCTATCGGACAATTATTCAGGGATGCAGCCTCCTCTGGCTTCACGTATAATGGCGCCCATTGCAATATGGGTCTTTCTTTATCATGAGTTTACACATCAACAGCGCCGCGCCGGCAACGCAAACCAAGCAAAAATACAGCTTCAATAAGCTACAAAAACGCATTCGCCGTAATGTCGGCAAAGCCATTGACGATTTTGGCATGATTGAAGATGGCGACAAGGTAATGGTGTGCTTATCCGGCGGTAAGGACAGCTACACCATGCTGGACGTGCTGATGTATCTGCAGCGAATTGCGCCAATCAGTTTTGCGATAGTGGCGGTCAACCTCGACCAGAAACAACCCGGTTTTCCGGAGCATATATTGCCAGAATATCTGCAAAGCCTGGGGGTGGATTACCGTATTGTCGAGGAAGACACCTACTCAATCGTAAAGGATAAAATCCCCGAGGGGAAAACGACCTGCTCTCTTTGCTCACGATTACGCCGCGGTATCTTGTACCGCACTGCTACGGAGTTGGGTGTCACTAAGATAGCTCTGGGACATCACCGTGATGATATGCTTGAGACCTTGTTTCTTAATATGTTCCATGGCGGCAAGTTAAAGTCTATGCCGCCTAAGCTGGTTAGCGATGACGGCAAACATGTGGTGATCCGCCCGCTGGCCTACTGTACCGAACGGGATATTGAAAAATATTCCACAACGGTTGAATTTCCCATTATTCCCTGTAACTTATGTGGTTCACAGGAAAATTTGCAGCGACAGAACATCAAAATGATGTTGCAGGACTGGAACAAAAGGTTCCCGGGCCGCATCGAATCAATGTTCAGGGCGATGCAAAATGTTACCCCTTCGCATTTGGTTGATAAAAACCTTCATGACTTTAAAGCCATAAAAGCCACAGGTGAAGCGCAACCAGAGGGTGACATCGCCTTCGATGCCCCCGAGTTTGAACCCGAGAGTCGCCCTGACACTGCAGACTCCATTAATATCGTAAACTTGACGGAATAAGGTTGCTATGAAAATAGGCATCGCCCTGGGCTCAGGTGCAGCCCGTGGATGGGCTCACATTGGCGTCATCCAGGCACTGGAAAAACTTGGCGTTAAAATCGACGTGGTTTCAGGCTGTTCTATTGGCGCTTATGTAGGCGCAGCCTACGCCAGCGGCCGTCTTGAAGAATTAAAAGCCTGGGCTTCATCGTTAACCGAATGGCAAACCCTGAGTTTAATGGGCATTGGTATTCGCCGTGGCGGACTGGCGAGCGGTCAGAAGGTTTTTGATAAGCTGTCAGATGAATTTTGTGCCGCTAGCTTTGAAGCAATGGACAAACCCTTTGCCTGTGTTGCCACCGATCTGTATTCCGGTCGCGAAGTAGTGTTTAACAAGGGCGACGTAGGCAACTCAATACAGGCATCCTGTGCCATTCCGGCGTTATTTTCGCCCATTGCTTACAATGACAGATGGCTGGTAGACGGTGCGGTAGTTAATCCGGTACCGGTAAACCTGTGCCGTCAGTTAGGTGCTGACTTTGTTATAGCGGTTAACCTCAACGCCGATTTCAGACCATTACAGATAGCCCGGGAAACCGCCAAGCACGAGGAAACTCAGGAAAAGAACGAGCATTTCTTCAAGAAAAGTCAGGATGTTGTACGACAGTGGTTCTCACCAGAACCAAAGGACAACAGCAAACAGGCGCCGGGCATTTTAAGTGTGATGAGCAGCTCGCTGGAAATTCTGCAGGCCCGGGTAACCCGCTCCCGACTGGCCGGAGAGCCGCCGGATATCTTAATCGAGCCAACGTTAACCGATGTTGGTCTGATGGAGTTTCATCGCTGTGCGGAGCTCTGTGAAACCGGAGAGCAGGTTGTAAAACGCCTGGCCGAACAAATTCGTTATCAACTGGTACTCGATGAAGTATTACCGCCATCAGAAGTGGATCCTGATGCGTTGGAAGCACCTAAAGCGCCAGACGTAGAAAACGAAGAAATCAGTTAATCACTAAAAAGGGGCTGAATAAGCCCCTTTTCGTTAACACATACTGTGCGTCTAGCTTTTGGCCAGCGCAGTAATTCGTAACGGTTCAACGGGCAGTTTTAGTGGCTTGCCCTGCTCTAACCATTCATTATCCAGCATCAACATTCCATTAGTAATATTCGGTGCGCCGGGTACCTGTGCGTCGAGCTCGTCATCACTAAAGCGGAACGTCAGGCCTTTCACTGAAGGCATCATAAACGACAGGAATCCGCCCATCTCGTTGAAAAAAGCTTCGTACTGTTGTTTGATGAAAGCAAGGTCTTCTGCGGTATATTCGGTCTTTACGTAATCGGCGGTGGTTTCTATCTGCACCGACATATCACATAAGTTAGCGGCTTCACCAAGATCTATCACAACGGATGCATCAGCTAATTTAAGGGCCCGTTCTTTGGGCACTAAAAAGCGGTTTTCTGCTGTAACCGTTAAAGGAATATCCTGTTTTTGGGTAACAATGGTGGCCTGATTAATGGGACATAAATCACTGGTGCCTACTCTTAAAAAGCCAAAGGCAAATTGCAGTGCAGAGGTACTTTCGTCGCCTATTTTATTAATGTGGCTGTAAAAGCGTTTGTATTCCACTTCAATTTGCTCAGCGCCGGCACTAAAGGCAGAGGCAAGCAGGCTCAGTGCTACTAAGGTACGTTTCATTCGGTGATAAACCCTTTGTTGTATCGGATCATATTCTGAAGTTCATTAACATAGGCCGCACCACGCTCAGAATAGTTCATTAACCCTTCTGCCAGTGCCAGGCCTGTTACCGGTAATTGTGCCCGACGTAAAGAGGCTCTGATATGACGTAGCTCACGATAAGCGTCATGACGGTTAATATTTCGCATATAGGTGTAGGTAGCGCGCGATAAATTCTCAAATTTTGCGACTTCATGACTGGCGCCACTGTTACGCCGTGCCGGTACAAAGCCGCAGCCTTTTTTGTAACACCATAAACCAAAGAAGTTATAACCTTGCTGGGCGAACCTTGAAGTGCCCCAGGCCGACTCATTAGCGGCCTGCATCAATACCAGCTCGACGGGTAAGATATCTACTTTATTTAGCAATTTAGGGATTTGCGCGTCCGCCGGTAAATCCTGATCAACGCGATATTCACCAGCCAGCCACTCCAGGCGCTCATCGTCGTCTTCTGTCAGACTGTTACCTGCGGCGAGCTGGCGCTGTAACGTTTGCAGATAATGCCGCAAACTCAGTAAGTAATCGTTTTGCTTTTCCACTTCAGGTTTTAAGTAAGCAAAGAACGCCTTTTTCTTTTCTGTGGTGTCTTCTATTGCTTTAAAATCAGGAACAGGTTGCTCGGCTTGCTCGGTTTCCGGTACATCCAGAATATCGGGTTCACTGGTACCGGTCATCCACGCAAGCACCACAATCAGTGCCATAATGGCTATTGCGATAAGGATGATCTTACTGGTTTCCCGTTTATGCATCGAGTATTGAATCCTCTTTGGTTGGGTGTATTTGTTGAGGCGCATCATCAAGACCAAACAGCTCCACGTACAGACGGCCCATTACCAGTGAATAAACCGGCCCCACCCACAAAATAGCCAGCCCCATGGTAAACAGAACCAACACAAACATCATGATAAAGGCGAGCAATAACAGTGTGAAGGGTAATAAATAGCGGTTCGTGACCCGAGCTGACAGAATGATTGACTGCATCAGACCAAGGCGTTTTTCAACCAGTAACACTACTGTAAACTGTGTAACCAGGTAGACATACAATCCCGGCAGAATAAGCAGGTTAAGACCAACCTGCATCACCAGACTGATCAGCAAATTTGCCGTAACCAGCACCAGAATATAAGGGAAATACTGAAACAGTTCATTAATACTGGTTGCTTTGTGACTAGCCAGTTTTACGCCAAGCATCCGAAAGCCAACAATCATCGGCGTCATCAGCACCAGCATGGCGATGTCGAGCAGACCAGCGTTACCCGACTGCATACTTTCCACCGATGTCATGTCCAGCGCCAACAGGTTAATCATTATCACCATTGCGCCAAGCCCAATGGCCATGAGCAGGCCGGTGGCTTTTAGCAACAAGCCCAGATGTTGCTTATAAAGGCTTTGCGCCTCAGCAAACAGTTGGCGGATATTAAACTGGTATTCGCCGGCCAGAGCACGCTCCAGCGGAGAGCTGTTAGCAGGCGGTTGATTATTGTCGGTCAAAATGTCGTCTCATCGGGTAATCTCGGCGGGGAGTATATCATTGCCATCAGGCTGGCCCAAACTACAAACCACCGACTCAGAGTGTTACCAGTCGTATTGCCAGCGCTACTAACACGACGCCCATTAAACGGTCCAGCCAGTAACCCTTGTCACCAATCAGCTTAGCCACTCTTGAGGTACTTAACAGATAGGATAAAAAGCAAAACCAGCCCCCGGTTGCCACCGCCAGATAAACACCATAAAACGCTTTTACGGCAAAAGGCGTTTCAATATCAATGATCGCAGTAAACAATGATAAGAAGAACAAGGTTGCCTTTGGGTTAAGGCCATTAGTAAGAAACCCGCTTACCAGTGCCTTTTTAGGGCTGATAGCCGCGGTTTGCCCAGTGGTGGAAACCGTTGCAGCTGAATCCGACGGACCGGCGCGCAGTGCTCCCCAGGCAAGGTAAAGTAAATAAGCGGCCGACAAATAGCTGATGGCGGAGTATAGCCATGGTGTTGTTTTTATAACTACGCTCAGGCCGATTAACGAATACGCTACGTGCAGTAATATTCCTAAACCAACGCCCACACTGGTATACATGGCAATACGCCGGCCGTAGCTGATGCTGTTACGAACAACGATTGCAAAATCAGGTCCGGGGCTTGCGACCGCTACCAAATGCACCAACGCAATGGTGATAAACTCACTCAGATAATCCATATGTAACAGTTCGCCTAGCAATAATCCTGGATAAACCGGGCAACAAATTCCGGCAGGGTTTTACCCGCCTGCCCGACAATTTTTTCTTCAAACAGACTGTTTTGTTGACTCGGTTCCAGGTTTATTTCGATGGTTCGCGCACCGCTATCGGCTGCCATCGCGACAAAATTAGCCGCCGGATACACCTGACCGGAAGTGCCAACAGCAATAAACACATCGGCCTGAGCCAGCGCCATAATGATGTCATCCATGTGCATGGGCACTTCACCGAACCACACAATATCCGGGCGCATTTGCTCACCAGGCAGACAACAACGACACTCTGTTGTGTCATCAAAGTCGTCTTGCCAGGGAATTGCTCTGCCGGTACTACAGCAACGCGCTGAAAGTAATTTACCGTGCATGTGCAGTACGCGTTTACTGCCTGCGCGCTCATGCAAATCGTCGACATTCTGGGTGACCAGCAAAAACTGTTCGCCCAGTGCCTGCTCTAATTCAGCCAACGCTTTGTGTGCAGGATTGGGCTGCACATCGGGTTGCTGTAATTGGGCCCGGCGTTCATTGTAAAAGCGATAAACCAGTGCGGGATTGGCCGCGAAGCCCTCCGGCGTGGCGACATCTTCTACCCGATGGTTTTCCCACAATCCGTTGTTATCACGAAAGGTTTTAAGGCCCGACTCTGCCGATACGCCAGCTCCGGTTAACACGACGACCCGGGGTTTATACGTATTAGTCATGGTTAACCTCAACCGGTAATAATGGATTACCTCCCCATTCAGACCAGGAGCCGTCATATACAGTTACCTGTTCTGCACCAGCTTCCAGCGCAGCCAGTCCAATTACGCAGGCAGTAACGCCTGAACCACAGGAACAAATAATCGGTTTGGTTAAATCGATACCGTGTTCTGTAAAATAGTTTTTTAATGCCGCAGGGGATTTAAGGGTTGTACCGTTATCCAGTAATTCAGTAAAAGGAACATTAACTGCCCCGGGCATATGACCACTGCGTAATCCGGCGCGGGGTTCAGGAGCACTGCCCTCAAAGCGCGGGCGACTTCTGGCATCCCAGATAGTGACAGATGGCTCTTCGATAGCAGTAAGGACTTTGTCTGTGTTACAAAACCAGTCATCGCCGGCAGTACCGGTAAACTCTTGGGGGACAGGTTTGGCAGGCTGGCTGACCACATCATGACCAGCGGTTTTCCAGGCCGGTAGACCACCATTTAACACTGCGGCATTTTTGTGGCCCATCGCCGTTAGCATCCACCACACCCGGGGCGCACAAAACATGCCCGAGTTATCGTAAATCAGCACCGGTTTGTCTGTGGTGATACCGAGTTTGCCAAACAATGCGCTAAGCGCTGCCTGCTCAGGTAAGGTATGCGGGAGTGACGAGTTATGATCGCTGCCCTCGCCGTCCAAATCGAACTTAATGGCACCAGGAATAAATCCATCGGCCGGATCATCAGCCTGGCCTGACACCGGATTGGTCATTGAAGCAAACAACACAACGTAGTCAGTTAAGTTGCTTGCGCTAATATCGTTTACCGAAATAAGTCGCGGCAATGCTATCTCCCCAAGGTGCAACAAATAATGACTGCATCACCCTGTGTAAATAGCACAAGGGTGATATGAGATATTGCGTGGGGTGATTATGCCAAAATTCCGCTGATTTTTTAAATTATTTACTTAATAACAGCAGGATATGGGACTGAGCCTGATGATAAGGCACCTCAGGGTAAAAGCTGAGTCGTTCTACGATCACCGGAAAGTCACCGGCTTGCTCATTCTGCTGAGCGAGAAAATCCGTGGTTATGAAGTTAACCGCTGCTTCCAGTACCTTCTCACCGCCGGTGATTTTCAGGCTTGCGTAACGCCCACTGGGGATAGTATCGAAACGCATGTCTTCTTCCAGAGCTACCTGTTTTACAGGCCTTTCGCAGGCCAGATCGAAACAAAACGCTTCTGGCGCAACGGTGGTAGGATCGTTATGCAAAAAGTTAAACGTACGGTATTGGTCGGGCGGGAGCTTATGTTCCCGGCGCCAGCCGATAAAACGCTGAATACTGCCATTCAATCTGGCCGGATAACCGCTATGCCGAAGTGCACAGACCTCTAACTCAGGCAAAGAAATTATGGAGACTTGGGCGTTAAAATCGTCTTGTGAAGGTACTGGCATAGTACTGGTTTCCTCATTCCATTGATGTAAGTAAGGCTGTAACGGTGGCGTTATAGTGGCTTGTTGCGCTTTAAACTGAGTTGGCGTGTAGCCGGTTACCCGTTTAAACGCCCGGCTGAAACTGTCCGGGGACTCATAACCACAGTCAAAAGCAATGTCGGTAACCGATAACCAGGTTCGGTAAGACAGCAAAAAGTAGCCACGCTGAAGACGGATAAGTTCGTTTAACTTCCCCGGGCCCAGTCCAAGCTTTTGCTGGCACAAGCGTTGAAAATGGCACGGACTGTAGCCGGCAACTTTAGCCAGTTGATTGAGCGAAACACTCTGATCATGATGGGTTTGGAGATAATCCAGTACGTGTTGCACAGCTGCGTACCTGCCTTAACTAACTGTTGGTAGGGCTACCCTATCAAAGCTCAGAGCGCCCTGCCCGACAGATATTGCGATAGCCAGCTTAAAGCATTCTGACTTCCCGCTGTGGGAAGGGAATATCGACATCCGCTTGCTGTAACGCTGCAAAAATGGCGGCATTCAACGCATAACGAATTTCAAAATGACGATTTGGATCGGCCCACACCCTTACGCCAAAATTAATGCTACTGTCGCCAAAGCTGTCTACGCCGATGGCCGGCGCTTTTTCCTCCGACAAACCATCTACAGTATTAACTGCTTCGGCAATTACGCGGGTAACGCTTTCGATATCACTGGAATACGCTACTCCAATCTCCAGCTCGATGAGCATTTGGGCAGCTGAGTTATGCAGGATCTCCCCGACTATTAATTTGTTGGGGATTTGAATAGAAACGTTATCTTCGTTGATCAGAATAGTGTAAGGCAGCATTACCTTATCCACCACGCCGGCCACACCACATACTTGTATCGTGTCGCCAACGACAAACGGCCGGGTAATAATGATGGTAAACCCTGCTGCATAGTTAGCCAGCATGCCCTGAATAGCCAGGCCAGCGCCTAAACCTACCGCACCAACGGCAGCGATCAACGGTGTTACGCTTATACCAATATTGCCCAGCGCGATTATAATCACCAGGCCCAGTACAATCAGCTTACTCGCGCCACCGGTAAAACGGCTCAGCGTAATATCAATATTACGCCCCACCATCATGTTCTCAACGACATTGCCAATCTTGGTGGCAATCCACCACCCAACCAGCAAGATAACCAGCGCACCAGCTATTTGAAAGCTGTAGGTAACGGCATATTCAATGAGAGTATCGTAAAGGGCCTGGGCTTGTTGTAATTCTTCTTGCATGAGAGCAGATTCAGCAGGGTTAATATATTTCAGAGCATAAACAACAATCTGGTGCTTCACAAGCTCGCAAGTAATGGCCAATTTTTAAATAAGAAATGTGTTAGAAAACTCGTGCAATTACTTTAATCAGGTGGAAATAGATAATAATCATTCCTTTCGAATAACACTACTTTGGGGCAAGTTTGACCAGTATCGGTGCATTTTACCAGCTCGATTTACTTAACCCCTTCATTTTCATCACTTCTTTTGGCTTAAAATGCTGGTCTTTAGTTTGCAAGTTATTATTTTGTAATAATGAAAAGTAGCTACACTGTAATAGTAGCAAACCAGCTATTTTTACTAGCGACTACGCGCCAAGCGAATGGATTGATGACCAGAAGGATTAGGCATGAAAACACTGATTGAATCACCGGCTTTAGTGCTGATCAAAGCATTTGGCTTAAAGCAGGCGGCTTTTTTAACAGTGTTATGTAATCTCGCCGGGTACGGGTATGTTGCCCTGACACCCGCGGCTAGTTTACCGGTAACCCTGGTTTGCGGGCTATTGATGACCTGGCTGGTTGCCTCGATGCTGACCTGTTTACTTGATGAACTGTTTATCATTGATGCACTGCTGGCCGACGCCAGTAGAAGCCATAATGAATTTGAGCTGATCACCAGAGCACCACGCATCCTGACCAATCACATGAAGTCGGTATTCGATTTAACTAAGGAAATTTCACGGGAGCGGGACAAACTGGAAGAATATTTCTCCGAAATGAAATATTCCTCGCTGCAGATGATAGATTCGGCTAACAAGGTATCGGTAAATGCTACCGAATCTACCGCTGCTGCAGTCAATGAGCTCACGGTATCGCTGGGAGAAATTGTAGAAAAATTCACCCTGGTAAACCAAGCGGCCGAACGGGCCAGCGATTTTGCTCATCAGGGCTCACAGAATATCGCCGATCTGGTTAGTGAGTTTGCTCTGGTGCAACAAGAGGTCGCGCAAACACAGCAAGCGATAATAGAGTTGGGGCAATCCGTGGAAGCTGTTCTGGGCCTGACCAGCGCGATTCAGAGTATTGCAGAACAAACTAATTTACTGGCTCTGAACGCCTCCATTGAAGCCGCCAGGGCCGGCGATATGGGCCGCGGCTTCGCAGTCGTTGCCGATGAAGTGCGCAACCTCGCTGAAGACAGCCGTAAAACGGCCGACAGCATTAGTCAGCGAATGGCGGAGCTAGATAGTCAGCGCATTGAGGTGGCCGAAAAAATGCAAAGTGTCACCAGCCACTCGTAAATATGCTCAGACAAAGCAAACAACGCGGCCGATATGCTGGCACAGATTGAAAACGAATCTGAGAATTCAAAATCACAGGTCATCGAAGTCTCAGCCTTCGCCACTCAACAAAGTAAAGCAACTGAGGAAATTTCAAAAAGTATTGAACGTGTAGTAGAAGGCGCCATGGAAAATGCCATCATTGCTCGTCAGACCTCCACCGTTGCCGATTATCTGCGTACCCTTACAACCCGCTAGGAGAAGCCAATCATCGCTGTTATTTCAGGGATGATTATCTTGTTGTTTGTGTTGGTGGGTATTCAGCTATCCATTTCCAGAACACAACAAAAAGCAAACTTCAGAGCGACATTGAAACTGGTCGCCATTATTAAGCGCATCATTGGCCTGAGCCAGAAGCATCGGGGGTTAACCGCCACTGACCTGCAAGGCAATCAAACTGTAGCGGATGAGCGCACGAAATCAGGCGCAACATTGAGTTGCTCATTAGTGACGCTAACCAGATTGGCCTGACAACCAGTGAAACGCGCTGGGAAGCCTTCCTCGATCACTGGCGACGCCTCGAATCGACCTGTATGCAACTTAACCCACCAGAGAGCTTTAAACAGCATACGTGCCTGATTGAAACCTTGTTGTACCTGTTACAGGACGAGGCTGAACACATAGAGTTTGCCGAGACCGTTCAGTCTGTAAATGAGGCGCACTATTTATGGCGGGAATTTCCTCCACTGGTGGAATATATCGGCCAGGTCAGAGCCGTTGGTGTAGCTACCGCAACCAAAGGGGAATCCACTTAAATCGATAAGGTAAAACTGGGCTATCTGTGCGAAAAGATAAATCTGATGAGTGAAACCGTGTTTAATAAATTAAACCAGGTGGCTAGGGTATCTGAAAGCGGCCAGTTGAATCAGTTCAGACAAGTCTGCCTGCAACTGGTAAGCCTGATCAATGAACAGCTGATCCAACCCGGTAAAGTGAGCATTGCTAATCAGGACTACTTTGCCAAAGCCAGTCATACCATGGACCAATGCAACACCCTGTTGGATAACGAGCTGTCAGCGATTGTTACCAGGTTTAGTGACTAACTGCCAGCTCACGCCGGCTGCATAGCCCCCTGGGGTAGAACTGTGCGCCCTCTACCCTGATTTTTGGCGGTGTAAAGTAATGTATCGCAATGGGCGATTGCCTTATCGATATCTTCATAAGTGCTGAGCTCAACCAGCCCGCAAGAAAAAGATACAGCAAATTCCTCTTCCGTGCTCTGCCAGGCGGTAACAGCATGCAACGCACTACGGATGTCATCCATCACTTCTTGTGCCTGGTGCACAGTGGTGTCTTTTAACAATAGCAGGAACTCTTCTCCGCCATAGCGGCAATACTGGTCGGTACTGCGTAATCGTTGACGTATAAGCTGGCTGCACTTAACCAGCACTTCATCACCGGTTTGATGGCCGTAGGTATCGTTAACTTTTTTGAAGTGATCGATATCTAGTAATGCAATACAGTTACCTTTACGAGCTTTAGTAAATACCTTGGTCAGCATATTAAACATAAAACGTCGGTTTGGCGCGTTGGTAAGCGGATCGGTATAAGCCAACTGATGGATCCGTCGTCGCTGCACAAACAACCAGGCTGCCAGAGTGCCAATTAATAACGCGACCAGTAATATGATAATTGTTTTGAGGTTAGCAGTTTCAATGGCTTGCTGCTGAGCAATATTATTTGCTTTTAATTTTTCAAAATTTACCAACTCGATGTCGGCCTGCATGCCTCGGCTCAGTTTATCCAGCCGGTAATTTAACGCATTCAATAGCTTATCGCGCTCTTGCCTGACCAATTGATAACTGGCCTTAATTGCCAGCTCTGTATCACTATTAAATTCGGCTAAAAAGCGTTCCAACTCAGTAACGTGTTTAAAATCGGTCAGATTAAAGTGGCTTTTATTATCGTCCATTATTTGCTTCAGTTGCGATAATGACGCCTTTGCAGCTGGCATATCCATGCGCAAACCAACTTCCATAGTATTGACGGCGAGCATTCTGGCTTCATCAACCACATCCCAGTCGTTCGGTTTTGACGACAATTTGGCCATACCGAGTAATTCAAAGGCTTGTTGCAAATCGCCCGGTTCCCCGCGGCGCGCATAGACTGAAACTTTGGCCAATAACGCATAGAGCTGCGCCGAAGGATGCTCTTGCTGAGCTACAATCAGCAGTTCATCAGCATAATCAAGCGCCTCGTTATATTTACCGAGATGACTGGCTAACTGGACCATTAAAAAATATTCGCTGCTGTGCATCATTTGCGGAGACGTTTTCGATGCCAGATCAAAATAGGCCTTGCCATATTGGTACGATGACTCATAAGCCCCTAAGTCATAAAGGATGGCAAACAGATGAAAGAGGACAAACTCCTTATCGAATAACAGGCCATACATGTCATTACCGTTATTGACCTGTATTTCAGGTAGCGCGTACATCAACTCTTCCAGCGCGTTTAATGAATCCTGTTTAAAATCCAGATATAAAACCGCCAGCATACTGGCAACCTGAGCAACAGCAACCTTGTTGCCGGTAATTAATAGTTCCTGCTTAAGCGCCTTTAGCTTAGCTTCATCCTGTTCAATAAAGCCCGTCATGAGTGAGCGTGCAGCCGCGTAATAAACCTCATCAGTGGCTTTTAGTGTTTGCCAGTCTGCTTCGGACGGAGACTCAATAGATTGCCACGGGGTATATTGCGCCAAATCCGGCTGCCCCTGAACATAAATATAACGAAACACGCGGGCAACTGGGGTATTCGCAGTCAAGAGGTCAGTTTGACGGGCTGCATCAATAAATTCTGCAGTATCTTTATTTCGATGCTGAAAGAGACCGGAATACTGGTAAAGCGACGGCTCAGCCTCTGCGGCCTGAACAGGAGGAAGGGTTAACAACAAAAAACAACAACACGCGAAAAACTTAGCTTTAAACACAAAAATCCCTTTAGTGCGTTAACGACAAACTAATAGGGTTAATTTACCTTGAAGACCAGATAGATGCAATTACCGTGGAATCATTGTTGCGCGAGTCATCAGCAAGAAAATCTGACGATAACTTTTAAAATAACAGCTAAACCACGATGCCCTTTGCTACGAACATCGTGGAAAGTTTAAAGTGATATGAGGCTTTGCTATCTGCCAACCAGCACAATGCCGCCCTGACCATTTAATGACAGCGTCATCTTGCCATTTTCAGGTACGGTGACTTTTTTGCTTTGCGTTTTATTGTTTGCGTTATCAAACAATAGTTGCACCGAATTTCCGGCCAGCATAGGCAGGTTAACGGACACTTCTTTAGCATCTTTCTCGCCATTTACCGCTACTACATACCAATTGCTGCCCTGCCGTCTGGCAAGTACAACGTGCTTACCCGGATAGCCGTCGACAAACTGGGTTTCATCCCATGTGGCGGGGACTTCGCGAATAAAGTCGAGCACGTGTTCAGGTTGCTCATTGAGGTTATTAGGCGTTAAGCCAAAATGCTGGACCGGTGATTGATACAGCACACTGGTTGCCAGTTCGAAGGTATCGGTGGTTGAACGAATTGTGCCTCGTTCCTGATCACGGGATAAGCGGTCATTTAAAAACACCGGCGCAAAATCCATTGCAGCAACAGTATTACGCGTAAACGGCAATATGGTGGCGCTGTACGCGTGCATATCCAGTGCATTCTGGCTGAATACCAGATTTTCAGACGCTAAAACGGCTTCTGAGGTGACGAAGTTAGGAAACATACGCTCCCAACCCCGAGGTAATGTACAGCCATGAAAAGTTACCCCTATACCATAATCGTTAGCGTCTGACAGGATCCCTTCGTAAAGGGCCATGGTGGCTTGTTTGTCACCGCCAAAGAAATCAACCTTAATCCCTTTTACGCCAATCTTTTGCAGCCAGGCCATTTCCTGCTTACGGGCAATAGACGTATTCATTTTGTCCTGAGGCGTTTGTGGCGCATCGTTCCACCAACCGTTTGAGTTGTACCACAGGATCACCGCTACGTTTTTATCCGCAGCATACTGCACCAGCTCTTCCATTTTATCCCGGCCAATACGGGCATCCCACCAGTTATCAATCAGCACATATTCAAAATTAAGTTCGGCGGCCATATCGATGTACTTGATCTGGTCCTCGTAATTAATGCTGTTATCCTGCCAGACAATCCAGCTCCAGGTGGCCCTACCCATCTTGTAATCTTCAGATGGCTCGTACAGAGGCTTAACCACATCGTAACTCACCGTTGTCTCAACGATCGGCTCTAAATCCTTACCCACTGTAATGGTGCGCCAGGGAGTGGTAGCTGGTAATGCCATAGAAGCATACGTATCGCCAATACCGGCATTTTCACCGGGTTGCGGAAAAGCAATCTTATAGATCCCTTCGGCATTGCCCTCACTAAGACGAGAACCTACATAATGGCTGTCTACCCCTGTTTCAGACAGTAATACCCAACCCTTATCGTCATTTTTAAACAACGCCGGAAAAGTATAACCAACACCATTTGGAGAGGCTTTGGCCATCGATTCATCGTAGGTATATCCTTCTTCGTAACTGGGCTTAGTACCGTTCCAGCCTGTCATAGGCAAGGCCTGGTGGGTGATAAAAGTCGTTGCTTTGTTTGACAGATTAAAACTGGTGGCTTCACTGAGTACCTTAAAGCGGGTCGCTTCATTATTGGATACCACGTGGTAACGCAGCGCGATGTCGTTATCAGACACCTGGAATATGATGCTTATCTCATCTCCTTTAGCGTTACGAAAGCGACTGGTTAAACCGTTGGCCTCGTAAGTTACCTGGCTTACTTTTGCTCTGTCGAGCTCATACTGTTCCAGAATGGTGTTACGTTTGCTGTCGATATAAGTAAGGTTCTGACTAAAATCACCAATAGAACTGTTCAGTCCCAGCGGTGAGCTTTCCAGAAATACTTCGCCCTGATAAGTAACAGAATAATGGGGTTTACCCTTTGTAAGTGACAATGAAACGGCGAGTTGATTATCCGGCCCTTTAATTGTTTCAAGTAGTTCAGCCAACGCCGTATTGGGCGCCATAACGCTTGCCAGGCAAATCGGCAATATCATTCCGTAGCGTTTCATTGTGTATCCTGTCTTAGTTAGCAATTTACCTTTATTGAGCTATCATAATACAATACTGCATTAACAATTTAATAACTAATCAGATCTGATTTTACCTGTTATGAAAATCAGTATTTGGAGGCGTCTTAGCTAAGCGAAAAGAATAGAATCAAAACACTAGAAACCAAACACAGTGCTGGATAATAAAGTCTGTTTAATTTTTAAATTAATGAGAAGTAAAACTTTGAAATGGTGCCCGGGGCCGGACTTGAACCGGCACGCTGTTACCAGCG
>TARA_B100000963_G_scaffold328438_1_pt1 | contig 31626 bp, 31 predicted proteins | sample TARA_B100000963 | Tara Oceans TARA_B100000963 (sample SAMEA2622097) | marine metagenome | biome: marine biome (ENVO:00000447); feature: surface water layer (ENVO:00002042); material: "saline water (ENVO:00002010), including plankton (ENVO:xxxxxxxx)" | depth 5 m | reverse complement strand
TTTTTTTTTATGAAAATATCGCCCAACCCAGTTATGTTATTCACATATTGTAAATTATTTATTATTGCCGCTATTGAACCATATATATTTGGCTTTATTCCGAAGTGAAAACATATTTCAAAACTATTTCTTTTCAAAAAAATTATCCAATTTATTAAAGCAAAAGCCTCCTTAAAAAGATTTTTAGATCTTCCAATAAAGTTGGCTTTATGAACAATACATCCTAATTCTGAAAGATTATCAGAGTAATCATCAACGGGAGAATAAATGTGTACCTCCTTTCCAGCATTTATTAATTTTTTAATTAAATTTAATCTAAAGTTATAAATTGACCATGTGTTGTGTGAGCTTAGTAAAACTTTATTCATTATTTGTGCTTCAAAATCAAATCAAATTCTGAAACCAGCAAATCTTCTAATGGTCTATTTTTGAATTGTTGAGCAAATTTTGATCTTGGAAGTGGTATTTCATCCCATGTTAATTTATTCATAATTTTAATCCTAAATCCAATATTCTTATATATATTAGTGATGTCAGAAATACTTAGTCTATTTGTATAAAAACCAGAATTAGCAAAAAATTCAGTTTCCCAAAGCTTGTCAGTGAACCTCAAATTATTTAAAGAATAATTTAAATGATCTTTTAAGTCTATGGCGTGGGATGAAGTACCATCCTTTTTAAGGATTCTCTTAATTTCTTGTGCCAAATCGTTGAAATCTTTTTTTCTAACATGCTCTAATACAGCTTGAGAGAAAATAAGATCAACAGACTCTGCAGGTATTGCCTTTAAAGAATTTACTCCATCCGTAAGATATTTAGATCCAACTTTTTCTAGAATATCGTCTATATTTTTGCAATTGGATATATCAGGCATTTTATAATTTAACTTAGTAAGTTCATTGCAAATACTTTTATAAAAATTAATATCTTCCTTAACAAAATGTCCAACATCAACAAGTGTTAATCTGGCTCCATATGAATAGGCTAACAGTGAAGAAAGAATGCTATCTCCTGGTCCTAGCTCTATAAAATGTCTTCCCTCTATGTTATTTTTTTCCAGTTCAGCAAAATCGATGTGCCTCTCAAATACTTTAATAATATAATCAACTTTATCCATGTGGCCATGTCTAAACAATCCAATTTTTTGCCAAAAAGAATAATTTAAAGGCAGTCTGCTTAGAATGATTTTAATTAAGATTTTCAAATACCAAGGAACATATTTCATTTAGTTACTCCTCTACTCTGCCGTAAATGTCACTATACCTAATGATGTCATCCTCACCTAGATATTCACCATATTGTAATTCCAAAATTTGTAATGATTCTTCATATTTATTTTCAAGAGAATGAATTGATTTACGTGGAATAAAGCAATGGTCATTTTCATTAAGGCTTTGTTCTTTTCCGTCAATTTCTACTGAAGCTTTTCCTTTAATTACAATCCAATGCTCTGATCTTTTTTTATGACTCTGAACACTGAGTTTACTTTTTGGATTAACATTGATTAATTTTAATTGGAAATTAGTTCCTTTAAAGATACTAACGTAATTACCCCAAGGACGAAAATTTGATAGCCCTATTATATTTTTGTCAGGATCAATTTTTTCAATTAATTCTTTAACGAACTTTAATTGATGCAATTTTTCGATACTTGATACAAGTAAACCCTCATTGGAATCAATAATTACAATATTTTCAAGCCCAATTGCTGAAACAATTTTATTTTCAGATATTATTAAAGAATTGGTTGTATCTTTTACAAATATATTCCCAATCTGTACATTTCCATGTTCATCCTTAGTGCCCTCTGAGTAAAAAGAATTCCATGAGCCCATATCGCTCCATTTTGATTCAATTTCAAAAAATTTAAGTTGTTTTGTTTTTTCTAGAACGGCATAGTCTATTGAGATGGATGGACATTTTTCCATATCTTTTAATAGTATTACTCTTGAATTACTGGTTTTATTTAAATCATCACTAACTGAACTACAATGATTAAAAACATCTGGGGAATGCTCGCTTATTTTTTGAAGTAAAAAAGATTTATCTGAGAAAATCATTCCAGAGTTCCAAAAATATTCATTTGACGACAAATATTGTTTAGCAACTTTAATTGTTGGTTTTTCTATAAAAGAATCAAATTCTATACCATCTTCTGAATTTCTTACTTTTATATAACCATATTCACTTGATGGCGATGTTGGCTTAATTCCAAAAATTACTATATTTTCTTTAATAGATTTATGAGCGTCATCGATAGACTTTTCCAGAATGTCGTCATCCGCAAACTTATGATCTGCTGGAAGAACAAGTACAGAGCAATCTTCTTCTATTGAGAGAAGCGCTAATGTAATTGCAGGGCATGTATTTTTCTGTATTTCTTCATATAGTATATCAGCCTCTACATCTTCCTCTGCCAACTGTATCTCTATCAACTCTTTGTACTCAATATTGGTGACGATTATTGGTTTTTCGAATTTTTTTGAAGCTATTCTTGATAAAGTTTCTTGAAATAATGACTTTTGAGAATTAACCTTCATGAATTGTTTTGGCATTACTTTAGATGACATTGGCCATAGTCTTGTACCAATGCCACCTGCAATTATTATAGGTCTTACCATTTTAAGAGTTCCTATTACCCCTGAATGAATCTTTATTTTTAATGAACCAATCATATGTTGATTCTAAGCCTTCATTAATATTTATTTTTGGTTTCCATCCTAAGCTATTAATTTTTTTGCTATCTAATAATTTTTGATATGTGCCATCTTTCTTTGAATCATCAAATTTTATATCTCCTTTAAACTTTACAACGTCTTTAATTTTTTCAGCTAGTTCTTTTATTGAAATATCCTCTCCGTATCCCACATTTAAATGAGAACATCTGTCTGAGATACTTTGATTAAATTTTTCCCTCTCTAGATTAAGAACAAACTCACAAGCCGAACAAAGGTCGTCAACATGAAGAAATTCTCTCATTGGCTTACCAGTACCCCAAACTTCAACGAAATCCTTGTTTTTATCTAAAGCATCGAAAAATTTCCTTAATAGTGCTGGAATCACGTGAGAATTCTCATAATCAAAGTTATCTCTTGGTCCATATAAATTAGTTGGCATTAAAGACCTGAAATCTGTGCCGTACTGTCTATTAAACGATTCACAAAGCTTAATACCAGCTATTTTTGCAATGGCATAAGGTTCGTTTGTTGGCTCCAAACCTCCAGTTAAAAGATATTCTTCTTTCATAGGTTGTTCTGATAATTTTGGATATATGCATGATGAGCCCAGAAAGATAACTTTTTCTAAATTATTTTCATGAGCTGCATTTATTAGGTTATTTTGTATAACAAGGTTGTCATATATAAAATCCTTTGGATATGTATCGTTTGCAAATATCCCACCCACTTTAGCAGCAGCAATTATCATGTAGTCTATTGAGTTATTTTTAAAATAGCTATCTACAGATTGCTTTTCCATTAAATCAAGATCGTCTCTATTTGTGGAAATAACTGTGTATGAAGTTTTTGATTTGAAATGCTGTATCAGTGATGATCCAACCATTCCTGAAGAACCACAAATATATATGGTCTTTTTGATGTCATTCACCCATTATCCTCCAATGAGTTAAAGATCTCATATCCGTGTTTCTTCAATAAAAGGTTTTGTTTAGCTTTTTTATAATCTTCTTCAATCATCTCTTTGCAAAGCATATCAACAGATATATTAGGTTCCCAGCCTAACTTTTCTTTAGCTTTTGAAGGATCTCCTAACAAAGTTTCTACCTCACTTGGTCTAAAATATTTTTTATCAACTTTTACTATTTCATAACCTTTCTTTAATTTTGGTGATAAATTTTTGTCAAAGTCTTTTACAATGCCGCATTCAGAATCTCCTTTTCCGACAAACTCAATTTGTATGCCTAATTCTTTGCAACTAAGATTTATAAAATCTCTTACAGATATTTGGTTACCTGTTGCGATAACAAAGTCTTCAGGCTTATCCTGCTGAAGCATCAACCATTGCATTTCTACATAATCTTTTGCATGCCCCCAGTCTCTTTTAGCATCTAGATTACCTATATAGAGGCAATTTTCTATACCTAGGGCAATATTACATAGACCTCTTGTTATTTTTCTTGTAACAAAAGTTTCTCCTCTTTTTGGTGACTCATGATTAAAAAGAATGCCATTACACGCAAACATATTATAAGCCTCTCTATAGTTAACAACTATCCAATATGCATATAGCTTAGCAACACCATATGGACTTCTGGGATAAAAAGGAGTTTCTTCATTTTGAGGTACTTCTTGAACCTTTCCATATAACTCTGAAGTAGAGGCTTGATATATCTTTGTTTTATTTTCTAAACCAAGATATCTTACTGCCTCTAATACTCTCAATGTACCTAAAGCATCAACATTTGCTGTATACTCAGGCAGTTCAAAAGAAACACCAACATGGGATTGTGCCCCCAAGTGATATATTTCATCTGGTTTTACATCACCTATGATTTTATTAATATTTAAGGAATCAGTTAAGTCTCCATAGTGCAAAAACAGTCTATTGTCATTTTTATCATGTAAATCTTTATACAAATGATCAATTCTTTCAGTATTAAATAAAGAAGAGCGCCTTTTAATGCCATGCACTTCATAACCTTTTTCAATTAGCAATTCAGCAAGATATGAGCCATCTTGACCTGTGATACCAGTAATTAAAGCTTTTTTCATTATTGGCTATTATATATGAGCTTTAAAATAATATTTTATATTTTCCTTAAATATAAAGATCCCGGTTCTCTTTTATCATCGATGTATGGACAGACTCTTTTAACTTCATTTGGATTTGTATGCCATAGATGATTCAAACTCAGTAATACTTCAAAACTATTGGAATTAGACAAAATTGCTTCAACTAAGTATTGTTCATTCCAAAACCTAACATCATCTATTAGCCATTCTTCAAGATAATCATTTGGAGAAAAAATATCATGAATGTGAATATTTACGCCTTTTTTGATCAATGGAAAAATTTTTAAATATATATCAAGAACATCGCCGTTAGGCTTAATCATGTGTGTTGAATCAACAAAAAGCAAATCATTCTCTTGTAACTCTTTAGACCAATCAAAATCAACACTCTGGATATCCTTTCTAATGACATTAATATTTTCATAGCTATCTAACCAAGGCATCTCAAATGGCTCAACACAAATATGTTCTGTTGTAATACCATCAATTTCTTTATTCTTTTTAACAGCCGAGGATGCAACTTTCGTAGAATTTCCACTACCAATTTCAATAATCTTTTTTGGTTTAGTGTATCTTATAAATTGATATAAAGCTTCCACGTCACCGCTTTCATAAGATCCATTGTTGAATCTAAAATCCATAGAGTTTTTGGGATTATTCAAATCCATTTCCAATAATTCATCTTTATAAATAAAATTTTCTAGGAAGTGAAGTTGATCATTTACGTTAAATTTAATACCTGGTAGTTTTCTGTTAACTAGCAATTTTTTATCATCATCTGAAAATTTAAATAGTGGCTCATAATAATGATTTCTAATAGGAAAAACCCCAATTTTTTTTAGTACTAAAGATGAAAGGTTCATATCTTTAGACCCAAGTCTTCTGTACAACTTCAGAATAAGCGCGCTTGGTATGATAAGCACAATTAATAACTTGTCAAAAATATTTATCAAAAGCCTCCTTCCTGGACTTTTTACTGCCATATTATTTCCCTATATTATTTCTATTAATTACCAAATTATTTATATAACTTTCAACTGCATTAACATAGTCGTTGATATTATCATCAAGAAATTGATTAATGTCTAAATTATCTTTTGTTCTATTATGATTGGGAGTTAATTTTGACAAAGTTTTTTCTAAATATTTTTTTTCATAACCATTTTTGTTGAGTATTTTAGTTAGTTCTTTATCCATGCCGTGCAGATAAATATAGTGATTAATTTTTGTATTTTTTTTTAAAAAATCTCCAGCATCTTGAGAGTCTTGAATTTTTCTTTTATTTGAAAAGCTTGCAAGACAAAGCCAATCAAACATTGCGCCTTGATTATGATGAAAGTTTCTAATTCCCATAATGTATTTAAACTTTTTAGAATTTATAAGATAGCAAAATTTTTTAAAGCCATCTTTTTTATCATAATATTGTTTAGGATTTTCAATCGAAAGGAACAATCCAATAAATATTTTAAAACTTGATAAATATTTAATCCTTAAGGAGCGCTTAAAATGTTTTAATCTAAAGATTTTACTATTTATAAGTCTATGAAATTCTCCCCTATTTCTTTGCCTTGCATAATTCCACTGACTAAAATACCATTCTGTTGGTTCTCTATAGGTACATACTGCTGTTTGATCTTTATAAATTTTATCTGAAAAAAAGTGTGAGTTTACAAGACCATCAAAATCATCTAGTTCAGTAATAAATTCTCTGATAAAAGTTGAGCCACATCTTATAAATTGAGCTGCATATATTTTTTTAGTAGAGATGGCCATAAGACAATTATAAGCTAGAAACCATTTCAGCAATGCTAATATTACTTGTAAGACCAGGGCTTTCTATTCCAAATAAATTAATTATCTTCAAGTCACCAATATCATAAGCATTAATAATAAAATCAGAACTTTTACCATTTTTATTAATAATTTTAGGTCTTATACCTGCATAAGAGGCATGTAATTTTTGAATATTAAGATTTGGCCAAAATTTTTGAAAACTATCATAAAATTTTGATTTTAAATTTTCATTAACTTGATAATCAATTTCTTCGACAAATTCAATATCTGGTCCAAATCTGATTTGGTTATTTTGATCAACAGTTAAGTGAATACCTAGGCTATGTTTGTCTGGAACAGGGTAAATCAAAGATTCAAAGTGAGAATTACCAGTGTAACTAAAATAATTTCCCTTAGCATAGGAAATATTTGGAATATTTGATTCGTTATATTGAGGTAATTTTCTTGCCACCCTATCAGCAAACAAACCTGCGCTGTTAATTATTTTATTACATGTTACTTCAGTTATTTCATTATTAAATTTAGTACTTACAATAAAACATTTGTTCTCTATTGCATTTACAAATTCAGTATTGAATACTATCGTGCCTCCTAAAGATTCAAAATCACTTAACAAAGATAACATATAAGCATGACTATCAAATATTCCGGTTCTTGGGGACCATATTGCATAATCAATATCTAGTTCATCAAGTTGAGGTATATTCTTCGGATTATCAATAAATTCAAGGTCATCAACTCCATTTTTTAAACCACGGGAAAAAAGTGAATGAATTTCTTTTTTTTGATCTTCTTTAGCAATAATGTATTTACCACATATATTGTGGGGTATTTGCTTTTCAGATAAATATGATAATAATTTCTCTTTGCCTTCTATACATAATCTATGTTTATAACTTCCGGTGTCATAATATATACCTGCATGAATTACTTCAGAATTTCTGCTTGATGTCTCCTCTCCAAATGAATAATTTTTATCAATTATGAGTGTATTTTTACCTTTTTTAACAAATTCCAGACCTATAGATAATCCAACTACTCCAGCACCTATAATTATGTTGTCAAAATCACAGTTCATTAGTTAATTTTGGCGTGCCTATGTAGCTCTTCAGCAAAGCTATCTATAGGCTCTCCTTTAATATCAGGAAAGGATGAAATATATCTTGGAACTATATTATGAGATCTTTTTATTTGTGATATTTTTATCTCACCAATAAAATCATCATTTTTAACTAAAAAAACAAATTTCTTATAAAGATCTTCTAACTTGTATACTTTTTCATTGACCACATTTTTACTAATATTGGAATCTCTTGAAAAAAATTCTTCTGTTAATGCAGAAATTAATTGTTCTTCAGTTATCATGTCTAAAAATAAATCTTTTTCAAGCAATATAGATTCTCCATTAAGAACGTTTTTTGCCAATCTTACAAGAATTTTTCTTTGTGAACTTTCATAATCAGATGTTATTAAGTTTGAAATTCTTAAATTTACACATCTAATATTTTTTTTTCTAAAGCTTTCTACGAAAATATCTAATTTTTTTTTAGCTTCAGCATATAAATCATTATTAGTTTTTAATTTTTGTGTTGAAGACATTTCATTGCTTACAATCAAATCGTCAAAGCCAATCATTGTAGAAATATGAATAAATTTTGTATTCAAAGTTTGTATGCTAGATAATTTTTTAATAAAGTCCCTTGGCAAACAATAGACTTTTTTAAAAAAAGTTGATTTTTCATATCCCTCTTCTTTATCAGGCCCAACACAGTAAATTACAATTAAATTTTCAATTTTATTAAATAGGTTCAAATCTAAGATTGATTCAAGTTCTCCATTAAAGGAGTGAATTTTTTCAGACTTAAAATTTACTTTTGATCGTCCAGTATATATGTAAACTTTTTCTAAATTTTTATGTGTAAATTTTGAGATTAATCTTCCAATAGCTCCGTAACCGACTATGAAGAGATTAAATTTATTATTATGCATCTGGTTAGTTTAAATGCCGTTAAAACATATCGAAGAATTTGTTATGTACATTATAATAATTCGTTTAATTATATTTATTAATCTTTGTAATTTTACCCAAAAAATTTTTAATTACCCATTTATAAAGATTTGTTCCATCATAATTACCTCCATGATGTCCAGCCTGACCAACAACTCTAGGAAGTGATGAAAATGAAAGAATTTCATTTTTTTTATCTTCAAATATTTTGTCATATACATGTTCAATCCAAGTATCATTTGAATCATCTAAGATTTTAGTTAATGGAGAAATATTTTTAAGAAAAAATTCTTTATTCCATATTACAAATCTTAAGTCTGCTCTTCCAGGGATGAATTTTTTATAACCTTTGCTAAGCCACCTATTTACATATGTTTTTGTGGGGTTTTTTCTAAACTCTTTTAACAAAACATTGGCATTTGGAACAAAAGTTCTGCCTGTAGTTGTAGCAAAAAAATTACTATTAGAAATATGACTTGAAGACATTATTGCATTTTCATATATTCTTGCTTGACCCCATGAAGCACCTTTTAAAGATACCTCATCTTCTGGTCCATAAATTATTTGTTCGATTTCAATTCCACTAATTGAGTAGTGCTTTATTTCAGCATCCGACAATATATGGTTTCCTGTATTATCAACAATAACAATCTTTTTGAATACTCCACTATTAGACCAATCATGAATACTTTTTTTATATTGTCTCAATCTTTCCTCTACATCATTTAAGTTAACATCAACTTGTGGTTTGAGTGCACAAGATATAACTAATGGAAAATTGTGATTATTTTTCATAATTTTCTAAAAATTCAATGGTTTTGATAATTGATTCTTCGATAGTTTTATTAAAATGAAAGCCCTTAGATTCAACTAATGACGTAGAAACTTCATATGAGAGCTGATTCATTATTTTAGAATCAACAAACTCTATTTGAGTATTCGGGATAATTTTTCTAATAATGTCTGTAATTTTTTTTGGCGTGCTATTTTCACTGAGTATATTAAATACATTTGCATCAAAAAATTCTTTATCTAAAATGTGATGTATAAATCTTACAAAATCATCAAGGCATAGATAGGGTCTTTTTTGATTATATGCGGTTTTCCAAATCTGAATTTTCTGCCCTGTGATAGCTTTCCATATAAAAGAATTGACAGCTGTATGAAATCTCATTCCTTGTGATGGGCCAACAATAGTTCCAAGTCTTAAAATCACACTTCTATGATATTTAGCAACATACTCTTCTTCTAAGATTTTAGATTCAGCATACGGCGATTGAGGGTAAAGAATTGAATTTTCATCGACAATTTCTGAATTATCTCCATATACTGATGTAGAGGATGGAAAAATAAAATTAGCACCAATATCATTTGCTAATTCTAGCGCAGCACAAGTACCATTTAAGTTATTTTCTTTTAGAGTATCTGCTTTCTCAAATGATGAAGCAGCATCTGTCATTGCGGCAAGATGAACTATATTAATCTTCCTTGACTCTACTTTATTAGTAGAATATTTTTTTATAGAATTTAAAGTGTTTTTATCTCTAATATCTCCAAAAACAAATTTAATGTTTTTTTTGCCGTGATAGCCAAATGAAGAACAGTATCTTTCAGCCATTAAATTATCATTAATGATTATCAGTCTTTCATTACTGCCTGATGATTGAAATAAGCTTGAACCAATATGACCAAGTCCGCCTGTAATTATTAATAATTCATTATATGATTTCACTTAAAAATCCCATCAATTGTTTATTTTCACTGTCAGACATACCCCAAAAAAATGGCAGACTTCTGGTGTTTCTCGAAATATCTACCCAATTAGGGGTTTCATAAGAGCTTACATTGGTATAATTCTTAAAATAAGGATGGTCGGGCAAGGGTACTTCATAGTGTCTACCTAAAACTATTTTATGTCTTTTTGCCAGATGTTCTATTTCTTCTGGATCTTTACAGTTCATTACAGCCAAGTGGGGTGATACATTAATATTATCTTCAATTAATTGAGATAACATTTTCACTGTTTTTTTATTGCTTAAATTATCAAAAATATTTTGAAGTAAATTTTGTTTGTCACTAAGCTCTTGATTAAAATTTTTAAGAGCAGTCATAAGAAATTTTGCATGAAGCTCATCCAATCTAGAATTTAAGCCCTCTTCAATAACTTTTCTCTCATTATTCCATCCATATTCTGATATCGTTCTTACTTTTTCAACAAGTTCATCATTTCTATCAAATATAGATATGCCACCTCCGTCACCAGGACACGATAAATTTTTTGTTGGGTAGAAAGAGTGTGTTCCAAAATTTGCCACAGAGCCAGTAATTTTAGAATTCATAGAACTTCCAAATGACTGAGCACAATCTTCAATAGTAATTAGTCCTTTATTTTTGTATGAGGAAATTTTTTCAAGACTGCAAACATTGCCATAAAGGTGAACAAAAACTACACCTTTAATATCATTTTCTATTAATGCTTTGTCTAACGAGTCAAAACACATTAGTGCCATTTCATCAACATCTATTATTATTGGAATCATATTAGCTCTAATCACAGCAACTGCTGTAGCTGGAGCTGTAACTGCAGGTATAGCAATTAATGAGCCCTTCTTGATACCCGAAGCTAAAAGTGAAATAGTGATGGCATCTGTACCATTAGCACATCCAATAAATTCATTAACTCCTAAAAAATTTGATAATTCATGCTCAAGTTTTTTTAAGTTGTCTCCTTTTATAAATCTTTTTGAATCTACAAAAGATTTCATATCTTCAGAAATGTTTGGTATTAGTTTCCTAAATTTAGGTGATGGATCGTTAAAAAATAGCATTACATTGAGGATTCAATATCACTTCTGAGATGAGTAAGAACCTGCATATCACTTGAAAAACCATATTTCTTTTCAATTTCTTTTCTATGATTCCATGCAAATAAGAATACAGCTTGTGGATTATCTGTCTCCCATTCATTATCGGATACAATAGGTATATCAGTAATTGGAGTAACGCAACCAATTTTTGTGGGTGAGTTGTCATAAATTTTTGTAATGAAATTTTTATCAATTCCATAATAATTTAGAATTGTGGTACTTTTAGAGGTTGCTCCAAATCCATACACCTCAACACCCATTTTTTTTAATGATATAAGCTTCTTTTTAAGAACTTCACCAGCGAATCTAATCTGATTCTTAAAAAGTGAAAATGTTTCTGTTGTAATAAATATTTTTTCGTAGCTGAGCCATGAATCAATATTTTCCTCTACCTGATCATTTGATTTTGCAATAAAGTATCTCATTGAACCACCATGTGTTGGTATCCATTCACAATCAACGAGTCTCAATCCATGTTTTTCAGCTAATTTTGAGACTGCCGTCACTGAAAATATATAAGTATGCTCATCATAAATCTGATCAAATGATCCAAGAGATATCATTGAGCCTAGATAAGGGTCTTCGTATACAAAATAACCATTTTGAGAAAGAAGTTTTTCAACAGTAGAAAATACATCGTTAATATCTGGAATATGGCATATACAATTAGCAGCATAAATCGTGTCAATTTTGTTTTCAAGATTTGCAATGCCAGAAAATTTAGAACCAAAGAATTCTGTATAAACCTCAATATCTTTTTCACGTGCAATTTCGGCCACATTGTTTGAGGGCTCCACACCGATAGTATTCTGAGTATATTGCTTTACTTGTTCTAAAAAGGACCCATCATTACAACCAACTTCCATAACTATGGATTCATCTTTCCAAGATAATCTTTGAGATAACTTATCAGCAATATTATGAAAATGATTTACCATTGACTGTGATGTTCCTGTTATAAAAGCATAGCTATCATTAAACATATCTGATGCCTCAGGTTGAGTTTCCAATTGCACAAGTTTGCAACTATCAAAATATCCGACAGTCATATTAAATGTCTTATGCTCAATTTGATCTTCAAAAAATGCATTCGCTACCGGCATATTTCCAAAATCAATTTTTTCTTCGTAAATGGAGCCATCTATCTCATTCTTAAATTTCATGTCTTACTCTCGTGATTAATTTAGTTATTTTATATGTTTATAAAAAATGCTCAATATAGAAATACAGACAACTAATATAAATAGTCTTAGTTAGCATAGAAAAGCCAAAAGATTAATTAAGCTTAAAAAGCTTGCTCGAATAATTTATCAAAACTTTTTTCCTTTTTAAATTTTTCAAGAGACTCATTTTTAATAAAAAATACTTCAAAGCCATTAGACTCATCAAATGAAGATTTGATCTTAAAGGGATGATATTTTGCTGAACTTAATGTACTAACAATGTCTTCAAATTCATTATTACTATTAGCGCTTGGATTATATTCGATCTGTATAACTGGATTATGACTCTCTAATACATTCTTCGCTCCACAGATAGCTTCTAGTTCTGATCCTTCAATATCAATTTTTATGTATTGAATTGTTTTATTTTCAATATTTAAAAAATTGATAAAACTATCAATTGAAAACACTCTACATTCCTCAGTAAAAAAGTTATTGTTAACATTTTTGCTAGTATATAAACCTGAATTGTGCTCTTTAGAATTGTCAAAAAAATCTGGTAATCCAAATTTGAGAATTTTTGCATTTTTAGATATACCAAAGTTAATAAAAAAAATATTTTTTAAATGTCCAAAATTGAATATCATCTTTGAAAAATTGCTTGAAACCGGTTCAAATGAGAAACAAACTCCTGAATCTACGTCCTCCAGTATTCTGGAATAATGCAATGCAGAATATCCTAAGTTGCCTCCAATATCTAAGACCACTGATCCATTTCTGCTTATTTTGTTTAGGAAATAATTGGGAGCTTCCTCTCTTTGGAGATAAAGATTATTTGAAGTAACGTAACTTTTTAAGATTTGCGATTGTCTTAGCGAAGGTGCAGCATACCATTTCTTATGATAAAAATAATAAACTCCATAAAGTTTAAAAAATCCTTTAAATATGTATAAAGAACGGAATTTTTTTAGTATTCCAAAAGATTGTCTAATTTTATTGAGCATAATTATAATTAATCGATGTAATCATAAGCTTTATCTCTCTTATTAAGCTTGATTTTGTTTGATTCAAAACTGTTTGTAAATCCGAATTTTGAATCAAATAAATTATAACCATATTCGTCAGTAACTTTTCTCACGCCCCAAACCTGATAAATTATTGTAGCCTCGTAAGATTTAGTAAAGAATCCATGCGCCCAACCTTTTGGTATAACAAGTGAATTTAATTTATCATTTGATGAAATAATTCCTTTATAAGTTTTATATTTTTTACCAGATTTTGTTTTAATGGTTTCAACTAAACACTCATATATTTTTCCATCTAAGACTGTCACAGTTTGAAGTAAAGGATTAGCTTTTTGAAAATGTAAGCCTCTGCCGTACCAAGATTTTGTTTTTGATATAAAAATCTGATCTGGAGTATTATTAAAAAAATTTGGTATGTTTTTACCATTTGTTTTAATAGTCTTACATCTTACCAGTGACAATTCACCCCTTGAATCAACATATTTAGGAATGGAAAATAAAATCTTTTTGGGAATTGAATTATGCATTTTTGTTAAAAAAATCTTCTGGATTCCTTATATAGTCTTCCTCTAAATATTCTAAATCAGTCAAACATAAAAATGACGTTCCATCTTCGATGGAGGTAATATTTAACCAAACATTTGGATCAAATAAGATTGCTTGAGAGAATTTATTTAACTCCTCTGATAAAAGGACATTTCCAGTATTGTTAAGTGCTTGTATTTCCATAGCACCAGAAATTACCCAAATTAGTTGAGATGTTTTTTTATGTGCATGAGCTCCTCTTCGCTCACCTTTCTTCATATCTAAAACATAAAAAAATCTTTTAGTATGCATATCAAAATTTTCTGCAAAATACAGTGGAGACTTTCTATCTAACTCTATTTTATTAATTTCTATCTTCGTATACATCTGGAAGTATTAGTGAAACCATATTAAATAATTTTTCATGAGTTTAATGATCTAATATAACTACTCTTTTAACCAATACCTTTCCATGTGTTGCCGTTAGCAGTGTAATGATGGTCAACCTCTATAGAAGGTAAATATAAAGTCTTACCACCTGAGTCAATGATATCTCTTGCCCAATATCTATCTTCTTTTCCAACCAATACCTCGTTAAAAGGTCTGTCGATTAAAGTTTCTTTTTTGAAAAAAGAAATGGCATTATGAAAAAAATGTCTATTTTCCATATCAGAAAACATATCAACTACCTTAGAGTCTTTAAAATGACTCCATAGATATCTCTTTTGGATTTTTTTTCCTTCATAAATTGGTATTTGATTTCCAAAAATACCGCTGTGCTGATTTAAGTTGCTAATGATTTCATCAATATCTATTTTTTTAATAACGCAGTGACTAGATAGGATGCAAATATATTCAAATGTTGAATTTTGAACTCCTAAATTTAGAGCTTTACCAGGTGTGTAATCATCAATATTTAAAATCTTTATATCAGTATAATTGCTGTCTTTGTCGTTATAATCAGGATCTCTTTTAAAGCTAGACGCAATTGATAAAGACTTATCAATTGAATTATTGTCTACAATAATAATTTCATTGTTTGGGAGATTATCAATAACAGACTGGATAGCATGGCCTATCCATCTTTCTTCATTTTTGGATCGTATAATTACGCTGAAATTAGTGTTCATAAATGTTTTAGTCTATATAATCTTGAGGCTCCCACCTTCCTCTATAATTGTTAACAGTATCGCTCTCTATATCTTGATATTCAATACCCTTATCAATTATGGATTGGCGTGCACAAGCTATGTTGTTACACATAGCAGCGAATTCATTTTGATCCAAAGCAAATTTATTATCTCTTCCTGGTAGATCTTTGTCGATAGTAAAGTGTTTTTCGATAACAGTTGCTCCATTCATAATAGCAAGAGCAGGAACTAAAGTGCTTTGAGTATGATCGCTATATCCAACATTGTCATGCAATGTTTTAAGCCAGTTAATTCTATTGAGATTAGCGTTCTCGTCTTTTACTGGGTATGAGGAAACACAATGCATTAAGTTGAAGTCAGAATTACCATTTTTTAGAATATTGCAAGCATTGATAACATCATTAGAGTCTGATGCTCCAGCTGAAAAATAAATATATTCAAAACTTTTAGAGCAATACTCTATGAGTTTTTTATTTGTTGTTTCATGAGAGGGAATTTTTATATTTTTTATACCAAGATCATAAATGGTTTTAGCGCCAATAGTCCCAAAAACACTAATTAAAAAAATACATCCTATATTCTCAGATATTTCCTTTAACTCTATTACTTTTTCAGGTGTTAATGCAGCTTTATTATATATTTCTCTTCTGCCGTCAGAGTCCCACGGTCCATCTTTTAAATATTTGGGATCCCAGTATTGAAACTTTACAATATTCGCACCAGAAGACTTAGCAGCAATAATCATTTTTTCTGCTAAATTTGAATCTCCCATATGATTCCATCCAATTTCAGCAATTATTTCAATTTTTTCCATATGTATATTATAAATTACTAGTTAATACTTTGTTTGATTAGTTTGAACTTTGTTTATAGTTAGAAAATGTATCATTGGTAACAAAAAAAGAACTGGAAAAGTAGATGAATGTGTTAAAAGGCTTAACAAAATAAAAAAAATAGAAACAAATGTTTCAATTAATCCATAGTTCTGAATTAAATTTTTATAAATTATAAAAAAACAAACTAACAGCAATATTAATGAAATCAAACCACCTTCGATTAAAAATAAACCTATATAATTTCCTGTATTAGTCCCATTTATAAATACAAAGTAATCGATACCTTTCCCAAGAAACATTGACTCTTTCAATAAATCTAAAAGCAAAATTAGTTTAGCAATTCTTCCGGAACCACTAGCACCCTCACCACCAAGTTTCATTATTGCTGCCTTTATTAAAGTAACAAGATCTCCAAGCAAATAGAGAACAAGAAAAGCTGATAAAACTAAAAAAAATAAAAATACAAAGCCTGCTAGGCTTTTAGATCTTTTAAACACTAAAAATAAGTTTATCAATGTAAATGGAATCGATGATATTGAAACGGTAGCAATCTGCACTACAAATAACAAGAAAAGATAATAATTTTTATATCTTCCAGAAATAATTAATATAAATAATAAGATATTAAACAGAATTCCTAAGTATGATGGCTCTGACATTAGCCCTTGGGTTCTTGGAATATTCAGACCAAGCAATGGAATAATATTGAATCTATTATTAGAAAATATATCCTCAAGTAGGGGTAAAAAACTAATCAAAGGTTTAGAAAATACTACCCCGCAAATAATATCTAAAATGACAGTGGCAAAAACGAGTTTTAACAAGATTTCTATTGTGCCTAGATAATTATTAAATTTTGTGTAAATGAAAGATGAAACTAAAAGAAAAGACATCGCATGAATAATGTATAAAGATATTTCAGTTGTTACGTCAATGTTATGTTGATTAATTACATTTAACAAAAATGTATAAATTATTGGCCAAATAAATAAAGCAATTAAAACAAAAATATTTTTATTCAGCTTATTGGTTTTGTTAAAAATTAAATATACGGGTGTAAGTAGCATATAAAGCGGAATTGATGCCACATGTATAACAAATGATGCATAGGAAAGAAAGAAGTAAACTAACATTATTCCCAGTTTGAAGAGTATCTAACAAATCTTTTTATTTTAATTAGGTTTTTAAAACCAAATAATTTACCTAAAAACTTATTAAATATTACTTTGATAAAAAAAAGTCTTGCAAGGGTCCTGCTTTTTCCATAATTAATTGCGATCTCCATGCTTTCTCTGAGACCTTTATAGCTTTGTGAAGAGGCACCTTCAAGAGAAAAACAGTGAATAGAGTCATAATGATACTCATAATCATCTTTTTGAGTTTTATGAATAAAATCAAGATCGGATGATAATTTGAAGTTTTTACTGTACATGCCTTTGCTAAGAAGAAAGTTTTTTTTTGCAATCATTGCGCCGTGAGAAAATGGCATCTTTTGTATTGGCAAGTCAAAATTCTTCATAAAATTAACCTGTGAGATTTTTATAGATTTTTCATACACATCAGAAATAAATATATGAATATTTTTTTTACTTAATGCTACTTTTTTAGCAATTATTTTTATTGCGCTATCATTGAGCCAATCATCTGAGTTCAAAAGCATAATATATTTACCATTCGCCTCTTTAATACCTTGATTGATAGCTTGATAAATACCTTTTTCCTCTTCATCTAGAAAAATAATTTTATGACCATCATAGTTTTTTATAAAATTGCGAGTGCCATCTATAGAATGGCCATCAATTATAATATGCTCATAGTTATCAAAACCTTGCACTGAAACTGATTCAAGATTTCTCTTAATTGTCTTAATAGAATTAAGGGTTGGAGTGATTATTGATAATAATTTCAATTTAATGAGCTGTAAAAAATAAAATCATTTCTTGCAATATTCTCATATTTATCAAAACCAATAGAGCTCATATAGTCTTTAAATGAATTAATTGAGCCAGTTTCAACAACAATATTCTTTATTTTGTGTTTATTAGTATCAAGTCCATCTAATACATTAATTTCAGATCCTTCAACATCTAAAAAGAATATATCAACTTCATTGATATCATGTCTGTTTAATAATTCAGAGATTGATATTGATTTGACTGATTCTGATCCCTTTATCATCTTTTGTGACTCTAGAATATTCATCCTTTCTTTATTAGACATAGATAAATTTCCTATTTGACTATCCATAATGATGCTCTCAGGACCAGCATTTAAAATTTTTAAATTATTTCCAGACTCTTTGAATGAAGTCAAAATGTATTTCTCACATATTGAATTCTTTCGATAGCTTACTAAAGCATCGAATTGATCTTGAATCGGTTCAATTAATAACCCAGTCCAACCATATTTTTGCTCTAGTAAATATGAGTTTGAATAAGTAATGCCATCTGATGCTCCACATTCAATAAAAATACCATTTTTTTTGAAAGAGAGCCTCTCTAGAACTTTTTTATCAATACCATCTTTTGAGTGTGAAATTCCAATTTTAATTAAAAATGAGTACATGAACCTCCTGATTTTTAAGAATCTGTAGTGCCCAACAAGGTTGTAGAAATTTTTTCTTAAAAATCTATAAATTTTCATTATTTGTTTCCCCAAAATTCAGATTTTTATCTGATTCATCAATAAACCTTATGTTTAATTTATAAATAAGTATAAGTATTACAATATTCATAATAGTTACAGTTATTTCAATTATAAGTAAATTTATTGCAAAACACTCAATATTTAAATAGTAATAAGCTAAGAGGGTTAATACTAAACTTATAATTGTTATAAATGTGGAAACAATCGAAAGATTTTTAATTAGCCCAAGTCCTTTAATAAAAGTTTGTATTATCTGAGAATAAGCTAAAGATATTGCTAAAATTACTCCTAAACTTAAATAAATGCCCACTCCTTGATAATTATCGTTTAGTAATAATAATATGTTCTCAAAGACTCCAGAAAAATACGATCCTATAATTGCAAATGCATACATAAATATTCCAATAATAATGTATGGCCTTAGTGAAATTTTATCTTTAGACCAAAGATAAGGTCCAAGAGGCCTTATAGCACCCCTTGCTCCAATTACTGCTATTGAACCTATCAAAAGAGAAACGCTATAAAATGCAAAAATTTCAGCTGATTGTTCAACAATTATTAATGTTTCTTGAATAAACTTCGTAAGTATTCCAAATAAAATTGGTAATTGTAAAAATAAGGAATGACTTTTGAGGGCATTAAAAACTTTTTTTGAGAACTGTATATTTTTATAACCTGAGTTTTGTAACAAATGACTTGAAATGACTACAACAATAAACAAAGATGCAACAAAGAAAGAAAAAGCAAAATTATATAATGTGGTTTCATATACATATGGTAATAAGAATGTGAATAAGAGAAATATGAAGGCGCTTAAAGTATAAAAAATCTGGGCCGTCTTAGTATTAAAATAAGCTTCATAGAAATGAACAATCCCAAAAATATAGAAATATCTAACATTTGCATAAACTATTAAGAAAGAAATGACAGAAAGTATTTTGAGATTATCTGTATACCAAGCTGCAAACCATCCTCCTATGAGGACAATTAAAAGCCTTACAATTGAGTGAAGAATAAATGATTCAGTTAGCTCAGATAATTTAAGATCCCTTTTTTTGGAAATTAAAATTAGTTCAACAAATGAAAAATCTAAAAATCTAAAGATTCTTCTTGATTGGTTGACTATGTAAGAAAATAAACCATAAAGTTCTGCTGATAAATGCCTAATTAAAATTAGATTCACAACAAAATTTAAAGCAGCAACAAAATAGCCACCGATGGTGCTCAATAAAACATCTTTCTTAATATTTTGTTCTGTCATTTTTCAAATTAATTTGTATATGCTTTCATATTTTTCTGTCATTACATAAATATCAAATCTTTTTTTTGAGATTTCATATGATTTTTCGATATTAATAAAATCATCTTTTATAAAAATATTGTTTATCAAATTAATTAAATTGTCTTTATCTTTATTTTGAAACAAATAGGTGGGCTCTATGAGTTCTTTTAGTCCACTTACATTGCTTGCTAATACAGGTAGGCCTGAAGCGATAGCTTCAACAACTGTTAATCCAAAACCTTCCCAATGAGCTGAATGAACGTAGATATCCAATTGATTATAAAAAGAAGGAATATCTTTGATTAAACCACAAAATTCTACTCTATCTTTGACACCGATATCTTCTGTATATCTCTTTACACAATTTAAAGACTCACCTTCTCCAGCAAATTTTAGTATGAAGTTCTTTGGGAGTTTTTCGATGACTTCGATTAGAAACTTTTGGTTTTTTTGTTTTGTAAATGATCCCACCATCCCGATAATAATCTCATTACCATTTAGAAATTTTTGTTTTAAGTTCTCAAAATTATTTTTTTTTCTATCAAATGCTGAAAAATCAACTCCATTATAAATAATTTCAAGCTTTGCTTTTGGCCTTTCGCCAATAAGCCATTCCTCTAAAGCAGTTTTTGTTCCTCTACTTATGCAGATAATCTTTGAATAAAATATGTAAAAAAAAGAATCAATTAGTCTGAAAACCTTATATTTTCTTCTTCTGTTAAATGTATTGTGCTCTGTAAAAACCTTTTTTTTATAAAAGAAAAATGGCGCAAGATATAAGCTAGGAAATAAATGAAAATGTACAACATCTGAAAAGAGTATCATCCTAAGTGATTTGAGTGGCTGTCGAAATAAATTCACACAAAGAATATCATCATATTTTAGAAGCGATTTTTCTAAAGTTACAACAGTGTGGTTATATTTTCCGTTATTGCATATATCTTTTACTAGACTTTGAGCCCCGCCACCTACATCAAGGTTATTAATAATATGAACGACATTCATTTAGATAATTTAGAGCTTAAGGTTTCTTACAAATGACTTTTTAAAATTAATTTTCATCATAAAAATCAATCGTATTTTTCAATATATCAGCATACTCAGAATTCTTTTCTCCAATTAAACTAATAAACTGTTGCTTTGATATAAAACTTTTGTATATTGCTAATTCTTCAGGTGCACATATTACCAAGCCTTGGGAATCTTGTATTGCTTTTACAAAATTTGAAGCATCATTTAAAGAGCTCACAGTTCCACAATCTGTCCAATAAGTTCCTCTTCCAGTTTTAATATCAATTAATCTATCGTTATTTAAGTAACAGTCTAATAAATCCGTTATTTCAAGCTCTCCTCTTTCAGATGGCTTTAATTTTGACGAATAATCAACACAGTCATTTGGTAAAAAATATAATCCTGTAATTGCATAATTTGACACGAATTTTTTGGGTTTTTCGATTAATTCAACGACTTTATTATTTACAATTTTTGCAACACCAAACTTTGAAGGATCCCGAACTTTATGAATAAGTATGCTTGCAGTATTATTGTTTAAACTTTCAACGCCACTTTTTAATTGTTCTTCAAAGTCTCTTCCATAGAAAATATTATCTCCAAGTGCCAGAATTACAGAAGATTTACCAATAAAATCTTTTGTCAGATTAATTGCATCTGGTAAACCTGTGGGCTCATTTTGACTTTGATAGGTTAAGTTTAAACCTAAAGCAGCACCTGTTCCTAAAAATCTTTCATATAATTTAATATTTTCATCTTGGGTAACTATGCAGATATCTTTTACACCTGCCAACATCAAAGTTGAAAGTGGGTAAAAAATCATTGGCTTATCATATACATTAAGCATTTGCTTGCTCACCAACTTTGTCATTGGCCATAATCTTGTACCATGACCACCAGCCAAAAGAATGCCTTTAATTCTCATTATTTTTTCCCCTGTCTTAATAAATTATAATTGGACGACTTTGTTACTGTAGAAATCCAATTTTTGTTGTCTAAATACCAATCAATTGTTGCAGATATATTATCTTTAAGCTTCAAATCTGGTTTCCAATTTAAGTCTTTAATGCTTTTGATTGGATTAATTAAATACAATCTATCGTGAGCAGGTCTATCTTTTACATGACTAACTAATTGAAAAGAATTTTTACTTCCCGTTTTTTTATCTAATTCATTACAAATAATTTTTACCAAGCTTAGATTTGAAGTAGCTACGCCACTCCCAAATAAGTAAGTAGCTCCATTGGTGCCTCTTTCTCCAGCCTTGATAAGTCCCTCGACGTGATTAGTTACGTTAATCCAGTCTCTTTTTTGCAATCCATCTCCATATATAGGTAGTTTTTTTCTCTCAATTGCTCTTAAAATAATATGTGGTATTAGTTTCTCTGGAAATTGATAGGGTCCATAGTTATTTGAGCAATTCGTTACAATAAATGGTAGTTTATAGGTTTTACACCATGCTTTTACTAAATGATCGCTTGATGCCTTAGAGGACGAATAAGGTGATGATGGATTATAGGGCGTATTAATTGTGAAAGGTTTTTTTAAAGTTGCGGTACCATAAACTTCGTCAGTTGAAACATGCACTAGTCTTTGAAAAATTTTCTTGAAAGATTTATTGCTTGAGAGTTCTCTAATGCATTCAATAATATTAAAAGTGCCTAATACATTTGTTTTTATAAATGAATCAGGTGAATCTATTGACCTATCAACATGTGACTCGGCAGCAAGATGATATATAAAGTTTGGTTTAAAATCCTTTATTGTTTTATAGACTAAAGCTTTATTACAGATATCAATTTTTTTAAAAATTAAATTTTTATCTTTAAGATTTAAAGATTTTTTGTTTCCAGCATATGTTAATTTGTCCATAACAAGCACTTTGTAACCTTTTGACAAAGCCATCTTTGTTAGATTAGCTCCTATAAATCCTGCTCCACCAGTAACAATTATTCTTTTATTCATTTTTTAAAGTATTAATTAATTTAGTTGCAACTCTTTCAAAGGCAATCTGTTGAGCATCCAATGTCATGCCTCCAATATGAGGCGTAATAAATATATTTGTATTTTTAATATTTTCTTTTAAAAGAATATTTTTAGATTTTGATCTAATTTCGTCAGAGATTACATCAGTGTAATACTTAGAAGACTTATTGGATCTTAAAAAATCTACAACATCATCCTCATCTACAATCTCACCTCTTGAGGTATTGATAATTGTCACATTGTCCTTACAACGTTTTAGAATTTTTTTGTTTATTATTTTTTCTGTTTCTTCAGTATGATGGATATGCAAAGAAATTATATCTGCGTCTTTAACGCCTTCAATCAAGTCAACAAAGCAAACATTACTATTATTTGTATTTGTTTGAACATAAGGGTCACAAACTTTTATTGTTGATCCAAATGATTTTGCATACTTATAGTACATTTTGCCAAGCCTTCCAAATCCAACAATTAAAATATTTAATTTATTCATCTGTCTTCCAACGAATGGTAAATAATCCCACTCGCCATTTCGGACCGATCTAGATGCTTCATCAATATTTCTTATAGCATTAAGTGTAAGAGCGAATGCAAGTTCAGCAGTAGAGCTTATTGTCTTAATTGTTTTTAGATCTCTAGTAAGTGAAATTAATTTAATTTTTTTTTGTTTTAGTAATTTCTTTTCAATGTGATTGGTTCCTGTTGAAGCTGTTACAACATATTTTAGATCGGATAATGCATCAATAATTTTCTTATCAATTCTTACTCTTGACTTATTTGGGTTAGTATAAATTGCATAAAAATTTACATTTTTGAGTTTATCTAAATCTTTATATTTAAAATCAGGAAAGTAATAAACATTAAAACTTTTTTCAAGCAAATCAAAAACTCTAGGAATATGCTTTATAGGAGTTATGAGTAAAATATTTTTCTTCATTTTTGATCCCAATCATTCAACAGGGATTCAGCCTTATAAAAATCTGAAGGTTCATCAATATTTGCTGATGGTATATCTTCTTTGTAATAAGGAACACAAAAATTTGTTCCATATCGAGCTTTTTGAATCATCAATAAATCTCTCCTCAAAGCATATATGTTCCCGTTTCTGATATATGCTTCTGGTTTTAAATCTTGTCTTCTTGATTCAAGCTCTTCCTCAACACAGAAGTCTCTTATATATCCATTTTCTATTTTTTTTATTCTTGCAGGATGATGATCCAATAGTCTCTCAACAGTAATTACTGCATCTGCTTTTTCATTTCTATCAAGCGTAGAAATAATATCATCGATCATCTCACCAGATTTAAACGGGTTTGTGCACATTAACTCAATGATGTAATCATATTTTTTCTTTGTTATTTCTTCATATGCATTTACAGCATGAATAAGAGCATCTGCACTTGAAGCCGTATCACTTGAAAGATTTTCTGGTCTCAAAAAAGGAATAGTAGCGCCGAGATTTTCTGCAACATCTGCAATTTCTTTATCATCAGTCGAAATAATATATTCATCGATATATTTAGAATCTAAAGCAGCATTTATTGTGTAACTTATTAATGGTTTATTTTTAAGTAAAGCAATATTTTTTTTATATATAGATTTTGATCCACCTCTTGCAAGAGTTATTGCTAAAACATTTTTATTAGATATCATTCTGGAACCCTATATATACAAATGATTTTAGCATTTCATCTTTAAAATGAATATTTTTTAATTATTGATAATTAAAGACCCAAAGCTTTCTATGAGATCATTATTAGTATTCCAATTTTCTTTTATTTCACAAGCCGTAACTTCATTCAAATAATTAACCAGTTCTTTGGAATGATTAAATAATAAATTTTTATTTTTTAATTCTGTTAGAGTATCCTCAAATTCATTTGGTAAAGGAAAATGATTGTCATTCCAAAAGAATATTGAGGGAATATTATTAACAATTGAATATAGTGGCAAAGTAGCATTGTAGGTAGGGATATGAATTCTAGTTTCTGATAATGATTTATTGATACTTTTATTTGTATCAAGTTCAAAACCTAAGTTGCTGTATTTATCAATTATTTCCTTATTAAATCTGTTGTCAGATGGAAACCTAAGTTTTACTTTATATCTTTCCTTATTAAGATTTTTCAAAAAATGCTCCATGCCTTTAGTATATTCAGTAATATACTCGTAGTGAGTCATTCCAGATCTAAATCTAGAAACATACTTCGTATGGCCAAATAATGTTATCAGTAAATCAAATTTTACATTTTGATTATTGGTATTCACGAAATACTTTTTTTCATCTTTATTTATTCTAATGTTTTGAAATTTTGCTCCAGATAACTCAGTTGATAATTTTTCTTCTGTCCAGATCGCATTTGTCAGACCTCCATGAGGATATAATTTAACTTTATTCATATCTTCTAGAAATGCAGTAATGAAAGATCTCGTGTTTAAATTATTGATAAAACCTTTATGTGATTTTGCAAATGAGATGTTTACATTTTCAATCTTATATTTATTAAGATTTTTTATTAGATTTTTTGATGCAAACATATCATATAGAAACTCGTCAAAATTTATCTCATCAAAGTCAAACTCTGTTACTTCATGAGTATCTGATGAAACAATATCATTTAAATCTATTAGTGGAAGTAATTTGCATTTTATTGTTCCAAGAATGATCTCTTTTCTAGAATAATTTGACGTATCAGTTACTATTTCATAGTTTTTACCAAATATTTTTGAACAAATTGACACATATTTGAACATTAAATTCTGCAGAAAAATTTTTAGCCTATCTATGAAAGTTTTTTTTAATGAAGTTTTTATAACCCCATAATTTTTTGAGGAATTGCTGCATGAAAATTTTAATCCATTTTTTTTTAAAATTAATGCGATCAAAAAGTCATTAAAATTTTTATCATTACCAATTTTATCTTTAATATCGGCATGATTAAGAAATGGCTGAAAGTGAATCTTTTTTTCACAAATAAAATTTTTAACGCCCATTTGTAATAATGCATCACAAAAGTCTTCTCTGTCTAATTTTAATAAAACTGCTTGGAGCCACCAAGGCTTCAAAAAATTTTGAAGTCTAGAATCTTTTTCTAAAGTATATTTTCTTGAAATATATAATAAAAAGTTATCAAAAGAAATATTAAACTCTTCTATGATTCTTATCTTATAGGATTGTGAACGAATTCCTTTTAAATTGAATTCTTTTGCACTAAGGATTACATCTAAATTTTCTTGATTTATCGATGTGAGATCTAATAAATCATCACTTTTTAATAACATTTAGTGCCTATTTATTATTTAAAAAGATATCTCGAATGACAAAGTATATATATCCAAACAGAAAGCCGACAATGACAAAAAAGAAAATGCTTTGGATTCTTTTTGGATAAGTTTGTTGTGGATAAGCATCAATATCATCTATAAGCATCGCTGAAATTGGAGTAGAAATGCCAGTTTTTGATAGCATCCTCTCTTGCTCAACAATTTGGGATGAAATAATTTTTCTGTGTGTATCACTTGTAACATCTTTCAATGCATCTAAATAATATTGTTTTTTTTCAGATGCGATCATTTTTTGCTGTTCTTTTATTAAAGATTCGGTTTCTTCATATATATCTTTTAAAAAAGAAATTGCAAAATCCTTATCTTCAAATTCAAAATAATAAGTTACGAAATTATTATCTAAATTAGAAGTTTTTATTAAGCTGTTTTCAATAATTGTTGAAATATTTGACGCTACAGGCTCAGACCAATCAGGATAGCCTAAAATATTTTTAATAATATTTTTGATCCAATTTACAAAACCTTTTGGGCGAACAAAAATATCATTTTCTTCATCATACATACTTCCAAAGAAAACTTTTCTTGGATCATTTTTTTCAATAAGGCGATTAGCTAATCTGGTTGAGCTTATTGTTTCCTGAAAAACTAAATAACTTGAAGCTGATTCAGAGCCACCTATATTTAAACCAATCAACCCAGCTGCAGCGCCCAATCCATTAGAATTATTCGTTGTCTCATTAACGTCAACCGGACCAATTTTCATAAAAGCTGTATATTTAGGTGTAACAGTATTTAAAAATACAATACAAAATATAGCTGAAATAATGCCGATTAATACAAGTGATTTAAAACGATTCTGTAATACCTCAATATAGTTTTCAATTTTATCCATAAATATCACTTTGGTACCCGGAGCCGGACTTGAACCGGCACGCTATTGCTAGCGAGGGATTTTAAGTCCCTTGTGTCTACCAATTCCACCACCCGGGCAATTATTTTCCTATACCTATATATTTTATATTGTTTTTAATAAAAGTATCTTTATTTAAGCAATTTCTTCCATCAAAAATAACTCGCCCCTTCAATTTCTTTAGGATTTTGACATCCGGATTGATAAATTGCCTCCATTCTGTGCATAAAATTAATGCATCACAATCTTTTATCTTTGTATATTCACTCTTTATAAATTCAATATTAGTAAATTTTTTTAACTCTTGTTTTGCATTTTCCATTGCGATCGGATCATATAAATAAAGTTTTTTTACTTGCTTTGATAAGTCTTTTGCTAATTTTATGCCAACAGATTCTCTAATATCATCTGTTTCTGGTTTAAAGGATAGCCCCCATATCATGAAAGATTTATCTTTGAAATTAGAATTCTTAAAGTGCATTTTTATTTTCTTTAGGAAGTTATTTTTTTGATTTAAATTTACATCTTTTACAGAGGATAAAAGATAAGAATCTAACTTATTTTTTTTATACATATTAATCAAAGATGAAACATCTTTTGGAAAGCATGAACCTCCGAATCCCAAGCCAGCATTAAGAAACTTATCACCTATTCTTGGATCGCTACCAATTCCATCCTTAATATCATCGATATCAATTCCAAGCCTTTCTGACAATAATGAAATTTCGTTAATGAAACTAATTTTTGTAGCTAAAAATGAATTAGCTGCATACTTTGTTAGCTCTGCTGCTTTGATAGGCATAGTCATTAATGAGCTAACTTTTGAGATTAAAGGTTTATATATTTGATGGGCAAGTTTTTCTATATCCTTGTCAGATGTTCCAATGATAATTCTGTCTGGTTGCATGAAATCATTTACAGCATCACCTTCTTTTAAAAACTCAGGATTCGAAGCTACTTCAATTTTAATTCCTTTTTTCTTGTACTTATTAATTTGTTTTTGAATCAATTCATTGGTTCCAACAGGAACAGTAGATTTTACAAAAATTACTGAATCAGAAGAAATATTACTAGCTAAACTTTTAGCGACACTAAATACATAATCTAAATTTGAGCTGCCATCTTTATTTTCAGGAGTGCCAACGCATATGAAAAAAATATTTACATCTTTGGTTGAATTTTTATAGGAAGTAGAAAAGGTTAGTTTAGCTTTCTTGATATTTTTTTTTATCATATCAGATAAAAGTGGTTCGTAATATGGGACCTTTCCTCTGTTAAGTTTTTCTATAACTTTTTTATTCGTATCAAGACATATAACGTTATGTCCAATATCAGCTAGGCATACTCCAGATACTAAGCCAACATATCCTGTTCCTATTACTGTAATATTCATAATTTATTTTCTAAATACCATTCCAAAAACTTATTCATTCCATCCTCAAAAGTTGTATCAGGCTTCCATCCAAAGAATTTGTTTGCTTTTTCAATATTTGCATATGTTATGTCTACTTCAGTATTGAGGTTTTGATATATGAAATTTACATCTTTTTGAAGATAATTACTTATGTAATTTACTAAATCCCATACAGAAACTGGACTGTTATTGCCTAAATTAAATATTTCATTATCAACTTCATCATTATCCATAATATATGTGATTGAGCCTAAAATTCCATTTACGATATCATCAACAAATGTCATATCTCTTGACATTTTCCCTTCATTATAAATAGTTATTTGTTTTTCATTGTTTATCTTTTCGGTAAATCCGTAATAGGCCATATCTGGTCTTCCATACTGACCATATACTGTGAAAAATCGCAATCCAATCAAATTTAGTCCAAAATTATATGAATAACTTTTAGCAATTAACTCATTTGAGAGTTTTGTTGCGGCATATAGTGATATTGGTTTTATATTTTGAGATTCTTCCGAAAAAGGAGTTTCTTTCGAATTACCATAAACTGAGCTGCTAGACGCATATATCAATTTTTTTACATTGTTAGCTCTTGCAGCTTCTAAAATATTTCCAAACCCAACTATATTTGAATCAATGTAAGCGTTTGGATTTTCTAGTGAGTATCTTACGCCTGCTTGAGCTGCAAGATTTATTATTAAATTTGGTTTAATTGTGGAAATGCATGACAGTGTTTTGTCATTGTGCGAAATATCTATCTCATTAAATGTAAATTTAGAATTATCTAATTTTAAAAGCCTTGTTTTTTTTAGTTCTACATCATAATAATCATTTAAATTATCCAATCCAAAAACCTCATGATTTAAATCAATAAGTTTTCTGCATAGATGATATCCTATGAACCCTGCTGCACCTGTTACTAAAATTTTCATAATCTTGGAGGCTGAAGCCGGAATCGAACCGGCGTAAACGGCTTTGCAGGCCGCTGCATAACCACTCTGCCATCCAGCCTTAACTTACTAAAGTGGTATTGTATATGCACAACAAAAAATAGTGAATTTAATTTCTAAAAGTATTATCTGTATATAAATAGCCAGTATATAGAGTAATTAGTGCTGCAATGACAACAAAAATATCAGCTAAAATTATCAATAACATAATATCCAAAGCTAAAGCAAAGAGATATATTGATATTGTGAATAATTGGACTGTCGTCTTTATTTTTGCAAGAAAGGTTACTTTTGTAGCATTTAAATTGCTATTTCTAGCATTAAAATCTCTGAGTGCGCTAACCCAAATCTCTCTTGAAATGATTAAGGCCCCTGCAAAACCAATAATATAACTAGATAAATTTATTGTTAGACCAAAAAAAAGAAAAACAACCAATATTTTATCAGCTATGGGGTCCAAGATTTCACCGATTTGTGATTTCGCATCATACTTCCTTGCCAGGTAACCATCAAGGTAATCAGTTAATCCAGCAAAAATAAAAAGAATGAAGGCAGCTAAAAGAAAGCTATCAAAAATTAATAAAATAAAAATTATAAGACCAATAAAAATTCTTGATATAGTGAGCAAATTTAGCAAGATAATCATTATTTAAGTTTTTCTAATATAAGTTTTGCCATTTTCTCATTAATGCCCTTTATAGTCATTAATTCAGATAACTTTGCTGTTTTTATATTTTTTATGCTTTTGAAATTTTTAAGTAGCCTTCTCTTTAATACTAATCCAATACCCTTTATTGAATCTAATTCTGATTTGGAAATTGTCTTTCTTTTTTTCTTTCTTTGAGCCTGAATGGCAAATCTGTGGGATTCATCTCGCATTTCTTGCAAAATTAAAAAAGCTTTAGAATTTTTATCGAGCTCTACTATTCCGTCTCTGCTAATAATAGTCTCAGTTGCTCTTACTCTTTTGCTGCCCTTTACAATAGATATTGCTCTTAGATCTTTATGATTTGACTTATCTAAGATCGAGTTTATAAATTTTAATTGGACTTTACCTCCATCAATCAGCAATAAATCTGGTTTTATTTTTGGATCATTAAAATATTTGATTCTTCTCTCTAGAACATTTTCAAGAGAACCTACATCATTTCCTGATAGAGAATTTGGTATATTAAAAAGTCTATAGCTTTTCTTTTCTGGTCCAGTCTTAGTAAAAACCACACATGATGCTACTCCATTTTCACCAGAAATATGACTTACATCATATGCCTCAATTTTACTAATTTCTTCTTTGCCTAAATATTCACTTAACTCATTTAATGCAAATGTATATTTATCCTCTTTACTAATATGATTTTTTATAACTTGTTGTGCATTAATTTTACATAAATTAAAAATTGGTCTTATGGACTTATTTGAAGTATGTGTGATTCTAACTTTTTTCTGATGCTTTTTAAGAAACATCGCTTCCAATATTTCTTTATCGCGCAATTCATATGCACACAAAACTTTCTTAGGAATATCTATTTGATTCTCATAAAAATTGAATATTGCATTTTGATATACCTCATCAAGAGAGCTGTAAAGAGCTTGTTTGATTAAATGTGTTTTTGTGCCCCTAATTTTTCCGTTTCTTACAACAATTATTGATACACCCAAATAACTCATTTCTGAACTTACGGCGAAAATATCAACGTCATTTGCGAGTGTAACAACCGATTGTTCTTCTTTTAAAAGTTTAAGCCTATTAAGACGATCTCTAATCTCGGCAGCCTTTTCAAATTCAAGCATAGATACTGCTTTTTCAATATCTTTCATGAGCCTTTGAACAGTTTTTGTATCTGAAGAAGTCAGGAAAGATTTGGCACTTGTTATGTCCTCAAAATAATCTACTTTATTTATTTTTTGAACACATGGAGCTGAACATCTCTTCATTTGAAATTCAATACATGGTCTTGTCCTATTAGCAAATGTATTATCACTACAATTTCTTACTTTAAAAATTTTTTGAATCTCTTT
>TARA_B100000963_G_scaffold345639_1_pt1 | contig 31660 bp, 49 predicted proteins | sample TARA_B100000963 | Tara Oceans TARA_B100000963 (sample SAMEA2622097) | marine metagenome | biome: marine biome (ENVO:00000447); feature: surface water layer (ENVO:00002042); material: "saline water (ENVO:00002010), including plankton (ENVO:xxxxxxxx)" | depth 5 m | reverse complement strand
AAAAAAAGACTAAAAAAAAGCAAAAAGAATAATTTTTTTTGCGTCAATTTGACAGATTAAGTATTTTTTTTTGGGGTTTTTATTGTAATTCCGTCAAAATGCAATGCCCTAGCTTTTAACCCCACACACATACACACACAGAAACAAAGTTCAATTTTATAAACTCTATATTATTATGTTAAGTTTGGTATTAAATGTGTTCATTGCGATATGAGCAATACACATTCTATAAGAAGTTGGAAGGTACAATAATTATTTGATATTTAAAAGTAATATTGTGAAGTTTAAGTTTCTGTAGAAGAATTGATTGTGTGATTCATTTATTTTTATTTATATTGTAGCTAGAAATAAATTGTATAATTATATTAAGTTCAATTTTATAAAGTATGCCTTGTTATAAATGTGAGAATGGAAAGTATAAGTTTGGTTTGAGTGGTGCTTGTACCTATGATACTAAAGCACAATGTGAAGCAGCAAACAAAGATTATTATGCAGAGCAGACTTATGATGACTATCCACAATCAGCAAGTAACAATGCAAAACGTGCAATAAAATATAAAGAAGAAAACGGCAGTTCTTGTGGAACGCAAGTAGGATGGACAAGAGCAAGACAGTTAGCAAACAGAGAAGCACTAACAAGAAGCACGATAGCAAGGATGGCTAGTTTTAAAAGGCATCAACAACACAAAGACGTGCCTTATGACGAAGGCTGTGGAGGCATAATGTGGGATGCTTGGGGAGGGAGCAGTGGAGTAGAGTGGGCAATAAGAAAATTAGAACAAATAGATAAAGAAAGAAAGGCAATGGTAGATGAAGAAAAAGAAACAGATGTTATCTTCAACCAAGAGAAGGTAGAAATCAGTGAGAGAATAAAGAAGGCACTAAAAAATAAAATGGAAAAACACAATGAGGATGTCAAAGACTTGAAGAAAGATTGGAATCCAAAAGTAACTATGGCAAAACTTGAGAAGTGTTTTAGAAGAGGAGTAGGTGCATATTATACAAATCCAGAATCAGTAAGAGAAGGAGTAACAGGGCCCGATCAGTGGGCGTTAGCTCGTTGCAATTCTTTCCTTTACGCATTGAGGAATGGAAGGTATAGAAGTGGTAAGCATGATACTGATTTATTACCAGAAGGACATCCAATGAGAAACACAAAAAAAGAAGTACAAAAAAATATGGACAAAGAAAAAAAATATTACAGCGACCCTAGTCACGATTTACATATAGACTTTACAGATATGCAGATGGCAAAACTTCATGGAGAAGGAATGTTAGAGATCATGCATGAAGAAAATGGTGAGGAATACTCAATCAAAATGACTTACAACATGAAAGAAAAAGAAGTTGAGATTAAAGAAGAAGAAGTGAAGGAAGATATGAATTATGTATTTGACAGATTACTTAACAAACTTAAAAATGACATTTAAAAAAGGAGATGTAAGACCAGTATTGGCTGGTAGGAAAAGCAAAATAAAAACACCACTAGCAACTGAGATGTCAAGAAAGACAATAGCTCATGCACTAGAAGGTCATAGTTTTAAAATTAAGATGGCACTAGATAGAATCTTTGAGGAAGATGCAAAGTTATACATAGATGCAATCTCAAAACTTATGAATTATGCTGTTCCAAAATTATCATCTACTGAAATAAAAGACAACACATCTAAAAAGATAGAAGTAAAATTAGGAAAGGATGCAACTGTTGATGATATAAGAAAACAGTTAAAAGATATAAAAGATTTAGATGAGTAATAAAGAGTTGCATTTCGCATTAGAAAAAAAACTATGCGAGATGTCTTTTTACGATTTTTTTAAGAAGGCGTGGCATATTGTAGAACCCTCTATTCCCTTATCTACGAATTGGCATCATAAATATCTTTGTGATACTTTGCAAAAAGAGTGCGAGAGAATCATAGAAGGTAAGAATAAAACCAAAGATATTATTGTCAATGTTCCTTTTAGAAGCACCAAGTCTCTCCTAGTCACAGTGATGTTTCCTGTGTGGTGCTGGATAAAAGACCCACGCCTACGATTTATCACTGCTTCTTACTCAGCGTCACTATCAATAGAACACGCAACAAGGAGCAGAGATATAATCTTTAGTGAATGGTTCAAAGAAAGATGGGGAGAAGTATTCGTTATCAAGAAAGATCAAAACCTCAAAGAAAGATATGAGAACACACATTTGGGTGTGAGAAGAGCTACATCAGTTGGTGGAACTGTTACTGGACAGGGAGGTGATTTCTTAATAGTGGATGACCCTGTATCACCTCAAAACGCAGCAAGTAACACAGAGAGAGAAAATGCTAACGAGTGGTATCGAACAACATTTTACTCTCGATTGAATAATCCAAAGACAGGGGTGCGAATAATTATCATGCAGAGAATACATGAGAATGATTTAAGTGGCTTCTTGCTTGACAGAGAAACAAGACTTAATTACAATCACATCTGCATACCAGCAACAGAGGATGGTAATGTCAAACCAAAGAAACTAATTCAATTTTATGAAGATGGATATTTTTGGAAAGAAAGATTTGGTAAGGAGGTTTTAGATGATTACAAAACTGCTTTGGGTACTTATGGTTATGCAGGTCAGCTTATGCAAACACCAACACCAATAGATAGTGGTATGATAAAATCAAGTTGGTTCAAAATATCCAAACACAAAGTAGAAAATGCAACAATAAATTTTGTGATAGACCCAGCATATACTGCAAATCAAAAGAACGACCCCTCAGCACTACTAGCATATATATACAAAGACAATGTTTGGCAAATCGTAGATTGTATCAATGTACATAAAGAGTTTCCAGAACTCGTTAGATATATACCACAGTGGGTACAGAAGAATGGTTACACACCACAGTCAAGAATTTTTGTAGAACCTAAAGCATCAGGTAAGTCAATAGTGCAAACGCTAATCAGAGAAACAGGACTAAATATAAAAGAAGATAAGCCACCAACAAAAGATAAAGTAGCAAGAGTACAAGATATATCTGCTACACTTGAGTCAGGAAGAGTAAGTTTACTTGCTGGAAGTTGGAATGAAACATTTTTAGATCAATTATCTAAGTTTCCCTCAGCAAAGCATGATGATATGGTAGATTGTTTAGTTATGGCAATCAACAGAGAAATATGGTCAAATAAGGGGTCAGTAGTATATTTTTCTTAAAATTACTTGCATTTGTTAGCTTTTTTTTGTATCACTTACAGATATTAGGAATTTTAGCGATATTTTTTTTATATTATTGCATAATATTAAATTTCTAAGAAATATTATGAATATCAAAGATATTTATGCAGTAAATCAAAAGCACAAGGCATTACTTGTAAAATACATAGTATATGTAAAAAAAGTAGCATATTTTGCTACTGAGGATAGTAAGTCAGGTAAATTTAGGGAATATCACGATATTTTAGATACAATAATAGCATATTCTAATAATTTTTATGAATCTATAAAAAGTAATAATCAGTTGAAAGCAGAGTTTGCATATATTATACCAAACCTTGTTTTATATATGACTATTGGTTTTATGACAGGTTTAAAAAATAAATCTAATGAATATGATTTGATTATGCTCATAGATAGACTTACTAGAAAGACAGAAGCACTAACTGCTGAGATTACCGATATACTACATGAAGATTTAAAAATTTTAGATATAGAAGAAATAATATAATAAACAAAAATGGTAGAAATAAAAATACAAGACAAAAAATATGAAATACCAACTGAGTGGAAAGACATAACACTTGAGTGGTGGTGTGGTTTATATACGATTATAAAGAAACACACAAAGATGGAAGTAGATGAAGAGAAAAAAGAAATAAAAGAAGAAAAGCTAAAAGAGGTAGAAGTTTTAAGAATGAATAGAGATATTTTTAAATATCTAACTGGTGTTAATGATGCAATGTTGCAAAAATTAGATTTAGAAAGTGTGAATCAAGCAGTAGCAACAGTATCTGAATTATTGCAAGAGTATAAGCCAACTGGTATAGATAAGTTTGAGTTTGAAGGTGAAACATATTATTTTCCAAAAGAATTTTTAAAACGTAACACCTTTGGAGATTACATTGAATCTACACAATTAGATGCAACTATAGAAATGATGAAGCATGGTAAATTTGATGTGTTACCAGAACAAATAGCAATACTATGTAGAACAGCAACGGAAGAGTATGACGATGATGCTATAGCAGCTAAATCAGATAGATTTAAAAAATTAAGTATGGACATTGTGTGGGAGTTCAGTTTTTTTTTGACTATGCAAAGCGTCAGATTAACAAGAACTTTCCAAACGTATTTGGTGGGGGGTCAAGAGGAAGTATCAAAACCAGTAGAGGAAGAATCTCAACAGAAGGACTCTATAAAAAGTACATCAGACCTTATGGTTGGTTAAACAGTTTATATATGGTAGCAGAGAAAGGTATTTTTAAAGAAGAAGGATATAATGAAATAGATAGTGTCAAAAGAGCTAATCTATACAAAGTATTAACATATTTGAGTTGGAATACAGCAAAGAATGATTATGAAATTGCTGTAAATGATAAAATCAACAACCCAAATAAAGTAATGTAACATAATGGCAATAACAAGATTAAAAGACATAGTAACAGTATTTCAAGATAAATGGACATATGGTGATAGTAGATTTGGTTATGAAAGTGAAATCAATGAAACACATAATACTGTTTATCCAGCAATGATTATACAACCACCTGAATCTATTATGCCTGATATATATAGTGGTAGAGAAGAGTTTGAGTTTGAAGTAAACTTTTATAATTTATATCAACAAGCAGCACAGTCTGCTGTAACTCTGCAACACAGATGGGATAACTTACAAGACTTAGCTACTGAGTGGATGGATTTAGTTTTAAAAAACTTTCAAGACGCAACAGTGCAAGTTTATCTTAACGATGAAAGCATAGAGTTTGAAAGAGTAAAAGAAGTAGCAAATGATAGATTAGTACAGATCAAGTTAGTGTTTACAATGTCTGCATTCACTAAATGTTTTAGACCAGTAAGTAATTATCCATCAGATATTAATGACTTAGTGGTTTGGCTAAGAGCTGACAGTGGTGTTACCTTTGACATAGCAACACAACAAGTAAGTGCTTGGACAGATTATTCTGGCAACTCTAATAGTGTAGCTCAAGCTACAAGTGCTAGTCAACCACTGAGAATAGGATATGATGGTGCTAATGACAAAGCAAGAATTAATTTTAATGGTACTTCACACATATTAACATCTAACAACAATGCACCAATAACAGCCAATGATTATACAATACTTAGTGTTTTTAAATATACTGATTTAAGCAACATAAGTCAAAGGGTTTTTTCTATAAGAGAAACTACAGATAGAGTTTTATTTGGTTTGGATAGCACTGGTAGAATATTTTTTAAGAGTATAGACGATGAAGGTAATCAAGGTCAAGTCTTGTCTGATACATCTGAACTAATGAGTGACTTTAATATTGCTATGGCTCAATGTAAAAAAGTAACAGGAGGTAGTGACTTAACAGTACAATTTAACAATAACGCTAGTGTAACAACTAATGTAGCAAACTTTAATAACAACAACACTGGGTTTGATGACGCTGTCTTTGTAATAGGTGGTGCTTCTAATTTAACTTCCACTACATATCTAAAAGGTGATTTATGTGAATTAATAGTATTTAACAGAGCTTTGAACACTACCGAATTAGCAATAGTAAAAGATTATTTAAATAACAAATACAGAATATATTAAGATGACAGCAATAAGAACTAACACAGTATTGACGATTGTAGTACAGCCACAAGCTGCTATGACAAGTGATCCTCAAAATTATTCATCATCTGATACTAACCACATTGTTAGTGCAAACTTACCAATACCAATAGTTGTTAAATGGTCAAACACCTCAGGTAGTGCTGTTTCATCAACATATAATCCGACAACAACAGGTGATGTAGTTAATGTAATTATTGAAGTTTTTGCTGGTAATAAATATGGCACTAATCAATCTATAGCAGCAGGTAACATGAAACAAATAGCTACTCTTAAAAAATCAAGAGATTTACCTTACTTAATGACTGACATGGGTACAGATATGAGTGTGGCACAACCTTTTCAATATTTTTCTTTTGATTTACAAAGCATCTGTGCTGATTTACTTTCTTATACTTTAGCACCAATAAAAGCAGGTACACTTAAAAGTATTGATTTTGGTGGTTACAATGGAGACACGTCATCTTACATACAAGGTGATAACAATCCAATATTACACCCTCTAGGTGCTTTTAGATTTATAGATTTTCAAGTCAAAGCAGAGGTTTTAAATTCTAGTGGAGAAGTTGTAAGCATGACAGGTTCTGCTTTAGCAGGAGGTACTTTTGGTATTGTTAACAATGTACCTCAATGGACAGATAGCCATAACTTGCATGATTATGCAGTTGTTGGAGGTACTGGAGCAGACGATACTTCTCATAAGTTTTTTTCATATTGTCCTAATGCTGCTACATCAAATTCTAGTGTGAAATACAAAAAACCAATACGAACAACAGATGAAGCAGAGTGGTTACACTTTTTTATACAAAAAGGCATACATGTCAGTACAGACCTAACAGATGATGCTTTTATAAAAATAGAGACAAGTGATGGAAATGATGCTGAGTTAAATGCTTTTAAATCTTTGATACCTGCTTTTGGTATAGCGTCAAACGCAACATATAAAAGTTATCTGATACAAAATGTGTCACCAGTATATATCAACAGTATCTCCTCAAATACAATATCAGATGACACCGTTTGGTATAAAGCGACATTAATGTTTACAAAAGATGGTGGTTCTGATTTTAAATATTCAGAATCAAGATATTTTGTAATTGATAGACAACCTGTAAAACCAGCATATGACTTTGTTAGATTTCATTGGCTAAACAGAGCAGGTGGTATAGATAGTTATACTTGCACAAGAGATGTTACAGAATCAGTTAGTGTTTCTAAAAATACATATGAGCAAAGACCAAATCAAAGAATGTTACCAGAGCAGGGAAGTTTGCCAATAGACTATACTGGAGTAAGTTATACTAATGATAATTTAGCTGACACTAATTTCTCTAATACATATCAAGAAAGCGTAAGAGTATTAAATGTAGATGCTACAAAAAACGAAAGTGTATATACAGAACCAATGAATAAAATAGAATCAGATTGGTTGAGTGAATTAATCACATCACCATCTGTATGGATAGAATTAGAAAACGATGCATCTATAAGAGCAAATGCAATAAATGCTACTATGCACCCATCTACAAAAGATTACTTTCCAGTCATTATAACAAATAGTTCTGTTGAAACTGTCAATCAAGAGCAAGGCCTTGTTAAGTTTAATATTGAATACACACATTCTCATAAGATAAATACACAAAGAAACTAAATGGCAAATAAAATTAATATTGAATTATTAGATTTTACAAGTGGTGATTCTTTATCAAGTGTTAGTGTGATAAATGGTGGTGAATTTGTAACATCAAGTGCTTCTAATATAGTAGGTATAGTGGAAAATGGAGCTGGTCAACCAAGCCCCACAACATCAGCCACTATCACTTTCACTACATCTGGTAGTGGTACTCCAGCAGATCCTTTTGTAATAACTGGTGTTAATGTAACAGGTGGAGGTTCAGGATATAATAGCACGATAAGAATTTTGGTTACAGGTGGTGTAATAACAAACCCTGTATTAATTCCTATTTTAAATCAGGGTGTAATTGGACAATTAGATATAACAGATAGCGAGGATTTTCCTTTATCTCTAAACCTTCAAGTATCTGATGGTAAAAATATAGAAAGTAGATTTGGTGATTTTTCAAAATCTTTTGAAATACCTGCTACAAAAAATAACAACAGAATATTTCAACACATTTATAATTCACAAGTAGTAAACACAAATAACATTTATCATATAAAAGATTGCAGAATACTTGTCGACAGTATAGAGTTTTTTAGAGGTAAGATACAATTACAAGGAAGTAAGCAAGATAAAAACCCTAAATCATATTCATGCACTATTTATGGTGGTAATTTTAGTTGGGTAAATGAAATAAAAGATAAAAGATTATGTGATTTAGAATTTGCAAGTGCAGGTACTCAAACTTTTGATTACACAAATATTCTAGCTAGTCATACAAAAAATCAATCTAACTCAGAGATAATTTATCCACTTGTAAGTTATGGCGATTTCAACGCAGATGATAATACAGGTGGTGTTAATGTTTTTGATACTGATATGACTTCTTATGATTGGAGAGGATGGTTTTGGGTTTACAATATCATAAAAGAAATATTTAGAAATATAGGATTTACTTTAGACTCCTCTTTTATTGAAACTGCAAACTTTAAAAAACTTATAACTAATTTTAATTTCTATAGAGGTGATAAAGATGCTTTAGCTATGGAAAATGGTTATAGAGCAGAAATAAATAGAGTTGATGCAAGTTCTTCTAATTTTCAAATGATTTTAGGTTCTGATATTAATAGTTTACCTTTAGGTGTTCAGCCAAGCACTACAGTTAATGAAGTTATACTTAAGTATGATACTCCTATTTCTGATGCTCAAGGTAGTTATGACACAACTACAGGTAAGTGGACTTGTGCTTTAACAGGTAGGTATAGAATTACTGCTAGTGCAAATATTGTATTTGGATGTTTTCCACAATCTGCAACTTTATTTAGCTCAAGGATGAGGTTTCGACTAATTCACAAACGTGCTGATGGCACAGTGATAAGAAGATTTACAACTATATTTTACCCTAGTTCCAATCAAAATCCAGCAGGAACTAATACATATGCATACTTTCCTAGTGTTTCGAGAGTCACACAAGACCCTGCAAGTGGTTCTTCATATATTTATGTTCAACAAGGTGAAACTGTTGAAGCTGCTTTACAATGTGAGTTTACTGCTCTATCAGGTATGGATTCTCAAAATAGAGTAAGTTTAGCTTTTGGAGGTATTGGTGGTATTACTCAGTTTGCAAATCAAGTTTCTCAGTTTTTAGTAGAATATGATTCAACAGAATTACAAATAGGCAGTACGTTTGAAATACCACAAATGTTACCATGTGATGTAAAGCAAATAGATTTTATAAAAGGTATATCTCATATGTTTAATCTACAATTTTATACTGATGTGCAAAGCAAAAAAATATATGCAGAACCTTATGATGATTTTTATGGCAATGCAACTGGTGCATTAAACTGGTCAAGTAAAGTTGATTACTCACAAGGAATACAAGACAAATATGAAATAGGTTTAAATGAAGAAGTTTTATTTAAATATAAAGACGATTCAGCCGATAAATACGTTGAATACTTGAATACAGATGACAATGGTAATGCTTTAGAAAATCCTGTTTTTGCGTACTATCTTCAGTTAGGTGATAAGTTTCCAAAAGGCAAAAAAGAATTTGTAAATCCTTTATTTGCACCAACTGCTCAAGATTGGGATAATGATGTATTAAAAGCTCCATATAATAATGGAGTTATGATACCTGTACTGTGGAAAGAAGTGCCACCCTCTGAAACTGTTGGTAATGAAAGTATAGTGACACAACCTGTAGAAAGACCAGAAAAAGGTTTTAAGTATTTACCTAGAATAGCATATTATCATGGTTCTATTTCAAACCCTAACTCTTCTAATAATTTAACTCAATGGACAGCTAAGTTGAGTACCACACAGTACACAGAAAGTGGTGTCTATCCTAGAGCAACATTTGTTGATTTTGAGGATGCATCTTTTCCATCTTTATCATATAACGATGAAACTATAGAGCCACCTTTGTCAGGAACATCAACATTAGTAAAAGGTTTATATAGCACATACTATGAGAAAATGGTAAGTCAGATGTTACTTGCACCAAGAATTAGAACAGTTTACATGAATCTAAAAGTACAGGATGTTATAAATATTGATTTAAGAAAATTAGTATTTTTTGATGGCAACCTTTGGAGAATAAATAGAATAGTAGATTTTTCTCCTGCAAAAAACACTGCTACTAAAGTTGAATTTATACAATGGTTTGAAGTTTAAATATGACAAAGTATAGACAAGATATTATATCAAGAAAAAGTTTAGTTTTAAAACATCTTAATGTAAGTAATACTGGAATTGTAACAATAGGTGCAGGAAACGTATATTATGAAAATTCTAGTTCTGAATATGCACAGGTAGTAATTACTGATGATTTTGGAAATATACAACCTTTAATTTTTAGCACAAATCAAGATGTATCAGAGATTGAAGTAAACCAAACTGTCGCTAATTATAGTAACTCAAATACTTTAGGATAATGATAAGATTTAAACATACAAGCAAAGAATTATTAAGAGTTGGTAAACTTGTTGTAAAAGGGTTGCAAGAGGAGCTTAAAAACCAAAAGCACGTAGCGTCTGGTACTTTACTTAAAAGTTTTAAGGTTAGAGCAAAAAGAAACTCAGGTGTCTTAAATATAGAAACTAATAAATTATATTGGAACGTTTTACAAAATCCAAAGACAGCTTATACAGTATCTATAAGGGCTATACAAAAATGGATTCAGAGCAAGGGGGGCAAATCAGGGTTTCCGACAGATAATGAAGGTGTCTTAAGAACTGCAATACTAATATACAGTAAACTTAAAAACAAATTTTATGGCAAACCATATGTTTTTTGGACAGAAGGCAATAATCTAAGAAGGACAGATTTTGCTGGTTTTACAGCAAGAAAATTTAAAGGCAAAATAGCAGAAGAATTAGCTCCATCTATAGGTAAAGATGTAGCTGACATGATAAGCAGAAATATTAAAAACAATACAAAATTGAGTTGATATGGCAACAAATACAGAAAAGATAGTAGTACAGGTAATAGTCAAAGGAGAAAAAGATTTAAATAATCTAAACAGTACAACAAATAAAGCAACAAGAGGTGTAGGTGCTTTGGTTAAACAATATGGTCTATTGACTGCTGGTGTTTTAGGTGCAGTAGCAACTTTTAGACAAATAAATCAAGTCATTGGTAAAACTGTTAGAACATTTAGAGATTATGAGTTTCAAATGGCAAAAGTTAGAGCTATAACAGGAGCTAATGAAAAGGATTTTAAATTACTTTCTCAAACATCTCAGGACTTGGGTAGAAGCACCTTCTTTACAGCACAACAGGTTGCAGAATTACAGACTAACTTTGGTAAGTTGGGATTTACTACACAGGAAATACTAAATGCTCAAGAAGCAACATTACAACTTGCAACAGCAACAGATAGTGACTTGGGTAGGGCAGCTATTGTAGCTGGAGCAGCAGTTAGAGGTTTTGGATTAGACGCTTCAGAAACACAAAGAGTTGTTGATGTCATGGCAGTTGCATTTACATCTTCAGCTTTAGACATTGAGAAGTTCCAAACATCTATGACAAAGGTTGCTCCTATTGCAAAAGCAGCAGGTTTTTCAATAGAAGATACAACATCTATTATGGCACAACTTGCAGACTCTGGTATAGAAGCATCAATTGCAGGTACATCTTTGAGAAATATACTTCTTAAAATGCAAGACCCAAATTCAGATTTAGTAAAATCATTTGGTAGAACTATTCATAGTTTAGATGATTTAGTACCTGCTTTAGCAAAATTTTCAGAAGAGGGTGGTGATTTGGCTGCTATTATGGAAGTTGTTGATTTGAGACAAGCAGCAGCATTTGAACAAATGATAACTAGTAGAGACAGGACAGTTGCACTTAGAGATTCGCTAAATGAAGCTAAAGGAGCAGCAAAAGATATGTCAGATATAGTAGGTGATAATTTAGAGGGGGCATTTAAAAGATTAACTTCTGCTTTACAAGGTTTGGCTATTGTAATATTAGATAGTTTTGTAGGTAGAGCAATAACATCTATGGTTGAAGGTTTGACAAGTGTCGTCAGTTTGGTAAACAATTTTTTTGATTCAAGTGTAAGTTTGAATAAAGCTATGGCTGAAACTGCTGGTGAAACACGAGAGCAAAATATTAGATTAGTACAAGCTGCAGAAAGATATGATGAATTAAATAGAAAGTTAAATAGAACTAATAGTGAAACTATAGAATTAGAAAATTTATTAATTGATTTACAAACTGAATTAGGTAATACTGTTGTAGAGATTGATAACGAAACAGATGCTCTAAAATTAAATAGAGACGCCTTAGATGATGTTATAGCTAGAACTGCTTTGTTATCTAATAAAGAAGCATTAAAACTAGTACATCAAATTAAAAATTTAAATAAAGAAATAGATGCAGAGAATAAGTTGTTAAGACAAAATGAAAAACAATTAAGAAATCAAAAAAATGCTTTAGATGAAGCTAGAAAGACGACAAACGATTTAGCAAAAGAAAATCAAATATTTGGTCATGGACTGCAAACTGTAACAGATGAAACAGGAAACCTTGCAGGTACTAGATTAGAAGGTAATAAAGTCAATCAAGAAACTGCTGAAATAGAAAACAAAATTAATGATACACTAAACACAGGAAAGGGAATACAAACAGCGATAAACACACTTACAGCAGAAAGAACTGAACTGGTTAAATTATTGACAGATGAAGGTTTTACTTTAGCAGACATTGAGAGATTATTACAAGTAGAAACAGATAAGACAACACAGTCTTTCAAAAAAAGCAAAGATGCTACAAGTGATCTAAAAAAAGAATATGTTGATTTATCATCATTATATATGTCAACAACTGATGATTTAAAGAAACTAAAACAAGCTGATGAAGAAAGAAGATTGGCTATTATTTCAGGAGCTAGAGCAACAGCTAATGCAGTTTTTGAAATTGAAAAAGATGCTGCTGATAGAAGATTTGAAACAGAAAGAAATTTACTAAAAGCAAGATTAGATGAAGGATTAATAAGTCAAGAGACTTTTGAAAAACAAATGACTAAAATAGACAGGTTAGCTTTTAGAAGAGATAAAAATGCTGCTCTGGGTAAAGCAGCAATGGAAACTGCTTTAAATATTATTAAAGCATTTGGAGAACCAGTTCAAATGGGTTTAGCAGCACTTTTAGGCAGCACACAAATGGCTGTCATAGCATCTCAACAATTTGCTCAAGGTGGTTTAGTGCATGGTAAATCACACGCTAATGGTGGTGAGAAGTTTGCAGTTGGTGGTAGAGTGGTAGAATTAGAAGGTGGAGAAGCTGTAATAAATAAACGTAGTACGTCTATGTTTAGAAGTCAGTTATCTGCTATAAACGCAGCAGGAGGTGGTGTTAAGTTTGCAGATGGTGGTCTATTAAATATGCCATCGTTTGCTACAAATCAATTTAATGCTGTTGGAATGAATGGACTCGCAGGAGCTATGAGTCAAGGAGGTAGAGTATTTGTATTAGAAAGTGACATTACTAATACGCAAAATAATGTAAGTCTGATACAAAGTCAGGCAGGATTTTAAAAAATTAACATATGTTCGTTGATAAAAAAGAAAAACAGAGAAGATTAGATATATGCAAAAGCTGTACCTTTTACAGAAACTTTTTATTATTAAAATATCCAAAATGGGATAGAGGAGCAAGATGTGCTAAATGCACTTGCTTTCTTGATGCAAAAACAGCATTAACTAAAGAGTTTTTTGGTAAATGTCCAACAGATAAATGGTAACATGACAGACATACAAAGCATAGCAAAAAAATACTCAAAAGAAAAACAAAAATATTTTATAGATATACTTAATGAAAACGATAAGTATAATTTAAGTTTTGGCCAACACAAGGCAGATTGCATTTATAAATTATTTGATGAATGGCATAAATTATTCCCAGCACATAAACAAGATGTAAATTGTACTGGTTGTAGAAATGCTGTAATTAAGTTTTTTAAAACCATGCACATAGAGTGGGATACAGAAATAGAAATACCTAAAAAGAAAACTCGTGCCAAAAAATTTAAAAAATAAACCTAAAGTAATTTACGAGTACATAGAAACTTTAACTGTAGAGTTAACTAAAAGGTTTGGTAATGACCCTACAACTAAAGATATACTTAGACATCTTGTTGAAAGAGGTATGATTGAGAAAAGAAGATTAAGAAACTATATGATAATAACTGATTTTGATAAAATGCTTGTACACAATGAGGGTAATAGAACTGCTACATTTATGGATTTATCTATAAAGTATGAGATATGTGAAAGTCAAGTACAAAATATTGTATATAAAGACAGAAGAAAAAGTAAAATGTCTAGTAACGTATCTACAACATAAAATTTTTTCCTTTAATTAGGTATCAATAAATAATTTCAGTAGTAATTTTGTAGTATGAACGGAAAATGGTACGAAATTAAAAACGAAGCATCTGCATTGACAGATGTTTATATTTTTAATGACATTGGTACTTTTGGTATTACAGCACAAAAGTTTGTCGATGACATTAAAGGTTTGGATGGACGTGACATCACTTTACATATCAATAGTGTTGGTGGTGAAGTTTTTGAAGGCATGGCAATGCACTCGATTATAAAAAACAGAAAAGGTAAAACTACTGCATACATTGAAGGTATTGCAGCTAGTATTGCTACTGTTGTTGCTTTAGCTGCTGATGAGGTAGTTATGAGCGAAAACTCTTTGTTTATGATTCATAATGCATGGGGTAGTATTCAGGGTGATGCTAATGAGATGATGAAACAAGCACAGGTACTGGAGAAGATAAGTAACGAAATAGCAGAGATTTATGTTAAGAAAACTGGTAGATACTATGACGAGATCATGGATTTAATGGATAACGAAACATGGATGACTGCTGAGGAAGCGTTTGAGTATGGCTTTATAGACAGAATATCTGATGCAATAAAGGTTGCAGCAAAAGCAGATGTTTCTCAATATAAAAACATGACAAACGAAAAAGTAAATAAAATCCTAAATAGTAATTTAAAAAGTAGTAAAATGACAGAAGATTTAAAAAACTGGTTCAACAGTAAAATCGATGAAATCGTTACTAAGGTAAAAGGTGATAATAACTCTGAAACTGCTGTTTCTGACGTTGAGATTACTATCGCTGATAAAGAAGAAGTTATGAATAAACTTACAGACTTTGAAGCTAAATTATCTGAAGCTAACGAAACTATTTCTAATCTTACAGAGGAAGCTGCATCTTTAAATGGAGAGAAAGCAACTTTAACTGAAGAGGTAGAAAGACTAAACACTTTGTTAAACAAATCAGAAGCTACTGGTACAGAAATAAAAAAAGATACTGAACCAGCAGTTGTTGAAGATAAAGTTGTAGATGCTAACACAGAGTTTTACAATGGTTTAGCAGAAATGATTAAAAATAAATTAAAACACTAATTAAAATAAATAAAAAATGGCAAATGTAGCAGCAAAAGGTACTTTCGCAACATACGAGGGTGCTAATTTAAATCAAATGTTTTTTGAGCCAGTATTCAAGAGTGACAACATTATGCAAAACTATAGAGTAATACCTAATGTTAAGCATAAAATTAATGTCTATACGAGTGCAGCTCTTAAAAAAATTGTTAGAACTTATACTGACTGTTCTTCATCAAGTACAGGTTCTACATTTAATGTTGAAAACAAAACATTAACAGCAGGAAGAATGAGAGTAGCTCTCGAGCAATGTTCAAAAGAGTTTTTTGGAACATACATTGAGGAGTTATACAAAAGCGGAGTAGATGTAAATAATTTAGAAGGAACATTATTAGCAGACGCAATCTTAAATAGAACTGTATCTGGTATTGGTTCAGATGTAGTAAGAATTGCTTGGGGTGGTGACACTGATTCAGCTTCTGATGACTACAAACAAATGGATGGTTGGATGAAATTGATGGGTGCTGGTTCAGCTCCAAGATTTACTGCTAATGCAGCGACTGACAATGAGCCAACTTTATCAGAAGTTATGACTGGATTAAGAAAACTATATGATGAAGCTCCAGCAGCTCTTCAGCAAGTTCCAGCAGCAGAAAAGAGATTCTTTGTAACACCATTAATATATAACACTTACCTACAACAATTAGAAGGTAAGGCAGCAGATTTAGCGTTAAGAAACGAAATTGATGGAGTAACAAGAGTAACTTACAGAGGGATACCTCTAATACCAATGTATGAGTGGGATACTATCTTAGCAGATACAGACCCAAATTTATTTGCTAACACAGATGGTGGTGTAACAACTAACTACAGTCAAGGTATATGTTATGTTGCAACTGATAATTTAGCTATCGGTTCTGATGTAAATGACCCAGAGTCAGCATTTAAAGTATTCTATGATGATTTAGAAGAAAAAATGTTTGTAAGAGGTTACTTCAAGTTAGGAGTACAATATATGTATGATTCACTATATAAGTGGTACATATTCATATAATAATTATGTAATTTAGAGAGGGTGTAAAAACCCTCTCATATTACTTTTAATAACTTTTAAAAAATAATAACATGGCAATAGATACAGGTATAGCAATAGATTGTTCAGCTTTACAGACCACAGGTGGTATTAAGCAAATTTGTCTAAGAAGTTTTGCATCAGATGATGTTGTAACTTACAGTAACTCTGCTGGTAAACATGATGTTACAAGCATAACAAGTGGTGGTGGTTCAACAGCTTCTTGGTTTGTTTTTGAATTTAAGAATGAAACTGCTGAGATGACAGTAAACGCAACTAAAGAAAATGGTTCTACAGTATTTGAGTGTGGTCTTAACTTTATGTTACCACAGATAAATAATACAAAAATGCACGAGTTACAGTCAATGCTTAATGAATGTATGATGGCGATAGTAGTCACATCTAACGATGAAAAGCTAGTTGTAGGTTTGAGTGAGAAATACGCTAATGAGGATGTACCTTTTAGAAATCAAACTTTCTTAAATTTAGCAAGTATGGAAGGTGGTACAGGAGCAGCTTATGCAGACCAAAATGGCTTGACAATCAATTTGTTAGCTAGACAATTTGAGCTGCCAAGACAATATGATGCAGCAAGTGGTGCTGGTCTTGTAGTTGACACAGCAGCTTTAACAGCAACAACAACATAAATATTACTTAGGTTTGGTAACTCTGTAAAACTCTTAGTCATCCTAAAATATTTTTTATGTGTGATTGTAAAGAAAATTTATTAGATTTATCTAGTTTAAAAATTTACACACTTATGGCAACATATAAAGCAATAAAAAAAATAACAATATATCATGGCACTAAGAGTGTTATAAGAACAGCATCAGCTTCTCAAGAAGAGTTAGCTTATCTATATGATGTTTTAGGAGCTACTGATGTAGTAGAAAAAATTGAAAAAACAAAAGATGGCTCAAAGAAAAGTAAAAAGCAAAGTAAAAACATCGACAAAGAGCAAGAGTAATACTTTTGAGTTCGGTGTTTTTAATTTAGCTACACCACAACATATTGAAGAACCACAAGACTTAAGCAGAGTATATACAGACTTTATACCTTTTGGTCAAAACAATTTATTTCCTCAATATCTTGCAGAGCTAAAAAGAAAATCATCTACACATAGAAGTGTATTAGCACAAAAGACAATCTTTACAAGTGGTGCTAAGTTTGTTACAAAAAATGATAATCTAAAATCATACATCAGAGATGTCAATGCTGATGGCGAATCTCTTAGAGATGTATATAAAAAATTAGCAGATGACTATTACACTTTTGGTAACGCATACTTAGAAGGTGTTTTATATGAAGGTGGCATGAACCTGTATCATGTAGATGCAACTACTGTTAGAATGTCAAAGACAAAGAAAGATGTATATATACATCCAGACTGGGCAAGATACAAGATGGAGAAAAAGAAGATGAATATACTCCCTTTATATCCAGTAGTGCGTAATAATAGATTTATTATACATTTTAAAGACTACGAACCAACTTTTAATTTTTATGGTTTACCAGATTATGTAGCTGCACTAGAACACGTTGCAGTAGATTATGAGATTGGTAAATGGAATCATACAAAGTTTCAGAATGGTTTCCAACCATCAGCAATAGTTGAGATAAGTGGTGATATGGGAGAAGATGAAGCTAAGAAGATGGTCAAAGAAGCACAAAAGAAATTTGTTGGAGAGGGCAACAATGGTAAGATATTATTTATTGTTAAGAATGGTGACACGTCACCTGCTAATGTACAGATAATAAAAGATGATCAAGATGGTAGTTGGTTAGACCTACAGAAGATTACTGATCAAAACATTATTACTGCACATAGATGGCAACCTTCTTTATCTGGTATTGTTAGTTCAGGTAAGATGAATAACACAGGAAGTGAGATTAGAATAGCTTATGACTTATGTATGACAACTGTTGTAAAAGACACAGCAGATATGTTGCTAAATAGTATAAGAACATTGTTATTTAAAGAACTTAACTATGAACCAGAAGAGTTAATGATACACTTCGAACCACCTATCTCTTACATAACAGATATAGATGTCAAAGAAGTATTGACAATAAACGAGCAAAGAAAGCTATTAGATGAAGACTTTCCACTACTTGAAGGAGGTGATATGTTTATAGCAGATAGAGAAATCATTGTAACACAAAGAGATGATGATGGGGACGGACAAATAGAAGAACAAAAATCAGTAGAAATACAACAGTAATATGGCAAACGTAAATCAATACAACCCTTTAGTTACAGCAGCAGAAGTTATTAGTAATAGTTTTACAAACGCTAATACAGACCCTGCATTGATTTCTAACAACTCTATTTTGCTAACAGAACTTGCACATATCAAACCAGTATTAGGTAAGAAGTTCTATGAAGAAATAAAAACACAACATCATAATGGTACTTTATCTACTGCTAATCAAACTTTAATGGATGACTTCCTTACAAGGACTTTATGCTGGTTTGTTAGATTTGAAGTAATAAATGAAGTACAAAGCAATAGTTCTAGTATGGGAATTGTAAACAACATAGATGAGTTTTCTTCTATTGTTGACCCTGCTGATTTAAATGCATACAAACAAGACACATATAGAAAAGCTAGTGTATATTTAAAAGACATGATGGATTACATAGAGGATGATGACCAAAATGGTTTATATCCAACCTATGAGTCAAACAGACCAAACAGGGGTTTTGCATATAAGAATCATGGTATTATAATGTACGATAGTATATATACTAAAAATTATCATCCTAGAACATATACAAGTTGGAAAGACTACTGTCCTTGTGATGACTGTTAAAAATATATAGATGGCAAACAACGAACATAAAAATTTAAGTAATGCAAATCTTCATGTGCCAAAAGATTTTAGCACAGCTAGTAATTCTACAACACTTACAAAAGACAGTAGTGGTAATTTATCTTGGATTAGTAATACAAGTTTGGGTAAACAAACCTATACTTTTTCAGGATATTCTCAATCTGATTTAGTAAATGCTTGGAGAAGAGCACAACCGATGACTGATGGTCAGTCACCAAATCAATACGCTACAAGTCTTAGTACAGCAGTTTTTAGTGAAATCTCTATTAGCCCAACAGTACTTATGAAACAGGGTGCTCATCACGTTATAGTAGAATCATCTACTGTTTACAAAATTTATGGTTGGGTGTCAGCAGCACTTACTAATCCTGTCAAAATAGGTATAGGTAAAATTACACCCACCGAAAATTCTTTAACAAATCTTACGCCAGTTTTAGTAGATGAAATTTCTGTTACAGGTTTAGGTTCTTTAAGTAAAATGATAGCTGTTAATGAAACAACTATAACAAGTGCAAGTCTTGCAGCAGGAGATTTTTTAGTAGCTTATCTTAAAGAAGAAGCAGAAGGTGAAACAGGAGGTGACATATTTTTTCACTTGCAAGTATGCACAACAACATATTAATAATTTAAAATAAAAAACAATGAGTAGATACGATTCAGACAACACATTACTAAGAGAGTTACTAGGTAAAAATGCATTTACACAAGTTTTTACTACAGCAGCTCAGACTGGTAAAGATTTTTACTGCATATATTTTGTGCAAGAAAGTGTTATATCTTCTATTACTGCACCAGAAGTAACAGGAGAATCAGCACTACAAACTACAATACCAGCAGGAACTCAATTACTAATGAGAGTCACAGATATTACTTTATCAAGTGGTCTAGCAATAGGTTACACAGAGAGTGATGGTGACACTTCTAAATAATATTAATGTTAGGACTTAATAAAGGTAAATTAAGCATTGGAGAACCCATATACAGGTTTGACAACAATCATAGCGTAGACTTTGACGGTGTTGATGACTTTATACAGTTAGGTCAAGGATTTACATACACACAACATACTGTAAGTGTGTGGATAAAATTAGGTGAACTAAGTAGGACGCACACAATATTATCAGGTAGAGATAGTAGCACAGATTTAATTAGATTTTGGGTTGCTAGTTCCGACAACAAAGTTAGATTTAGATTAGGAGATGGAAGCAACACAACAGTCACTAACCCAACAGCATTGGAAGCTAACAGGTGGTATCACGTTGTTGCAACATATGACGGTACTAACTTGAATATATATGTTGATTCTGTTTTAGGACATAGTTTAGCAGCATCAAAAAATGTGAATGTTACTGCAAATCTAAAAATTGGAGAAGATGATAGTAGTAATAGATTTATGGGTAATATAGATGAACTGGCAATATGGGACAGAGCTTTAACAGCAGTAGAGGTTACAGAGATATACAGAATAAAGTATGGTGCTAACTTAGTACAGAATGGTAGGTTTGATGAATTAGGTAATGAGTTAGTTACTAATGGTGATTTTTCTACTAATAGTGATTTTATTTTTATTGGAGATGCCGAAATTAGTGGTGGTACTGGTAATTTTACTGGAACAGCTAATAGTTTTATTATACAAACAAGTGTAATAGATGCATCTGTTAAAACTTACAAATTACAATACGAAGTAGTAGAAAGTAATGGTGGTCTTTTAAAATTAGCAGGTGGTAATTCAGGTTTTGGCACATTAGTACTAACCAATACAGTTGGTGTGCATACAATATATTTAACATCTAATGGTACAAAAACATCTTTACAATTTAATAATGCATCAGCATTTGTTGGTAAAATAGACAACGTATCATTAAAACAAGTAGATCCTAACGACAGGTTTACATTAGATACAGGTTGGTCTTATGGAGACGGAGTAGCTATTTGTGACGGTACAAATAACGCAGATATTTTACAATCAGGTTCAGTAGCAGGAAAAACTTACAGAGTAAATTTTACGATTACTGAAAACAACGCAGGTAGATTAAGTGTATTTATTGGTGGACAATTTATAAACCACACAGGAACTGGTAACTCTGGTAATTTTACATTTATAGGTGAAGCTATAAATTCAACATTAATTAGGTTTAAGTCTGCGAATTTTAATGGCTCAATAACAAACGTTATGGTAGAAGAACAAAAATATGTAGCTACTAACCTTAAATTAAATAGTGGTAACTACAAGTCAGCAGACCCTGTTATAGTATCTACAAAGAGTGTTGATTTAGATGGTGGTGAAGAATATTTAGAGGTGGAAGATGACGCATCTTTAAGAGGTTTATCAAACCTTACCATTTCTACTTGGTTAAAATTAAGCTCAAAGAGTGCTTTTGATAAAATTATAGATTATAGTGGTGCTAGTGGCAATGTAAACAGAAAATATAGATTAATGCTTAACACCTCTGCTAGTAAATTTCAATTTCAAATTGGAGATGCTAGTGGTTCTGGATATTCTGTTAGTTCAACTACTGACCCTGATTTAAATAGATGGTATAATGTAATTTGTGTTTTTCAAGGTTCAGGAAGCAACAGATTAAAAATATATGTTAATGGTGTATTAGAAGCATCAAGTTCAGCAGCAGATTCAGTTGCTGAAATAAGCAACACAGCAGATGGTAACTTAAGATTTGGTTCTAATAGTTATAGTGTAGCAAATTTATTTCATGGTAAATTAGATGAACTAGGTATATTTAGTTCTGCACTTTCTTCAGACCAAGTTGGTGAATTATACAATCAAGGAGTACCTAGTAATTTGTTAACATCAACAGCAGGTCAAGATGGTACACTGTTAGGTTATTGGAAAATGGGAGATGGCACACTAGACCAAGCACCACTAATAGCAGACCAAACAAATGCTACTTTAGGTAGTGAGTTTATACCACAACCTGTTAATTTATCAAACTCACCTATTCTTACAAATGGTGGCGGTGTTATAAATAGTAGTAATCAATTTGAAACATTTGGTGGTACTTTAGACGGTATAAAAACAAATGAGTTATTAACTCTTGGTAAAACATATAAATTAATTATTGAGGGTAACACAACAAGCTCAGGTTTTACTGTTGGTAATACCACTGGCTCAGGTAATCAATATGGTAGTGGATTTGGTACACACTATTTTGTTGCAACAGATAATACAAGAATCTGGATAAGACAAGCAACGGCTGGTGTTACAACTATTACTAATTTTTCTGTAAAACAAGTAAATGGCAACCCTGCACTAATGATAAACACACCTACAATAGTAACAGACGCACCACTTACTAAGATTAGAAACTATTACAGAATGGGTGACGGTATATTAGACGAAATACAAGGAGATGGTTCTGTAATAAATAACACAAATGGTGTAATATGTGATATGATTTCACCAAGTTTAGGTACAGAGCTAATAACAGATGGTGATTTTCCACTAGGTACAAGTGCTTGGACTTTAGGCACAGGTTGGTCTTTACAAGATGGTGCTTGTGTTAGAAGTGGTACTGGTACAAATAGTGCTTGTCAACAATCAATAAATATTACTGCAAACAAACTATATAAAGTGTCATACACAAGAGTTTATGAAAGTGGTCACAAAACTACAAACTTGTTTAGTGATTTTGAAACAGACGGCACAAGTATTACTTTGGGTAGTTACAGTGGTGATGATGTAACTATTAAAATAAATTCTTACTTTATGCCAACTTATACAGGTAGTGTAGCTGTTAGAGTTTTTGGTATAAATGATTGGACTGGTAAAATAACTAATGTAAGTGTAAAAGAAGTAAATGGTGTTGCAGGTAAAATGACAAATATGAGAGATACTGATATAACAAATGACGTACCAAGTTAAAAATTAAAATTATGAGAAAATACGCAATATGTGACATAGAATTATTAGACGAAGTAGATGCTGAAGGAGAATTAGTATTTGACTTTGGTCAAGTATTAGAATCAAGTAGAGCAACTATAAGAACATCTAATGATGGTTTATTATTCATAGCTAAATGGGAAGGTGATACTCCTGTTTTTCTAAATGACGTAGATACTTACACACACGCAGAAATATTAACAGAACTACAAGGTTCTAATTGGATTAGCAACGAAGAATAATGAAACCACTATCAGAAGATACATCAGTAAGCATGAATGTCAAAATGATTGGCTTTATGATAGTGATAGTAACTTCTGTTGTAGGTGGATGGTTTAACTTAAAAGCAGAAATTAAAGAAGCTAAGAAACTGCCAGAGCCAATAATGACAGAGCAAGAGTTTATGTTAAGAGAACAGTTACTGCAACAGGCTATATTCAAAACACAAGAGGATATTGCAAAGATTGAAAAGTCTATACAAAGAATAGAAAAAAAATTAAGATAACTATGGAAGATATTTTGCAGCTAATAGAAGGTTATGGGTTACCCTTAGTTTTACTACTTGGTGCTTTATATGCATTATATAGGTTCTTCTTCTTTAGCATACATGAAGTCAAGAATACATTTTCTAAACACCATGAAAAAAATGCATCTAACATGGAAGAGATAAAAAAGAAAATAGACATAATCTTAGAATACATAAGAAAACAATCGTGACTATATTTACAAAAATTTTAGGTCAGACAGGTATTGACATGGCTGAAAAAGCAGCAGATATAGCTGATAGATTTATACAAACAAAAGAAGAAAAAGCATCTTTTGAGATGGAGCTTAAAAAAGTTTTGATAGATGCAGAAGCAGCAATGCAAAAAAATGTAACAGAGAGGTGGAGAGAAGATATGAGAAGTGACAGTTGGTTGTCAAAAAACATAAGACCACTGACTGTTATTTTTCTGGTTGCTTGTACTGTGTTACTCATATTTATTGACTCAGGTGTTTTAAAGTTTGAGGTTAAAGAACACTGGGTAGATTTACTACAAATCATATTAGTTACTGTAATAGGTGCATATTTTGGTGGTAGATCATATGAAAAAATAAAAAACAAAAAGTAATGGCTAGAAAAAATGTATTTGTTTTTTTAGAAACACCAACAAGAAAAAGAAAAGGTGTACACGCTAAAAGCAAAACATCTAAAAACAAAGGAGCAAAAAATTACAAAAAGCCATATAAAGGTCAAGGTAAATAATGAAGCTAAAATATTTTAAGAAAAAAGAATTTAAATGTCCTTGCTGTGGAGAAAGTAAGATGCATCCTGAATTTTTAAAAGCACTTGACTTAGCAAGAGGGTTTTCTCGCACACCCTATAAATTAACATCTGGTTATAGATGTCAAAAACATAATGACTCATTACCTAATTCAAAACCAAACAGCAGTCATATTGATGGCATAGCAGTTGACATTGCTTGTACTGACAGCAGAAGCAGAGCTTTAATTATTGGTGGTTTGGTAGAAGCTGGATTTACTAGAATCGGTATAGCTAGTACGTTTTTGCATTGTGATTTAGCAGACCAATTAGGTGAAAAAAACACCAAAGACGAGATTGTCTTTTGGCTGTACTAAGTTTAACTAAAATTTTATAAATATGGACAACATCTTTAATTTAATCGGAAACTTTGTAGGTAAACTATCTACATTATTATTAAGCATTTTATCTCTTGGCATTATTGCTGAGGTATTATTTGGTACACCTGCTTTTGGTTTATCAGTTATAGGTAATGTGATGGCTATTATCTCTTTGTTTGGATCAAATGGAGTAGTAGGAATTATAAGTTTAGTGGTGTTATATCACTTATTGAGCAAAAATTAATATATTTGTAAGTTCTTACTGATCTAGTAAGAATTTGTTTTTGTTTAGTTTTAAAGAGTCAGTTGTTGAGAAACTTCTGACTCTTTGCTATTTATGGCACTTTGTTTGGTTATATTTGATAAAACCAAAGCACATGACAGAAAAACTAAAAGGTAAAAGACTTAGGTTGTCAGCAGAGGAAGTAGAATTAATTTACGAGTTTAGAGGCAAAGACCTTGACAATATCAACAGCAACACAGCTTTAGATTTACATTTATTAGAAAGAGGTATAGATAAAAAAGACGTAGTGTCTGTCAAACACTGGCAGAACATGAAAGGAGAGCTTAGATTCTCTATTGTCACTAAAGAAGATATTGGTATAGATGATAAAAGTATATTCAATAAAGTAAATGAACTTGTTAGCACACACTCACCTAAGTATAAAAAAATAAAAAGAAAAAAAGGCAATCACCTTCTTGTTATAAATCCAGCAGATATACACATTGGCAAATATGCAGATGCTCTTGAAACTGCTGACCCTTACGACATTGAAACTGCTGTAAGTAGAGTGTCAGAGGGCGTAGAAGGCATTATACAGAAGGCACAAGGGTTTGATATAGAAAAGATTTTATTTTGCATAGGAAACGATGTATTGCACATTGACAACGTATATAATACAACGACTAAAGGTACAAGACAAGATGTTGATGGTAAGTGGTGGATGCATTATGAGGTAGCATTGAGTCTGTATGTAAGTTGTGTAGAGATGTTAAGAATGATAGCACCAGTTGATTGTGTACATTCTATGAGTAATCACGACTATCAAAGTGGTTATCATCTTGCTAAATCTTTACAATCTTGGTTTAGACAAACAGACGATGTAAGTGTTGATGCAAATCCTAGCCATAGAAAATATTACAAATATGGCACTAATCTTATTGGATTAGAGCATGGTGATGGTGCTAAGATGGATAGATTACCATTGCTTATGGCACAAGAGAATCCTATTGATTGGTCAGAAACAAAATATAGATATTGGTATTTACATCACTTACATCACAAAGTAAAGCATAAATGGTTAGATGCAAAGGATTATATTGGTGTTACTGTAGAGTATCTTAGAAGTCCATCAGGATCAGATAGTTGGCATAATAGAAAAGGTTTTGTTGGTGTACCAAAGGCAGTAGAAGGTTTTGTACATGAGAGAGAAACAGGACAGGTAGCAAGGTTGGTTCATTATTTTTAGTTTTTATAGTGTATATTAAAAAAAGTTTTATATTTGCACCAATTAATACTAAACAACATGACAACAACAAATTTATTTACAAACGAAAAACAAACAACAATGAGTAGAAGAAACTACAAACCAGAAGAAAAAGTAGAGGTTAAAGAAACAAGAGCCGAAACTTTAAACAGATTATATAAAGAAAATAATCTAACAGCAGAGGATGTATATAAAGACTCCAGAGGATTTGCGATTATTACAAGAACAGGAATTGACAAAATTGTTTCTAAGCAAAACATTACAGTAGCTTATGAACCAGTTATTATGGAAAAAGATTGGGTTGTAATAAAAGCAGTAGCAAGTATGAAAGATGGTAAAACAAGCATGAGAAACATGATGAGTTTTGGAGAAGCATCAGACAATAATTTGATGGGAGGAGGTAAGAAGTTTCCTGTAGCTATGGCTGAGAAAAGAGCTATGTCTAGAGTAGTTCTTAAGATTGCAGGATTCTATGAGCAAGGTGTGTTTGGACAAGATGAGATAGTAGATTAATGAATGAGGATGACTTTATAGACTCTTTGTTTGATGGTAAACCTGCAAAGGCAACAGATAAGCAATTAGAAATAATTGAAACGCTGTTACCATATACATCATTAGATTTACAAATGCGTTCAGAAGTAATAAATAATTTAGAAAACATGACTGAGATAGAAGCTGAGTCATTATTGCAGTTTATTGACGAACATAGAGTCTATTTAGACCCTCAGGATGAATATAAAAAACTAAAAGACAATGGGGCGTTTGACAGTTAACATATATAGAACAATGGCAAAAGGTTTTGTTTACATGGTCTGGAATGGAGAGCATTTTATTGGAGAGATTGATAATCATAATTTACAAACTCTGTTGACCAAAGAAGATTATGACAAAGTAAAAAACAATACTAAAACAAAATTTTTGTTGGATATAGATAAGTTACAACAATATGTCAAGCCACCTAAATTTAAATACTAAATATAAAACTATGACAAAAAAATATGATTTACATAAAATAAGAGAAGCTCGTAACGAGTTTGAAGCAATGCTTAGAATCAAAGGCATATCTGCACGAACCTTTGCGAAACTGCTAGGTGTTGCAGAAATAACAAGTGCAAAGTATATTAATGATCCTACATTACTAAGATATAGCCATATGGATAGTATTGCAATATATTGCAGAATGTCCGTAAAGGATATTGTAGATTTAATAGAATATGATCTCGTGAATGATGCAGAAAGATTTGATTGATTATTTTATTTTAGAATGTAAACAAAAACAACAAATGAAAAATCTGTACCAAAGTAATATAAAAAACATGAATACATATTTTAAACCATCTTTTGTAAAAGAAAAAACAAATAAGTATCTAGGTATTACTGTACCTTTTTACAATACTAAGGCAGATAGATTAGCAAACCATAAAAACAATATAGATGAATAAAGAAAAAAACTACATAGCAAGTAGTATAAAAAAAGTTACGACACAATATGGAGATTTATTTAATGCAAACATAAAATTAGATGACCTTAAAAAAATAGAAAAAAAAGGTTGGGTAAGTATAACAATAGCAGAACGTAGAGCACCATCAGAAAAAGGAGCTACACACTATGCATATGAAAACACTTATGAACCCAAAGACCCTGTAGAAAAATTAGTACAAAACAATCAGGATGACTTACCATTCTAAACCATCATATTATTCTATACTTCCAGCAGAGGTTAGGTACGATAAAAACCTAACTGCTAATGCTAAATTATTGTATAGTGAGATAACTGCTTTGACAAATGCTACTGGTTATTGTTATGCAACCAATGGTTACTTTGCAAATCTATATGGTAAGTCAAAGGTAACAATATCTAAGTGGATCAGAGAACTAGCAGAAAACAATTATATACAAATAGAATTTACATACAAAGTAGGTACTAAAGAAATAGATCATAGGTATATAACAATTCTTAAAGGGGGTATTAAAGAAAAGTTAAATACCCTCTTAAAGAAAACTTTAAAGAATAATAATACAAGTAATAATAATACAAGTATAATAAAAGAAAAAATATATAAAAAAGAAAAATTTGTAAAGCCATCAATAGAGGAAATACAAGCATATTGTACTGAAAGAAAAAATAATATTGACGCAGAAAACTTCTTTGCATTTTACGAAGCAAGGGGTTGGATGATTGGAAAAAATAAAATGAAGAACTGGAAGATGTGTATGATTACTTGGGAGAAAAATAATAAAACAAATACAAGTATGTCAAAGATTGACATACAACTTAATGAATATAACAAAGGCAAACAATTATTATGAAAGAAAAATTATATGACATCATTGCAAGAACATCAATAGAATTAGGACATAAGACTGATGGTAAGACATTAGCAGTTCTGACAAAGACTTTTGCATTTGATTTAGAAACAGATAAAAAATTTAGAAGATTGACAATTGAAGATGTTGACACTGCATTTAGATTAGGCGTAAGACTAGATGAAAAAGATAGTTTTTTAAATATAAGAACTTTTTACAGATGGTGTTTAACACATAAGAAGAGGTTGCAAGATGCTTATTATGAGGTTCATACGTTGGGAGCTGATCCAAACAAAGTACCCTATTATAAGAAAAATTTATTAACTTTATAAAATTAATTTAAGTATGTTGATGATGTTTTTATTACTTCTTGGTATTGGTTTCTTAACCATAGTAGGTATATGTATGGTAGAAATTCTTATACAAAAGGGTGAGAATGAAAAGTTATCAGAAAATATAGACAAGATAGAACCAAAGCACAAAACAATTACAGGTGCATTATATAGAGATAGAAAAGATGATAAAAAAAATTCCTGATTATTACATAGGTAAATATCATAAGTACGAAGCAAGAAAAGTCATAGAAGATTTTGACTTATCTTATAATTTAGGCACTGCTACAAGTTACATACTACGTTGCTCTAGGAAGCATAGTAGTCCAGTAGATTGTATAAGAAAAGCAATAGCACACTTAGAATTTGAATTAGATAAAATAGAAATGACACATGAGCAAAATTGGAAAAATAAAAACCTCTGAAAGAAAAGACCACAGGGGTGGTGGATATAGTAGAAGAAAGTTTACTGATGCAGAAGCAAAAGAATTAAGGTTGCAGTACGAGGGGGGGGGTGTCAGTGTAACACAAATGGCAAAAAAATATAATGTATCTCAACCACTTATGTATCAGTTACTTAATTATGTAACATATAATGAATAAAGAAGCTAGAGTTCAGTCAGCTTTTTGCGACTATTTAAAACTAGCTTATCCTAAAGTAAGATACTGTGCAAGTCTTGGTGGTATCAGAACATCAATGAAACAAGCAATACTAGCTAAGCGTACTGGTTACGTTAAAGGTTTTCCAGACTTACAAATACTTAAAGTAAATAAACAATATGCAGGTTGCTTTTTAGAAATAAAGGCAGACAAAAAATCTTATCCAACCAAAGAACAGAAAGAGTGGGTAGCTTTCTTAAATGAAGAGGGTTACTTTGCAAAAGTTGTCAAAGGTTTGGATGAGTGCATTGAAACTGCTGAGTGGTATTTGAAACTGCCCTGAAACTGCTGTGAAACTGCTGGAGATTTTCTAAGAGTGGAGTACGGAGCCTGATTGATTCTGTAAGTCTCCTACCACTCATGACAAATTGTCTATAACTTTTTTTACAATTCATATAAGTTTGTTTAGTATTTATTTATTATATTTGCATATAACCTTAAAATAAAAACAAAATGACAAATCATGAATATTTAAAAAAGTGTGAACAAATAATTAGTAGTTCACACAAAAAAGCAAGTCCTGTTTATACAGCAACTGATATAGAAACTAAAATAAATACATATGTAGATTGGTTTTTTGATGAATGTGGTGATCCAAGAGACGAGTTAAGATATTTAATGCAATTAATATTAGATAGTGAAGGTAAGGCAAAAGAGGATTTACTAGACGTTTTATCTTATTATACAATAAGTTACTAATATGGATTACGATAACTATAAATTATCCTTAGAGGATAACGAACCATATGTCAGTCAATGCTGTGGATCAGAAGTATATGAAGTGTATGACTCTAAGTATGAAGAATATAAAAGAATTTGTGATGAATGTAATTCATATTGCGATATATTATTACATTATGAGTATGAATCATTTAGAGCTGAACAAATAGCTGATGATATGTATGAAGAAAATAAACTTAATAATTAAAAACAAAAACAAATGAAAGTAAAAATAATAAACAGAAGTGTTTATCATAAATATGCAGAAGTATTTATTGAAGTGCCAAATAATATTGAATGTAACGATATACATGAATATTTAACAGATAATGAAAATTTATATTCTGACAAGATAGATCAAGCATTAAACAATGCTGAATATCAATATGGTTCAGGTCTTTATGAATATAGAGGTATGGATGAAAATACAGATAGTGAATGGAGATTTGAATACGAGGGTGATAAACAGGGAGTCGGTTACATGGGTGGACATTTATAAATAAAATAAATATTAACTAAATAAATAAAACAAATGAAAATTAAAGATTTAAAAAAAATAATTAATAGGTTAGAAAAAGAGCATGGAAATATAGATAACTGTGAGATTAATTATAGATACGATAAAGACTCTGAAGTTATTAGGGTTAAGTATCTTGAGGAGGATTTATATGACTCACAAACCAATAACATTTTAGATAGTGTTGTATTTCTGAATAATAATAAATAAAAACAAAAACAAATGAAACAAAAAACAAATAACAATTTTGATAGCAGACTTAAAGATTTAATGGGTGCTACTGATTTTGAAAAAGCAATAAAAGATACTGAGTTTGCAATAGATTTTGGTGGCTTCTATGAATCGATACATACTCATTACATTGATACATATATTGACGATCTAAATATTAATTGGGAATATGTAGATTATAAAAAAACATATGAAAATTATTCTAAGTGTTTTGTTGATTATCTTAACTTTTCACTTAACATGAAATTAAAATATGTTGAATTAGATAGTCCTAAATATTATAATTATAGAAACGATAAAATTATTGTAAGTATAAATGAAATTGATAAGTATAATCTAATTCAAAAGTACAGAAACGATAATGAGTTTGTTAAGTGGGTTAACGAAGCTAGTGCAAGTAAATCAGGTTTTATTTCTTTTTGCAGTGGTATAGATAATTTGATCAATGAACAAGAACTATTATTGGAATACATATTTACTTATATATTATGGAATGAGGAAGAATATGAATTTGTATTACAGGATATAAATTCAATAGATTTTCATATGGATAATATTGAAGTAGTAATACAAAAAGATAAGTTATGAGTAGAGGTCAATTACCTGTAACAAATTACCCCGATACATTTTTAACAATCTTATTTATTTTAGCACTT
>TARA_B100000963_G_scaffold294698_1_pt1 | contig 31833 bp, 26 predicted proteins | sample TARA_B100000963 | Tara Oceans TARA_B100000963 (sample SAMEA2622097) | marine metagenome | biome: marine biome (ENVO:00000447); feature: surface water layer (ENVO:00002042); material: "saline water (ENVO:00002010), including plankton (ENVO:xxxxxxxx)" | depth 5 m | reverse complement strand
AGCCTTGAGGGTAAATTATTGGGAAAAGATAATTGTTTATAAAATTATTAGAATAAGTAGTTAGCTTAGCTTGGTATAAAAACCAATTTTCAAGATAGGTTAATGGGCAAATAGAATTAGTAAGCTCTACGTAAATTCCCCATAATAATGCTGGCAAATGAATATAGATAATTTTTGAAAAAATAAAAAAAAGCAGGCCACCAAAAATAACAAATAAGATAAAAATTAAATGTATAATTAAAGTAAGATTTGCAAACAATTCGTACATTTAATAATTATTTTACTGGTTCAAAACACAAATCAGCAATAAATGGTTTTGCAGTTAAAATAATTGTTAAAACAAATTTGTTTTTAGTCATTAAATTCATAAATTCATGCAGTTTATAAACATTCTTTAAAGACTCATGATTGTGTCTCACTTCAGCTATGATAAATTTGGCATTCTTAAGTGTTTGTTCTGCGCCTAGCACCACATCTAGTTCATATCCTTCAACGTCTATTTTTATACCAACCTTACCTAATCCTTTTTGATCTTTTAAAACCGTGTCCAGTTTATTAATCTTAATTTTTTTTATCTCTGTGTATTCATCTTTCATGTTAATTTCTGAAATTTCTAAAAATGAAGTTTTTCCTGAATCTTTTTGAACCTTTAATTCTTTTTCAACTCCATCTTGTCTTCCGAGAGCGTTGCAAAAAAAAAGTACATCACGTTTTTTTGCAAGTTTTTCAGCATAAGCTTTTGCTTCTTCTAGTGGGTCTATTAAAATTAATTTTGCTTTTGGAAAACGATTATAAATATCCTCTGTTCCATAAGCCCCAATACCTATATCGATTAGAGTGTCTATGTCAGGTAGTTTAGATAATTGTTTCCAATCAACATACATACCTGTTTCTTCATAAAATTTTTTTTGCATAAATCAATATAAACTATATATAAAATTAGAGAATCACAATTATAAATTCATTTAAAAGAAACCTTAAAAATTTGAGGAAGGTGCTTAATAACTTTTCAATAAGTCCTATTTTCTGATACAATCTAAATTAAATTTAACGATAGAATATCCCACTAATGCTATGAAAAAAAAAGTTTTTCAAGTTGCAATCGATAGTCCAGCTGCTAGTGGTGCAGGTACGCAAGCAAAATTAATTTCAAAGCATTATAACTTATTATATTTAGATACTGGAAAACTTTATCGTATTCTTGGACTTTGTTATTTAAAAAATGATAAAAAAATTAATTACACAAAGTTTAAAAAAGTGATTTTAAAAACAAAATTTAAAGACTTGAAAAGAAAAAAATTATTAAAAAATGAAATAAGTTTAGCAGCAGCATATCTTGCAAAAAATAAAAGAATAAGATCATTTGTAGAAATTTTTCAAAAGAAAATTTCAGAAAAACCACCCTCAAGTTTTAGGGGAGTTTGCTTTGATGGAAGAGATATTACTTATAACATAATGCCAAAAGCAGATGTAAAATTTTACATGACTGCAAAAGATAACATTAGAGCTAAGAGAAGATTTAAAGAGTTAAAGTCAAAAGGGTATAAAGTAAATTTAAAAGAAGTTTTAAAAACAATTAAAATGCGAGATAAATCTGATCTAAAAAGGAAAATTTCACCCTTAAAAAAAACCAAGGACTCCATTTTTATAGATAGTTCTTACTTAACTAAGAAACAATGTTTTAAAAAAATGAAAAAGTATATAGATTATAAATTTAATAAATATGTCAAATACTAATATTGGTTGGCACTTTGATAACTCTTATTCTAAATTGCCTCAAACTTTACTAAGTAAATTAAAACCTCAACCAGTAAAAAATCCAACTTTACATATTTTTAATTACTCCTTGTCGGAAGAAATGAACTTAAATTTTTCTTCAACGAGTAAAGAAGATATTGCTACAATTTTTTCAGGAAATAGATTACCACAAGGATCGGAAACCATTGCCCAAGCATATGCAGGTCATCAATTTGGAAATTTTACTTTATTAGGGGATGGAAGAGCTCTAGTTATTGGAGAACATTTAGACAAAAAAAATAGAAGACATGACTTGCAACTAAAAGGTTCTGGTAAAACACCCTACTCAAGAAATGCAGACGGAAGGGCCGCTTTAGGACCAATGCTAAGAGAATATATTATTAGTGAGGCAATGCACGTAATGAAAATTCCAACAACAAGAAGTTTAGCCGTGGTAGGAACTGGCGAAGATGTTTTTAGAGAAAAAAAACTAAAAGGTGCAATTTTAACTCGTGTGGCTTCTAGTCATATAAGAATAGGAACATTTCAATTTGCTTTAATTTCAAAAAATAAAGAAGATTTAAAAACCTTATTTAATTATACAATTAATCGGCACTACCCAGAATTATCAAAAAATAAGTCTCCTGCATGTGATCTATTAAAATTGGTTCAAGAAAAACAAATAAATTTAGTCTGTAATTGGATGAGAGTTGGTTTTGTACATGGAGTTATGAACACAGACAACGTATCAATTTCTGGTGAAACTATTGATTATGGGCCGTGTGCTTTTATGGATAGTTATAATCCTGAAATAGTTTTTAGCTCTATAGACCAATTTGGAAGATATTCATTTATAAATCAACCATCGATTACAAAATGGAACCTAGAAAGATTTGCAGAAACATTACTTCCTTTAATAAATCCAGATATTGATAAATCAATTGGGATAGTTAAAGAAATTTTGAGTGAATTTCCAAATCAATTTAAAGATCAATGGATAAAAATGATGAGAAAAAAATTGGGGTTAACAGGTGCAGATAATCTTGATGAAAAATTAATTACAGACCTTTTGTCTTGGATGAATGAAAATAAAGTTGATTACACCAATACTTTTTGTGAATTGATGGGTAAACTTGAAATAAATGATGATAAATTTAAATCAAAATATTTTAAAGAATGGAAAAAAAGATGGGTTTCTCGACTAAAAAAAAATAAAAATGATGTCAAAATATCAGAAAAAATGATGTTAGATTCTAATCCTTTGGTCATACCTAGAAACCATATAGTTGAAAAAATTCTACAAAAAGCAGAAGATGATAATTTTTTAAAAATAAATGAATTGCTAAATACGATGCAAAATCCTAAAAGTAATTATTCTCATTTACAAGAATATCAAAGCCCTCCGCGAGGAAATTACGAAAAATATGTAACTTATTGTGGAACTTGATAAACGTATTAAAATAGATATTTGTCAATTAAGTAAATAGCTAATCCTAAAGCTATACCGACAATTACCCAAAAATAATTTTCTTTCATAAAAATTTTTTCAAATTAGGTTTAAAATAATTAGGGCCTTTCATAACTTTCCCATTTTCATTATATATTGGCTTGCCATCTTTGCCTAACTTACTCATATTAGAATTCTGTACCTCCTCAAAACACTTATCTAAATTAATACCATAAGCATGCCCCGCTCCATAAGTTACGTACAAAATATCTGTTAGTGCGTCCGCAACTTCATTAATATTTTTACTGTCTATGGCTGATTTAAACTCTGATAATTCCTCTGCAATTAGCCCATATCTAAGGTCAATTATTTTTTGACTGGGAAATGAAGCTTTAGTTTTTACTTCTTGACCAAAAGTTTGCATAAATTTTTTAACTTTCTCAAAATTGCTCATATTTTCTCCAATTCTAATTTGTCTATCACAAAATAGAGTGTATTATAGAAGAATCACAAATGAAATATAGAACTGAATTTGATAGTATAGGAAAAATCAAAGTTGCTGGTGATAAGTATTGGGGAGCATCGACCGAAAGATCTAATAAATTTTTCAATATCGGAGATTTTTTAGTTAGGCCTATAGTGATTCACTCTATAGCTGTAATTAAAAAAGCGGCTGCTATAGTAAATGCAAAAAATAAGGATTTAGATCCAAAATTAAGCAAATATATAATTAAAGCTGCCAATGAAGTTATTCTAGGCAAACACGACGAACATTTTCCTTTAAAAGTCTGGCAGACTGGATCTGGTACTCAAACAAACATGAATGTTAATGAAGTAATTGCTAATAGGGCGATACAAATGTTAGGAGGCAAACTTGGTTCAAAGAAACCAATACACCCGAACGATCATGTAAATAAATCTCAATCAACAAATGATGTTTTTCCAACTGCTATGCATATAGCAATTGCGATTAAATCTAAGGAAAAATTACTTCCTTCGCTTAAATTACTAGAGAAAGAATTAGATAAAAAAGCAAGAGAATTTAAAAATGTAGTAAAAGTAGGAAGAACACACTTGCAAGATGCAACTCCATTAACTTTAGGTCAAGAATTTTCGGGATATAAATCTCAATTAAAAAATTGCATTCAAAGAATTGAGAGAGCGCTTAAAGAAATTTATTACTTAGCTCAAGGAGGCACTGCTGTGGGAACAGGAATTAACACTAGAAAGAACTTTGATAAACAAATTGTTAGAGAAATAAAAAAAATCACTAAGTTGCCTTTTAAACCAGCGCCTAATAAATTTGCTGCTCTTGCTGCTCATGATGAAATAGTAAACTTTTCAGGGTCATTAAATACAACAGCTGTTTGTTTGATGAAAATTGCAAATGATATAAGATTTTTAGGTTCCGGTCCCAGAGCAGGTTATGGTGAATTAATACTACCATCCAACGAACCTGGTTCTTCGATTATGCCCGGTAAAGTAAATCCAACCCAATCAGAAGCCGTGACAATGGTTTGCGTTAAAGTTATTGGAAATCATAACGGTATAACGATGGCTGGCTCACATGGACATTTTGAGCTAAATGTTTTTAAACCACTGATAATTCACAATATTTTGCAATCAATTGAAATAATGAGTGATTCTGCAAAAACTTTTGCATTATATTGTATTAAAGGAATAAAGGCGGACAAAAAAAGAATAAAACAATTGCTAGATAATTCTTTAATGCTCGTAACTGCATTGGCTCCAAAAATTGGATATGATAAGGCTGCGCAAATAGCAAAAAAAGCTCATCAAAATGGAACAACTTTAAAAGAAGAAGTGATTAAAGATGGTTTAATTAATGAAAAACAGTATGATAGTTTAATGAATCCTCTAAAGATGACAAGACCGAAGTAATTTTAAATAATTTCTATTAAAAAGTTTTTTATTTTGTTTTTTTTAAACACTTTTAAAAAGTTTTCATCAAATAAGACTCTTTCAAATAATTCCTTATAATATCGAACATCCTCTTGATTTGCAAAATTATCCCGACCAATTTTAATTTTTTCGAAATTTATTTTTTTGTTCAACAAATTAATGTTGCCCTGAGTTTTTATAATTAATTTTTTGTTATCAAATTTATTTTTAATTGAAAATTTATTTAAAAATTTTTTTCTATCTAAAATTTTAATTTCACAATCAAATGACAATCTAGGGTATTCGTCTAATAATGAACTATTTCCCTCACAATTTTTTGATCCTTGCTCGAAAAAAATTGAACTTCGATAATTCATCATTCCAAATTTAAAATCAATTTCTAATGACAACTTCTTTATAATCTTATTAAATGAGTTGTTATTCTTAAATTCTATATTATTTTTACCGTTTAGTTTTTTGATTATTTCTTTTTTATCTAAAATTTTTTCAAAATTTAAATTTGAAATAAAGTCACTTTTAATTTTTGTGATAATAAAAGTTGAATTTGACTCAAAAAAAGGCTTGGTATTTATTAAAGAATTAAAAGAAACAGATAAATTTTTATTTCTCAACTTCGATTTTTTTATTGATATTTGCTTTTCATCGCCTACAAAATTTATTATTAAAAAATTATTTAAAATACTCACTGTCGAAGATCCCGAAAATCCGTCTGTATAAAATTCTTCATCTAATAATACAGATATTTTGATACCAGTATTATTTATCTTGAAATTTAATTTTGAATTATCAAAAGATAATTTAAATACTTTATTAAAAATTTTTCCTGACATGTTATTTTTTTTATAGCCATAGTTAGAGAATTGAATTTCATTCAAACTTAAGATTTTTTTGTCTTTTCCATAAAAAATCAAATCAAGATTTTTAAATTTAACTTTTTTTTTCGAATTTTTTAAAAAATAAATTAAATCTTTAACTTTTTCATTTTGAAGTATTATTTCACTCTGATTAAAAATAATTTTTTTTATGTTTAAATTATCAAAATTATAAATGCTTTTAAAACTTAAGAAAATAATAGTCTCATCTGAGGAAATAAAAGTTGGGCGGTCCTTAAAACTTATCACCGTTTTCTGAATTGATAAATGTGGTAGAGGAAAAATTTTATACTCTATAAGGTTATTAGCTTTTAACTCTATATAATAATTTTCCAGTAAATAGTTCTTCAGATTTGCGGTTTTATCTCCATAATTAAAGAATTTTGGTATTACAAGAAATAATAAAATTGAAATAAAAAAAATTGCTAATAAATACTTTAAAAAGAAAAAAAATTTAAAAAAATTTGAATACTTGCTGTGAATATTTTTAAATATTTTAATAAACATTTTTTATATTTTTATAACTAGTGTATAAATTAAATTTTTCGAATATGAATAGCATAGATAAATTAATAGAAAATTTAAATAAAGAGCAAAAGGAAGCAGTTTTAAATACAGAGGGCCCAAACTTAATTGTAGCGGGTGCTGGTTCTGGAAAAACAAAGGTTCTAACAACAAGACTAATTCATATAATTAATCAAAAAAAGGCATGGCCCAATGAAATATTATGCGTAACTTTTACAAACAAGGCTGCTAAAGAAATGCAGAACAGAGTAATGAGTCATATAAAAGGTAAATTAAGTTCTGTACCTTGGCTTGGAACTTTTCATTCGATAAGCGTAAAATTCTTAAGAAGACATGCCGAGGCACTAGACTATAGAAGTAATTTTACAATTTTAGACACAGATGATCAAAAAAAATTGATTAGGAATATCATTAAAGGTCAAGACCTAGATATAAAAAAATTTTCTCCTCAATTAGTTATGTATCATATCGATCAATGGAAAAACAAAGGTTTGCTTCCAAAAAATGTTAAAGTAGAAAAAAAAGGTTCAATAGTAAAATCAATATTAAAGATTTACGAAATCTATCAACAAAAAACAAAAGATTTAAATGCCTTTGATTTTGGTGATTTAATTCTATTTTGTGTCAAGTTGTTTGAGGAACATAAAGATATAAGAGAAATTTATCAGAAAAATTTTAAATATATTTTAGTCGATGAATTTCAAGACACTAATTTTATTCAAAATAAATGGTTAAATCTACTTGTAAATTCAAAAAAAAATATTTGCTGTGTTGGTGATGATGATCAATCTATATATAGTTGGAGAGGTGCCGAAATAAAAAATTTTTTGAGTTTTGACCAAATTTATAAAAATTGTAAAATTTTTAAATTAGAGCAAAATTACCGTTCTACAAAAAATATTTTGGAAACTGCCTCAACTCTTATTGCCAATAACTCGAATAGAGTTGGAAAAAAACTTTGGTCCTCAGCTAATCAAGGTGAACCGGTAAAATTAAATTGCTATAGAACTGGAAAGGAGGAAGCGGAAGGCGTAAGTGATATTATAGAAAAAAATTTAAAAAAAAAATATTCTCTTAATAATATATCAATATTAGTAAGAGCTATTTATCAAACTAGAGAATTTGAGGAAAGATTTCTGCAGATAGGTTTAGGTTATAGGGTTCTAGGTGGAATAAAATTTTACGAAAGAGCCGAAATCAAGGACGCCGTCGCTTATTTAAGAATTATCAATCAAAAATTTGATGATTTGGCTTTAGAAAGAGTGATTGGTGCACCAAAAAGAGGAATTGGCGACAGCACATTAAATCATATTTTTAAATTTTCAAAACAAAATCATCTATGTTTGGAGGACTCTATTATTAAAATTTTAGAGAAAGGCGAATTTAAACCAAAAATAAAAAATTCTTTCTCTCAGCTAATAAATGCTATTCACAAGTGGAGAAGAGATTCTATTAAGATGAAACATTATGATCTTTTAAAAATGGTTTTAGATGAATCTGGATATTCTTCTATGTTAAAAAATAAAAAAGATTTAGAAAATGAAAACAGACTTGAAAATCTTAAAGAATTATTAAGAGCAATGCAAGACTATGATAATTTACAAAATTTTTTGGAACATGTTGCTTTAGCGACTTCAATAGATCAAACATGGGAAGGAGCAAAGGTTAATCTTATGACGATGCACGCAGCAAAGGGTTTAGAGTTTGACGTAGTTTTTTTGCCTGGTTGGGAGGAAGGACTTTTTCCCCATCAAAAATCTTTAGAAGAAAAAGGTGACTTTGCTTTAGAAGAGGAAAGGAGATTAGCTTATGTAGGAATTACTAGAGCTAAAAAAGAAGCCTTTTTGTCATTTGCTATGAAAAGGGCTTATCACGGTGATTGGATGGATGCCTTGCCATCAAGATTTTTAAATGAAATTCCAGAAGAAGGTATTGAAAAGAATGAAATGAATTTAGACAAAAAAGTGGATGATTTTGAGTTTAATCAAGATAACAGTATAGAATTTGAAGATGAATATAGAAGCCCTGGCTGGAATAGGTACAAGAAAAATAAAACAATCAAATGGAAAAAATAAATAAATTAAAGAAATTAATTAATTCATTTGGTTTAGACGGATATATTATTCCAAAAAATGATGAATTTTTTTCTGAATACATTCCAATATTTAAAGACAGATTAAGATATATAAGCAATTTTACTGGATCATACGGGTATGCTTTAATTTTGAAAAATAAAAATTATTTATTTGTAGATGGTAGATATAAATTGCAAGCAAAACTTGAGTCTGGAAAACTATTTACTGTAATTCTAATTTCTAAAACATTTCCAGTAAATATAATAAAACAAAAAAATTTAAAAATTGGTTATGACCCAAAGCTGCATACTAGTAGATTCTTAAAATCCTTCTTCAACAAAAGTAATTTTGAATTAAAATCGATAAATCATAATTTAGTTGATAGATTGTGGATTAAAAAAAGTAGAATCAAATATGAAAAATTTTACACTTTGCCAAAAAAAGCATATGATTTACACTACAAATCTAAGCTTAATCAAATAATAAAAATTCTAAAGAGAAAAAAAATAGATTATCAATTTATTTCCTCAGGTGAAAATATTGCGTGGCTATTAAATATGAGAGGAAGGGACTCTAAATATTCTCCTGTTACTAATGCATATTTAACAATAAGTATAAAAAAACAAATTAATCTTTATTGTAATTTGAAAAAAATTAAACACTCTTTAAGAAAACAATTAAAAAATATAAATTTTATAGATCTAAAACATCTAGAAACAAATCTCTTAAGGCTGAAAAATGGGAAAGTTTTAATTGATCCTTCATCGTGCTCAGAGCACTTTGAGAACATCATAGGAAAAAAAAATAAGTTATTATTTCAATCAGACCCCGTAAATATACTGAAATCTATTAAATCAAAAAAAGAAATTAAAAATATGATGAAGTCTCACATTTATGATGGAGCAGCTGTAACAAAATTTCTATTCTGGATTAAAAATAATTATAAAAAATCCAAAATTGATGAGATGTATGCTCAAAAAAAACTTTTGAAATTTAGAAAAAAAAATAAAGATTTTAAATTTTCAAGTTTTCCAACAATATCCGGCTCAGGTCCAAACGGTGCTATTATTCACTATAGAGCAACACCAAAAAGTAATAGAACATTAAAAAATGGAGATATTTATCTTGTAGACTCTGGAGGACAATATAACTATGGGACTACTGATGTTACACGAACTATTTCACTAAACAACAATAACAAAAGAATCAAAGAAATTTATACCAGAGTTCTTAAAGGACACATAGGTGTTGCAAGTTTTAAGTTGAGTTCTAAGAGTTATGGTGCGCAATTAGATGGTATCGCGAGAAAACCTTTAAAAGAAATTAATCTCGATTACCCGCATGGTACTGGTCACGGTGTCGGTTATTTTCTAAATGTACATGAGGGACCTCAATCTTTTTCCAGATATAATAAAGTAATTTTGAGAAAAGGCATGATTCTTTCTAATGAGCCAGGTTATTACGAAGACGGTAAATTTGGTATTAGAATTGAAAATCTAATAATGATTATTGAGAGTAAAAGAAAAAAAATTTTTGAAAATTTAACTATGGTTCCTATTGATAAAACTTTAATAAAAAAAGATATGCTAAAAAAAAAGGAAATAGACTGGCTTAATAATTACCACAAAAAAGTTTTTAATAAATTAAAATATTTAATGAATAAATCTGAGTTAGCAAGTTTAAAATCTGCTTGTTCAAAGATCTAAAATTTTATACCATTCATTTTCTTTAATAATCTTAACGTTCATTTTTTTAGCTATTTCAATTTTTTTTTTCGTTGGTTTTGAGTTTCCTATAACCAACATATTTAATTTCTTTGAAATTGTTCCTAAAACTTTTCCACCATTAACTTCTACAACGGATTTAGCTTCAGATCTACTCATCCTATCAAAGCCACCAGTAAACATTATAGTTTTGTTTGAAAATTTTCCTTTTCTATTAATTAGTTTAAAATCATTTATTTTAAGTTTTTCAGTTAAATTTTTAACTATTTCGGTATTCCTTTTTTTTGAAAAAAAATTATTGATTGAATTGACCTGAATTTCTCCTATTCCATCTAAATCTAATAAATTTTTTAAAATTTTTTCTCTATTTTCTTTAAAGAGGTCTGAAAACTTATTAATAGTTCTAAAATAACCTGCCAAAATTTTTGCATTTTCTTGGCCTATGTGCCTAATACCAATTGAGAAAATAAATCTATCCAACTCGATAATTGTTGATTTATCAATGGCTTTTTTTAAATTACTAATTGAAAGTTTTCCCCATCCCTCAAGTTTTTCAAGTTTTTCATATTTTATTTTAAAGATATCTGAAGGTGTTCTAATTAGTTTTAAATCCCAGAATTGGTCTATAACTTTTTTTCCTAGACCATCAATATTAAATGCATCTTTTGAAACAATGTGTTTTAATCTTTCTCTTGCAATGAACTCGCATTCATAACCTCTTAAACATCTTCTAACAGCATCAGTTTTTTTTGTATTTTTATTAATTTCTTTGTGCGTGGTCTCACCACAAAGACATTTTTCCGGAAAAATATATTTTTCACTATTCTTACCCCTTTTTGAAACATCAACCGAAATAACCTGCGGTATAACATCGCCAGCTCTTTGAATTTTAATTGTATCTCCAATCCTTATATCTTTTCTAACAATTTCATCTTCATTATGAAGTGTTGCATTTGAGACAACAACTCCTCCGACTGTTACAGGCTCTACTTTTGCAACAGGAGTTATTGCTCCTGTTCTACCAACTTGTATGATTATATCTCGAACTTTTGTAATAGCTTTCTCAGCTGAAAATTTGTATGCAATTGCCCAGCGTGGTGAATTAGAAGTGTTCCCCAATCTTTTTTGAAGTTTTAGATCATTTAACTTATAAACAATTCCGTCAATATCATAGTCTAGAGACGATCTTATAGAGTCCACATAATCATGATATTTTTGTATTTCATCTAAATTTTGAACAACTTTCACTAATGGATTTATTGAAAACCCCCATTTATTTATAGCGTTTAAAAACTCTGACTGGGAATTAAACTTCATAGGTTCTAACGCTCCGAAACCATATGCAAAATATTTTAGAGGAATTTTAGCTGTCTCTTCAGAATTTTTTTGTCTTAATGATCCACCTGCCGCGTTTCTAGGGTTTGCGAAATTACCTTTGATATTTTCGAAGTCGGTTTTTCCTATAAAAATTTCTCCACGAATTTCTAATAAAGATGGGACGCTAGAATCTTTTATTACTTGTGGAATTTCTTTTATGGTTTTAAGATTTTCAAGAATATCTTCACCGATTATACCATCTCCTCTGGAAAGGCCTTTTTGTAAAATACCTTTTTCATAAACTAAAGTGGCTGATATTCCATCTATTTTTGGCTCAGAAGAAAATTCAAAATTCTTATTTCTTAAATTTAGAAAATTGCCTATTTTACTGATAAAGTCCTCCATACCTTTTTTATTGAACGCATTAGACAATGAAAGCATAGGCTTTAAATGTTTTACCTTTTTAAACTTATTAGAAGGAGGAGATCCGACAATACTTTCTCTCAATTTAAGTTTAAGTAAAAATTTATTTTTTTTTTCTAAAATAATTACCTCTTTTTTTAAATTATCAAATTCATCATCAGTAATTTCAGGATTATCTTTGCTAAAATAAAGTTTATTGTGTTTTTTTAATAATTTTATTTTCTCTTTATATAAAGCAGTTATTTGTTTTTTTTTTTCCATCTAATCATTTTATTTTTTTAATTATTCTATTAAAAAAACCATCTTTTTTTTCTTCTTTAACAATATTTTGTAATTTATAATCTCTGTTAAAAACTTTGTAAGATTTTTCAAACCATTGGCTTGAATTGTAATTATATCCTAAAATCTTCGCATATTTTTTTGCCTCTTCTTCAAGTCCTATGTGATAATGAATTTCAACAAGTCTATGTAGGGCCTCTTCTATGAAAATAGTTTTATCATAGTTGTTAACAATAATTTTTAATCTCTGTATTGCCGGGACCCATTTTTGAACAGATATATAAAATTTGGCAATATATAATTCTTTGGCTGCAATTTGACTGGTTATCAAATCCTTTTTAAATTTTAAATCTAGTGCATACTCACTTTCTGGATATTTATTTAGAAAAAATTCAATTTTTTCTTTAGCATTAAGAAGTGGTTTTAAATCTTTTTTTTCGTCAGTCATTTGTTCGTAATGAATAATTGCGATAAGATAGTGGGCGTAAATTACATTAACATCAGCAGGGTATTTTCTTAAATATCTATTTAAATTTTCTAACGCTTGATTGTAAAAATTAATTCCATATAAAGAATAACTGGACATTACCGCAGACTTTGCAGCATATTCTACCTTTTCAAAATTTAATTCTGCTTCGGTAAATTTTTTTTCAGCAAAAAAATAGTCTCCTCGATTAAATGCTTCGAATCCCTCTTTATACAAAACATATGGATCAACTTTCTCTTTAGGAACATATTCCACATTTTTTTTAGAACAAGATATTAAAAGAACAACAGAAAGTATGGCAAATATAATTTTTTGATGCATTTTATTACATACCAAAAAAATTATATTAGGTAAAACTATGTATTTTTAAACACCAGCTAATAGTGTTTTATCTGGTTTTGTGAATTGATTATTGTCAATTATATTCTGATTTTCAAATGACCAGTTTGATTTATCAGAAAAGAACTTAATTAATAATTTGTTTGTCAAAGCATGTCCTCCTTGTGAAGTTTTCACATGGCCAAAAATTCTATATCCTGATAACATCAAGTCTCCTAAACAATCTAATATTTTGTGATTTACAAATTCATGTCTATTCCTTAAACCTTCATCATTTAAAATTTCATTGCCTTTAACAACGATCGCATTATCGAGCGAACCTCCTTTTGCTAGACCTTGGCTTTTGATAAAATCAATATCTTCGTAAAGACAAAAAGTTCTTGAACTGTAAATTTTTGATAAGTCTCCAGAACTCAATTTAAATTCTTGTCTTCTAGTTCTGATAAGTGGATTATCATAAACTATCTCAAAATCTACTATTAGGTCATTGTTAAGTGGCTCTATAGAAATATATTTTTTGCCTTCCTGAATTTCAACTTTGTTTTTTACCTTAATAAACTTCCTGTAGTCTTTTTGTTTTTTTATTCCAACTGCTCTGATCGCTTCAACAAATTCATTAGCCGATCCATCTAATATCGGCACTTCAGATGAGTTTATTTCAACAAGAGCGTTATCTACTCCTTCTCCAAAAAATGCCGCCATCAAATGTTCGACTGTAGAAACTGTTGTTCCTTTTTGGTTTTTAATTTTTGTACAAAGAACTGGTTCAATAACATTTGCATAATTTGCATCAATTAGATTTTCTTTATCAGTATCAACTCTACAAAATTTGATACCAAAATTCTCTTTTGCTGGCTTAATAGTTAAATTAACATTTAAACCGCTATGCAATCCAATTCCACTCAATTCAATTTTATTGTTAAGAGTTTGCTGACAAATTTTAGACATTCAAAAACTTATATAGATTTCATTAATTTAAATTAAAACAACAAATGTTTCCAAAAAAAACAATGATTAACCAAATATATACTTAAAAATACGGCTAATTAATGTAGTTTTGGTATGAGTGATAGGTATCGCTTCTTTTCTCCAGCCAAAATTTGATAAATTTGCTGTTTCTATAATTGTATTTTCTAGATCAAATTCATTTACAGTTTGAGTTTCAAATTTATTATTTTGAGACAAGTGTTTTAAAAAAATTTTTTTAAAGTTTTTTAAAATGTCTTTTTCATCAACAAAAAAAAATATTTTTTTTATGTCTTTTTTAAAAATTTTTGTGTTGATATTATTATGTAAAATAATTTTAATAATTTCTTCTATTCTAGCATCAGAAATTTCTTTGAATAACTGTTTTCTAATTTTTCTAAAATTTTCTCCCTCAAAATTTTTTTTGTCAATGAGATCATTTTCTTCATATTTTTCTTCTATAAAAATTTCATTTGACAACATTTTGTAAATTGTTTCAGGTCTTAATGAGCAAATCTTTGCTATATCTTGAATAATAATATCAGTACCAAAATTAAATTGTTCTAAAAATCTAATAGACCCTTTTTCAAAAAAAAATATTTGTGAATTTTTTTTACGTATTTTTAATACTAAAATATTTTCATCTTTATTATCTAATTTTGTAAGCTGAACTCCTTCAACAAAATTCTTTATAAATACCTTTTTAATTTTTAAATTACTTTTACCAAAAGCTTTTTTTATATTTTTTAGTGTATTGTCTTCCACTAATATAAAAGTCAATTCATGAATATAAAAATTACCAAATAAACCTATTGGTAAATTATCTAAAATATTTCCATCCAAAATACTTTTTGAATTAAAAATATGAAGTATAGTTTTTTTTTGTTCATTCTCAGAAACACTAAGTTTTAAGGAATTTAATATATATGTAATGTTTTCTTTTAATAGTTGAGAACCATTTAATTTTTTGTATCCTGAAATATTTATACAGCTATATTTGAGATCGTCTAATATTAGGGTGATGTCTTTGAAAATAAAATTTAATTTTTTTTCAACAATTTTTAAATCCTTTTGTATTGTTGTTTCTAACTCATTGAAATTATCTAAAATATCGCTATTAGGATTTTTCCAAGATGAAATTGTTTTTTCTTTGACTTTAAAGTTTTGATTTTCTTCTAGATATCCAGCAACTAAAATACAGCTCTTTTTGTTAAGTTCAATATAAAGATGTGGAATTCCTTTTTCCATTTTAATTTAAAATTAGCTGGTCCTTAATTCTATAATCAAATATTTTGTAATTATCAAATTCACTTTTTAATCTACTTTTCAAAAAGTTTCTTAAACTTTTCTTATATCCACTAATAGGAAGTTTTATAGTTTTATTATTTTTTAATATTATATCCCATCTTTGTGTTTCATAAACGTAAAAAGATTTTATTTCTTCTATAGGAAATTTTATCTCTTGAAGATCTTTAAGGAAAAAATAAAATTTTTCCCCATTACCAAAAACGATAGGCAAATTTTGAAATGGTTCCATTTCTTTGAAATCTATTAAATCTCCCGTTTCAGTAATATAAAATTTCTTTTTTTTATTTTGTATTATGGCAATAGGTTTTTTTTCTATAATTTTTATTTTTAATGTACTTGGATAAATTCTCTTTAAGCTAAAACTTTTGATAAATTTTTCACTTATGATAAAATCTTCTAAATCTTTGCTCTTTAAAAAAAATAAGTTTTTATTATATAAGAAACTTAGCTTCTTTTTTAAATTCTCAGTTTTTATAATTGAATTATTGTATATTATAATTTTCTTAATCAACAAATTAGGAATATTGCTTGTATCAAATCTAGGTGTATATGTAGTGAGGATCACAAAGAATAGTAGAAGCCAAAAAATAGATTTTTTCATCTGTTCAAGCTTGCATCTAATAGTATTTTTTTCACAAGATTTTTAAAAGATATGCCTTTGTATTTTGCAATTTCAGGAACTAATGAAAGATCGGTCATGCCTGGCTGCGTATTAATTTCTAAAAGATAAAATTTTTTTTTATAAAACTTAAAATCTGATCTAGTCACACCTTTGCACTTTAATGATTTATGAGCTCTTAGGGCAATTTTCAGAGCCACATTGTAGTCTTTTTTATTTAAATTAGCTGGCATTACATGTTTTGTATCTGCTGTTTTGGTGTATTTAGCCTTGTAATCATAAAATTCTCTTTTTGGTTTTAATTCTATTGCTCCTAATGCACTCCCATTAATAACGGCAACTTGAATTTCTTGACCACCAACATATGTTTCTATGATAATTTTTTTATATCTTTTAAAAAGAAATTTAACAGATTTAATTAGAGTAGAAATATTTTTGCAAATTTTAACACCAATGCTTGAACCTTCGTTTATTGGTTTAGTGACTACTGGAAATTTAAGTTTTTTATTTTTTAGCTGTTTTTTAACTTCATTTAAATAACTTTTTTCATTCTTTAATATAAAATAATTTGGAGTTTTTATCTTATTTTTTTTAAAAATTTTTTTTGAAATATCTTTGTTCATAGCATTAAACGAACTTATTATACCAGAGTGTGTGTAGGGTATTTTTAAATATTCAAAATAGCTCTGAGCAACTCCATCCTCTCCGTCTTTTCCATGAAGCGCATTAAAAATTACATCTGTTTTATTTTTATCAATTAAATTTAATTGTTTTTTTTTTGGATCAAATTTAGATACTTTATATCCCAAACTTTTCAAAGCTTTAATACAGGCTCTCCCTGTGGCAAGACTCACTTCTCTCTCTCCAGAAGTGCCTCCAAGAACTACTAAAACTTTTTTAAATTTCATCACCTATAATCTTAATTTCTAATTCTAAATTGACTCCAGTCTTATTTTTTACCTCTTGCCTTACTTTAAAAATTAATTTTTCAATATCTGAAGCGGAAGCTTTTCCCGCATTTATAAAAAAATTTGAATGTTTCTCTGATATTTTCGCATCTCCCTCAAAAAATTTATCACACCCAGCTTCTTTAATCAGAGACCAAGCTTTTTTATTTTCTTGATTTTTAAAAGTGCTTCCCCCTGTCTTGATTCTGCTAGGTTGAGATTTTTTTTTCATATTAATTAATTCAGTTTGTTTTTTTTCAATTATTTCTTTTGAAGAGATTGCACCTTCAAAAACTGCTGATAAAATTATAGAATTTTTTGGTAAATTTATTTCTCTATATGAGAATTTAATTTCATCTTTTTTGATAATTTTCAATTTTCCTTCAAAGTCCATGATTTTCATTGAATATAAAATATTTGAAATATCCGAACCATAACATCCACTGTTCATTACAATGGCTCCCCCGATAGAACCGGGGATACATGCAAGAAATTCAAACCCACTTATTCCACTTTCTTTTGCGTAGTCTGAAACTTTTCTATCTAATGCTGATGCTCCAACTTCTATTGTTTTTTTATCCAGCAGTTTAATTGAAGAAAATTTAGATCCCAATTTAATTACTGCCCCTTTAATTCCGCCATCTCTAATAAGTAAATTTGAACCAGCTCCTAGTATACTAATTTTTAAATTTTTTTTTCTTATATTATCTAAAAATTCTTTAAGTTGATTTTCATTTTCAGGCCGAAAAAATAATTCTGCTGATCCACCTAAATTAAACCAGTTATATTTTGATAAACTTTCATTTATAATCAAGTTTTTTCCAAATTTTTTTTGCAATAAATTTTTATTTACATTCATAAATTAAATTTTAAATTTCTCATCCAATTTGATATTGACCCAGCTCCCATGCCTATTACTATTTCATCTTTTATTAAGTTTTTTTTAAAAAACTTCGATAGTTCATTTTGATCTTTAACAAGTACTACTTGAGTTTTTGAATTTTTAGAAATTAGTTTAGCAAAATTTGAAATATCAAAATTCCTTTTTTTCTTCTCGCCCGCTGCATAAATAGGACAAATTAAAACGAGGTCTGATTTAGAAAAGGATTTTGAGAATTCATTCTTTAAAGAAATTACTCTGGAATACCTATGTGGCTCAAACACAGAAATAATTTTTCTTTTATTGTAGACCTTTTTTACTCCGTCAAGAATTGAAGAAATTTCTGTAGGATGATGTGCATAATCATCAAAAAATTCATTTTTATTTTTTGTAAATATTTTAGTCATTCGTCTTTGTACTCCAGAAAAATTTTTTAAAGCATTCTTAATAGTATTAATTTTAATACCTAAATTAATACATACTGCAGCGGCAGCCGCCGCATTAAGTATATTATGTTCCCCAAGAAGATTAAGGTTTATATTTTTTACTATAGTTTTTTTATTATTTAAGTCTTTATATTGTAAATCAAATAATGAATATGAAATATAATATCTTGCATTGCTTACTTTGAAGTCAGCATTTCTGTTAAATCCGTAAGTTAGTATATTTTTATTTTTAATTTTACTAAGTATTTTTTTAATATTCTTATTATCAATACAAATAATAGATTTTCCAATTGGAGGTGTTTTATTTATAAAATGTACAAATGCATTTTCTAAATTTCTGAAATTTTTATAATAATCTATGTGCTCGAAATCTATATTCGTTACGATTGAATAATTAATTGGTAGTTTTAAAAAACTACCGTCAGACTCGTCTGCCTCTAAAATAGCCCAATCCCCTTTGCCAAGTTTTGCATTACTTTTTAGAGAATTTATTACCCCTCCGTTTATAATTGTAGGATCTAATTTTTGATCAGATAGTATTTTTGCTACTAAAGAGGTTGTGGTAGTTTTACCATGAGATCCGGTAATAATAATATTTTTTTTTAGCGAAACTACGTCAGCCAAAACTTGAGCCCTTGAAAAAATAGGAACTTTATTTTTTTTTGCATGTTTGATTTCAGTATTATTATCTTTAATTGCTGATGACCTAACTACAATAGTTGCATTTTTAATATTTTTTTTTGCATGACCATTAAAAACTTTGATGCCCGCTTTAATACAATTTAAAGTGCTTTTATTTTTATTCTGATCACTGCCCTGAATTTTAAAACCCATATTTTTCATTACTTGAGCTAAACCACTCATTCCTATTCCTCCTATACCAATAAAATGGATAATTTCTTTTTGTCCAATACTAATATTTTTCATAAAAAATTTTGTTTATCTCATTTAAAATATTTTCATATACCGATTTATCAGAATATTCTTTTTGTTTAACTATTATTTGATCTAGCAATGATTTGTCCTGATTAATTTTGTTTATTAAATCAAAGAGTTTCTCATTTAAAAATTTTTCCTCGATTAAATAGCTATAACCTTTTTTTTCATAATAAATAGCATTTTTTAATTGATGATTGTCTGCTGATGATGGCAAAGGAATGCTAATAAATGGTAATTTAACATTTATAAGCTCTGCCAACATCGAAGATCCTGCACGGGTAATTACTAAATCCGTATTTAGAAAATATTTTGAAAGATCATTACTAAAATTAAAAATCTCGCACTCAATTTCAGCTTTTTGGTAAAAATCAGATAAGTCTTGATTTTGAGAAGCTAAACATTGCTGAAAAATTTTCAAATTTATACCTTTTTCTTTACAATTTTGAAAAATTTTCGGAAGCTTTTCTGCAAACACTTTTGCTGCTTGGCTGCCACCTAAAACCAGTATTGTTAGTATACCATTTATTTCATTTTTTTTATTTATCTCAAAATCCAAAATCTCCTTCCTAACAATGTTTCCTATCTCACAAATTTTATTTTGGTACTTATGTGGAACGCCTTCTAGCTCTTTGTAAGGTACCAAAATTTTTTTAGCAAAAAATGCTAAGTATTTATTAGTCTTACCCATGTACAAATTGTTTTCGTAAATCACTATTGGAATATTAAGCAATTTTGCTGCGATACAAACTGGAAATGAAGAATATCCCCCCATTCCAAAAACTAAATTAGGTTTTTTTCTAAATACAAAATAAACTGATTTTAAAATTGAATAAAAAATAACAAATAAAGAAGCTAAACTTTTGATAAAATTTTTAGAATAAATTGATGAGGATGCGATTTCTATTTTTTTTACACTATCAAATTCTTTTAAAAATTTTAATCCTCTTTTGTCTGACGTTAAATACACATTTACACCATATTGAATAAAATGTTTTGCCAGTCCGTAAGCTGGAAATATATGACCTCCTGTGCCCCCACTTGCAATGAATAAAGTTTTAAATTTATAACTCATTATCATCAAATTTATTTTTTGTATAATTAAGAATTACTCCTGCGAGTACAGAACTTCCAATTAGTGATGACCCCCCGTAACTTAAAAATGGTAGCGTCATACCAGTTGTCGGAAGTAAGTTAGTATTAACTCCTATATGAATAAATGTTTGAAAGATAAGAAGAGAAGCTAATCCACATAATGAAATACGTAAGAACTCATCATTATAAATGATACAATTTTTTATTATTCTAAAAGCAATGTATAAAAAAATGCTTATAATTAAAATTGAAATTAACGAGCCATATTCCTCAGAAATAATAGCAATTATGTAGTCAGTGTGAGCCTCGGGTACACTATCTTTTAAGACTCCTTCACCCATCCCTTGACCTTTTAATCCTCCTTGTTTGATAGCGTCAAGTGCTTTTGTAGATTGAAAATTATCTCCTTTGCTTGGGTCTAAAAAAGAAGTTAATCTATTTATTACGTAACCGAATTTTTCTGGCATTAAGTACAAAAGAAAACCAATTAAAGTTATAAAAATTAGAAAAAAACTAAAAACAAAAATTATGCTTACTCCAGAAATAAAAACAGTAGCAATCCAACTTCCAATAATTAAAATAGATTGTCCAAGATCTGGTTGTTCAACTAGCAATATGATTACAGAAATAAGAAGTAAAAAACTTAAAAAATATTTGATATAATGACTTTGTAAACTTTTGAGTGTTAAAATTTTTACTGTCATTAAAATAAAAAAAGGTTTTAAAAGCTCTATTGGCTGTAATCTAAAATAAAACAAGTCTATCCATCTTTTTGCTCCTTTTACCTCTATTCCAACAATAGGCACTAAAATTAAAAATAAAAAAAATAATAAAAAAAGAGGAATAATCATCTTTTTTAAGAAGGATGTTTCTAAGGCTGAAATAACAATCATTATTAAAACAGCAATTATAGTAAAAGCTAAATGTTTTGAAAAAAAGAAATAATATGTTTTATTTAATCTTTCTCCTGCCAGAGTTGAAGTAGAAGAAAATGAAAAAAAAAGCCCAAGGAAAAACAAAATAAAAAAACCTAGTAAAATTTTTTTATCTATATTTCTCCAGTAATTATTAAATTCGAATTTAAGTATATTTTTTAGCATATAATTTTATTTTTTTTTTAAATTGAGATCCCCTTTCTTCAAAATTTTTATACTGATCATAAGAGGCGCTTGCAGGACTAAGTAGAATTGTGATTTGCTTTCTATCATTAATTTTTTTTAAATCTCTAAAAATAGAGACAATGGCATGATCTATTTTTTTACAGGTCTGAATTTTAATTTTGCCTTTAAGTTGCTTTTGAAAAAAATTAATAGAATTGCCTACAATATAAGCTTTTAAAATATTTTTTTTAATACTTCCTAGTTTAAATTTGTCTCCGATTTTTGGCATACCTCCAACTATCCAAAGAACATTCCTTTTATTCGATAAAGCAAACTTTGTGGCAGCAAAACTTGTTGCTTTGGAATCATTAATGAATATAAGATTTTTTTTTCTAAAAAAAATTTCTTGTCTATGAGGTAATCCCTTATAAGAATTTAAAGATTTAATTAAGGAAGAATCTTTTATTTTTAATAATCTGGATAATTCAAAGACAAAGCTCATATTTTGATCACTAACTTTTGATTTTAAATAATCATTCTTAATTTTTTCCTTTATTTTAAAGTATTTTTTAATATTCGCTAATTTTAATTTGCCTTTAAAATTTTCATTTTTAAATTTTTTAATTAAAGATTTATTTTCTAACATCGCTTTATCATTTGAACCTTGATTAACAAATATTTTAAACTTTGAATTTAAATAATTTCTATAATTACCATGCCAATCAATATGGTCGTTAACAACATTCAAAATAATAGCAAAATTAGGACGGACAAATTTTGAATAAGCTAATTGAAAAGATGATGCTTCGATTATTAAATAGGAATTTTTGTTATAATTTAAGTTTAAGACAGGCTTACCAATATTACCACCAGCAACAGCATTTATTTTATTTTTATTTAATACATGCTCAATAATTTTACAAACTGTTGATTTTCCATTTGTCCCAGTAATGACTATGGTTTTTAGATTTTTATTTAAAAGATAAAGCAAATCAATATCAGTAATAATTTTTTTTTTATTTTTTTGAAGTTTTTTTTTGAATTTTGAATTATTGATATTTATGCCAGGACTCACAACAATAAAGTCTGACTTATCTAAATTATCATAAAAATTTTTTTTAGTGTTTTTTTTATTTTTTATCCTAATAGATAGTCGTTTTTTCTTACTATCATCCCAGTATTGAAATTTTTTTATCTTAAATTTTTGCAATGCATTAATTACAGACTTTCCAGTTGACCCTAATCCGTAAATGCTAAAATTAGCATCTTTACGAATGTATGATTTTTTTGAGTTCATTGATTATCTTAATTTTAAAGTAGCTAGTCCTACCAACGCTAAAATAATTGCTATTATCCAAAATCGAATTACTATAGTAGACTCTGCCCAACCCTTTTGTTCAAAATGGTGATGAATGGGGGCCATCTTAAAAATTCTTTTTCCAGTTAATTTAAATGATATTACTTGAATTATCACAGATACAGTTTCTAATACAAATAAACCACCAACAATTGCTAGGACTATTTCATGTTTAGCAATTATTGCTACAGCAGCTAATGATCCACCCAGTGATAATGAACCTGTGTCTCCCATAAATATTTTAGCAGGTGGAGCGTTATACCAAAGGAAACCAAGACAAGAACCTACTATTGATCCACAAAATATTGATAGCTCACCAACATCAGGTATGTATTGTAACTGTAAGTACTCTGAAAAAATTGTGTTTCCTACGACATAAGAAATTAAAGTAAATGAAAGAGCAACTAACATTACTGGAACTGTTGCCAACCCATCTAACCCATCCGTTAAGTTTACTGCATTTGAAGATCCAATTATCACAAAAAGTCCAAAAGGAATAAAAAACAGACCCATTTGCCAAATTAAATTTTTAAAAAAAGGAAAATAAAGATTAAATAAATATTCATGATCTGAAAATTTTATTAATATAAGTAAAGCTAAAGATGCTATTATTAATTGACCGAAAAACTTTAATTTTGAGTTTAATCCTCTTGAATTTTTAAATTTAATTTTTAACAAGTCATCTACAAATCCTAAAATACCCAAACTGAGAGACACAAAAATTAATGTCCAAATGTAAATATTATTTAGATCAGCCCATAAAAGTGTGCTTGTCAACATCCCAATAATAATGATTACTCCACCCATTGTAGGAGTACCCGACTTTTTAATAATATGATCTATAGGTCCATCTTGTCTTATTGGACCTGAAATCATATTTTCAGAAAATAATTTAATAAGTGGTGCTCCAATTATAAATACAACTACTAGCGATGTTACGACGGATAAGCCGGTTCTAAAGGTCAAATACTTAAATACATTTAGAAAAGAATATTGGTCTATCAAGGATGTTAAAAAATTAAATAGCATTATATTCCTTTTATTATCGAGTTACTTATTTTAAACAATTCAGTAGCATTAGACCCTTTTATCATCAAATAATCATTTTTAGCGATAATATTTTCTAAAATGAGGTCAGCATCTGAAATGTGCTGAAAAATATTTCCTCGCTTTTCTTTTTTTAATTTTTTATAGGTAAATAAGGTTTTATCTCCTTTAACAAAAACTTTATCAATATCAGAATTGTTAATAAGTTTTGATATCTTCTCGTGATATTGAATTGAATTTTTGCCCAATTCAAGCATATCACCGATAATTAAATATTTTTTTGAATTATGTTTATTGATTTTTGAAAGATTGGTTATAGCGTTTTTGACAGAAAATGGGTTGGCATTATAGCTTTCATCGATAAGCATAAATTTTTTATTGTATCTTTTAACCTTATGAATTTTACCTCTTCCTCCAGTTGGCTCAATATTTTTGAATTCTTTTAATATTTTTCGGTAATCCCGATTTAGCACTTTCAGAACTGCTAGTGAAGCTAGTACATTATAAATATTGATACCGTTTATTGTAAATGATAATTTTTCACCATAAATTTTTACAAATATTTTTTCCTGTTTTTTTTCTGATTTTATTTTTAATAAACGAATATCAGATTTAATTGATTTTCCAAAAGATATGATTTTCAAATTTTTCTGTTCAGCTTTTTTGCTTAAAAGATTATAAAATTTATCATCACGATTTAAAATAATTGTTCCGCCCTCCTCTATATTTTTTATTATTTCGCCTTTTGCTTCTGCTATTCCTTTAAGATTTTTAAAATTCTCTATATGGGCCTCAGCAATATTTGTAATTATTGCTAAATTAGGTTTAATAATTTTTGATAAGTAATTTATTTCTCCAGGCTTGCTCATTCCAACTTCAAAAACACCGTATTTATTATTAAGAGTTAAGTTGGAAATACTGATGGGTACACCATAATGATTATTAAAAGATTTAGGAGATGAGTGCGTATCACCGATTTTTTGGAGTAAAGAGCTTAATAAATTTTTTAAAGAAGTTTTTCCCGCACTGCCAGTAATTGCAATAATTTTTGCATTAATTTTTTCTCTTTTTAGTTTTGCAAATTTATTTAAAAAAATTAAAGGATCTGAAACATTAATAACTTTTTTGTTTTTAATTTTTTTTGAAGAAATAACACAAGTTGATCCATTTTTAATGGCTTGTTTTATAAAATTATTTCCATCATTATTTTTACCTTTCAAGGCAATAAATAAACTGTTTTTTTTAACATCTCTAGAGTCTAAAACTAAATTATTTATATTATAGTTTTTTTTATTTTGTAAAATTTCTTTCATAATTTCATTGTTAAAAATGAAATTTAATTGATTTTTATTATATGTTTTTTTTTTAAATAATAGTTTTTTAACTATATCTTTATCTGATAAGTGAATAGTTTTATTCCGATAGTTTTGTGTGCTTTCATGACCTTTGCCAGCAATTAAAATAATTTCATCTGGCCTTGCACTTTTAATAGCTTCTTTTATGGCTAATCTTCTGTTTCCAATATTATAGTAATTTGACTTTGCCAAATGTTTAACTAAAATTTCTCTAATTTTTTTAGGGTTTTCATTTCTTGGATTGTCATCAGTCACATAAATTTTGTTGCATAAACTTCTTGCGATTTTTGCCATGATTGGTCTTTTTTTTAAATCTCTTTCACCTCCACAACCAAATACTAAAGTAATATTGCTGTTATAATGAGATTTTAGTGTTTTTATCGCTTCTGATAAAGCATCAGGAGTGTGAGCATAATCAACAAAAACTTTTATCCCGTGAGGAAATATTTTTACTAATTCTAATCTTCCATTAACTGTTTTAATATTTTTAATAATTTTTATAATGCTTGAATCTTTTATTTTACAAATTTTGGCCGCTAAAATTGCCATAGCTAAATTTTTTATTTGAAATTCTCCGATAAGTGGAACTGAATTTTTTTTTATAAGATTAATAGTATTTTTGATATCTAAGATTTTTAACTTTTTTCTTTCAGCAATCTTTTTAAGAATAGAGTATTGTTTTATTGAACTGTCTGAGATTACGTAATTTTTTTTTTTTAATAGTTTAGAAAATAGAATTAACTTTGATTTTAAATAATTTTTCATTGTTTTGTGATAATCAAGATGATCCTGACTTAAGTTTGTGAAAATTCCTGCTTTTAATTTTAAGTTTTCTAGTCTTTTTTGAGACAAACCATGGCTTGATGCTTCGATAATAACATGATCAATTTTATTTTTTTTTATTATTTCTAAATTTTGATGAATAGTAATAATATCTGGTGTAGTTAGATCCAAAGATTTAATTCTTTTTCTAAAGTTAATTCCTAATGTTCCTATAGATGCAACAGGTGTTTTATTGCCTCTTAAAATTTGATAATAAAAATCTGCTACAGAAGATTTTCCGTTTGTGCCTGTCACTGCAATTATATTTTTGGGCTTTTCTTTATAAAATTTAGACGTTATTTCCGAAAGACATTCTGAAATTTTATTGGTTTTGATAAATTCAACTTTATTACTTTTAAATTTACTTTTTTTTGAACATACTATAAGCGTGGCTCCATTTCTTATGGCTTCTTTGATATAATTTTCTCCATTAAATTTCGATCCTTTAATAGCAAAAAAAATAAATCCTTTTTTGACTTTTTTGCTATTGGTGGCTAATCCTTTAATTCTTAAATTAGCAATTTTTTTTGGGGAAATTTTAATTAAGTTTTTCAGCAACATAGTCGTTGTAAAACTCTTCGTTTTTTATGGCTAAAATAGGTCCAATTTTTTTTATAATTTTGCCCGCAGTATAAACAGAATTCCAGCCAGCTTCATTTCTAGTTCCTTTAACTTTCATCCCTCTGTAATTATAAGTAATATCATGTGCTACTTGTGGATTTTCGAGCATTACAAGTAAGCTGTACTTTGGTTTTTTCGTCGGAAACACAGAAATAAATGTGTTTAAACTGTCATTTTTGTTTCCGTACTTTTGTGATGTACCAGTTTTTCCACCAACGTCAAAACCATATACATCCGCTAAACTTGCAGTCCCCTCTTTTTCAGTTACTACTTTTCTTAAAATAGAATTTATTTTAGTGCTCGTATTTTGTGAGACAATTTTTTTTGTTAAAGGATTTCTATTTTTTTTTATTATTGTAGGATTTATTATATTTCCACCATTAGAAATTGCTGAATAAGTCGCTAAAGCTTGAAGAGGGGTTATTGCAATACCATGTCCATAAGAAATAGTTTCTAATTTACATTTGTTCCAATTAAATTTTAAAGGCCTTCCGATTTCCTCTAATTCAAAATTTGCTGGTTTTAATAAGCCAGAACTTTTTAAAAATTCTTCGTAGTTTTCTTTACCAATTTTTTTTGCTAAAAGTAAAGTTCCTACGTTAGAAGATCTTACCAAAATATCTTCTACCGTGAGTTCTGAAGGAAACTGTTTAATATCAGATATTTCATGAATAGAACATTTTACCTTTTTTGGTATGTTTTTTATAACAGTTTCAGGAGTTACGATATTTTTATCTAAAGCTAGTGCTACAGTAAAAGTTTTAAAAATTGAACCAAGTTCATAAACCCCTTTGGTAATCTTATTGATATATTTGTTATCAGTAATATTTTCTCTTAAGTTAATGTTAAAATTAGGTAATGAAACCAATGACAAAACCTCTCCGGTATTAACATTCATTAATAAAGCTGCACCACCTGTAGCTTTGAAAATATCAATTGCATTGTTCATTTCCTCTGTAATTAAATATTGGATACTAGTATCTAAAGTTAATTCTAGAGGAGAATTCAGCATATTTTTTTGTTTTAATTCTTTGTCAAAAAATCTCTCAACACCTGAAATTCCATAATTATCATAGTCGACTTGGCCTAAAACATGACTAAATAAATTACCATGTGTGTATATTCGTGATTGGAATGGCTCGAAAATTATCCCTTTCTCTCCTAAAGACCAAATTTTTTCTTTATCAGATTGGCTTAACCTTTTCTTTAAATAAAAGTATTTTCCTTTTTGAAATTTTTTTTTAAATTCGTCTAATGAAATTTCAGGAAAATTTAATCGAATTTTAATGAAAAAATTTTCTTTATTTTTAACTAGTTTAGGGTTTATTGCAGCATGATACGAGTTTATATTTCTTGAAATGAGTATTCCGTTTCTATCAACAATATCACGTCTTAAAACTGTAAAACTACTAGAATTATTTGTGCTTAAAAAAATAGGTTGTTTTAAAGATACAAAAATAATTTTGATAGCAAATATCATAACTAAACATAAAAAAATAAAAAAGAGTATATAGATTCTATCTTGATATATTGATGAGTTCTTAAATCTTTTATTTTTTTGATTTGTTTCTAAGTAATCTTCAAAATAAAAACTTGCTTGTTTGTTATTTATTTTTTTATTCTTTTGCTTTCTCTTCATTTTTTAATTTATTTTTGGTGATTTTTTTTTGGAAATTAAGAAAATTATCGAAGTTTAAATATATTCTTGAATAATCCATTGGTAAATATTCTGTTAGGGATAATTCATTAATTTTTTTTTCTAACTGACTCGGTGATGAAAGATAAAAAAAATCTAGTTGAGTTTCGTGCAAATTTTTTTTTATTGTAATTAAGTTTGACTCAAGTTTCGTGATTTTTTTTTCAATTATTCTGGTTTGTGTTTTAATTGTAGAAGTAACACCTAATAGCATTCCAAAGATGATAATCGTTGAAATAATCTTAATTTTTTGCATAATTATCCTCTAGGTCTAAATATTTTTTAAATTTAACTTTTAATTTTTCGGGATTTTTAAATTTTTGATTGCTTCTTGTCGCAAATCTTAATTTAGCGGATCTTGAGGCAGGATTTTTATTTATTTCGCTTGATGAAGGCTTAAAAACTCTGTTTTTGTATCTCTCAAATAAAACGAGGTTATCCGAAGAGCTTTCAGGAAAATATCTCGATGGATTTGATTTATTTAATGAAAAATTACTAAATAAATATTTTACTATTTTATCTTCAATTGAATGAAAGCTAACAACTAGAATTTTTCCACCTGGTTTTAATATTTTTGTTGCTAAACTAATTCCATCTATTAATTCACTTATTTCTTTATTTACAAACATCCTCAATGCTTGAAAAGTTTTTGTGCTTGGGTTGATCTTAGATTTAAAGTTTTTTCTTTTGCTTATTTTTATAATCTCAACCAATTGATTAACTTTCGTTATTTTTTTTTTTATTCTTTTATTTATTATATTTCTTGCTATTGAAGATGCCTCTTTTTCCTCACCTAAAATTTTAATAATTGATTTTAATTTTTCTTCACTGAAATTATTAATAACGCGTTCTGCAGATATATCTGACTGACCCATAGACATGTCCAATTTACTCTGAGACTTAAATGAAAAACCTCTATCTAAGTTGTTTAGTTGTATCGAAGATAATCCCAAATCAAACAAAACCACGTCAGCTGATGCTTCTTTGACGTTTTCATTCAACTGACTGAATTTTTTATTAATAAAATCAAATCTTTTAGGAAATTTATTTTTTAATTGACTGGCAATTTTGCAAACAAATTTATCTCTATCAAAAGCCGTAACTTTTGTTTTTGAATACTGAAGTATCTTTTCTGAATATCCTCCTCCTCCAAAAGTACAATCAACAAAAGAACCACCTTTTTGAGGAGAGCAAATTTTAATAACCTCTTCTAACATGACTGGAAAATGGTAAAATTCCAGTGATGAAGTTTGATTGATCATAATACTTAATGACGATCATTAAAATTTTTGTTTTCTTAAAAATGCAGGAATTTCAAAGTCTTCTTCGTCGTTCCCGTCTTGATCGAAAAGTTTGTCAGAATGAGTTTCGCTAAATTCATCAAGATTTTCTTCACGTTCAGAGACTTCGTCATTAGAAAATAATTTAGGTGTATATTCTTTGTCTTGAGCTGTTAAAGATCCTTCTAAATTAGGAAACTCAGATAATTGTTCTGTGTTCATCTCGATATAAGAAGCATTTTCAATAGAAACTCCATTAGGAATTTCGTTTGAAACATTCTCTGCTTTTTCTTGAACAAGAGAATTATCCTCATTTTTGTGAACATTATTTAATATATTTTTGTCCTGATTTTCATTAAGTTCGAATTTTTCGTCAAGCTTTAAGGCAGTTGCTCCATCTATTGAGTTAAATGTATTATTTTCAATAATTGAATTAGAGAATAAATTTTCTGCTACATTGTTATTTTTATTAGCCATTCTCGGAGACATATTTAAAACAGTGTTGGTTTGAGTTTTGTGGCCATCTAAAGCTGTTGCAACTATTGAAACTCTCATCTTGCCATTCATACTATCATCTTTAATTGCACCAAAAATTAATTCTACCTCGGGATCAACTTCGGCTCTTACTTTTTGAACAGTTTGATCAACTTCAAATAAAGTTAGATCTTTTCCTCCGGTAATATTAATTAGTAGTCCTTTTGCGCCTTTTAAAGAATATTCATCAATTAACGGATTGTTTAACGCCATTTCTGTGGCTGCCATTGCTCTATTTTCACCTTCTGCTTCTCCAGTTCCCATCATAGCTTTACCCATTGAGCTCATTACAGTTTCTACATCAGCAAAATCTAGATTGATCATTCCCGGTCTTACCATTAGATCAGTCACACTCTGTACGCCATGTCTCAAAACATTATTTGATAAATGAAAAGACTCTTCGAATGTTGTTGTTTCGCTAGCAATTTTGAAAAGATTTTGATTTGGTACTACAATTGTAGTATCTAAATGTTTCTTCAACGCTTCTAAACCTTCAATGGCTCTTCTCATTCTTTTTGAGCCCTCATAATCGAAAGGTAATGTAGTAACACCAACTGTTAAAATATTTAATTCTTTTGCTGCTTTTGCTATTACATGAGAGGCACCCGTACCTGTTCCACCGCCCATACCAGCAGCAATAAAAACCATATTACTTCCTTGAATATAATTTACTATTTCACCTATTGACTCATCAGCGGCTGCTTGACCAATATTATGTTTTGCACCCGCACCTAATCCTTTTGTCAAGTTCATTCCAATTTGAATTTTTGCATGTGCTTTGCTTTTTTTTAAATCCTGTGCATCTGTATTAATTGCAACAAATTCGACACCTTCCATGCCAGATTCTATCATTTCATTTATAGCGTTACCGCCTGCTCCGCCAATTCCCAAAACTAAAATTCTAGGTTTAAGTTCTTTTAGCTCTCCACCTCCAACATTTATGCTCATACTTCTTCTCCTTTATGTTTGTTTTCCCATTTAAGTTTATTTCTATTTTGAAAAGCTTTCTTGCTAGCTAAAACTTTAAATTTTTCAAACAATTTTGGATCCCAAATTTGAAAAGTTTTTCCTAGACCAACAAATAGAATATTTTTTTTTATTTTTGCATGATTAAGTAATTTTTCAGTCAGAGAAATCCTGCCCTCTGTATCAAAATGGAATTGCGCACTCTCAGATAAAATTGAAGTTGCAAAAAAATCCCTTTTTTCTTCAAATGGATTAAGGGTGTCTATCGTATTAGATAATTTTTCTATTCTTTCTTGTGAACATGCCTCAAGAGCAGAGTAGTTAAATGAGGGATAACAAATGAAGCCGTTATATCCCATTGAACTTAAATGCGTTCTAAAAGTTGCAGGCACCGAAACCCTCCCCTTTTTGTCTAATTTGTTCTCGAAACTTGATAAAAACATTTTTAAATAAAATCTTTCTTAACTTAAATATTTTCAAATCACCCTCCGTTTTGGGATTATTTGGGATAGTATGGGTTTTATAATAATAGTCAATAAGTATGTTCATTCTTTAAACGAGTACAAAAATAGAACATTTTCTAGGCTAATTTAGATAGCCAGATAATTTATAAGCCGGGTTCTGTCATTGAAGATGTCATTTATCTAGGCTTATATTTGCATATAAGCTCAAGCGGTTAACCCAGAAGACTAACTTAAGACTGTTTTTAG
>TARA_B100000963_G_scaffold105501_1_pt1 | contig 31867 bp, 28 predicted proteins | sample TARA_B100000963 | Tara Oceans TARA_B100000963 (sample SAMEA2622097) | marine metagenome | biome: marine biome (ENVO:00000447); feature: surface water layer (ENVO:00002042); material: "saline water (ENVO:00002010), including plankton (ENVO:xxxxxxxx)" | depth 5 m | reverse complement strand
TTGACACTCTTAATGAGTGCCCACACAGATTGTCTTGTTATAAATTGCTAAAGAACAATGCGAAGCTGTTGATATCGTTACGATAATTTTTGCTTTCGCTGCTTCAGGCTTTAATGTTTAGCCCCGAAGCGGGATGCGTATATTACGCTCTTTGTTTCCAGTGTCAACAACTTTTTGAAATTTAATTTCTAAGGTTGTCACTCAAAACCGCTTCAACATTGTTTGTTTAACCTCGTTGAAGCGAGGCGCGCATTCTACGCTAATGGCTTCCTGTGTCAATGCTTTTTTTTGAGTATTTTCAAACACCGCATTTGGCTGAAAGCCGCTTCCAATAAGGCCTTAGGCGTTATTGTTGGGTTAGCGTTTTAGTGCGTTCCCCGTCGAAGTGGGACGCATTATAGAGAGTTGCACTCACAGGTCAACGGTTATTTTAAAAAAACTGTCATATTTGATTTGTTCGCTCATTAATGCAGCGAAATCACCTTATTTCCAGTATCCGAGCTTCTTTCTTAACTGAAATTTACGCCATATTCCTGGCTTATGAGGTTTAAGCTTTCCTTTATGGTTTAGTATAAAGTCATCGATAGCATCTAATACCCGTTCGCAGTTACGCCCGTCTCTGTATTTTTCATGATGCTTTACATATTCATTGATATTAGCCATTAACTCAGGCGGTCTGGCTAAAGCAGTATCCAAAGCTTGTTCTATTTGGTCGGTACTAGTGACATTAATTAGATGCGGGCCCGGATTAGTATTGCGGTAAGTCACCACTGGCTTGTCCTGCATCATAAACTCCAGAATGATTGACGAACTGTCACATAACAACACGCTTGCTTCATTGACACTTTCCAAATCAACATTGTGCAGGTATCTGACGTTTTCCAAAGATTCCGCTAAATGTTTATACCGTTCAACAATTTCGGAGCCATGTAACTTTGGATGAAAAGTTAGTACCCAATTCCAATCCCGCTCTTTAGCTAATCTTTCAATAGTCGAATACACAGCTTCAGACGAACTAATGCCTTTAGTAAACGTTGTGCCGTATAAAATAGTTGGCGGATTGGTTGCTGGTGGTTGTTTACCGTTAATATAGGTATCTACTTTACACCAACCGGTTTCATAAGCCTTAAAGCTGCCATGCTTTTGTTCCAGAAGCTTATAGGGTTCAGTACTACTTGGCCCCTGAGTACAAATTAGGTCGAACCAACCTCGGATACGAAAGTGCGAGTCTTCCTGATAGGTTTTTTCCCCTCTCTTACCAATAAAGTAACCATGAAAAACGCCAACTTTAATACCTGGGATAAAATGATAAATGTAATTACCAGGGGTAAGTGTGGCATCAGGATTATAGGCGACAAGCTCCTCAACCGTTGCCAGTCTTTTTTCATCCGGACGTAACAGATCTTCACATTCCGCTTCTAAATACCATGCAACTTCGCCCCCGCGCTTTTTAATCTCAGATTGGATTGGCCGTAATATAGAATAAGCGTAAGGTAATGCAGCAAATAGAACATAGCGCTTTGACATGAACTCTCCGTGATAATAACTATAGTTTGACACGATATTGTATCAGTATTCCTTTTAAAGAATTTCAATCTGACCACTTATCGATAAGAATGTTCGCAATAATCGTTGACGTTCGAATGTTAGCGTAGTTAATGCTTATAATAGATACCCTACCCTACAACAAATCATCTCAAAGAGAACTATATGCAAAATACGATTAGCAGCTTTAAAGGAATAACACCTGATATTGGACAGGGAGTTTATGTGGCCGATTCAGCACGACTAGTTGGTGAGATATCAATTAGTGAAGACAGCAGCATCTGGCATATGGTCGCCGCACGGGGTGATGTTAACTATATAAAGATAGGCGCACGTAGCAATATACAGGACGGCACTATTCTTCACGTTACCCGTAAATCAGCCGGCAACCCCGATGGCAACCCGCTTATCATTGGTGATGATGTTACTGTTGGTCATAAATGTATGCTGCACGGATGTACGCTGGGTAATCGTATTCTGGTGGGGATGGGCGCGATTGTAATGGACGGTGCCATCGTAGAGGATGATGTGTTTATTGGCGCAGGTACATTGGTACCGCCGAATAAACGCCTCGAAAGCGGTTATTTGTATGTGGGTAATCCTATGATACAGAAGCGGCCGTTAAAGGAAGCAGAAATGGCTTTCTTAAAACAGTCTGCCATTAACTATGTTGAGCTAAAAGACGACTACCTTGCTGAAGGTGCGTAACCCCTAACGGTTACGCAGGTATTCAATAACACTGGCTGTTGACGGCTGTTTGCCGGTCCAGATATAAAACGCCGCGGCGGCTTGCTCCACCAGCATACCCAGACCATCCAGCTGCTTTGCGGCACCCAGTTGCTCAGCATGGGCCATAAATACCGTCGCGCCATTATCCTTTGAGTACACCATATCGTAAGCAAGCTGACAGTTAGCCAGCACGGCATCGGGTACGGTGAGTAGCGTGCCGGATAAACTGGCAGAAGTAGAGTTAATCACCACATCGTAATCTGCCAACAGTTGTTTGTGGTTAACTGCTGTTACCTTTGGGTTGTTAGCATCTTCGGCGATGGCCTGTGCCTTTTCTATAGTTCGATTAAGAATGTGCAGGCTTTCAATGCCGGCATTTAGCAGCGGATGGACAACACCACGGGCAGCGCCACCCGCGCCTAACAGCAACACTTTGGTGCCTTGCAGATCTAAGCCGTTATTAGTGAGGTCTGCCACCAGCCCAATACCATCTGTATTGAAAGCACATAACTCGCCCTCGTCATTACGCATCAGCGTGTTTGCCGCTCTGGCCATTACCACGGCATCATCTTTATGCTTTGCCATGGCGCAGGCTCTTTCTTTAAAAGGTACGGTAACGTTGCAACCTACCGTTTGCGATGCGGCGAAAAAATTGTCGATAGTGGCTTCAAAGCCATCTAATGGAGCCTCTATTTTCTCGTAGCTGATATCCTCAGCACAGGATTTAGCAAACATTTGATGAATGGTTGGTGATAAACTCTGAGCAATTGGATTTCCAAAGACGGCAAACTTTTTCATGGGACTATTATCGAAACTGGGTATGGGAAAGAAAACTTCGGACAACAATACTGGTGTTACTACCCCCTATCAAGCAATAGGTGGAGAAAATACCGTCAGGCAACTGGCGAACCGGTTTTATGACATCATGGAAAATGCCCCTGTGGCGGCGGAGCTTTTAGCCATTCACCCGCAACCACTGGATCGTATCCGTCATATCTTCTTTCTTTATCTTACCATGTGGCTGGGTGGTCCTAACCAATACGAACAGGAACGTGGCCATCCCCGGTTAAGGGCCAGGCACCTGCCTTATACCGTTACGCCAAAACTTAAAGCCCAATGGATGTACTGCATGCGCAAGGCCATGTATGAGTGCGTTAACGATATGAATATAGCCGATCAGTTGCTAAAGGCATTGGATCAACTTGCCGATCATATGGTTAATCGTGAAGACGAAGCCGTATAAATAAAAAAAGGCCCTTCAATGAAGGGCCAACAGGCAGTGCAAAAACACAAGGTGAAACTGATAAAACTATTTTTTAGAACTTGTAACCCGCAGAGATGGTGAATACATAAGGGTCAATATCCACGTCTACGCTACCTTTTACGTCGGCAACGGTAAATTCTGCAGTGGTGTCGATTTTGATATAACGGGCAGAAGCATTGATTGACCAGTTGTCATCAACCTGGAAATCAAAGCCAACCTGAGCTGCTAAACCAAAAGAGTTGTCCAGCTCCAGATCCGTAAAGGTTTGGTCTTCCCGGGCACCGGTAAATTCTTCGTCGAAGAAAATGGTGTAGTTAACACCCACGCCAACATAAGGGGTAAAGGCGCTGTTAGTATCAAAGAAGTAAACCGCGCTAACTGTAGGTGGCAGGTGAGTAACTTCAGCCAGTTTGCCGTCGCCTAAACCCAGACCATTGTCTGCAGTATCGATAAGGGTTACGTCATGAGTAAATGGTGTGGCAGCCAGTACTTCAAGGCCCCAGTTAGAATCCAGCATGTAAACCAGGTTCAGGCCAAGCTGAGTGTTAGAATCGACCTCTACGCCCATTCCTACGTTGCCACCCAGGGCGTCTACATTAACGTTGCTTGAATCGTCGTTTGGTGAAACAGAAGTTAAACCTGCACGTACAATGATGTCGCCGGCTTCATAGGCAAATGCTGAAGGCGCAGATACTAGTGCGGCTAGAACTAGTGTAGCTAATGCTGATTTTTTCATTGTGTATTTTCTCATTCGTTTAAGTTGATGGAGGCTAATGTACGCCTCCTGACAAATAAAAATTTGATCTAAAACAAGTTTGAAAATACGTTTAAAAATCTGCGAATTAAGGTTGATCTACGTCAAAAGATACCGGCGCAAAGACTCGCTTTTACCATTGATGAGGAGTAAGCCAGTCCTGCAGTTTGGCTTCTGGTGACCCGGCAGGCGCGGCATAACCATACTCCCAGCGCGCCAGCGGCGGCATAGACATGAGGATAGACTCGGTACGTCCGCCGGTTTGTAAACCAAACAAGGTACCGCGGTCATATACCAGGTTAAACTCTACATAACGTCCACGCCGGTAAAGCTGAAACTGGCGCTCACGCTCACCGTAAGTATTGTTCTTACGTTTTTCGATAATCGGCACATAGGCATCCAGATACCCATTGCCCACGGCCTGAATATAAGCAAAGCACTGCTCAAAGTCCCACTGGTTGAGGTCATCAAAGAACAGCCCGCCAACCCCACGGGTTTCGTTGCGGTGTTTCAGATAGAAATACTCGTCGCACCACGCCTTGTGCTCGGCATAGACCGTTTCGCCGAATGGCTTACAAATTTTCTTCGCTGTGTTATGCCAGTGCTGCACATCTTCTTTAAAAGGGTAAAACGGGGTTAAATCGAAACCACCACCAAACCACCAGATTGGTGTCTCTCCCTCTTTCTCGGCGATGAAGAAACGCACATTGGCGTGCGAAGTAGGAATATAAGGATTATGGGGGTGGATCACTAATGACACGCCCATGGCCTGAAAGCTACGCCCAGCCAGTTCAGGGCGCGAAGCCGTTGCTGAGGCAGGCATTTGGGTACCATGCACGTGCGAAAAGTTTACCCCACCCTGCTCTATTACCGCGCCATTCTTAATCACCCGTGAGCGACCACCGCCACCCTCTTCCCGTTCCCAGGCATCTTCTACAAAGTGGCCCTTGCCATCGGCCAGTTCCAGGGTGTGACAGATATTGTCCTGCAAAGCCAGTAAAAACGCTTTAACCGACTCAATCGCCTGAGGCGTATCCTTTAAGGGGGTAATACTCATGTTTAATTCCGAATGGTGGTACCGGTTAAGGCATCTTTAATAGTTGAGGGTTGAGCGGCTCCGCCTACCAAACCTTCCACATAGTGAACACTGTTAGCAAAATAACTGCGGGCTTCTTCTGTGGTTCTGGCTGGTTCCTGCCCGGTCAGGTTAGCGCTGGTCGACACAATAGGACGGCCGAGTTTGTTACACAACTCCCGTGCTCCTTCGTGAGCGGTCACCCTGACAGCAATAGCATTGTGCTCGCCGGTCAGCCATGTTGGCGCCGTAGCAGACTTAGGTAATAACCAGGTTACCGGGCCGGGCCAACAGGAAAAAATACTGAATCTTTTATCCTGGGGAATGGCATTATCATCTACATAAGGCAGCAGCTGGGAATAATTAGCAGCGAGCAGAATAAGGCCTTTTTCTACCGGGCGCTGTTTTAGCGCCAGCAACGACATAACAGCCGCCTCGTTATCGGGGTCACAACCAATGCCCATTACCGCTTCAGTGGGATACACCATGAGTTGGCCACTTTCAAACGCTGCTACATCAGCATCCTGATGAACTGATTCAACGCTCATTTGTTACCTCTTTATTCTGCTTCTTGTTCGCTTTGTGCTTCTTTATAGCCACATAATGGCTGCGGGCACACTAAACGGCCCTTCTTTTCAACCAGTATAGCCCATCCGCAATCCGGACAGGACTTCTCAACCGGCGCGAAATTTACCACATAACGGCATTCAGGATAACGATTACAGGCAAAAAAGCGCTTACCGTATTTATTGGTGCGATCGAGCAGATGTCCTTTATGGCATTTAGGGCAGGTAACAGAGGTATCGGTTTGCGGTTTGGCATTTTCGATATGATGACAGGCCGGAAAATTAGTACAACCGATGAACATACCGTACCGGCCTTTTTTGATGGCCATAGACGAGCCACATTCAGGGCAATAGCTGTCTTCTATCACTTTTAATGTGGTTGTTTGATTATCGTGTAAAGGCTTGGCGTAGTGGCAATCAGGATAGCCACTACAGCCGATAAACGGGCCTGACTTGCTGTTTCTGATGCGCAGCTCTTGCCCACAGTCCGGGCAAGGCCCGTACTGATGTTCTAAAGCGTGCTCATGCGCTTCGAACAGTGAATGATCAATCTTCGACACAGCCCTACACTTCGTAATCTATAAGATTAGTGCAGTATACCGTCATGCTCTTCGAATAACAGATCTTCCATCTGCGCGTAGGCATTTTCTTTGCCCGGCACATTAAACAACACCATCAGGACCACCCACTTAAGGTCTTCTAAACAGAACTCCGGCGAGTCGATTTCCATGACTCTGTCGATGACCATTTCCCGTGTGGAAGCATCCAATACGCCAACCTGCTCAAGGAACAGTAAGAAACCCTGACATTCAACATCCAGGCGCATTTGTTCCTGCTGCGTATAAATACGGCTCAGGCTGCTGGAGATGCCTTTACAGAAATAGGGGTTAATATCAGTTTCTTGCAGCGCGGCGAGTTTTTCCAACCAGGCGAGCGCTTTGTATATCTCATCGTGATGAAATCCTGCGCGGACCAGCTCTTCGGTTAGTTCATCCTGATCGACGCGAATTTCGGTTTCACTATGGATGAAGTTTTCGAAGAGATACATGAGGATATCGAACATAGCATTTTCCCCCTCAATTTGAAGTAACCACTAAAAAGTGATTACCTAACCTCGCAAACTCTATTGTAGTGGTCTGGTCTTTTTTCAAGTCTCAAGACCAGTTTTGCGTACGGTGTCGATGCAAAAAAGCAAAGCATCTAAGTTCAACTTATCTAAAAATACGGATAATGCCAAGCTTTGGGTCGACTTTTTTTCGATTAAGTGAAGCATTACCCTGCAAGCGGTTGACTCTCATACAAAATAAGGCTTGCCGCTAACTAGCCCGAAAGCAGAGACCTTAACTACCAACAGGCCCCATAGCTCGGGTATAACCGCCGGGCACTGCCACTATCCGGCCCTGAAGCTCAAGTTCCACCAGCCGGGGCATTAAACGATTAACTGACAGACCGGTCTTCTCAACCAGATAGTCTATATTTATCGGCTCACCGGTAAATTCTTTTAGTAATGGTTCATCGTCGTCATCTTGCTGATGATTGCCACCTTCTCTCTCTAAGTCTTTTACAACCCAACCCAACTCCTCGCAAATATCGCCGCTGCTGGTGACCAGCCTGGCGCCTTGCTGAATAAGGTAATGAGGTCCCTCGCTGAGTGGATTGTTTATGTTGCCGGGCGTAGCAAATACATCGATACCCATGTCTGCGGCCAGATTGGCGGTAATCATGGAGCCACTTTTAATACGCGCCTCAATTAACAGTACCCCGCTCGACAGCGCGGCAATTAAACGGTTTCGCCGAGGAAAATGGTATGGCTTAACCGTTTCCCACGGCGGAAACTCCGACACCAGACATCCACCGTGTTCAACCAGGCTCAATGCCAGGGCCTGATGGCTGCGCGGGTAAATGCAGCCCAGCCCGCCACCAAGAATGGCTACGGTGCGCCCTGAGGTAGGATAGGCGCCCTGATGAGCCGCGCCATCAATACCAAGCGCCAGGCCGCTGGTAACCGTTATACCTGCGTCGCCAAGCTCCTTTGCCAGGCGACGCGCTGTATTTAAACCGTTAATGGTTGCCTTGCGGCTTCCCACAATGGCCAGCTGCGGCGCTGTCAGCAACTGTGCATTGCCATGGCAATAGATTATCAAAGGAGGCGAATCAAGCTGTTTTAAGCGCTCGGGGTAAACTGCATCACTCATGGCGATAATCTGATTGAGCGGGTGTTGGCAAAGCCATTGTTTAATCCGTTCAATCTCATCGCCGGGACTGTTGATAAGGGCTATTTCATTAGGCTTGAGGCCACACTGACTAAGTTCTCTAACCGGCAGACTGAATAGTTGCTCAATGGTTAATTCGAAATGGGCCAGTAGCGCAAGCCAGAATGCGGGCGATCGTTTTTTAATTAAGCTCAGACGCAGCCAGTGCTGACTAACTGATGATAATTGTTTTTGCATTAACACTCCCGTTCTCGGTACTGAGACGGGAGTGTCAGTACCGGTTATGGCTGGGCGACAATGTTGCCAGTTCGAACCATGTCACTGGCCCGGGTGATAATGCCGTAGCTGGCATTAGTGAAGGTACTGAAGATAACCAGTTCTCCCACTTTTAAAGCGGGCTGATGAACAGTACTGCCATCATCGAACACACTTACCACTACCTTGCTTTCAGTTGAGTACTTCGGTTCTTCACCATCGATGATCACCGGCCCCTGCTGATAAATACCCATCACAGTGCCTGGTTCAATTTCTTCTTCACCTAAGTCCACGATGACCACATCATATTTACCCAACAGCTCGTACTGGTGCAGATTACCCACAATAAACGCACGCTGTGATTCATCCGCTGGTTGCAACGCCATGTCGCCAGCGGTTTTCGGCTCACCGTAGAGTAACTTGTCACCACGCTTGGCTTCTGAATTAGACCCGTCAATTTTCACCAGCCACTCACCCTCAGCGCGATCTTCTACCATGCTTGCGTCGGCGATATGGTGAATTTGTACACCCAGCTCGTTGCCATCAAGGTCTTCAATTGTAGATTGCTTGCGGATCACGCGATACTGATCTCTGGCACGGCCGCTGCGACGACTCATTACCAGGTCTTCGTTTACAAAGCGAATGGAGGCATTCTTGTTGCCAAGTAAATGCGGCAGGATTTCGTACTTACCGGAATCGAGGATTTCATGATGCTGAATGTAAGGTTCGATAACCGACCAGGGTAACAGGTTGATCGGCTCGCCCTGCTTCACCGTGCGGTTGGCATTGGGTGACAGAGTAACCTGCGTTTTTTGCCTGACAACATCGAGTACCGGTTCACCGTCGACGATGCGCAGAATGAGTACATCACCCGGGTAAATAAGATGAGGGTTCAGAATTTGCGTATTGTTGCGCCACAGTTCCGGCCACAACCAGGGTTTATCCAGAAAGATACCGGCGATATCCCACAGGGTATCGTTCTTCTTGACCGTATAACGGGTTGGCGCATCGGGTTTGACCTCCAGTGCCAGCGCACAACTCGCACCGACCCAAAGCATCAGCCCAGCCAGTAAGGCCGCCCATTTTTTTGCACTTTTTAACATTATATCCCCTCGCCAATAACGTCTCGCAGCCGGCCTATGCTTGTATTATTAGATCACAATCCCCATTAATTCAGTATAGAAGCGATTAATACTGCATGAAAACGTGCTTTAAGCTAGAATACTGCCTGTTTAGGCAGGATAAGATAGCATCATCGGCCTTAGCGTATAATTCTTAATACAGAAAGAGTGTAAATATCGACAGATGGCAATATTAGACGTATTACAATTCCCCGACGAGCGCCTTCGTACAGTGGCTAAGCCCATTGATGAAGTCAACAGCGAAATTAAACAACTCGTCGCCGACATGTTTGAAACCATGCGCGAAGAAAAAGGCATTGGCCTGGCTGCAACGCAGGTTAACAGACACGTGCGCCTGGTAGTCATGGACGTCTCCGAAGAGCAAAACGAACCGCGGGTATTTATTAACCCTGAAATCGTTAACAAAGAAGGCTCAACCATCAGTGAAGAAGGCTGTTTGTCGGTACCGGGTAACTACGCTAAGGTAGATCGTGCCGAAAAAGTCACGGTAAAAGCCCTTGATGGCGAAGGCGAACCCTACGAGCTGGAAGCAGATGGCCTGCTGGCGATTTGTATTCAACACGAACTGGATCATCTGGATGGTAAGTTATTTGTAGATTACTTATCGCCCCTTAAGCGCCAGCGTATTCGCAAGAAACTCGAAAAAGAAGCCCGTCTGGCCGCTAAAGCCTGAGAGAAAGCCCTGTGACCAAGCCACTGAATATTGTTTTTGCCGGTACGCCGGACTTTGCGGCTACCCATTTAACTGGCTTGCTCAACAGCCAGCATAATGTGATAGCGGTTTACACCCAACCAGATCGGCCCGCCGGACGTGGCAAGAAGCTTACCCCCAGCGCCACCAAACAGGTGGCCGAGGCGCACAATATCCCGGTATACCAACCGGCTTCCTTAAAAAACGAAGAAGCCCAACAAGAACTCGCCGCACTGAAGCCGGATATTATGGTAGTAGTCGCCTACGGTTTACTGTTGCCCAAGGCGGTACTGGATATACCGGCGCGGGGCTGTATTAACGTACATGGCTCTATCTTGCCACGCTGGCGTGGTGCAGCGCCTATTCAGCGCAGCATCTGGGCTGGCGATAAAGAAACCGGCGTCACCATTATGCAAATGGATGAAGGGCTGGATACCGGCGCTATGTTACATATCGCCAGATTGCCAATTACCGATTCAGATACCAGCGCTACCCTGTATTCCAAACTGGCAAACATTGGCCCACAGGCCCTGGTTGAAGTACTGGATGATTTCGACGCGCTGAATGCTGAACCGCAACAGGAAGACAGCGCTACCTACGCTAAGAAGCTCAGTAAAGAAGAAGCGTTTCTTAACTGGCAGGAACCGGCCGAACAATTAAGCCGCAACGTCAGAGCATTCAACCCCTGGCCGGTTTGCTGGAGCCAGGTTAACGGCAAGAATATTAAAGTATGGCAGGCGTCTGTTAGCGAACACGCTGTCGCCAGTAAAGCTCCCGGCACCATTCTGGCTGCGGATAAATCAGGAATAGTGGTAGCCACCAGCGATAAAGCGCTGTGTATAGAGCAATTGCAGTTGCCGGGTAAAAAGCCCATGGCCATTCAGGACGTACTCAATGGTTATCAGGAATGGTTTGCGGCAGGCAGCGTGTTGCCCTGTGAGCCTGAGCAAACACAATGAAACTTCCGGCTAAAGTCGACCTTCGCGCCGATACCGCCTGGGTTATCTTTCAGGTACTGGAACAGGGAAAATCCTCCCGCGAAGCCCTAGCCATAGCTCAGGCCAGACACAGTAAACAGGATGCCGCCTGGCTACAGGAAATGGCAATGGGTGTCTTTCGCCACCTGCCACAATTACAGATATGGCTTCGGGAACTGCTCGAGCAGTCCCTTAAGGGCAGTAAGAAGATCCTTGAACATGTAATTTTGCTGGGTTTTTATCAGCAGGCTTTCAGCCGCGTGTCTGATCATGCGGCCGTTGCGGCAACGGTTAACGCCGCGGAAGTGCTCGGTGGTAAAGGTCTTAAAGGACTTATTAACGCCATACTGCGAAACTTCCAGCGTCAGCAGTTGGCCGAACAGGTTAGCGACAACCCCATTATTCAGTCTGGTTTGCCTAAGTGGCTCTACAAACGCCTTGCGAATGCTTATCCGCAGGAGCTGGAAAGCTTGTTGAGTGGTATGAATCAGCCTGCGCCTATCTGGCTCAGAGTAAACCAGCAGCAATGTACGCAACCAGATTACTGTAATGCCTTAACAGAAGCCGATATTCGCTTTGCACTCTCTGAGGCACATCCTGATGCCGTGATCCTGCTCGATAGAACGCCAATAACCACTCTGCCAGGCTTTGCCGAAGGCTGGTTCAGCGTACAGGACGGTGCAGCGCAACTGGCAGCGCCGCTGCTTGATGCACAACCAGGCGAACGTATTCTGGATTGTTGTGCAGCCCCCGGTGGTAAGAGTGCACATATTCTGGAACGCACCTCGGGGCTGGCGGAGCTGATTGCTCTGGACAGCGAAGCATCCCGTCTTACACGGATGAGCGAAAATTTACAGCGTCTGCAATTACACGCGGACTTAGTTTGCGCCGATGCAGCAGAGGTGGATGGCTGGTGGGACGGCAAACCCTTCGACCGCATTCTGTTAGATGCGCCCTGCTCTGCAACGGGCGTTATTCGCCGGCACCCGGACATACGCTGGCTACGCAAGTCAGCCGATATTGAGGTGCTGCAAGCGCTTCAGTATAAGATTCTGAGCAACCTGTGGCGCACGCTGAAGCCCGGCGGCACGTTGGTTTACGCAACCTGCTCTGTACTGCCGGTTGAAAACAAAGCGCAGATTAGCCGCTTCCTGCAAGAGCACAGCAATGCGCAGTTACTACCAATCCAACCGGGGGAAACCATCGAGCAGCCAGGGCGGCAAATTTTGCCCGGCGAGCAACAAATGGATGGTTTCTATTATGCGAGGCTGCTAAAGTCTTAATAACCAAGATTAAAAATACCTTACAACGACGATGAAAATTATCATCCTTGGCGCAGGACAGGTGGGCGGCACACTGGCTGAAAACCTGGTAGGCGAAAAAAACGAAATCACGGTGATCGATTCCGATCCCGTTATCCTGCGTGCCTTGCAGGACCGCCTCGATCTGCAGGTTGTAACCGGTGTTGGTTCCCACCCTGATGTGCTGCGTAAAGCAGGTGCCGAAGACGCCGACATGCTGATTGCTGTGACCAACAGTGACGAAAGTAACATGCTGGCCTGTCAGGTGGCTTACAGTCTGTTTAAAACCCCAACCAAAATAGCACGGGTCCGCTCCGAACAATACATCATTTACCAGGAACAACTGTATAAGCAGCAGGACATTCCGGTTGATCATATTATTGCCCCGGAACAGCTGGTAACCCAGGCTATTAAGCGCCTGATTGATTACCCCGGCGCCCTGCAGGTAGTGGAATTTGCTGAGGGCAAGGCCAGCCTGGTAGCGGTAAAAGCCTATTACGGCGGTTTGCTGGTAGGCCATGCCTTATCCGCTTTGAAAGATCATATGCCCAATGTGGAAACCCGGGTTGCGGCCATTTACCGCCGCGGCAAACCTATCCGGCCGCTGGGTACTACCGTTATAGAAGCCGATGATGAAGTGTTTTTTATTGCCGCCACCAAGCACATTCGTGCCGTAATGAGCGAGCTGCAAAAACTGGAGTCGAGCTATAAACGCATCATGATTGCCGGTGGTGGTTTAATTGGTGCCGGTCTGGCTAAGCGCCTGGAGCACAATCACAACGTTAAGCTCATCGAGTACAGCCCGGAACGAGCGCAGTATTTGTCTGCCCATCTGGATAAAACCATTGTGTTCAGCGGCGATGCCTCTGACTCTACACTGTTGAGTGAAGAAGGCGTAGAACAGGTGGATGCGTTTATTGCCGTCACCAACGACGATGAAGCGAATATTATGTCGGCCATGCTGGCTAAGCGCATGGGCGCACAAAAAGCCATGGTGCTGATCCAACGCAGCGCCTATGTGGATCTGGTTCAGGGCGGCGAGATCGATATCGCCTTTTCCCCTCAACAAGCCACCATCTCCGCTTTGCTTACTCATGTTCGCCGAGGGGATATAGTTAATGTGTACTCACTTCGGCGTGGTGCCGCAGAAGCTATAGAAGCCATTGCCCATGGTGATAAAAATACGTCGAAAGTGGTAGGGCGCGAAATTGGCGATATTAAGCTCCCTCCCGGTACTACTATTGGTGCGATTGTGCGCGAAGAACAGGTGATCATTGCTCACAGCGATACCGTGATCGAAGCTAACGATCATGTCATCCTGTTTTTAGTGGATAAGAAGTACATCAATGATGTGGAGCGTCTGTTCCAGCCAAGCGCGTTCTTTTTTGGCTAAAGAGTGTCCAGTTTGCTTGCAAAAAACGTCTAAACTGATAGATTTTACTGTGTTGTGAAGTTAATCAGGATGTTGATTTTTCGCTAGGGAGTATTGCGAATTACAGCGGTTTTCCTTGTTTATACGACGCCGTTGCCGGTGAGGTTAAGTACATAATCACTCGAACGTTTTTACTGAAACGTGATACCCCATCGGTTTCCTTAATTGTTAGTATTGTATGAGAGGGATCCGTGAAAACTATCAATTCAAAGGTTGTAAAACCGTTCAAGCAAACCCCTATTAAATCACTGAAGCTGTTAACCATTGCCAGCGCTTTGGCTTTTCAAACGGCGTGTATGTCAACCAACCCGATGATGGGCGGCAGTGACAGCACCGTTACCGGCGCCGCCGGTGGTGCAAATGCGTCGGAAAACAATACCGCTCTGGAAAAATGCGATACCCCATTGGGTACCGCTTCGATATTTGAAGACACCACCTTGCCCTGGTGGCAGGATTACCGCAGAACCTACCCTAAAGTTGGCAGTACAGTTCCGATTCTTCGCCTGATGATTCAACAGTCAAACTGCTTTGTGATTGTTGAGCGTGGTCGGGCAATGAATGCGATGAACAGAGAGCGTCAGTTAATGCAATCCGGCCAGCTACGTAACACCAGTAATATTGGCGCAGGTCAGATGGTAGCTGCAGATTATACGGTAAGTCCGGAGGTTATGTTTGCTGAAAAAACAAGCTCAGGAAAAGCTATTGGTGGGGCGTTACTGGGCGGTCTGGGCTCCCTGGTGGGTGGTGCCTTCGACAAAAACGAAGCTGCTACAACGTTAATGCTGATCGATAACCGCTCAGGTGTGCAGCTATCATCCTCTTACGGCTCATCGTCGAACTATGATTTTGGCATGTTTGCCGGCATGTTTGGTGGAGGCGTTGGCGGTGCAGGTGGCGCTTATTCGAAGACACCCGAAGGAAAAATGCTGACAACCGCATTCGCCGACTCGTTTAATAACATGGTGAAAGCTCTGAGAAACTATAAAGCTCAGGAAGTCGAAGGTGGCCTTGGAAACGGTGGCTCTCTATCGGTGAGTGGAGCACAGGACGCTAAGCCACAAACCCAGCCAATTCCTCAGGAGCCAAGCCCGCCGCTGGTATCAACAGCGGTTTATGTGGAGCCTACGCCAGCATCGACTTCTGTGAATAGAAGTAAAAGCTATAACTTTGATATAGACGAATATGACGAAGATGCTTTTAATCAGTATTTTGAATGGCTTAAAAATACCGGCCCGTTAGTAACGGCATTTGCTAGCTTTGACCCTGAAAATAACAGCAATGCATTTGGCGGTATGTCCATTTCTTCGGTTGCAACAATGCTTCTTGGTCAACTGGATACTTATCGTATCGAGTTAGAGGCCTGGCCGTATGAAGCTAGAGCTGAAGCCTGGCGTGTTATGGGCAAACGTATCGAGAGCCACAGCAAAATATTCGAACGGAATCGTCAAATGGCGTTGAAAAACGAACGGTTATCAGAAGATGTTCGTTATATGATTTCTGATATCCAGCTTGTTACCAAAGAAAACTTATTTCCTGAAGGTATCTAACCGCGCCAGAACGTAGGCGAGAACAATACCAGTAAGGAAAAGACTTCCAGTCGACCAAACAGCATGGCGGTAACCAGTAACCACTTACCGCCATCGCTGACATCGGCAAAGGTACCTGCAACCGAACCCAGCCCCGGGCCAAGGTTGTTTAAGGTAGCGGCTGTCGCAGTGAAGGCAGTAATATTATCCAGTCCGGTAGCAATCAAACCTATCATAATCACCACAAAAACTATCGCGTAGGCAGAGAAAAAGCCCCATACCGCTTCGACTACTCTGTCTGGCATCGCCCGCTCCCCGAGCTTAACAGAGTAAACGGCCTTAGGATGGATAAGCCGGTCGATTTCCCGTTTGCCTTGCAGAAACAGCAGATAGACCCGAATCACTTTGAGACCGCCACCGGTAGAGCCGGCGCAGCCACCAATGAAGCTGGAAAAAATCAGCAGGATGGGCAGAAATGACGGCCAGTTTGCAAAGTCGGTGGTAGCGAATCCGGCAGTAGTACTAATCGATACGGCCTGGATAACGGCCTGATCCAAAGCTTCCTCGGCGTCGCTGAAGTGATTGTGAAAGACCAGCACCATAAAACACACGCTGATCAGTGCCGCCTGAATAAACAGGAAGGCCTTTAATTCCGGATCCTGCCAGTATCCTTTTAATGTGCGGCCGCTGGCCGCAGCGTAATGCAGCGAAAAGTTAAAGGCGGCGATAATCAGAAAGAGTGCACAAATGGCGTTAACCACCGGGCTATCAAAATAACCCAGGCTGGCATCGTGAGTAGAAAACCCACCAATGGCAATGGTCGAAAAGGAATGGCAGATGGCGTCGAACCAGTTCATTCCGGCGAACCAGTAAGCCAGTGTGCACGCAGTGGTCAGTGATAAATAGATATACCAGAGATGCTTGGCAGTATCGGCGATCCGTGGGGTCATTTTAGAGTCTTTCACCGGCCCGGGGGTTTCGGCCCGGTACAGCTGCATTCCCCCTACGCCCAGGATTGGCAGAATAGCCACCGCCAGCACGATGATCCCCATACCGCCCAGCCATTGTAGTTGCTGGCGGTAAAACTGTACGGAGTGGGGCAGAAAATCGATCCCCTCAATCACCGTTGCCCCGGTGGTAGTTAAGCCCGAAAACGATTCAAAAAATGCATCGGTTACGGTCATAGAAGGTTGTTCGAGAAGAATAAACGGAATAGCACCGAAACTGGCCAGTACCGACCAGAATAACACCACAATCAAAAAGCCTTCACGGGCTCTTAAGTCCTGGCGATGACTTCGGTTGGGATACCAGAATGCGCAACCGGTCAGAATACACAGTATAAAGGCCAGGAAGAATGGCAAGCCACTACCGTCTTCGTAAATCAGAGAAACGATCGCTGGTGGGATCATGGTGACTGAGAACAGTGCAACCAGTAATCCTAAAATACGAATGATAGCGCGATAATGCATTATAGTATGTTGGCTATTCTTTATGTTATTGAATTGATGCAGCTCTCACTATATAGCGAAAGCTACATACAACCAAGAGACACTTCAGTATTACGACTGCATGGCAAACACTGCCTGCACCATCTTATCAAGCCCTTCCCCTACTTCCAGCAGGTTCTGGCCAAGCATATAGGCAGGCGTTGTAACCAGTTTAGCTTCGCTATCAATAATAACCTCGGTCACTGCGCAGTTTTGGTGTTTGATGCCAAATTGCTCCAACGCTTCTGCGGTACCGGCATCGTTACCAATGGTCAGGTTTACGCTGTTGCCATACACCTTTGCAGCCAGCGCCGGCGCAATGCAGGCATAGGCAGCCGGTTTTCCGGCATCGGCAAAAGCTTTACAAACTGTCAGTACATCAGCGTCAAAATCGCAATCAGGGCCATCCACTGCAAAGGTACACAGGTTTTTAGCTGCGCCAAAGCCACCCGGTAAAATTAACAAATCAAAGTCGTCAACATTGCACTCCGTTACGGCCTTAACCTCGCCCCGGGTTATACGGGCAGACTCCACCAGTACGTTACGTGACTCCCCTTCTGCCACTTCCCCTGTCAGGTGATTAATAACGTGTAATTGCGGCTTGTCCGGAGCAAAACACTGGTAACTGCCACCGTGTTTTAGAATACTTTGCAGCGTTAACACGGACTCATGAATTTCGGCGCCGTCATAAACGCCACACCCACTCAGAATTACTGCTACTTTTTTCATGATCTTGTCTCCATACTGTGTCTTTTCTGGCTTATGCATTTTCATTTTATGAATTGCCTTAAACCAATAAAAATTTTATCAACCAAAACTAGGATTTCTACTGGTATATGCTAAATTATCCTTTGTACCAGCGCCTGCCTAAATAATAGACAGTTTGGTTATCCACAATAATATATGGAAATAATAAAGCAGGATAGAGTCTGCAAAACTTTTATTTTTCCCTTACTTTTCATAAAGATCTGCTACCAAAATCGTAGCGATCGGATCGCGCCAGTTTTACGTTGATCACATTAGATCACAAAGTTATCCACAACCACTGGGATCGCAATAGTAGCCATCGCCAAAGGTGTATGGCATGCTTCGCCACAGACCATAGCAAGAGAAGATTTTAATCATGTCATCCCCTTCAAAGCCCCCGTTTATCCTCGTCGATGGGTCTTCATACCTGTTCAGAGCTTTTCATGGATTGCCACCTCTGACCAATACTAAAGGTCAGGACACCGGAGCGATCTATGGCGTGATCAATATGCTTAAAAGCTTGATCAAACAGTACAGCCCAACCCATATTGGCGTGGTATTTGATGCCAAAGGAAAAACTTTTCGGGATGATATCTATCCGGAGTACAAGGCTAACCGCCCTCCCATGCCGGATGAGCTGCGCTCGCAAATAGCCCCGCTGCACGAAATTATTAAAGCCATGGGCTTACCGCTGATTATTGAAGATGGCGTAGAAGCCGACGACGTAATCGGTACCCTTGCCCGTCAGGCCAGCGAACAGGGTATCGACACCCTTATCAGCACCGGTGATAAAGACATGGCTCAGTTAGTCAATGAGCATGTAACGTTAATCAATACCATGAACAACCAGTTGATGGACGTTCAGGGTGTGCAGGATAAGTTTGGGATCCCGCCAGAGCTGGTCATCGACTTCCTAGCGCTTAAAGGGGATAAGGTCGATAACATTCCTGGTGTACCGGGGGTTGGCGATAAGAGCGCCCAGGGACTATTAAATGGCATTGGTGGCATTGAAGCCATCTACCAAAACCTCGACAAAATTGCCGAACTGGATTTTCGCGGTGCCAAAACGCTGGGCAAGAAAATGGCCGAGTTTGAGGAACAGGCCCGTTTATCCTACAAACTGGCAACCATTGATGTAGACCTTAACCTCGACTATTCGCCACAAACCCTTACCCCGGAACAGGCTGATAACGACAAACTGGCCGATCTGTACAGCGAATATGAATTCAAGCGTTGGTACACCGAAGTCACCAGCAGCCAGGCCACACCGGCCGCAGCAGATTCAGACAGTCAAAGTAAAGAAAGCGGTGAAGAAGAAGTTGCCGCGGCTGATATTGAAACAGACTATACAACGATCCTCGACGAGGCCACGTTCAATCAGTGGTTTGAAAAAATCCAACAGGCCGATATTGTTGCTTTCGATACCGAAACAACCAGCCTCGACTATATGGAAGCCGAGCTGGTAGGGATGTCTTTTTGTATGGAGCCTGGCGTTGCCGCATATCTGCCGGTTGCACATGATTATCCGGATGCTCCGGAGCAACTATCCAGAGACTGGGTACTTCAGCAGTTAAAACCCTGGCTGGAGGATGCCTCCCGGATCAAGGTAGGCCAGCATCTTAAGTACGACAAAAATGTACTCGCTAATTACGACATAACCCTTGATGGCATTGGCTTCGATACCATGCTGGAGTCTTATGTATTAAACAGCACTGGTAGTCGCCACGATATGGATACCCTGGCGCAAAACTACCTCAACCATCGCACCGTTCAGTATGAAGAGATCGCAGGTAAAGGCGCTAAACAGCTCACCTTTAATCAGATCGATTTGGAACAAGCCGCCTTTTATGCCGCAGAAGATGCCGACATCACCCTGCGTTTACACGAAGTGCTGTGGCCAAAGGTAACCGCCGAAGACACCCTGAAGAAAATCCTCCAGGAAATTGAAGTACCGCTGGCTTCTATTCTGGCCCGCATGGAACAACAGGGTGTACTGATAGACAGTCAACAATTAAGTCAGCAAAGTCAGCAACTGGCTACCCGCATCATGGAACTTGAAAAAGAAGTGCATGAGATGGCCGGGGAAGCATTTAATCTCGGCTCCACCAAACAACTGCAACATATACTGTTTGAGAAGATGGAGTTGCCGGTGGTTAAAAAGACGCCTAAAGGCGCGCCTTCAACTTCTGAAGAAGTATTGCAGGAACTGGCACTGGACTACCCTCTGCCAGCGCTGATTATGGAATACCGCGGTCTGACCAAGCTTAAAAATACCTACACGGATAAACTGCCGAAGATGATTAATCATCGCACCGGTCGTGTTCACACCTCTTATCATCAGGCAGTGACCGCTACCGGCCGGCTATCGTCAACGGATCCTAACTTACAGAACATCCCTATTCGTAACGAAGAAGGCCGCCGGGTGCGTAAAGCCTTTATCGCCCGCGAAGGATACAAGATTGTGGCAGCCGACTACTCGCAAATCGAGTTGCGGATTATGGCTCACTTGTCCGGCGATCAGGGCCTGCTCGACGCCTTTGCCCATGGCAAGGATATTCACCGGGCAACGGCATCCGAGGTGTTTAATGTTGCCGAGGATGACGTTACCGATAACCAGCGCCGCAGCGCCAAAGCAATTAACTTTGGTTTGATCTACGGAATGTCTGCGTTTGGTCTGGCTAAACAGTTACATGTTAGCCGTCAGGAAGCCCAGGAATATATGGATCTGTATTTCAAGCGTTACCCCGGCGTACTCGATTATATGGACCGTACCCGTGATTTTGCCAAACAACATGGTTATGTCGAAACTGTATTTGGCCGCCGGCTGTATTTGCCGGAAATCAAATCGAGCAACGGTGCGCGTCGCAAAGGTGCCGAACGGGCAGCCATCAATGCCCCGATGCAGGGCACGGCTGCCGACGTAATAAAAATGGCTATGATCCAGGTGGATGACTGGATCCGCAGCACCGATAGCGACGACGTAGTGATGATCATGCAGGTGCACGATGAACTGGTATTTGAAATCAAACAGGACACCCTGGATACCAACGTGGCAACCATTGTAGAACTAATGGAACAGGCAGCAACGCTGTCGGTACCACTGAAAGTAGAAGCCGGAAATGGCGAAAACTGGGAAGAAGCACACTAAAAAGGTAATTAGCTTTCAGAAAAAACGTAACAATTGCTGAATATTACGGCAAGTCACCGGTTACATAAGTAATAAAATTACATTTTTGACTTGCCGTTTTCGATTAGCTTAGGTAGTCTTACCACTGTAGGGTACAGAGGTGAGAAATCATTTTTCAAACCTTTGATTTGAGCTCCGGTGTTTACCGGAGCTTTTTTTATGTCTGAAATAAAACTGCAGGCGGGCCTGTTCAAGCTGTCCGTAAAGTATTTCTACCTTCCTCAACGCTCCTGAACAACGATTTTTTCACGCTTAAAGTACTGATAAATAAAAAGAATAAAATTAATTTAAAAATAAATGAATTATTTCTGAACTTTCGGTGTGATTACGTACTCTTATAATCGGTTTTTTTATGTGTTTTCTCTCAGTCCTTAGCCCCATTCTATGAATGGGGTTATTTTTTTTGGGCGCTACTAATCAGCGCTAACGTCCTCATCCGCCGGCTCATCTTTGATCAGACCAAACCATTGGTTCAGCACTGCTTCAAATTCAGGTAAACCGTGTTTATTTAAGGCTGAAAAAGTCTGTACAGTGACGTCACCACAAAATGCCAGCGCCGCTTCCCTCGCCATCAGTAATTGCGCTTTGCGTTTACCGGATTTTAGTTTGTCGGCTTTGGTCAATAACGCCAGAACCGGGATCCCGGCATCTACTGCCCAATGGATAAGATCCTGGTCGATATCTTTGTAAGGATGACGAATATCCATTAGTACAACCAGGCCCTTCAGGCTTTTACGCTGTTGTAAGTACTCACCAAGGGAACGCTGCCATTTTTGTTTCATGGCCAGCGGTACTTTGGCATAACCGTATCCGGGCAAATCCACCAGGCGCTTATCGGCTTCCAGCTCAAACACGTTAATAAGCTGAGTGCGGCCTGGGGTTTTACTGGTTCTGGCCAGATTCTTCTGCCGGGTCAGTGTGTTTAAAGCGCTGGACTTACCGGCATTCGACCGTCCGGCGAAGGCGACCTCAATACCGCTATCATCTTTAAGATGCTTAATGTCGGGTGCGCTGGTAAAAAATTTTGCTTTGCTGTAATAACTCATGGGGTACTCATAATGTCAGAACGTCTGCTACATTAGTCGTAGTTCAATATTAAACCGATGTTATTCCATAGTTTTAGCATGGAATAGGTTTTTCTGACGCGTTAAATGTGTAAAATACGCATGATATCACGTATATCACATCAGCCGTTGGATCCTTGTAAGAGAAAAATTATGAAAAAACTGTGTTTGTTGGTTTGTTTAACCCTTGGGTTTACCACTTCTGTTACTGCCGAAGGAGACCCTGAAGCTGGTAAAGCAAAATCAGCTGTCTGTGCTGCCTGTCACGGACCTGATGGAAACAGTATGATCGATATCAATCCTAAGATTGCCGGTCAGCACCAGAACTATCTGGTAAAACAATTAACCGAATTCCGCTTAGCCTCTTCTACCGGTGGCGAAGAAGGTCGTAATAATGCCGTGATGAACGGTATGGCTGCCCCGCTGAGCGATCAGGACATTGCCGATCTGGCGGCTTACTTCTCAAGCCAGGAAGCAACACCGGGCTCTACTCCGGAAAACTTTGTTGAGCCTGGCGAAGCACTGTACCGCGGTGGTGATGCTGAACGTGGTGTTACAGCTTGTATTGCCTGTCACGGCCCAAGTGGTAACGGTATGCAGTTAGCAGGTTTCCCTGATATCAGCGGTCAGCATGCAGCCTACACTACAGCTCAGTTAAAAGCCTTCCGCGCCAGCGAACGTCATAACGACATGAACGGCATGATGCGTGACGTAGCCTCTAAACTGACTGACGAAGACATCGAAATTCTGGCGAATTACATCGCGGGCTTACACTAAAATTTTCCGTACTGACCAAAGCTTACACGCCATTGTTAATAAAATGTAACACGTAGTGTTGTAATTTATTACAGTTCGTGTAAGCTAGTTTGCGTCGTGAAACCTGTTGTGAAACAGCCCGACAATAACAACAAAAATAAAAAGTCAGTCCACGGATGAATTCATAAAGTGTCAGGAAGACCCAGAACAAAAAATGCTCTGTGAAAAAGAAAAATAAGGGGAGCACTGCAGGAAAGCCAGCCGCACAGAGAAGTGCACTAACGGGAGAGGTGTCATCTGACACTCAATTAACAAGGTGATGGTGTGATACCATCACCTTTTTTATTGCAGTAAATCATGTTTAATTGCCCACTTTGCCAGTCTAAACAATACGTTCAGTTTCATCAGGATAAAAAACGTACCTACTTGCGCTGCAATCAGTGTCTGTTGGTGTTTGTCGATCCGCAATTCTTACCAGACCCGGAACAGGAACTGGCTGAGTATCGCCTGCATCAGAATAGCCTCGAAGACGAAGGCTACCTACGCTACCTTAATCGTTTAGTAGACTGTATTACGCCACATCTGAATACGAATGCTAAAGTGTTGGATTACGGCTCAGGCCCCTGCCCGGCACTGGCGCACTTACTTAACAAAGCGGGCTTTGATGCTGATTGTTTTGACCCCTTTTTTGGCCCGGATGAAATCCCCGGCACCAGCTATGATTTGATCACGGCGACAGAATCTATCGAACATTTCCACTCACCGGCAACAGAATGGCAGCGCTGGATGGAACTACTCGCGCCCGAGGGGTGGCTGGCCATCATGACCAAGCGGGTGCTGAGTGCCGAAAAATTTGCCAACTGGCATTATAAGAACGACCCCACGCACGTCAGCTTCTTTTCTGTTGAAACCTTTACCTGGCTGGCCCGGGAGTATCAGTTAAATGTGATCTTTCCCGACCGCGACATTGTATTGATGCAGAAGCTCGCGTAATAACGCGTTATAATGGTAGCTATTAAACACTGCACCAGAGCGCAGGAGCTCGACAAAACACTATGGCAAAAAAGAAAAAATCCAGAAAGGTAGGTTTGATTGGCGTTCGTAAGAACCCTGATCATGTTAATACCAAGTCTTCTGAACGGCCTAAAAAGCACAAAGGCAAAGCCCCGGGTAGCCGACATAATGTTGAACAGAAGAAGGCTGATAAAGCCGCTTCCAATTCCAACAAAGACCCGCGCTTAGGCAGTAAGAAACCGGTGCCACTGATCAAATCAGTACCGGCTAAGATTGAAAAGCGCAAGTTTGCTACCCCGGCTGAAGAATTAGCGGCCATTGAGGCTGATGATCGTCTGGCCAGCTTACTGGATAAACTGGATGACGGTGAGAAGATAACCAAGGAGCAGCAGCACTATGTGGATACCACTATGGCTCGCCATAAAGTGTTGTGTGACCTGATGGGTATCAGTGATGACGAAGATGAGGAAGACGAAATCGACGAATTAGATGCACTCGATGCATTGAAACTGGACGACTACGAGAAATAACTATGCTTTGGATAATTCTGGTTAGCATTGGTCTGCTGATCATCGCCGGGCTGGGTGTTTACGCCGGCAAACTGGTTTTTCAGTTACAGCAGCAAAACGCTCGCCAAAAGGATGCCCGTGAAAAGCGCCTGGTAGTGATGTTTGAAAGTATTCACACCATTGCCAGAGCAATGCAGCAGCAACAGTGTAACGTATCAGAAGGTACCATACGTATCTGCCGGCTGCTCAGAGCACTCCCGGAAGAAGCACGCGACTATGCTGGTGAATATCCGGCTATTCACACGCTGTTTACTGAAGTCAGCGGCTTCGCCATTTTAGAAGACCGCAAAGCGTTATCCAAACAGCAGCGTTTCAATGAAGATAAAGCCCGTGAAGCTATCGAAGAGCAACACGAAACGCCGGTATTAAAAGAGCTGCCGGCGATCATCGCCTACTGTGAAGAACGTTACCCGCAGTTAGCCAACTCGCGCACACTTTCGTAACAATGACAGTCTGTGGTGTGGTCATTGACCATGCCCACAGCCTGCATAAACGCATAGCAAATCGTCTCGCCAACAAATTTAAAACCCGCCTTTTTGAGCGCCTTTGCCATTGCCTTTGATTCAGCGGTACTGGTAGGTGCATCGCGAAAATCCTGCCACTGATTAACCACGGTTTTATGGTTGGTGAACTGCCAGATAAAGTCACTGAATTCCATGTTTTCAGTAAGAGTCAGATAGGCTCTGGCGTTAGTAATAATGGCATTAATTTTTGCCCGGCTGCGAATAATCTGTGGATTTTGTAGCAATCGCTCTACATCCTGGTCGTTCATGGCGGCAATTTTTACCGGATCGAACTGATGAAAGGCCGCTTCAAACCCCGCCTGTTTTTTTAAAATCGTAATCCAGCTCAGGCCGGCCTGCTGTCCATCCAGACACAGTTTTGCAAACAGCTGCTGGGAGTCATATTCAGGCCGCCCCCATACTTCATCATGGTATTGCTGATAAATCGGGTCGTCCGACACCCAGCCACACCGAATAACACTTTCACTCATTTTTCTCTCCTGTAATGGGACAACCCTAATACTCCTCGCATAGCTACGCCGGTTTTGTTGGAATAAACCGGACTTTTTAGTCAACAAGCGGGTAATTAAGCCACCCTAGGCCTACATTCATGGCCTGACAAAATGTATACTAACCCACCTCTTTAAGTCATCAGTCAGTTATATTCGTTAATGTATGCACAAGTACGATATTAAAACATTTCAGGGCTTGATCCTTGCCTTACAGGATTACTGGGCCAGACAAGGTTGCGTAATTATTCAACCACTGGATATGGAAGTTGGAGCAGGTACCTTTCACCCTATGACGTTCCTGCGTTCGTTGGGCCCGGAGCCTATTAGCAGTGCTTACGTGCAACCAAGCCGACGCCCTACTGACGGTCGCTATGGTGAAAACCCTAACCGTCTGCAGCATTACTATCAGTTTCAGGTCATGCTCAAGCCTTCTCCGGATAACTTCCAGGAGCTTTATTTAGGCTCGTTAAAAGAGCTTGGCTTCGACCCACTGGTGCACGACATTCGCTTTGTAGAAGATAACTGGGAATCACCTACCCTGGGTGCATGGGGTCTGGGCTGGGAAATCTGGCTGAATGGTATGGAAGTGACCCAGTTTACCTACTTCCAGCAAGTGGGTGGCCTTGAGTGTAAACCTGTTACCGGTGAGATCACTTACGGTCTTGAGCGTCTGGCCATGTATATCCAGGGCGTCGACAGCATTTACGATCTGGTCTGGACTGACGGCCCAATGGGTAAAGTGACCTACGGCGATGTGTTCCACCAGAACGAAGTGGAGCAATCCACCTATAACTTTGAATATGCCAACGTTGACGTCATGTTCAGAACGTTTGATGAGTGCGAAACGGCTTGTCAAATGCTGATTGAAAAGAATCTGCCGTTACCGGCTTATGAGCAGGTAATGAAAGCATCCCATGCATTTAACCTGCTGGATGCCCGCCACGCGATATCTGTTACGGAGAGACAACGTTACATCTTACGCGTTAGAACCCTTGCCAAAGCCGTTGCACAAGCTTATTACAATGCCCGTGAAGAGCTTGGTTTCCCGCTGTGTAAGAAGGAGCAGTAAAAGGTGCGCACCGAAAATTTATTAGTTGAACTGGGTACCGAAGAGCTACCCCCGAAAGCCCTTATCCAACTGGGCTCAAGCTTTGCCGATAACATCAAAGATGCGTTAAGCGCAGCAGAGCTGGGTTACAGCAATGTTCAGTGGTTTGCCGCGCCGCGTCGTTTGGCTGTGTACGTTACAACCCTGGCCGAATCACAGCAGGATAAAGTAGTAGAAAAACGCGGCCCTGCCGTCTCTGCCGCCTTTGACGCAGACGGCAATCCAACCAAAGCAGCCATGGGCTGGGCCCGCGGTAATGGTATCAGTGTTGAAGATACTGACCGTCTGGTTACCGATAAAGGCGAATGGCTGATGTACAAGGCCGAAGTAAAAGGCCAGAAGATTAGTGAGCTGCTGGAAGACATTGTCAGTCAGGCGATTGCTAAACTACCAATCCCTAAACCAATGAAATGGGGTGACTACAACACCCAGTTTATTCGCCCGGTACACACGCTGTGTGCGCTTTATGGTGATGAACTGATTGATATCGCTACGCTTGGATTAAGCAGTGCCAGAACAATTCAGGGCCACCGTTTTCACGGTGAGAAAACCTTTGAACTGGATCACGCTGATAATTACCAGAGTGCGTTGAAAGCCCATTATGTTGTAGCCGATTTCGCCAGCCGCGCAACCAGCATTGCTGAATCACTGAATGCTAAAGCCGACGAACTGGGCCTGATTGCCGATTACGATGAAAGCCTGTTAAACGAAATCGCAGCATTGGTTGAGTGGCCGGTGGTGTTGCAGGCAGGTTTCGACGAAGCTTTCCTGGAAGTGCCAAAAGAAGCCCTGATTTACACCATGAAAGGCGATCAGAAATACGTGCCTTTGCTGAATAAAGATGGCTCTTTATCCAATAAATTCTTGTTTGTTACCAATATCGAGAGTCACGATCCGATTCAGATTATTCACGGTAACGAAAAGGTCATCCGCCCTCGCCTTGCCGATGCCGAGTTTTTCTTTAATACCGACAAAAAGCAATCTCTCGAGTCACGTTTAACTTCTCTTGAATCTGTGCTGTTTCAAAAGCAGTTAGGGACTTTAAAAGAAAAATCGGATCGCATTGCGGTATTATCGGGTTACATTGCCGATATCATTGGTGCAGATAATGCCCACGCGCAACGTGCAGGTCTGTTATCCAAAACCGATCTGATGACTGACATGGTCATGGAGTTTCCGGATGTTCAGGGCGTTATGGGTAAATACTATGCTCTGCACGATGGTGAGCCAGCGCCGGTTGCCAATGCGTTATACGAGCAGTATTTACCACGCTTTGCCGGCGACCAATTACCTGAAGCGCCGGAAAGTGCTGCAGTGGCACTTGCCGATAAGTTCGATACGCTGGTAGGTATTTTTGGTATAGGCCAGTTACCTAAAGGCGATAAAGACCCGTTTGCGCTGCGTCGTGCCGCCATTGGTGTATTGCGGATTATCACCGAAAAATCATTACTGATTGATCTGCAGGATGTGGTTGCTAAGGCCGCTGAGATTTACGGTGATAAGCTTACCAATCAGGACGTCATCGAACAGGTAGTCGATTTCGTATTAGGCCGCTTTAATGCCCTACTACAAGATCAGGATGTGGAAACCGATGTTATTCAGGCCGTTTCTGCCCGTCGCCCTACTCAGCCAACCGATTACTTAGCGCGCGTTAACGCTGTTGCCGGCTTTAAGCAAAATGAAGCTGCTGAGGCGCTGGCCGCTGCTAACAAGCGGGTAGCAAATATTCTTGCCAAGAATAACGTTGAAGGTGATCAGAAAGTTGATGAAGCATTGCTCTCAGAAGATGCAGAAGTCGCCTTGTATAACGATATAAAAGCGATTCAGGACGGCATTCACAGCCACGCGGCTAACCGTGAATACACAGAAGTACTTGCTCAGCTGGCTACATTACGCCCCAGTATCGATGCCTTCTTTGATAACGTAATGGTTATGGCCGACGACCCGGCAGTAAAAGCAAACCGCCTGGCGTTGCTGTTATTACTGCGTAGTCTGTTTATCACTACCGCAGACATTTCGTTATTAGCCAAATAACAATAAAGTACATTAAAGGGCACCAGGCGTGCCCTTTTTTATTTTCTTTAGTTTGGAGTCAATCATGCAAAAACGTTGGTTAGCTCTGCCGTTATCCCTGTTGATGACAGCCTGTACGCAAACCGGTCAGTACCCAGTCTTTCAGGAAAAGCAGCCAGAAATTGTATTTTCAGACTGGTACCTGCGTGGTGTATTTAACTGGTGGGAAGCCAAACCGGCTTATCAATTACAGCGCGGTAGTAATGGCTGGTACGTGGATGTTGAACTGATTGCCGATGAGCAGCCCTATGACTTTAAGTTTTCCAATGCCAACTGGACTACCGGTCAAACCTGTGGCGCCAGTTACAAAGGCCTGGCGATTGCACTTAAACAATCCATGTCGCTAACCTGCGGCGCAGAAGCCGCTAACATGCGCTTTACGCCACCTCGCACTGCAACCTACAGATTCACGGTGAAAGGCAGCCCGAATACCAGTTTGATGCTGAATATCACTGCCCTTTAAGCGGGAAGCAAATAAAGAAAGCGGCGACTCAATATTCAATTGATGTCGCCGTTTTTGTTTATACCTCGCTACCACAAAACGTTATCGCAGCGGATAGGCATGGGCTGAGGCGCGGAATATGCTGTTCATAAACATCACATTTAAGCCGTCAAGATAAGCTCTGACTGTTGGCTCCTGGGTATAAGCGATAACCATCCCCCGACCCATAGGCTGGTGGATCAGAAACGGCTTATAAGCGCTCTGCGTTTTAAACTCATCCCAGATATAACCACTGGCTACCACTTCATCCTGGCCCTTAAACCAGGCCACGTTTTTTCCGGACTCCAGTTTGATTGGGCTGTAAATATCGTTACCGGTAACCATAGCCACCACTTCGGGATTCACCCCTGCGGTAAGCCAGTGCTCCTGGTCAACTTCAACCCGGGTAAGAATACCCGCCACATAGTCTGGTAGTTCCTGCTCGTTTTCTATGGCGTTAAGGAAACCTTGTCGGTTTTCGATGGTGGTACCCTCGACCACGTCACCATCACCCTGTGCTGTTACGTCTTCGTCTGTTAAGGCATACTCGCGCTTCACATCCAACAGACCAACATTCTCGCTGGCTGCCCACTGAGTCGCATTGGCTATGGTAATTAATACACCTCCTTTGCTTACCCAGTCTTTCAGGTTTTCTGCACCGCCTGCACCCAGATGTCTGGCGTAGTTACCGGAAGGCAGAATGATAACCTGATAATCACTGAGGTTAGCCCAGCTCATATTGCCGGCGCGGATAGCCGTTACCGGATAATTAAACTGCCGCTCAATGACAAAACGCAGACTGCCTGCACTTAGTGAGCTGGTAGGTTCGTCCCATGCCATGGCGATTTTCGGTGCGCTCATGCCTGCCGTGTTTTCACTGCCAAAGCTTGGCCCTTCAACCACCCAGCTGGTATCCACACCCACTACTCTGGCGCCAGTTTCGGTGGCAATATCACTGATTTGCTCTGCCAGGTTTTTATCGTTTTGCGCAACCTCTACAATCAGGGTACCGGCAGGATAGCTACCCGATTCCATCTTAAAGGCCTGGTCTGCACTCTTAACCCGGATGCCTGCACGCAGTGCCGCCGTTAAGAATCGCCCTGCTGACATATCGCCCCACGGCACAAGGTAGGCCACCTTGGCATCGGCGTTAACCAGTTCCGATTGCAGCGGCATATCAGCGGTGATCATCTCGCCTTCTGCTTTTACTGCATCGTCACAGCTTTCAGTATCAACATTGAACATTAAAGGCAGAGACCAGCCGGTGACATCATAAATTTGGTCGCGGAGTTTATTGGTACGGCGGCGTTCCTGTTCAGCCACAAAGGTTTTATCCATATCCACCTGCTGGGTAAAGGTGGTCTTGGCAAACAGTCCTCGTGGCTGGGCGGTATCAATAATAAATGCGCCAGCCTTATAGCGCTCACCGCACGCTCTGAAGCTCTCTGAGGCCTGTTTAACCTCGACACCATGCTCTGCCATTAATGTGGCTAAGCGATGCGTTGCAGCCCTGTCTCTGACGTTTGGAAGAATAAAGGTACGCTCGTCATCATCTTTACCTGCTTCAATCGCTTTTTGTTGATAAAGATAAAAGTCGCTGAGGATTTTTTCACGATGTTCTGCGGTGGTTTCGGCCGTTGCCATGGACGCTACGAAATGGCGCTGCACTGTATCCCGGTATTGCAAAATACTGCCGTCCAGCTTTTCAAATTGCTCACCCCGGGCAGACGCAACCTCATAAGTTGCCGCAGAAGCACCATAGAAAGTTGGCCAGCTGTCACCGTAGCCAGGATAGAATGCATCAAATACTTCCCGGGTGTAGTAGCTGAAGCCAAATTGGTCGAAGTATTTTGCGTTGTTCTTACCGATGGTAACGTTATTGTCCAACTGCTCTTTCTGCATATGAGGGTTGATAGGCTGCGCAGCAGGCACAAAGAAGTAGCTCGAGTCGCCGCCCATTTCATGCAGGTCGATGACCACAGTGGGTTTGTATTTGTTAATTACACGAATGCGCGCTTTGGTTTCAGGCTGGGTGATAGCCAGCCAGTCACGGTTCATATCGAACAGATAATGGTTGGAACGTCCGCGCGGCCAGGGCTCGTTGTGCTCAGCGCTCAGGCGGTCGGTACTGTGCTCCATCCCCACTGTTGCATAATACTGATTGATAAAGCGCATACGGCCATCAGGATTTTGCATCGGATCGATAAACACCAGGGTGTTATCAAGGATATTTTTTACCATAGGTTGATTAGTAGCGGCCAGTAAATGGTAAGCCGTTACCATTGATGCATCCGTACTGGAAATTTCGTTGCCGTGGACACCGTGCTCCAGCCAAACTGACGATGGCAAAGAAGCAATTAGTTTTTTGGCTTCACTGGCAGAGGTGGTTCTTGGGTCAGCCAGACGGTTCATGTTTTTAGCAAATTGCTCAAGGTTGGCGAGGTTTTCTCTAGAACCGATTACCGCGTAAATGAGCTTACGCCCTTCCCAGGTTTCACCGAACTCCACTACTTTGATATTGTCAGGCGCAGCAGCCTGTAATGCATAATAGTATTTTAAGGTATCAGCATGGCTGGTAATGCGCTCACCCAGTTCATAACCGAGCACATCCTGGCTGGTAGGAATGCTGGCGTTGTATTGGGCAGCTGGCCACATTTCAAAGGTGTCTTGCTCGGCTAAAACCGGCGAGGTAAAACCCAGTGATGCAGTAATAGCAGCTGCAAGTAATAGTCGTTTTTTCATTATTATCAATTCCGCAGTCGGGCTGTATTGTTAGATGTGTTCACTGTAGCTATGTTTGTATCGGCTGTCATGATCATCAGTCATGCATAGCTGCCTGTTATCGAAAAGCCATATCGAGTAGGGTGAGGCGTCTCCGCCTCATCCCTCTCACAGA
>TARA_B100000963_G_scaffold272820_1_pt1 | contig 32167 bp, 30 predicted proteins | sample TARA_B100000963 | Tara Oceans TARA_B100000963 (sample SAMEA2622097) | marine metagenome | biome: marine biome (ENVO:00000447); feature: surface water layer (ENVO:00002042); material: "saline water (ENVO:00002010), including plankton (ENVO:xxxxxxxx)" | depth 5 m | reverse complement strand
TTGTAAAGTGCCACAGGATTATAATCTGAAGGCATAAAAGGTGGGTTGATTTCATATGGATATATGATATTCGTGTAAACAGGAAAATCCTTTGTGTGAAATTGCCAATTTGATGGGACTGGTATTTTATCCCAATCGCTTTTATCGTGACTTTTCTTATAGAATTTTTTAGGAACCTCATCATCTATCTTATACAACTTAAAGTCCCAAGTTCCATTCAATGTCTGAGTCAATGAGTCACCAGCTTTGTCATATGGTATAAAAAAAGAGTGCGGCTCCTCTGTATTAATCTTGAATACCGATAAATCCTCCCACTCTCTGGATTGTGAATATGTAATTGTGATGAAAAATAACACCACAAGGTTCATTAAAATTTTCAAAATGTCAGTTGTTTTTCTAAATTTAAAAAAAACAATGAGATCAATTACTCTATTACTTTTAATTTTTTTATGCTATTCATCAACTAGTTATCAACCCACCAAACCAAACATAGTACTTCTCATGGCAGAAGACATAAGTGTAGATATTGAGACGTATGGTTTAAAGGGACTTCAAACTCCCAATCTGAATTGGATGGCAAATAATGGTTTAAAATTTAATAGGTTTTATGCAACCAACCCTATATGTTCTCCAAACAGGTCAGCTCTAATGATTGGTGTTCATCAAGTAAAAATGAATACCCATCAGCACAGAAGTAATAGAAAATACATTCTACCAAACGGAATAAAACCCTTCACTTTTTGGCTTAGAAAAAATGGGTACACAACCCACATTGGGCTAGATCCAAAGATTTTAGGAAGTAAAGCATATGGGGAAGGTAAATTTGATACAAATTTTAAAAATTCGAAATTTGGAGAATGGGATGGAGAAAATAATTTTGGTCTCTTTGACACTGCAAAAAATATTTCTAGAGATTCCCAGAAACCTTTTTTTGCTCAAATAACTTTGAATGCAACGCATAGAGGAAGATGGTGGACATCAGTGAGAAATGAATCCAATGATCCGGTTAATGTTGATTCCATTGAACTTCCACCCTACATGTACGATCATAAATTAATTAGACTAGATTGGGCAAAATACTTAGATCAAGTAGAGTTTGTTGACCAACAAGTTGGTAAGTTTTTTAAATATCTAAAAAAAGAGGGGTTATATCAAAACACGATTGTAATATTTATTGGTGACAATGGTAGATGCAATGTCAGAGGCAAAGGATATTTGTTTGAACCAGGTATAAATATTCCACTCTTAATTTATAATCCTTTCAATGAAGGAAATAAAATTATTAATGACCTCGTTACCGTTACTGATTTAACAGCAACCATTTTAGATTATGCTGGAATTGATAAACCTAAATATATGACAGGTAATTCATTTCTAAAAAGTGATTTTAATAGAGAATATGTTTATGCAGCCAGAGATCAATGGGACGAAATAATGGATAAATCTAGAGCGATTGTAACAAAAAAATGGAAATATATAAGGAATTACAAACCAGAAATACCCTATGATGCTGGCCAAGCATATTTAGAATTTTATCGTCCAGCTATACACATTATGCGAGCAGCAAAATCTAAGAATTTACTAACTGACGTACAATTACACTTTTTCAAGGAATCAAAAGACTTAGAAGAACTCTATGATTTGGAAAATGACCCTCACGAAATAAAGAACCTTGCATTAGAACCATCATTTCAAAATGTGATGAATAAATTTAGAATTGACATGGAAAAATATAATAAAAGATATAGTCCCATGTCTGATGAATATGAACCCATTATTGCTGAATCAGTTGTTATTCTTGAGTGGGTAAAGAAACATAGACCTGAAGAATACAAAAGAATGCTTGAGGGTTATGAAATTGGATTTTCAAAGTCCAAAGATGATTATTACAAGAATAATTAATAAATATATCTGTCAGGATTAAGTTTGTTATACAACTCATCATCTCTTAGGCCTAAAAAAATGGGATCCATTAAAGTTTTATTCCATTCTACACTTTTCTTTACTAACTCATTGAAAATAGGTCTATTTTTTTCCATAATATTATTTTTCTCTGCGATATCTGAATTCAAGTCAAAGAGCATCGAGTCCCCCCGTCTGATAAACATTTTATAATTCTTCGACCTGACTGCGTGTGTAATGTAACGTGCTCTAATGCCATCTTCAAAGTAGGGTTGATGCCCATTATTTCGCCAATAAAGATATTCGTGTGGATAACCATCATCAAAACCTTTAATAAAAGGTAAAAGGTCTTTACCATGAATTTCGTTTTTTAATTCTAAATCTGGGTTTATAATTGCTTTGCTTGTTGCAAATATGTCCAGTGATATTATTGGTTTTTTGAAAAGAGTTCCACCTTCAATCTGATTAGGCCATTGCATAACAAAGGGTATTCGAATTCCTCCCTCATAAAGAGTTCCTTTATGAGAATTCAAAGGTGTATTATTTGATGCATTACTTTTGGCACCACCATTATCGGACAAGAAATATATAATGGTTTTATCATAAATATTATTTTCTTTTAAGGCTAATACAATATCACCCACCCCATCATCAATCGAACTTACCATAGCGGCATAAGTTTTTCTTCGTTTATCTTTTATGTGTGGAAATCTTTTTAAATATTTTTCTGTAGCCTGGAGTGGTCCATGTGGAGCATTATATGCCAAGTATATAAAAAAAGGGGAATTAGAACTTCTGTCAATAAAGCTAACAGTTTCACGGGATAAAGCATCAGTTAAATAGTCTTTCTCATCAATCCTTTCTTCATTTCTAAGTAATTTAGTTCTGTAAGCACAATAATTACACTTAACCTCCGTTTCATCAGCTAAATTCCACTGCTCAGGAAAATATTGGTGACCACCAGTTAAAAAACCAAAAAACTCATCAAATCCACGTTTTAATGGTCTAAGAGATTCATGGGCTCCTAAATGCCACTTTCCAACAGCAAAAGTTTTGTAATTCTTCGTTTTAAATAAATCAGCAATAGTAAATTCAGACAAAGGAAGTCCCATGTTTGGATCTTTCGGAGTATATAAAGCATTTAATCCATAACCAAAAGTATCTTGATATCTACCAGTTATTAGTCCAGCTCTGCTTGGTGAGCAAACTGCATAGGAAACATATCCATCTGTGAATATTACGCCATTTTTTGCCAAACCGTCAATATTAGGGGTTAAAATTTCATTAGAGCCCGTAAAGCCTAAATCACCATAACCCAAATCATCAACCAAAATGACAATTACATTCGGAAGAGTATCCTTTTTCAAGTTACACGAAAAAAGGACTAACAGACTAAATAGAAGTATTTTTTTCATTAAGTTAGTGTTATAATTACAACTAATTTAGAAAATTATTTTTATGAAAAAATTTATCCTTTTTTCGATTTTTATTGCCTTTTTTTCATGTAATAAAGTTGACTTACCTAAGCCAAATGTTATCATTATATACGCAGATGATTTAGGTTATGGTGATGTAAGTTCCTATGGGCTGGGTACACTGCAAACACCCAACATTGATAAAATTGCAAATGATGGTATCAGATTTACAAATGGATATGCAAGCTCTGCAACATGCAGCCCCAGTCGCTATGCACTAATGACTGGAACCTACCCCTGGAGAAATAAGAATGCCAAAATTTTAACAGGAGCTAACCTAATTATCGACACAACTGAAATGACACTTCCCAAAATGTTCAAATCAATGGGCTATCAAACAGGTATTGTTGGTAAATGGCATTTGGGTCTTGGCGATGGTCCTGTTGATTACAATGAATTTATTAGTCCGGGACCGAATCAAGTAGGTTTTGACCATTCATTTATTATGGCAGATACCCAAGATAGAGTACCAACCGTATACATTGAAAATGGGAATGTAGTTAACCTTGATCCAAATGACCCTCTTGAGGTTAGTTTCAGAGGAAATTTTGAAGGCGAACCAACTGGTCTCAATAATCCAGAGCTTTTAAGTATGATGTGGCACCATGGACACAATGCATCAATAGTGAATGGTGTACCTAGAATTGGATTTCAAAAGGGTGGAAAAAGTGCCATGTGGAGTGATATCGATATGGCTGACAAATTTTTAGATGAAGCTAAAAAATACATCAGTTCTGTAAAAGATGAACCTTTCTTTCTATACTATACTCTTCAGCAACCTCATGTTCCCAGAACACCTAACCCTAGATTTGAGGGAAAATCTGGTATGGGACCACGGGGTGATGTAATTGTTGAAGCGGATTGGTGCATAGGAGAAATGTACAAATATTTGGAAGAAGAAGGTTTGATCGATAACACAATTATAATTATATCAAGTGATAATGGACCGGTTTTAAATGACGGATATTATGATGATGCAGTTGAAAAATTAGGCAATCATGATCCGTTTGGCGGTTTGAGAGGAGGAAAGTATAGTTTGTTTGAAGCCGGCACAAGGGTTCCATTTATAACATATTGGAAAGGAAAAATAAAATCACAAGTTTCCAATGAATTGGTAACACAAGTTGATTTTCTCGAATCATTTTCTTCACTAATTGGTTCTAATATAAAAACGAAAGATGGTGTTGATTTGTCTGATGTTTTTTTTAGAAACAAAGGAAAAGGCAGAACAGACTTTGTTTTGGAAGCAACCTCTAGAACAGCATTTCGTCTAAACAATTGGGTTATGATACCACCATATAAAGGTTCACCATTTAATGAATCTGTAAATATTGAATTAGGTAATTCAAAAAAATATCTTCTATTCAACCTAAGTTCAGATTTATCCCAAAAAAATGATTTATCTCAAAAATATCCAGAAAAACTTCAAGAGATGATCGAAAAGTATAATGAAATAACTGGTGATGATTTGGGAGAGGTCAAAGAACTTATTCTAGAGTAGATGCAAATATTAGTAACTGGGGGTTTAGGATACATTGGTTCTCACACAAGTGTAAAACTCTTAGAGAGAGGGTTTAACATTGTAATAGTTGACGATTTGTCAAATTCCAAATTAAATGTTTTTGACAAAATCAAAAAAATAAGTGGGAAAAAACCTAATCTTGAAATAAAAGATTTAAAAAATAAAATAGATGTCAAAAAACTTTTTAGTGATTACAATTTTGATGGAATTATCCATTTCGCTGCGCATAAATCTGTCAATGAGAGTGTAAATTTTCCAAATAAATACTTCAAAAATAATATTGGTTCACTTGAAAATTTGTTAGAAAATATAAACGGAAAAATGAAATTTATATTTAGTTCTAGTTGTACTGTCTATGGGCAAGCTGACAGAATGCCAATAAAGGAAAGCTTCCCAATTAAAAAAAGTGAATCACCCTATGGTGAGACGAAACAAATTTGTGAAGATATTTTAAAAAAATTTTGTGGTACTAATTCTTTTTTCAATAATATAACCTTGAGATACTTTAACCCTATAGGGGCGCATAAATCTGGTTTGATAGGAGAACTTCCACTTGGCAAGCCTGAAAATTTAGTTCCATTTTTAACTCAAACTGCAATTGGGAAAAGAGATCAATTGGTTGTATTCGGAAATGATTACAATACATATGATGGAACATGCATTAGGGATTATATTCATATTGAGGATTTAGCTGATGCTCATGTATCGTGCATGGAATACTTAATTCAGAAAAAAAATAAAGTAAATTATGAATTTTATAATGTAGGTACAGGAAAGGGCCTCTCAGTTTTGGAGTTAATTAACTTATTTGAAAAGGTTAATGATATTAAAGTCAATTATAAAATTGGTGAAAGAAGAAGAGGTGATGTTGTAATTGCTTTTGCTGATGTATCAAAGATTTTACAAAACGTAGGATGGGAATGTAAATTTTCTGTAGAAGATGCCTTAAAATCATCGTGGAGATGGGAAAAAAACTTAAAAAATGAGTAGCCTGATTATCGAGTCTTCGGGAAGAATTAATATGATTGGAGAACACGTTGACTATAATGGTGGCTGTGTGTTACCAGGATCAATAGATAAAAAAATTCGATTTAAATTTCATAAGGTTGATGGACCAAATTGCCATATAAAATCATTAACAATTGGAAAAGAATTCAAATTTAGTTTTGAAAACTTAAGTCCCCGAAAAGTTCATTGGGAAAACTATATTATTGGTGCAGTAAATAATCTAATCAATAAAAAGTTATTGAAGTTAAGCCCTTTTTCTTGTGAAATAAGTAGTTATCTTCCTATTGGAGCTGGAATTAGTTCTTCATCATCACTAATATGTGGAATAGTTAAAGGACTTATTGCGTTAAATGATTTGAAACTTTCAAATAATGATATTGTGGATATTGTTTTGGACGTAGAACACAATTACATTGGACTGAAAGGAGGCATAATGGATCAATTCACTATTTTAAATGGGAAAAAAGATTCTCTGATTTTATTAAAATGCGAAAATCGAGAATTTAAATATATTCCATCAAAACTTAAAAATTTTAAAATTCTTCTTTTAAATACAAATATTGAACATAAACTTGCAAATACTGCTTACAATGAAAGAGTAAATGAATGCAATGAAGCATTGAAAATTATAAACAATTACACTGATAACAATTTTGATTTTCTATGCGAGGTTCCTGAAAAAATATTAAATAATAATAAAAAATTTTTATCAAAAAATTTATTCAAAAGAGCATCTTTCGTACTAAACGAAAATTTGAGAACTATCCACTCTGCTGAAATGTTAGAAATGAACAAACTTTCTGAACTTGGAAACTTAATGTATGAATCACATTATGGGTTATCTAAATATTACGAAGTTAGTTGCGAGGAATTAGATTTTCTAGTTGACTTATCCAGACAACACCACAAAATCATTGGTTCTCGAATGATGGGTGGCGGGTTCGGAGGTTGTACAATAAACTTGATTCAGGATGACTTTGTAGACCAATTTGTAGACGAATCTTGTAAGGCTTATCATAGAAAATTTGGAAAAGAAGCCACACCAATTCTTACAGAACTTGACAATGGCATCATGATAAAAAAGACCTAAAGGCAGAAAGATTGTATAAACTCTGTTTAAACAGGTTTAAGGCTAACTGAATATTCGATAATCCTTCTCAGGCACGCTCTAGCAAACAGACTCACCTTTTTTAATAAAATTTGCGTTGAGTTTACCAATGTTTGTCTGCCCAAGGTCAATATGTTAAGATCGTAATTAACTGATATTTTTATCAATTAACTCAATAAATTCTCTAAGTTTTTCCTCAGTATTCGATCCAAATTTGGATTGATCCATTGTAATTTTTTTATTATTTGTAAAAACTTCTAATGCACACATTGCCAAACTATCTTGTTTATCTTTTACTGCATAGCTTTTTTCATATTTTATTATCATCTCGTTAATTTCTTTCGCAGCTTTTCTTAAAACTTCCTCTTGCTCAATATTAACATTCAATGGGTAAATCCTGTTTCCAATATTTAATTTAATTTTTTGTTTCATTTCAAGAAGAAAGATTTATGATGCAAAAATCTAAATCCTGGATCATTTTATCAATTCTTTTTTTTACATATTGTTTATTATCTGACTCTAGAAATTTACCAATCTTTAGTGACTGGTAATTCAATTTTGAGTTTCTTAAATCCTCAATAAGCTTTTTATTTTTATGTTCTAATAAATCAATTTTATTTTTCATTTCTGAATTTTCTGTTTTTAAATTATTGTATTTTTTTATCAGAGAATTAATTTTATCAAATAAAATTTCAATATTTTGAGGTGAATCTTTCAATTTATTTTTTATATGTATAAATTTAATTTTAGTTGTTATTAAATACAAGGCTTTAATTGAAAAACTTATTTTTAATATTATTCTTTATAAACTTTTTCATTCTCAATTCTCAAGTAATTGTCGATGAAGCAAATCCTCCTGTTAAAATTCCTCTGAAACTTAGTGGAAATTTTGGTGAATTAAGATCTAGTGGCTTTCATTCAGGTATCGATATTAAAACACTAGGAAAAGAGGGGGTTGAAATTAAGTCAATTGAAGAAGGATACATATCGAGAATTTCTATTTCGCTGAGTGGTTTTGGAAAAGCTATTTATATCACTCATCCCAATGGATTCACGTCTGTTTATGCTCATCTCAGTAGGTTTAATGATAATATTGAGAAGCTTATACAAGGTTTTCAATATCAAAAAAAATCATTTGTAATTAATAAATTTTTTAAGAAAAATGAATTTGTAATAAGCAAAGACGATGTGATTGGTTTTTCAGGAAACACAGGAAGTTCGTTTGGACCCCACCTGCATTTTGAAATTAGAAAATCTTTGGAAAATTTACCAATTAATCCTCTACGTTTTGGGTATCCTATTGATGATACAATTCCGCCGACAATAAGAGGGCTATTTCTGTACAAAATTGGAAATAAATTTAATGAAAGAAAAAAGATTAATATCAGAAAAGTTTCCTCAAATACATTCCATAGTGAACCAATCAAATCAAAAGGTGATTTTGGTTTCGGAGTAATTTCAGATGATAGACAAAATAAATCTTACAACATTAATGGAACTTATAATTATAAATTAATTAAAAATGATTCAACAGAGTTTGAAATTGAATTTGATAACTTTTCATTTGATGAGAAAGCATTTCAAATGAAATTAATGGACTATGGATACTACGTAGACAGAAAATCCAGATTAATAAAGATTTTCAACCAGAGTGGGTTAAAAACAAACTTTATTAAGTCCAAAAATTCAGGAATTATTAAAGTTGATGAAAATGACTCAATAAAAATAAAAATTATTTTGAGTGATTATTCAAATAACAAAACTCAAGTGAATGTAGATATTATAGGAACTAAGGATAGTTTGGAATATTATTATGATGATTTTAGTCATTTTAATTCTCATGTAAAAAATTCAGAGGATTTTGATTTTTATGAAAATGAGGCCGAAGTCAAAATAAGAAAGAATACTTTCAGTAACGATACTTTTTTAGATATTAACTATTTGGATGATACCCTTTCTATAATTAATCCAAAAGTTTATGCATTTAAGGGAATTGAAATTTTAATTCCTCAAAAGTTTAAGAATTCAAAACAAACTTACATTGCAAACATGGATAACGAGGGAAATAAAATATTTGCTAGTCACACAAGGATTAACAAAAAGTTTAAATTTAAAACAAATAACCTTGGGAAGTTTTACGAGGACATAGACTCTATTGCTCCAAACATAAAACAACTTAAAAGAAAAAATAAAATAAGTTTTGAAATAAAGGATGATGAAACCGGAATAAAAAAATATGATGTTTACGTGAATGGAAAGTGGCATCTTTTTGAGTATGAACCAAAAAGAAATGAAATATTTTGCTTACTCAATAACTTAGGAACTTATGAAAAAGAAATCAATATTAAAGTTGTTGTTGAGGACTTAGTTGGGAACAAAAAATCCCTAATTAAAACATTAACACTCTGATAAAATTTTTTTTATGCTATCTGCAGCATAAATTATTTCATTTTTTGAGTTGAATTTTGAAAACGAAAATCTTATAGAAATTTTTTTTATTTCTTCTTGACTTAATATTTCAGACAAAACATGTGAAGGTTCGGACGATCCAGATTGACATGCACTCCCGGATGAACATGCAATTCCAGCAAGTTCAAGCTTAAAATTAACCAGGTCTTTTTTATTATTTGGAATTGGGAATCGTAGATTTAAAATGGTATAACTTGATTTATTAAAATTACCGTTTATCTCAACATTTTTGATTGATTTATGAATCTTTTCTAGAAATAATTCCTTTAGAGATTTAACTTTTTTTTGATCATCAGGAAGGTTTTTATAAGCCTCCTCCAATGCAATTTTTAAACCATGAATATTGTGGGTGCTTTCTGTACCTCCTCTTAATCCTCGTTCTTGCTCTCCACCCTCTATGAGAGGAAAGGCTTTATTTTTTTCGTTAATATATGTGAAACCAACACCCTTTGGACCATGAAATTTATGTGCTGAACATGTTATAAAATCAATATTTATCAATGATAAATCTAACGGAAAGTGTCCTATAGTTTGAACAGTATCGCTGTGAAACATAGCATTATGACTATGACAAATACTACCAATACTTTTAAGGTCTATCATAGTTCCTATCTCATTGTTTATGTGCATTAAACTTACAAGTGTTTTTTTTGGTTTTGATAACAGTGACTTAAGTTCATTTAAGTCTGGGTTTCCTTCACAATCAATACTCAAAAATTCTAACTCAACTTTTAGATTATTACGAAGACTTAAAATCGGGTTTAATACAGCTTTATGTTCTATTTTTGTTGTAATAATTCTCTCAACACCGTGCCTAACACACGATTTAATAATCATGTTATTAGACTCAGTTCCACCCGATGTAAAAAATATCTCTTTTGGTTTTGCATTAAAAGTATTTGCAATAAATTTTCTACTTAGTTCAATTATGGTTTTTGAATCTCTCCCAAAAAAATGTGTTGATGATGGATTACCATATGAATTTGCAAGAACTGCAGTCATCTCATCTACAACCTTTGGGTTTATTTGTGTTGTAGCGGCATTGTCGAGATAAACTTTTTTCATAGAAAGCTATGTCAAAGATATGTGATTTTCACTAGTTTTGAATGAAGACCAATGAAAATAATATCTAGTATAAACAACCACAAAATCAAGTACCTGAAAAAACTCAGAACGAATAACTCATTTAGAAAAAAGGAAAGAAAGTTTTATGTGGAAGGTTTAAAAGAAATAACGCTTTGTATTGATTCAGGTTTTATTATTGATTCAATTTATTGTTCATCCAAATTCAATGGAATATTAGAGACAAACTCATTAAAAGCAGATTATATAATCGATAATAAAATTATGTCTCAAATAATTGTGAGAGATACAGAGGGAATCTTTGGAATTTTTAATAATAAAGTAAATGAAATAAGCTCTACAAAGTTTGCAAATGACGAACTTGTTCTAGTATTAGATAGACCAGAAAAGCCTGGAAATGTTGGAGCCATTTTTAGATCTTTTGAAGCCTTTGGTTTTAAAAATATAATCATTGCTGAAACTAATCTAGATACATACAACCCAATCATCATAAGATCAAGTCTTGGTGCAGTTTTTAAACTTAATATATTTAAACTCACTTTTCCACAAATAAAAAATCTATTAAAAAGAGAGAAATTCAAGATTATTAGTTCAGATGTTGACGCAAAAATTCCACATACCAAGGCAAATCTCAAAGAAAAGATTGCTATAGTTATGGGGCCTGAAAAATCTAAAGTAAGCGATGATTTTAAAAAAATATCAGACATTGTTGTTGGAATTCCCATGTACGGAGATGTTGATTCACTAAACTTATCAGTTGCAACATCAATAATTTTATCAGAATCAGTTAATCAAAGAAAAATCTCTTAAATTTAAGTAATGGAATTAGTGTCTGAAAAATCTTTCAACAGAAAATTGATTAGTGAGTATAAGTCACTGTTAAAAGTTAGTTACCAAGATTTATCAAAATCAGATAAACTATTAATCAGAAAATCCTTAAATCTTGCTGTTGAAGCTCATTCAAATCAAACTAGAAAGTCAGGAATTCCATACATTTTTCACCCTCTATCAGTCGCAAAAATTGTTGCCCAGAAAATTGGTCTTGATGCACAAAGTATTGCATCTGCTCTATTACATGATGTTGTTGAAGATTCCGAATACGATTTAAACTACATTGAGACAAACTTTGGAAAGAATATTGCCAAAATCGTTGATGGTTTGACTAAAATCTCTAAACTAAAAAAAGAGAAAATATTATCAATCCAAGCTGAGAATTTTAGAAAAATGTTATTAACCCTCAATGATGATGTCAGGGTTATTCTTATAAAAATTGCTGACAGGTTACACAACATGAGAACACTTGACTTTTTATCAACTGAGAAACAAGCAAAAATATCATCTGAAACCTTATATATTTATGCACCAATAGCCCACAGAATTGGATTATTTGAAATCAAAACTGAACTAGAGGATTTAAGTCTTAAATATCTTGATAATGAGACTTATGAACAAATTAGGTCAAGTCTCAGAAAGACCAAAGATGATCAAAATTTATATATTAGAAATTTTGCAAGAAAAATATCTGATAAATTGAAATCCGAATTATTGGATTTTAAAATTAATGGACGTACAAAATCAATTTTTTCAATACGTGAAAAAATGTTAAAAAAAAGTATTTCAATTGATGAGGTATATGACCGATTTGCTGTAAGAATCATTTATAAAGCAAAACCTAAAGAGGAAAAATTATTAGCATGGAAAATATATTCAATTGTAACAGATGTTTATCGTCCAAATCCAACTAGATTAAGAGATTGGATTTCAAATCCAAAATCGAACGGATATGAGGCATTACACATTACTGTTGTTGGGCCTAGCAAAAGATGGATTGAGGTGCAGATAAGGTCTGAAAGAATGCATGAAATTGCTGAAAGAGGTTTTGCCGCACACTATAAGTACAAACAAGGTGACGAAAAAGAAAGTGGACTAGATCTATGGTTAAATAGACTTCAAAGTGTTCTTGAAAATCCAAATTCAAGTGCGATTGATTTTGTTGAAGATTTTAAATTAAATCTATATTCAAATGAAATCTTTGTTTTTACACCAGAGGGTGACTTAAAATCACTTCCAAAAAATTCTACAGCATTAGACTTTTCTTTCAATATACATACTCAACTAGGATTAAAAACAAGAGGAGCAAAGGTTAATGGTAAAATAGTTCCACTAAACCACAAACTGAAAAGTGGCGACCAAGTTGAAATTATAAAAAGCAATAAATCTAAACCGAATGCAAGTTGGTTAGATTATGTAATAACTTCAATTGCAAAGAAAAGTATACGATCTTCTCTCAAGGAAAATAAGAGGATAATTGCCGAAGAGGGTAAAGAAATACTTAGAAGAAAGTTAAAGCATCTAAAAATCAATTTTGATGACAATAATATTAACAAACTATGCACCTATTTCAATCTACAAACATCATTAGACTTATTCTACAGAATCGGAATTGGTACAATCGATAATGTTGAGTTGAAAAAATATGCTGGTACTGAGAAGAATAGAATCATAAAATTTTTTAGAAGAAAGATTACACCAAAGATCAAAAAGTCAGAAAATGAAATTATAAATAATAATTATGATCAATTAGTCTTTGGTACTGAAGAAGAGAAATTAGATTATAACTTGTCGAATTGCTGCAATCCACTACCTGGTGAAAAAGTTTTCGGTTTTTTAACTGTAAATGAAGGGTTAAAAGTTCATAGATCTGATTGTAAAAATGCTGTCAGTCTTCGTTCAAATTTTTCATACAGAATATTATCAGCAAAATGGATAGATTCAACACAACATGAATTTCGATCGACTATTCAAATAATTGGAATTGACAATGTTGGTGTTTTAAATAAGATTACTACTATTATTTCGAACAGTCTTAATATAAACATGATAAAGATGTCATTTGATACAGAGGGTGATACTTTTAAGGGGAAAATTACACTTAAAGTTTCTAACAAAAATATTCTTGATAAATTAATTAGTAGACTAAAAAAAATTCATGGTGTCGATAAAGTTGTTAGGTTTTAAATAATTAATTTTGATTTATGTCTAAAAACAAAGTAATGTCAAATCAGGAGGTTGTAAAGGAAGTCTTTACAAAGTTCCTAGAAAAAAATTCTCACAGAAAAACACCCGAAAGATATGCAATTCTGAAAGAGATTTATGATTTAGATGATCACTTTGATATTGAATCGCTAAATACATTGATGATTAAAAAAAAGTATAGAGTTAGTCGTGCTACTCTATACAATACTATTGAACTTTTATTAGAGTGTCATTTGGTAAGAAAGCATCAATTTGGGTCTAATTTAGCTCATTATGAAAAATCCTATTTTGACAGACAACATGATCATATCATTTTGACAGACTCTGGAGATGTTATAGAATTTTGTGACCCAAGAATCCAAAATATAAAAGAATCTATCGAAGATATTTTTGATGTTAAGGTTGATAAACATTCATTATACTTTTACGCTACTAAAAATAAAAAATGAAAATTGATATGATTTTAGGTCTCCAGTGGGGAGATGAGGGGAAAGGTAAAATAGTGGATGTTTTAACTAGAGATTATGATGTTATAGCCAGATTTCAAGGTGGACCTAATGCCGGACACACTTTAATTTTTGATGGAATTAAACATGTTTTACATACGATTCCCTCTGGAATATTTCATGATAATAAGATTAATGTTGTTGGAAATGGAGTAGTAATTGACCCTGTAATTTTTAAAATTGAAATTGAAAAACTTAAGAAAGTTGGAGTCGACTTAACCGACAAATTATATATTTCTAAAAAAGCTCACCTCATTCTTCCTACTCATAGATTAATTGATCAAGCATCTGAACTTTCTAAGGGAAGTAAAAAAATTGGTTCAACACTAAAAGGGATTGGTCCAACCTACATGGATAAAACTGGAAGAAATGGATTGAGAATCGGAGATTTAGATGAGGATGATTGGATTGTTAAATATGAAAATCTTACAAACAAACACCTTGATTTAATTAGGAATTTCAACGTAGATATTAATTTCGACATTAAAGAATTATCAAATAATTTTTTCGAGTCAATAGAACATATCAGGCAAGTTAAGTTTATTGACAGTGAGCATTTTTTTAATGAAAGTTTGGAAAGCGGTAAAAAAATTATAGCCGAAGGAGCTCAGGGATCATTACTTGATATTGATTTTGGCACATACCCTTATGTAACATCGTCAACAACAACAGCTGCAGGTGCATGCACAGGTTTAGGAATTGCACCAAATAAAATTAATGATGTCATTGGCATTTTTAAAGCATATACTACGAGAGTTGGTAGTGGTCCCTTCCCAACTGAGTTGCATGACGATATTGGAAAGAAAATTTCTGTAGTAGGAAAGGAATTTGGAGCGACAACTGGTCGTCCGCGAAGATGTGGATGGCTTGATTTAGTTACCTTAAAGCACTCAATAATTATTAACGGTGTGACAAAGCTTGCTATTATGAAAGGTGATGTTTTATCTGGTATAGAAAAAATCAAAATATGTACGAAATATAATTACAGAGGAAAATTAATTAATCACCTACCCTTCTCACTAGAAAGTAAAAAATTGAAGCCAATATATGAGGAATTTGATGGTTGGGATGACGATATAACTGATTTAAGAAATTTTAATAACCTCCCTAAAAATTTTAAAAATTACATAAACTATATTCAAGAACAACTAGGAGTCAAGATTGAAATTGTTTCAGTTGGACCGGATCGTAAACAAACTATAATTGTTTAAACTAAAAATTATATCATTAGCTCTTTTAATTTTTTCTTTTCAAAATCTTTTTGCACAAGAAAAAAAAATTGAAATAATTAGTGCGAGTTCTTTGGATAAAGATGAGATCTTATATCCTGATGCAAATATTTTGAAAGGATCATCAACCAAACAAGTTCATTTAAGACACGACGAAATGGATATTTTTTCAAATAATGCTATTTTTTTTAAGAAAAAAAATACATTTATTGCTACCGGAGATGTTTTTCTAAGGCAAGGAGATTCACTCGAACTAAACTGTGACTCACTAAATTATGATGGAGAAATAAAAAAATTCTTTAGTTATGGAAGAGTATCTTTAGTAAATAAAAAAACGAAATTAAATTCAAATGAACTCTTGTATGATAGGGAGAAAAATATTGCCTCTTTTTTTAATGGTGGAAATATAATTGATAGTCTCACAACAATAGAAAGTGAAAAAGGAGATTATCTTTTAGATCTCGATAAATACAGGTTTAATGATAATGTAATAATAATAAATCCTGACTATACAATCAAATCGGAAAGTTTGGATTATATTATTGGTCAAGAAAAAACTTATTTCTTAGACTCCACTAAAATCATTGGAGACTCTTACGAGATAAACTGCAAAAGAGGGTTTTATAATGGACTTTTGATGAAAGGTTATTTTTTAGATAATGCAAAAATTCTGATGAAAGACAAAATAATAAGAGGAGACAGTATTTATTTTGACGATGAAATAAAATATGCTAGTGCTACAAAAAACATTTCAATTTTTGATAGAAAAGAAAAGCTTCAAATTTTAGGTGAATTTGCAGAAATTTTTGAGAAAAAAGACTCTGCAATAGTAACCAAAAATCCTATGGCCATAAATACTGCCGATATCGACTCTCTTTTTATTTCAGCTGATACTCTTTACTCTGTAGGTGATGAAAAAAACAGAATAATAAAAGGCCTAAATAATGTGAAGTTTTTAAAAAAAAATATGAGTGGAAAATCAGATTTTATTGTTATCGATGAAAATAAAGGATTAACCAGACTGATAAGAAAAAAACTAGAAAAAAAAGAATTGCAAATTATGAGTCAAGAACAAATAAATATGACCAACCCCATCATTTGGGATGGTAATAGTCAAATCATTGGTGATGAAATAATTTTAAAGGAAAATATGAAAGAGAACAGGCTTGACTCTTTGATTGTTACTAACAATGGTTTTATTGTAGAAAGGGATACCCTGGGAGTCGATAACTACAATCAAATTAAAGGAATAAGAATATTAGGTAAATTTTTAAATGGAAAAATTGAAAGTTTAATGGTTGACCAAAATGCTGAAATAATTTATCACATGTATAATGATAATAATGAAATTATTGGAATTGATAAAGCTGTTTCTAGTTCTATTTTGATGATAATGACAGAAAATGGTATAGATAAAATTAGATTCATTACGGACCCAGAAGGAATGTTATACCCCGAAGATTACTTGGAGAAAAACGAAAAATTTTTAGAGGGATTTGTTAATAGAGAAAATGAAAAAGTTAAGAAAAAATTAGATTTATTTAACTAATGTTAAATAATTTTAAAAAATATCAGGCACAGACTACCAATTACCCCTTAGGAATAGAGGTTGTTAAAGCAGAGGGATCATATATTTATGGTAGAAAAAAAAAATATTTGGATTTGGTGGCGGGTGTTTCTGTCCAAAACCTGGGGCATTGTAATTCTGAGTTAAATAAAAGTGTAATAAATCAAATAAAAAAATATTCTCATGTTATGGTTTATGGTGAGTTTATACAAAAACCCTCCGTCAAACTTTGTGAATTACTTAGCAAAATACTTCCTAAAAACTTGAACTCAACTTATTTAACAAACTCTGGTACCGAGGCAATTGAAGCAGCATTAAAATTAGCGAAAAGAGCAACTGGCAGGTCAAGGATAATCTCAGCGTTAAATTCTTATCACGGAAGTACACATGGATCAATGAGTGTATCAGGTTTTGAGCTACGTAAAAGAGCATACAGGCCATTACTACCAAACATTGATTTTATTAAATTTAATTGTGAAAATGACATCAATCATATAAATCAAGATACATCCTGTGTGATTTTGGAAACTATTCAAGGTGGTGCAGGATTTATAGAACCAAAGAAAAATTACTTAAAAAAAATATCAAAAAGATGTAAGGAAGTGGGTGCTCTTCTAATTCTGGATGAACTTCAAACTGGTCTTGGGAGAACAGGTAAAATGTTTGCCTTTGAACACTATGGATTAAGTCCTGATATTCTTGTTCTTGGAAAATCTTTAGGTGGGGGTTTCCCAATAGGTGCTATGATTACTGAATTATCTATTATGGAGAAACTTAAGAGCAAACCCATTTTAGGACACATAACAACATTTGGAGGTCATCCAGTAATATCACAAGCTGGATTGACTACATTAAAAATTATTCTCAGGGATAAATTATATGAAAAAGCTAAAATTTTAGAATTAAAATTTAAGAAAAGACTTAAGCATCCAGCAATATTAGAAATCAGAGGAAAAGGTCTTATGTTAGCATTAATACTAAAATCAAATGAGTTAGCCAAGAAATTAGTTGTCAAATGTCTTGAAGAAGGTTTGATATTATTTTGGTTACTATATGAGTCAAAAGCTGTAAGAATAACTCCACCGCTAAATATTTCAGAAAAAGAAATTAAAATTTCTTGTGACACAATACTAAAAACACTCGATGAAATTTACAATTAAATGTTAATAAATATTTAATAAAGAAAATCTGCCAAAGAAACACCGTACCATATTGTACATAATTTTGATTTTTTAAGTATGGAACGGAAAAACAATAGAGATGCTTTAAAAAATCTTGAAAAATTTGAAAAAATGATTCAGGAAGATTCCCAGGTTTTTTTGGATTTAAATGACATCGAGGAAATCATTATTTATTATTTTCATGATGCAAATTACGATATGGCAGGGAAGGCAATTGATCTTGCTAATCAAATTTTTCCAAAGTCAATAAATATTTCCATATTAAGTTCTGAGATTCTTCTCCAGCAGAGTAAAGAATCTGAAGCATATGATCTTATCAATGATTGTTTATATTTAAATTCAGAAAATTGTGATTTAATATTCCAAAAAGCAAAAATTTTGAATAAACTGAAAAAATATAATGATTCAAATAATGTACTTTCAAAACTTTCTAAAATTAAAGAAACAAGTTTTTTGGTTGACGATTTGATGTTGAGAAATTTTATGAATTTGGATGAATATTCAAAATCAATTAAAGTTGCTAAGAATTTAATTTCACAGTTTCCGGATGATAAAAAATACATGGACAAATTGATATCTTGTTACAGACTGTCAAAAATGGAAAATAAGGCAATCAAATTTCTAAATAAATTTCTTGCAAAATACCCCTACAATCAAAATGCCTGGTATGAAATTGGAAAGCTGTATTTTGATAAGAAAATGATTAAAGAAAGCATAGCATCTCATGAATTCAGTATAATTTGTGATGAAACATTTTCGCCCTCATACGTTGAATTAGGAAAAATATACGAATACAACCTTGACTTTAACAAGGCAATCTACTACTATGAGATTTTAAGAAGTTTAAACTCAGTAACATCATTTAGTCTATATAGACTATCTTTCTGTTATGAAAAAATTGGTGCATATGATGAATCAATCAAAAACCTTAATGAAATAATCTCAAAAGATCCACTATATGAAAAAGCATGGATTTCAATTGCCAAACACTATCTCAGAGAGAATAATCACGATAAAGCACTTGAGAACTTAAATAAAGCCCTGAACATTATTGCGAATAATTATTAAGTTAGTCCTATGGTTTCTAAATTAGGCAATTTGATAATTATATTTTTAAAAGGAATGTTAATGGGAATTGCAGACCTTATACCAGGTATATCTGGTGGTACTATAGCGTTTATAACTGGGGTCTACGAAGATTTGATCGAGGCTTTAAATAATATAAACTTCAATGTTTTTGATGATGGTTTATTTAATCAGTTTACAAAAAAAAAATTTGATTTTCTTTCAATTTTAATCTGCGGAATTTTATTTAGTATTATTTCCTTCAGTAAATTATTAGCTCATTTATTAATTAATTTCAATGTAGAGTTAAGGTCTTTTTTTCTGGGTTTGGTATTAATAAGTATAATTGTGCTTTACAAATCAATTGATAAAATTAGACTGTTCAACATGCCTTATTTCATTTTATTAATTTTTTCAATTATAATTAGTTTTGTGATTTTCAACATGTCATCCATCAATCCAACAATTACAACTTTTTATCTTTTTTTGTGTGGAATTATATGTTCTTTGGCAATGATTTTACCTGGAATATCTGGAGCCTATATTCTAATTATTCTTGGTACATATGAGTTTTTAATTAATAGTATATCTAATTTATTTGTAGATACAGGATCAATTAGAACAATAGTAATATTTGGATTGGGATTTCTAATTGGTATTATTATTTTCTCTAGAATAATTAAATATTTGTTGAAAAGATTTAAAAAACAAACATTTATCATCCTTATTGGACTGATAATTGGATCAATCCCCAAAATACTACCTATTAAGCCTAACAATAATTTAAGTTTTTTTGAAAATTTAATAGAATTCTTTTTTAATAACCCAACATCTATTTTTTTTATTTTGATAGGTATTGTTTGTGTAATTGTTTTTTCACAATTAAAAATTAAGATTTAATGAAAGATTGGAATAAATCTTTTTTTTTAGAAATTTTCCTACACGGACTAGTGATGGGAACTATAAATAAATTACCAGGTGTATCGGGTGGTCTTTATGCAATAATAATTGGGTTTTACGACCATTTAATGATTTCATTAAGAAAAATTGGGTTAAAAACCTTCCTAAAAAAGAATAAAAGTAAAAGGTTTTATGAGATTAATTTATTCTTCTTATTGACTATTTCATTTGGAATGATAGTTAGCTACTTTACTACATCTAAAATTCTTGATTATTTTTTATATAATTTTCAATTACAAGTGTGGGGGTGTTTTTTTGGATTAATTCTAGGTTCAGTATTTTTACTAATGAGGAAAATAGAGAAAATTGATAGAACAAAATTATTGATTTTTTTTATGAGTCTTGCTTTTGGATTAGCTATTAGTTTTGTCGAACCTATCGTTGAAAATAGGAACCTAACATTTGTATTTTTTTGTGGATTTATTAGTATTTGTGGTATTACTATACCTGGACTTTCTGGGTCTTTTCTTCTCATTATTCTTGGTAATTACAAGTTACTACTAGTTGATTCCGTAAACAATTTTTATAATTTAATCTCAAATTACCTTATTGGATCAAACTTACCAGTAAGTGAAATTTTATTAAATGTGTTAATTGTATTTTTCTTAGGTTCCGTAATTGGCCTTATCTCCTTATCAAAATTTTTAAGTTTTATTTCACAAAATTATCCACGACATTTAAATTTTATGATAATTGGGTTTGTTATTGGTACTTTACCCATTGTCTGGCCGTGGAATCAAGTTGGAAAATTAGGGAATAATTTACCTTTAATTAAAAACTTAAATTTCGTTGATCTGTATACCTTTTTAATAATTTTAATAGTATTATTTTTAATGATATTAACTGATAAATATGTTAAAAACAAAAAGATTCGGACTAATAGGTAGGGATATAGAATATTCTTTTTCAAGAGATTTTTTTTTAACAAAGTTCAAAAAGGAAAATTTAGAAAGTTATGAATATGTTAACTGTGATATTAGTAAAGTAGAAGACTTCAATAAAATTAAATTAAAAGATTTCAGCGGATTCAATGTAACCATACCATACAAAGAAAAAATTATTAATTTTTTGGATATAATTGATGAGAATGCTAAAAAAATTGGTGCAGTTAATACTATTCAAATTAAAGGAGGTAAGCTTATTGGCTATAACACTGATTATATTGGTTTTTTAGAAACTATAAAGGGCTCTGATTTTACAAAAGCTGCAATTTTAGGTAGTGGTGGAGCATCCAAAGCGATTGCATTCGCACTTAAAAGTAGAGGAATAGAGTATGTAGTTTTTTCTAGGAAATCTGGAGAAAAATTTTTAAAATATGATGACCAAAAAAATTATATACCTAATACTGATCTCATTATCAACACTACACCACTTGGAACATTTCCAAACAAAGAAGATTGTCCACCGATAGACTTTGAATATATCTCAAAAAAAAGTTATTGTTATGACCTAATATATAATCCAGTTAAAACTAGATTTTTGATAGAGTCTGAAAAACTGGGAGCATCAATAAAAAATGGTTTAGAAATGCTTGAAAATCAAGCTGAAGAAAGTTGGAGGATATGGAACAGTTAATAAAATATTATTAACTTAATGAAAAATACTTTTTTTAAATGGAAGAGAAAAAAAAGAAAAGATTTATTGATTTTAGACAGAACTTTCAAAAAAAAACTGAATTAATTGAAGATTTAAAAAATCTAATTTTAAGTAACTCTAAACCTGAAGAAAAAGAAAGTATTTTCAAAAGCCTAAGAAAAAAGTGGTTGAATATAGGAAAGGTTCCCAGTCACCTTGCATTTAACTTAAATAACTCATACAAACATCAGACTAAACTTTATTACGATTTGGTTTATTTAAACAATGATTTTAAAGAAAAAGATTTGGAGAAAAATTTGATTGAAAAAAGAGAACTAATAATAAGAATTAAAAATTTAAGTGATTTAGGAAATAAGATTAAAGCCTATAAAGATTCTTTAAAAATCATAAAAAGATGGAATTTTTTGACTGGACCGACAAGACAAAATTTCGACCATAAATTGAACGAAGAATTTGATCAATACATAAAAAAAATTAAAGATTCAAAAAAAGATTATATAAACAATAAGGATAGGTATGTAAAGTTGAGTATTGAAAATAAAAAAAAATTCATTGATGAGATGAAGTTAATTTATGATAAAGAATGCAATGGTAAAAACGAATGGTTAAAGAAAATCACTTCATTCGAAACTTCTAAGGAAAAATTTATGAAAATTGGTCCCATTGATGACAATGAAAACGAGGAATTATGGACAAAGTTCAAAAAAATAAATAAATTTTTTTTAAAAGAGAAAAATTTATTTTTTAAAAATTTAAAAAAAGAATATTCAAAAAATATTAATAAACAAATTGAATTAATTAATAATTTGAAAAATATTCAAGATAAAGATGAATTACCAAAACAATCAGTTTTGAAAGAATTAAAGGAAAAATTTAATAATATTGAAAACGTTCCTTATAAGAAGAACAAAGAAAACAGAAATGTTTTTTTTAATTTATTAAATGATTGTTATGAGAAAATTGGTGACAATATTTCCGAAAAAAGAAGGAATGAAAAAAAGAATTTAGAAAAAATCAAAGTAATAATTAAAGAAATAAAAGAAAATTTTTCAAAACAAAATATTCATGATGAAATTAAAAAACTTTCGGTTATCGATGTATCAATACCTATAAAGCAATTAAATGAACTGTCAGATTTTTTAAGTAAAAAGTTAAAGGACGGGGGACATAATCAGTCTGATATTGATACAAATATTTTAAAAATAAAGTCAAGTTTAATGTCCGATAAGGAAAAAACTATAGCAAAAATTAAAATCAAGAAGAGAATTGATGATATTAAAAAGCAAATTGGTCAACTTGAAAATAACTTGACTTTCATAAAATCTGATGAAGTTGATAATTCAATTTTTAAAAACGTTCACAGTCAAATAAAAAAATTCAACAAAGATTTAATTTTACAAGAAAAAAAATTAAGTCATTTTATTTGAATTAAATATTTCTTTAGACTCCTCCCATAATAGTTCTAACTCATCTTTATCAATCTTATTAATTTGTTGTTTTTTATTTCTTATTATTTCTTCTAAAATCTTAAATCTACCAATAAACTTTTCAGTTGATTTTTTTAAGCTTAATTCAGGATCAATTTTTAGAAATCTAGAATAATTAATGAGTGTGAAAAGAACATCACCAAATTCATCCTCAATTTTGTCTCTATTTTTTCCATTTACTTCAACATTTAATTCTTTCATTTCTTCTTCCAGTTTGGATTTTACAGAATTAATTGAATCCCAATCAAATCCAACACTCGAGGCTTTATCCTGAGCTCTTTGAGCTTTTAGAATTGTCGGCAATTTTTTTGGTATTCCTGAAAGAATACTTTTTTTTGTTCTATTTGATTTTAGAGTTTCCCAATTTAATTTCACTTCCTCTTCACTATTAAGAACTAAATCACCATAAATGTGAGGATGTCTATAAATTAATTTATCACATAAATCCTTAATAACGTCCTTAAATGTGAATTCCTTTTTTTCAGATGCTATTTTTGAATAAAAAACAATATGTAGCAATAAATCGCCCAACTCTTCTTTTAGATTTTCAAAGTTTTCACTTTCAACAGCATCAGTTAATTCGTATACTTCTTCAATTGTCAAGTTTTTAAGACTTTGAATTGTTTGTTTTTTGTCCCATGGACATTTGGATCTTAAATCATCCATGATATTTAATAAACTCTGTAATTCCTTCATTATGAAAAACTCATTTTGTATTCAGTTTTGATTTTACCTTTTTTAATTCGATCTAATTTATTTTGAATTATTTTTCTTTTAAAACTTGATATTTTATCTGTAAATAAAACTCCATTAATATGATCATTTTCATGTAAGATTACTCTTGCCAATAAACCCTCAAAAATCATTGAGTTTTGATTAAAATTCTCATCAAGAAATTCAACTTTAATCATATTTGGTCTTTTAATTTCAGCCCTAATATCAGGTATACTTAAGCAACCTTCATTAAAAAAACAATGATCATCATTCATTTCAGTTATCTTGGGGTTAATAAATACTTTTTTTGAATTAAGTCTATCAAAATCAGAAATATCTCGATCCTTTGGAAATAATGGATTAGCATCGATTATAAATATTTTTTTATTAAACCCAACCTGTGGGGCAGCTAATCCAACTCCTTCCGCATTATACATTGTTTCCCACATGTTAGAAATTAAACTTTTTATTTCATCAGTGTTTTCCTCAATTGAATTGCATTTTTTTCTAAGAATTGGATGTCCATATGCTAAAATTGGTAATATCATTATAATTTTTTAAGAAATGATTGAAGTATGATAGTTGCACTTATTTTATCAATTAATTTTTTGTTTTCTCTTTTTGTTTTTTTTAAATCAGACTTTGCAATTACAAGTTTTGCTAAACTTGAGGTGAATCTTTCATCCTCTCTAAAAATCCCTAGGTTTGGATAATCTAGTTTAATTTTTTTTATAAATAATTTAATTTCATTTTCAAGATTAAATAAATCATTACTATTAGTTCTGGGTAAACCAACAATAAATTTCACAATATTCTCATTTTCTATAACATTTTTTATGTAACGGTGAATCTCTTTATTGTCTACCGTCTCTAGAGGAAATGCGATTGATTGATCCTTATCACTAATAGCAAAACCGCATCTTTTCTTTCCGTAATCAATTGCTAAAATCTTACCCATTTAACAAAATTAAATATTTAAGTGTAAGTAATTGATTTTGTATAAATTATATTTGCAAAAAAAAGATGAAAGAACTCATTGACATTGTATGGAATAATAGAGACCTTTTAAAAGAAATAAAATATTCAAATGCGGTTAAATCCACACTTGAGAAATTAAACCAAGGGGAAATAAAGGTTGCAGAAAAAATTGACAGTAAATGGATCGTAAATGAGTGGATTAAAAAGGCTGTAATTTTATTCTTTCCTTTAATGGAGATGAAAACCATTGAGTTGGGACCATTTGAATTTCATGATAAAATTAGACTTAAAACTAACTATAAAGAGCAAGGAGTTCGTGTTGTTCCTCACGCAATCGCAAGATATGGTTCTTTTATTGACAAAGGTGTGGTCTTGATGCCAAGTTATGTTAATATTGGGTCAAATATTGGCTCAGGGACTATGATTGATACATGGGCTACTGTTGGAAGTTGTGCTCAAATTGGTAAAAATGTACATGTTAGTGGAGGAGTTGGAATCGGTGGTGTTTTAGAACCTGTTCAAGCTGCTCCCGTTATCATAGAGGATGATGTTTTTATTGGATCTAGGTGTATAATTGTTGAAGGTGTGAGGATTGAGAAACAAGCAGTGTTAGGTGCTAATGTTGTTTTAACGGCATCCACTAAAATTATTGATGTATCAACCGAAAAACCAATATTTTACACAGGTTACATTCCTGAAAAATCCGTTGTTATTCCCGGTTCTGTTAATAAAAAGTTTAAGGCAGGTAAATATAATGTACCATGTGCACTTATTATTGGGAAAAGAAAGGAAAGCACCAATAAAAAAACTTCATTAAATGATGCTCTAAGAGATTATAATGTTTCTGCTTAGTACATTAAAATGGTTACAAAAAAATGTTTAGAAATATTGTCATCAGGTGGGATTATTATTTATCCTACAGACACTATATATGGAATAGGCTGTGATGCAACGAATTTGAATTCAATTTTAAAAATTAATGAAATTAAAAACAGAAAATCTAATACTCCTTTAATTTGTTTGATGAACGGAATAGAAATGGTAAAAAATTATGTTACAAATTTACCTGATATCTCAGAAAAGTATTTGTTATACTCTGATGAGCCAACAACTGTAATTTTTAAAAAGAGTAAGAATATATACAGTTATCCAGGGAGTATTGCTGTAAGAATCCCAAAAAATAAAATCTGTCTTCAACTCATCAGTAAATTAAAAAAACCAATTACATCAACATCAGCTAATTTTTCAGGCGAAAAAATTCCAAAATATTTTAATGAAATTGATAAAGATTTACTAAAACTTGTTGATTATAGTATAAATTTTGATAAAAATCAACAAAATAAAGCCTCAAGAATTGTGAGTATTGATGAAATGTCGAATGTAAAAGTAATCAGAAGTTGATGAGTTTGTTAATAAATAAAGAATTGAATAACGAAATTATATCCATAATTTCAAATCTATCAATCGAACTAAAAATCAAAACTTTCCTTGTTGGCGGATATGTTAGAGACTTGTTCCTTGAGAGGAATAGCAAGGATATTGACATCTTGGTAATTGGTGATGGAATATCTTTTGCTAATGAAGTTAAAAAAAGATTAGATTCTAAGATTAGTTTACAAATCTTCAAAAATTTTGGTACTGCAATGATTAACTATAATGGATTTGACATTGAATTTGTTGGATCAAGAAAAGAGAGTTATCAAAAAAGTTCCAGGAATCCAGTGATAACTGTTGGTACATTTGAGGATGATATTTCAAGAAGAGATTTTACAATTAATTCAGTTGCAATTTCTTTAAATGAGGATGATAAAGGCAGAATTATTGATTTATTTGATGGTATTAGTGACTTAAAGAAAGGAATAATAAAAACCCCAAAAGATCCTAAAATAACTTTTTATGACGATCCATTGAGAATGATGAGAGCAATAAGATTTGCTACACAATTAAATTTTAAAATAGAAGACTCGAATATCAAAGTTATTAAAAGCGATAAGGAAAGAATTAAAATTATTTCAATGGAAAGAATCCATGAAGAATTAAATAAAATTTTATTGTCACCCAAGCCTTCCATTGGATTTATTTTATTAAAGAGTACTGGTTTATTGGAGATAATTTTACCTGAAATAATAAAACTTGAGGGTATTGATGAGATTGAAGGAAAATCACACAAAGATAATTTCTACCATACTCTACAGGTGCTAGATAATATTTCTAAAAACACTGATAATCTATGGTTAAGGTGGGCAGCGCTTTTACATGATATTGGTAAACCGAGAACAAAGAGATATGACAAGAAAAAAGGATGGTCATTTCATGGACACGAGTATGTCGGATCAAAAATGGTTTATAAAATTTTTAAGAGACTAAAACTTCCATTAAATATTAAATTAAATTATGTAAAAAAGCTTGTATTATTAAGTTCAAGACCAGCTATACTTTCATCAGATGAAATTACAGATTCAGCAATCAGAAGACTAATTTTTGATGCTGGCGATGATATTAATGACTTACTGACTCTTTGTGAAGCAGATATAACCACAAAAAATTCTAAACTTGAAAAAAAATATTTAAACAATTTCAAGGTTGTAAGAAAAAAAATAGAAGATGTAGATAAAAGAGATAAAATTAGAAACTTTCAACCACCAATATCCGGTGAATATATAATAGATTATTTTGATATAAAACCAAGCAAAGAAGTAGGTTTAATTAAAGATAGAATTAAAGAAGCTATTTTAAATGGTGATATTAATAATGATCCCGATGAGGCCAAAAAATTGATGATTAAAATTGGGGAAGAAATAGGATTAAGTAAATATGAAAAATAAATTTATTATTATTTCGAAAATATCACTTTTACTTGTATTCTTGGTAATTTTTGCAGGATCAACTGTTCGAATGACAGGAAGTGGAATGGGATGTCCGGATTGGCCAAAGTGTTTTGGCTATTATATTCCACCAATAAACAAAAATAAACTTTTGTGGAAACCAAATTCCCATTATAATAAAAACATTATGATATTACATAATGATGCTTTTTATAATGCAAAGAATGCATTTAAATCAACAGAAAAATTTGAAAAAAATAATTGGGTAAGATATACTAAGCATGATTACACTGAATTTAATGTAACTCACACTTGGTTTGAATATATTAATAGACTTTTGGGTGTTTTAGCAGGATTTTCGGTTCTGTTCATGTTCATTTTTTCATTTTTCCTTAATTCTATGAAAAAGGTTTTTATTCCTCTAAATTCTATCATTTTAATATCAATTATTTTCCAAGCATGGTTGGGAAAATTGGTTGTCGATTCAAACCTAGTTCCCTACAAGATTAGTACACATTTACTTATGGCTATTATAATTGTTCTATTGATTGTATATAACATAAAAAAAACTTATGAAATCAAGAATTAATTTTTTTTTAATTGTTGCTATGATTTTGATGCTCATTCAGATATTACTAGGCATATCTGTGAGGGAATTTGTTGACAATCAAATTGATATTCATGGTTTAGAAAAAAAAGATATTTGGCTAGAAAAACCAAAGTTAAATTTTTATATACACAGAACCTTCTCTTTACTGGTTTTCTTATCTAATGCTTACTTATTGATATTAGCAAAAAAATCTAAAATCGAAATGAAGTTTATAAAAATGATAAATTTCTTAATATTAATTGAGATTATTATCGGTGCTTGCATGTATTACTTTTCTTTTCCAATTTTAACACAACCAATTCATTTACTAATTTCAATTATAATACTAAGTTTACAATTTTACTGGTTTTTAAAAATCAGAAGACCTCATTGATTCTTAGCATTTCATGATTCTCATAATTTGAGATTAAATAATTAAAAGATTTTTCTAAAACTTCTCCCATTGACTTAAGGTTTTTAAATGAGCTATCTTTTGTTAAAAAATAAATTTGTTGAGTAATTTTATTTACTTTTTCGTCACTTGAAATTTTATCTAACTTCATTGATTCAATCAGGCTTTCAACTTGATTTTTTGACCCAAGTAATCTTTTAACAACTATTGCTCTTTCCTCGATTTTATATTGATTGATTGATTCTGCTAATAATTTATTTTTTACCAAATCAATAACAGGTTTATTGTCCTTAAATAATTGAGGTCTATACAAACTAAATTCGCCTTCATATGATTGTTGATCAAAATCTATTGCTCTTATTTTATATATTACCTGATCAAAATCATGCATTGGGATGATGACATAGTTATATGAACGCATATCACCCAGCAGTCGAATCATACATCTTTCACTAAATTTTACAAATTCCTTTGCTATCTGTGATTTTTCAGACTCACTGCAAGCAGAGATTTGATTTTTAAAAAAATAATCACCAGGAACCCCAGATATATGCTCCTCAACAAGCGTATCATTATAATATATATAATTTAAGTTATTAGGTGAGGTAATATGCTCTAACTCTAATCCGTATATTCTAGACGAATCAGCAACTTTTATATAGTAATATGTAAAATTGTCATTAAGCTTATTTTTGACTTTAACCCTAAAAGGATTTGAATTTCCAAATGTGCAAAAATCAACAGAATCAATTTCTAAATCATCCAAATTTGAAGAACTTCCGTCACTATATAATAAATTATAAACCAACTTTAAATTTTGGTCTATTTCAATTCTTTCTGAATCATTATAAAACACTCTGTGCCACAAAGTATTTTCATCATTTTTATCAAACAGTTCAAAAGAACCAGTATATCTTCTTAAATCTGCGTATTCTATTGGTATTTTTTGAAATCGATTATGTTCTTTAAGGTAATTCTCAAAGTTTTTTGAGATTTTGAATGAGGGTTTTTTCTTTTTGATTTTAATTTCCAATTTAATCCAGATTAAAATTGAATCAAATCTATGACATTTATAATTAAAATTATTCATCTTTGCAGATTGTCATAAATTACTTTGGGTTATAAACTAAAATCAAAATATTCTCCAACGGGTGATCAACCAAATGCAATTAAGCAATTGGTTGATGGTGTAAATAAAGGTGAAATCTATCAAACTTTGGAGGGTGTAACAGGATCAGGCAAAACTTTCACTGTTGCAAATGTTATAAATAAGTTGAATAAACAAACACTTGTTTTGGCTCATAACAAGACGTTAGCAGCTCAACTATTTTTGGAATTAAAAGATTATTTTCCAGACAATCGTGTGGAATATTTCGTCTCTTATTACGATTATTATCAACCTGAAGCGTACATTCCTGTTACAAATACATATATAGAAAAAGATTTATCGATAAACGAGGAAATTGAAAAGATGAGATTAAGTACAACTTCGAGCTTGTTATCTGGAAGAAATGATGTAATTGTAGTTGCTTCAGTATCTTGTCTTTATGGAATTGGGAATCCTGCTGATTATAAAAAAAATACGATTACACTCAATAAAGACTCAAATGTTTCAAGGACAGATTTATTAAAAAGATTATCTCACTCACTTTACAGTAGAGCTATAGATGAAATTGAGCCTGGAAGTTTTAGAGTTAAAGGAGATGTAGTTGAGATTTTTTTAAGTTATGATGATAGAATAATTCGAATAAACTTTTTCGGAGATGAAATCGAATTTATGGAAGAAATCTACTTTGAACCAAAAAAATTAGTTCAAAAAATTGATAGTGTTAAGATTTTTCCGGCTAACATGTTTTCAACACAAAAGGAAGTTTTGAATAATGCAATGGATAAAATTAGAATTGATTTAGGTAAACAGGTTTCGTATTTCAAAGAAATTTCAAAAAATTTAGAAGCAAAAAGACTTGAAGAAAGGACTCTATTTGATCTTGAAATGATGCAGGAATTAGGATACTGTTCAGGCATTGAAAATTATTCCAGATACATTGATGGGAGAGAACCTGGAACTAGACCTTTTTGCCTCATAGATTACTTCAATGATGATTTTTTAACAATTATTGACGAGAGCCATGTAACACTTCCTCAAATTAAAGCAATGTATGGTGGTGATAGAAGTAGAAAAGAAAATTTGGTTGAGTATGGTTTTCGACTTCCTGCTGCTATGGATAATAGACCTCTAAAGTTTGAAGAATTTGAAATGTTACAAAATCAAATTATTTATGTTAGTGCTACACCATCAGACTATGAACTACAAAGAAGTGAAGGTGTTGTTGTTGAACAAATTATCAGACCTACCGGTCTTCTTGATCCTGTAATTGAAGTAAAACCAACTAAAAATCAAATTGATGATATACTTGACGAAATTCAAAAAGTTGTAAATAAAAATGAAAGAATTTTAATCACAACACTAACCAAGAAGATGGCCGAAGAGTTGGTTAAATTTTTTCAAAATTTAGATATAAAATCCAAGTACATCCATAGCGATGTTGATACGCTTGAGCGTGTAAAAATATTAAATGATTTAAGACTGGGGTATTTTGATGTTTTGGTAGGAATAAATTTATTGAGAGAGGGTCTTGATTTACCCGAAGTATCGCTAGTTATAATATTAGATGCTGATAAAGAAGGGTTTTTGAGAAGTAAAAGATCTTTGATACAGACAATTGGTAGAGCTGCAAGGAATTTAAATGGTCGAGCATTAATGTTTGCAGATAGAATAACTGAAAGTATGAAAAAAACTATTGATGTTACAAACGAAAGAAGAAAAAAACAACTGAAATATAACAGAGAAAATAATATAACTCCCACACAGATTATAAAGAATATAAATGAAAGTTTTAACTATGAATCTGTTGAAAACCAAAAAATAAATGTAGTTGAAGAAAGCTTTGACTTGAATATTTCTGAAAATGAAAAACAAAAAAGAATCAAATCAATAAGAAAAGATATGGAAAAAGCCGCTAAAGAATTGAATTTTATTGAGGCAGCACGACTCCGAGATCTTATGCTGAAATATAAAAAGAACGGGTCATAGACCCGTTCTTGTTAAATTTACTACTTAATTGTTATTATCTTTTTCTTGTTCTGTAAGACAATTTCCTTCTTCTTAGGAATTGTTATTAGGAGTACTCCATTTTCATACCTTGAACTAATCTTTGATTGATCAACAGAGTCTGGAAGAAAAAAAGACTTTTCAAATGACTTAGTATCAAATTCTAATCTTGAGTAACTTCTATCCTCAATGGATTTTTTTGATTTTCTAACAACTCTTAAATTATCATTCTCAAGTTCTATAGTAAAATCTTTTTTATCTGAACCAGGTACTGAAAACTCAACAGAAAACTCAGTATCATTTTCAAAAATATTATGTGGAGGGACAATATTATTTGAGACAT
>TARA_B100000963_G_scaffold145781_1_pt1 | contig 32331 bp, 34 predicted proteins | sample TARA_B100000963 | Tara Oceans TARA_B100000963 (sample SAMEA2622097) | marine metagenome | biome: marine biome (ENVO:00000447); feature: surface water layer (ENVO:00002042); material: "saline water (ENVO:00002010), including plankton (ENVO:xxxxxxxx)" | depth 5 m | reverse complement strand
ACCTTCAAAAATAACTTAGGGCCAAATCTTATTGTAGATGATGGTGGTGATGCAACATTATTAATCCACAAAGGATATGAATTAGAAAACTATTTTAATAAACATAATAAACTTCCAAAAATCACTGCACATGTTGAAGAAGAAATTGTAATTGAAAAACTTTTAAGAAAAGTTCATAGAAAAAATCCAAGTCATTGGCATAGTATTGTACCAGATATTATTGGAGTTTCAGAAGAAACTACTACGGGAGTGGCAAGATTAGAACAGATGGTTGAAGATGCTTCATTACTATTTCCAGCATTTAATGTGAATGATGCAGCGACTAAATCTAAATTTGATAATCTTTACGGTTGTAGAGAATCTTTAGCAGATGGTATTAAGCGCTCAACTGAAATAATGCTTGCAGGAAAGACTGTTGTTGTTTGTGGCTATGGAGACGTTGGTAAAGGTTCAGCACAATCAATGAAGTCATATGGTTGTAAAGTTATTGTAACTGAAATTGATCCAATATGCGCTCTTCAAGCAGCAATGGAAGGATTCGAAGTTAGAAGATTAGAAGATGTTCTTGATAGAGGAAATATTTTTGTTACGACTACAGGAAACAAAGATATCATCACCTTAAAACACATGAAAAAAATGAAAGATCAAGCTATTGTTTGTAATATTGGACACTTTGATAACGAGATTCAAGTAGATGCATTAAATAAATCCGATGCAAAAAGAAATCAAATAAAACCACAGCTTGATAGATATACTTTTAAAAATGGTAAACAAATATTCTTATTAGCAGAAGGAAGATTAGTTAATTTGGGTTGTGCTACTGGTCATGCCAGCTTTGTAATGTCTACATCTTTTTCAAATCAAGTTTTAGCTCAGATATTTCTTGCAAAAAATAAACCGAAAACTGGAATATATGATTTACCAAGAAAGTTAGATGAAGAAGTTGCAAGAATTCACCTTAAACATCTAGACGCTGATTTAACAAAACTAACAAAGCAACAAGCAAAATATATAGGTGTGAATATTAATGGACCTTTTAAGAAAGATGAATATAGATATTAATCTTTCTTGGAGTTAATAATAGAATTTCCCAGAGATATTTTTGGAAGAAAGTTATGAATTGTTTTCAATCCTGATTTTAAAGGCCTTTTAGCAATATAATTGGAATTGGTTTTGTATAATTTTTCTGAAGATATTGGAAATATTAAATTTTCATTTAAGTTATAATAACTAGCAATCATGTTTGCAAATTCAAATCTAGAACATAAAGTATCTGATCCTAAATGAAAAACTCCATATCTTTTGCTATCAATAAATTCATTAATAGCAATTGACAAATCATCCACAGAGATAGGATTACTGATCTGATCATTAACGACATTTATTTTCTTATTTTGATTTAATGAATCAACTACCCAACTTAAAAAACTGGCATCTGAAGAATTACTAAAAAGAGTATTAGTTCTAATAATACAATGCTTTTCAAATAAATTTTTAACAATCTCCTCTCCTTTTAATTTAGATAATCCATAATTATTTATTGGATTTGGCAAGTCATTTTCTTGATATGGACCATTGACACCATCAAAAACAAAATCTGTTGATAATTGAATAAATGTACCATTAAAATTATTTTTAAAATGTGAAATAGCATATGCATTAATATTAAAGGCTTTTTCTGAATCTATCTCACAATGATCAACGTTCGTCATAGCTGCACAATTAATAATTATATCCGGATTAATTGATTGCAATCTTTCTGACAAAGTCTCTAAATCATTTATGTCTAATTCAGCTCTTGAAAAAAAGTATGATTTAAATTTTGAGCTTAAATGATTTTTTAAAGATTTACCTAGTTGGCCTGATGCACCAGTAATTAAAATTTTATTCAATTTATTTTTTTAATGAGTTTAAATCAAATTCAATCATCATTGAAACTAAATCATCGAATGAGGTTTCAGTAGTCCAGTTTAATACTTTTCTAGCTTTTGATGAATCGCCATGGAGTAAATCAACCTCTGTTGGTCTAAAAAACTTTTTATTGATTGTTATTATTTCTTTACCAGTTTTAGAGTTAATTCCTTTTTCTTCTAATCCTGTCCCTATCCATTCTAAATTAAATTCTAACTTATCACATGCAGCTTGAATAAAATCTCTTACTGAATAAGTTTCATTGCTTGACAAAACATAATCATCTGAATGCGAATGATTAAGCATTAAATGCATTCCTTTGACATAATCGCCAGCAAACCCCCAATCGCGCTTTGAGTCAAGATTGCCCAGCTCAAGTTTATCTTGTAATCCCAATTTTATACGCGATAATCCTATGGTTATCTTTTTAGTTACAAATTGATGGCCTCTTAGAGGAGATTCATGATTGAAAAGAATTCCAGAGCAAGCAAAAATATCGTAAGCCTCACGATAGTTTATAGTCATCCAATGACCAAATAATTTTGCAACACCATATGGACTCCTTGGATAAAATGGTGTATTTTCACTTTGTGGCACCTCAGCAACCTTACCAAACATTTCAGAAGTTGAGGCCTGATAAAAACGTATATTTGGGTTAATTTTTCTTATACACTCTAAAATTCTTGCAACACCAACCCCTGAAACATCACTTGTCATTATAGGTAAATCAAAAGATGCTCCTACAAAAGACTGTGCTGCCAAATTATAAATTTCATCAGGCTGTGAATACTCAATTGCACGCATTATATTAGTAAATTCAGCCAATTCAAAATCTATTATTTCAACATCATTTAATATATTTAAAGCATCAAGCCTCCACAATGTTGAACTTGCATTCCTTCTTTCTCCGCCAAAGACTTTATAGCCATTCTTTAATAAATGTTGAGCTAAATATGCTCCGTCTTGTCCTGAAATACCTGTTATGAGTGCTTTTTTCATCTATTCGATTATGAAATATAATACTATTTATAACTAAAAATAGTATCATTTCTTGAATATGTTTTATTAAGATTAACTATGTTAAATTAAAATAATGAATAAAATTCTAGCTATAGCACTTTTATTAATTTTAAGTCCAATTTTTATAATTATTTCATTATTAATTTTAATCATTGATGGAAAGCCAATTTTATATAAATCCGTAAAATACGGAAAGAATGAAGAAAAATTTGTTTTATTTAAATTTCGAACTATGAAAATAGATACCCCAAAAAAACCAACTCAAGAAATGAAAGACGCAAGTTTGTATACCTCGAAATTAGGAAGTTTTTTAAGGAGAACAAGCATTGATGAGCTCCCACAGTTAGCTAATATTATTGTAGGAGATATGAACTTTATTGGACCAAGGCCTGGGTTAACTGAGAATGAAGATAAATTGCATCATCTTCGTAAAGAATATAATGTTTACGCTGTTATGCCTGGAGTAACTGGATGGGCACAAATAAATGGAAGGGATAATAATAGCTACGAAAAAAAGGCGATGCTTGATAAATACTATGTTGAAAATAAATCTTTTATATTGGATTTAAAAATTCTCCTTAAAACATTTATTATCATTCTTGATCAGAAATTGGTTAAGCATTAATCATGAAACTCATACTTCTTAGACATGGAGAAAGTCAATGGAATCTTGAAAATCGCTTCACTGGATGGAAAGATGTCGAATTGACAAAAAATGGAACTGAGGAAGCAAAATTTGCAGCACAACAACTGGTTAGTGAAAATTTAAATATTGATACAATCCATACATCAATTTTAAAACGTGCTGTACAAACTACTGAAATAGTATCTTCAATTATTAATTTCGATATTAATTTAATTAATTATGATTGGAGACTTAATGAACGTCATTATGGTGCATTACAGGGATTAAATAAATCTGAAACCGCAAAAAAATTTGGAGAAGAACAAGTTAAAATATGGAGAAGAAGCTTTGATATCCCTCCTCCACCGCTTGAAAAAAATGATAATAGACACCCTTCAAACAATCCAACTTTTCAAAAAATTCCTCAAGATTATCTTCCAGTAGGTGAAAGTCTTAAAATGGTTATTAAACGATTAATTCCTTTTTGGGAAGAATATTTTGAAAAAATAAAATTAATGGATGGATGTCATCTAATTGTTGCACATAGCAATTCATTAAGAGCAATAATAAAAATTTTGGACAACTTATCAGAGGAGTCCATCATCTCAGTTAATATACCAACTGGCGTACCTTTGGTTTATTATTTTGCATCAGATTTTAAAGTTTTAGAAAAAAAATATTTAATAAACGAGATAGAATTAAGACAAAAACAAGAACAGATAATTAAACAAGGTAAGATAAAATGAACTATGATTTTAGCAAGCTAAAGGTTCTTGTCATTGGTGACTTTATGATTGATGAATATATATTTGGTTCTTCAGAAAGGATGTCACCTGAAGCTCCTGTTCCCGTACTTACACCTGAAGAAACAAAGCTTCTGCCAGGAGGGGCAGGAAATGTTGTATTAAACTTACATGCATTGGGAGCAAATGTTTCATGTTTAGGTTATGTTGGTAATGATTATGCTGGTAATAACCTGAGGCAATTACTGGATGAAAAAAATATAAATACTGAACAATTATTTTTAACTGATAGTAAAACAACGATAAAAAAAAGATTTATATCCAATGATAAACAAGTGCTACGTGTTGATTCTGAAGAAATAGTTAATGATTGGATTCCTAATATTACGTACGATTTTTCTAATTATGATTTAATCATCTTATCTGATTACAATAAAGGTGTTTTAAATAATGATTGGTTTACAAGAATTAATTTTAAGAATATTTTTGTAGATCCTAAGAAAGATAATTTTTCATTTTATTCTAACTGTTCAATTATTACTCCAAATCTTCAAGAGTTAGAGAAAGCTTCAAAAAAATCTATAAATAATGATGAGGAATTAGTAAATGCATGTATGAAAATTTTGGATAATTCTAATTTTAAATATATTGTTGCTAAAAGAAGTGAAAGAGGTATGTCAATTGTTGGTCATGATGGTTTAATCGAACATATTGATGCTCACAAAGTTGTGGATGCAGATGTGACTGGAGCCGGAGACACCGTAATATCTACTTTCTCTCTCGTATATACTATATCAAATGATATACGTGAAGCAGCTAAAATAGCTAATATTGCTGCAAGCATAGCAGTAAGCAAAACAGGAACTGCAACAGTTACTATTGAAGAAATAAATAATTATATTAAAAAAAATGTTTAAACCAATAATATCATCGGCAATAAATCAACATAGTCAAATTATTAAAAAAATTAATGTTGATGAAATTGAAGTCGTAGTAGAAGTTATCATAGATGCCTTAAAAAATGGTTCTTCAATTCTTTGGTGCGGAAATGGAGGAAGTGCTTCACAAGCTAATCATTTATCTGCAGAATTAATCGGAGGGTTGCATAAAAAAAAGAAAATGCCATTTAAATCAATCAGTTTATGTGCTGATACTACATTTTTAACCGCATGGTCAAATGACGATAGTTTTGATAATATTTTTTCCAGACAAATTCAATCTCTGTCAAAACCTGGTGATGTTTTAATTGGATTAACTACTAGTGGTAATTCAAAAAATCTAATTAACGCTTTCGAGCTCGCGAATAAAAAAGAAGTTGTAACAGTATCATTTACTGGTAATAATGGAGGTGAATTAAAACAACTATCTAAATTAAATATTAATATTAATGACGCCTCTACGCAAAGAATTCAGGAAATGCATATACTAATTGGTCATATTATTTGTGATATAATTGAACTAAAAGCTTAAACTAAAAAAAGAACTTAAAGAAATTTTATTATCTATACTGTTTCCTAACCCGATACCAAAGTATACATTGGAAAACTTTTTATCAATTGATAATAAAAATAAATCACTTTTCGATATAGGAGTTTTTTCAGTGAAAAGTATTGAAACATTTAATGAATTAAACTTTTTTGCAAATCCAAAATGAGCTAGCTGAACAGGAATATTTTTTTTGTGAGCTATAAATGGATTACCTAATGTATTTCCTCTATAACTCCAACCCTCATTATAGATATTATGATTATAGTATGAATCATTACCAATTTTTGTATCATAACCACTTTGATGTGAGGTATCCAAATATTCAAATAATAAATTCGTATCATTTAATAAAATTTCAATTCCCCACAAACCGTCATTATTATTTTTGAATTTAAATCCACTGTCGTCTTCAAAAATATGCTGATGATAAATTTTTATCTTACTTTTTGAATTTATTTTTTTAGTGAAAATAAAGTCCCAAATACCTAAATGATTTCCAAGAGCATTAACTTGATCTCCAATATGCGCATCTTCATCACCATGAGAAGCCCTAAAAATTCTAAAAAAATCCTCAAAAGTTGCTGGTTGCTTACCAAAATTAGTAGTGCCCCCCCAAATTGCTTCATGAACTAAACCTAATCCAAAGCTATAATCATTTTTGCTTAAGTAAATATATAGAAATTTTTCATGTAAAAAAGGCGGACTACTATAGTTTTCATTTTTATCAAATTGTGCGTGAGCCAATCCATATTTAAAATAAACATTAATATTCTTCAAAGAATGGTGGCCGACATATCCTACCTTAGGAAGTGCCTCCGAATTTTGGCTAATTAACATTGAACCTGAACTTAAATTATCATTTAAATAATTACTAAAATCACGATAGTATCTTCCAGCTTTCAACAAGTTTTTTTCATTAATTTGATACTCTATGTAAGTATTTGAAAAGGACGTGTGACTTATTTTACTTTGAACTCCCAAGTGAAAAGAAGACTTATCACCATAATTAAATTTACTAGAAAGAAGTAATTGATTGCTGCCATTAATACCAAAATTATTTATTTCATACCAAAACAAACTATTTTCTTTTGAGCCTAATGAAAATGATATAGTATTATTTGCACTCAAAAATGATGTAATTATGCAATATAAAAAAAAATATTTACATGGTTTGATTAATTGGTAAAACATAAAAGTCCCAATCCATAACCTCTACTAAAGCGTGTTTATTAATATTTAATGCTTGATATTCTTTTGTAGGATAAACTCTAATTTCTTTCCCATTCACCATTAAATCTAATGGCATTTTAAAATTATCATTTATATTTGACCATCTGTAAAAAAACTTGTTATCATTTTGATAAAATTCTATCTCTGGTTGGTGAGGAGTATAAAAATATTGTTCAGCAAAATACCACAAGTCAGTACCTGTAATACTATGTACCTTGTTGAAAAAATCGCGAGTATTTGCAAAGCCTTTTGCATTTTCAACCATAAATTCTTTTAAAATTTTGAACCAAAGCTCATCGTCGTCAATTACATTTCTGAGCGTGTGCATTACCCATGCCCCTTTCATATACGTATCGCCATGAAGAGCCCAATGATTTTCGTTTTCATTTCCTACGATCGGAATATTATTTACAATCCTATTTTTTAATGTATTCAAATAATGAACTCCAACTTCATAGCTATCGAATTTGTCTTCAAAATATATCGCTTCAGAGTAAACTTGTAATCCTTCATGAATCCATATATGGGTAGGATCTGATGCTGTAACACTATTTCCAAACCACTCATGACCTGTCTCATGAATAATTAAAGGATCAATGACCCCATACATTGGCCAACTTTTACTTCTTACTCCATTATAAAGACTAAATCCATTACCATATGTTACTGCAGATTGATGTTCCATACCTAAATATGGCACTTCAATTAACTTATAACCATCTTCATACCATTGATAATCGCCGAAATATTTTTCATAAAATCGAATAACTTCTTTTGATTGTGTAAAATAATTTGCAGCAATTTCTTCATTATAGTCCAGTACATAATGATTCATGTAGTGTACTTTATCTTCTTTAATCAATGTATCTTGCACAGCTACATAATTTCCAATCTGCACTGATATATTATAATTATTAATTGGATTGCTTACAAACCACTCGTAAGTAGATTTATTATTTTTACTTTTAACACTTCTTAATTTTCCATTTCCAACTGCTACCATATTTGAGGGAACTGTATATGCCATTCTAACACTATCTCCTTCAGCGGTAATATGGTCTTTGTTAGGCCACCAAATTCGTGCACCTTCACCTTCACAAGAAACAGCAATCCAATCCCTTTTATCTTTATCCTTTGACCATGTGAATCCTCCTGCCCAAGGAGGGTTATCAGCATTTTGAGGGATACCATTATAAAAAACTGTAAACTCAAACATGCTGCCTTTTTTGATATCCTCAGGAAAATCAATTAATACTGCATCATATTTTCTAGAGAATTCTAAATCAACATCTTTGTATGAAATCTTACTTATGTTTAGGTTTTCAGCTAAGTCTACTTGAAGTTTTCTTAAATCATTTAAGCTCTCAGCTTTTATAGTAACAAACCCATTTATAAATCTGTCTTCCAAATTAAAATCAATATTTATATCATAGAAAGAAACACGATAAGAAGATCGATTTTCATTTAAATATCCCATTAAGAGATTATTTGGAGTTAATTCTGGTAGTTTGTATTGAGAGCCATGAGGCCTATTTTCTTGGCATAAAATGAAGGTACATATTAACAAACTAAAAATTATTTTTTTCATAATAAGTCCTTGTTTTAAAAATATTTTTAGCAAAAATAATGTAGTATAAAATTATACAAAAAAGGATCCAAAGAACTATTGCAAAGGCTTCTTTTATTAAAAATAAAATATATGCTATAGCAAAATAAATAAGCCATTTTATCCAATTGGGTTGTGCCCATAGTTTAAGCAAGATATTCATTATCTAAATTTAAGTATAAATATAAATATATTAAGATTTAATGAATTATAAATAAGCTAGCTATAAAAATCTTAGAGCTTTCCGTCTTTTCGCATTTGCTCTCGAATAGATGTTGCAGAAATTTCACCTATATCGCTTGGAGGAATATGCTCAATTATCTCATAACCTACACCTCTTCCATAATTTACTGATTCAATATCAGGGATTATTGATGTAATAACTCTACCATCAGCAATTAAGTCTTTTAGTTCTCCTTCATGTACCATTTTTTCTATTTCTTGGGCTGTCCAAGGATTATTTTCATCTGGTTGAACATCTCTTATAGCTAACCAGACATTTTTTCCTTCTTTTAATCGTTCATTAATAAGCCAAAGATGACCTTTATGTAATGGCTGCCATCTTCCAACAAACATTGAGTATTTCATTTATTCTCCGTATCTCTATTAATTATAAACTCAAAATCAATCAAGTAATTAAGTATTTGATCAGAAGCATCTTCAACACTTATAGCATTGTTTATAACATGTATTTCAGGATTCTCAGGTGCCTCATATGGAGAACTAATGCCAGTAAATTGCTTTATTTCTCCATTTCTTGCTTTGGCATACATTCCTTTGGGGTCCCTTTCTTCGCAGACCTCAAGAGAACTATCTATAAAAACTTCTAGAAATTTACCTTTGTCAAATAAATCTCTAACGAGCTTTCTATCAGATTTAAATGGAGATATAAAAGCTGTAAGAACAATAAGACCAGAATCTAAAAATAATTTAGAAACTTCACCAATTCTTCTAATATTTTCAATTCTGCTTTTTTCATCAAATGATAGATCTTTATTTAAACCATGCCTTACATTATCTCCGTCAAGTAAATATGTATGATAATTCATATTATAAAGTTTCTGTTCAACAATATTTGCCAATGTTGACTTACCGCTTGCGCTTAAACCTGTAAACCATAATACAAATGGTGATTGGTTAAGAACCTTCTCTCTCTTTTTAAGATCTATAGTTGTTTCGTGCCAAACTAAGTTTTTCAATTATTTAATCCTCAATATAATGACTTAAATAATAAGCAATTAAATTTTCATATTATATATCTTTTTATAATATGATAATGCTTGTTTATAAATTTTTTCAAACTTTTTATAGTCATCAGAAGCTCGCGGGGATTTTGCATAAAATCCATTTGAATTATTTATATTATCATACCAGTGTTGACCCCATATTCCATCATTTTTATGAGGGCCTTTTGGCCATGACAGCATTTTTTCATCAAAATCTATTTTTAAAAAATTACACCATTCGAATAATGTTTTTTTTGGATTAGATAATAAATCATCTGCATCAATAATGAAAAATTTCAAATTGTATGATTTTAAGTATTCTATAATTGATAATTGTTGTGGAAAACCTAATTCATCAACGTTTTTTAAATCATTTTTTTTTATGTAAGAATTAATAACATATTTAGGATGTCTTATTAAAATGCAATTTTCAAAATTATTAATCCATGATAAATCTTTAATATTAATTAAGTGATGGGCCATTTGTTTCTGATACCATATTTTTTTATTCTTTGGATTTTTTGATATTAGATTTTTGATAATTTCTTCATAGTTAGTTGAATAACTTTGTATTATCTCCTCTCTCATGGGATGTTGAAAATTTGTTTTTTTTAAGTAAAAAGCATAAAATGGTTCATCTGATACAAATGTATCATATCTTGAAGACCAAGAACGTAATAAAGCAGTTGAAATATTTCTAGGGCCAGACCAACAAGCAATTTTCATTTCAGAGAATATAGTTTTCGATAAGTTTATTATAATTGAGTCTAATTTTATTAACTAATGAATTTGGTTCTGTAGAATTAAGTTTGATATTTTCCAACTTTGATACAGGAATAATTCCTGCAAAAGTTCCAGTAACAAAAGCTTCAGAACAATTTTTAATATCATCAAATTTAAAATTAGTCTGATGGCACGAAATATTATTTTGTAAACAAACTTCAATTGCCTTGCTGCGCGTAATACCGTTTAGGCAATATTCTCCAGTTGAAGTAAACACTTCTCCATGTTTAATGAAAAATAAATTTGTGGAATTACAAGTACTAATATTACCATTTAAATCATTCATTATGCCTTCATCATATCCAAGTTTATTAGATTCAATACTTGCTAAAATACAATTAAGCTTACTTAAAGTATTGAAATGTGGGCTAAGAATATGTGCATTTGGCCTAATATTCTCAACTCTTCCAATTCTAATGCCATTAGAATAAGTTTTTGGATCAGTTTTCTTGAATTCAGGAATTATTACAAAATTTATTGGGCCAACATTCGCATTTGGGTTTTGATATGGTGTAATTTTATCTCCCCTAGTAACAATTAGTCTAATATGTACATCATCTTTCATCTTATTTTTGAGCAATGTTTTATTTATTTGATAAATTATTTCATCTTTATCCATTCTAATTTGTAAAGATATTCCTTCTGCACTCTTAAATAATCTTTCCAAATGCTCTTCTATAAATAATAATTTTGATTGATGTAATCTTATTCCCTCCCAGACTCCATCTCCAAGAAGAAAACCGCTATCAAAAACAGAAATTTTTGCTTCATTTCTTTTAAATAGCTGACCATTAATATTAATAAATATTTTTTTGTTTTTAACATCAGGTATATAAGAATGACTGCTCATATTGTGGGCCCACAGGGACTTGAACCCCGAACCTGCGGATTATGAGTCCGTTGCTCTAACCAATTGAGCTATGGGCCCTTCCCAAAAAAAATAGTTCTTTTCTTTTGGTATAAATCTCAAAAATAAACAATAAAATGAATGAGAAAATAAAGGAATAAAATATTCCGCTAATTAGACTTAAACCTATTCTCATTTTAGGTTTGCTTGGTTGATCCAAAAGGAAAACAGAATTTGTAGTGTCTTTTTCTTCAATTTTAGATAATTCTAGTTGATCTGATAAAGTAATAAAGACTTGCTTATTTAGATCTATATTTGTCTGAATTCTCTCCTGTTCTAAAATCAAGAATGGTGATTGTCTTATTTTATTCTCCTCCATAAAACGAAGCATTTTATTCTCTTCGCTTTCTAATTGTTTTTTAACTTCATTAATACGGTTTTTTATGAATTCTTTTTTTTCAGCAGCTTTTGTATTAGTTACTTCATTTGAATACTTTAATAGTGATTGGTATGATTTTTTTGCTATATCTTGTGCTAACTTTGGGTGATTTTTTACTGATATTGTTAAAATATTTAAACCTGTTTTTCTATCAACATAAAATCCAATTTTTTTTCTTAGCTCTCTTTTTGCAAAAAAAAGTTTTTTTTCTTTTTCTGATAATGACTTATTCAACATTAAAGCCCTGTTAAATCGAAGAAGAGAAACCAATAAATTATCTGCATCCCCCCAAAAATCATACAATGAAATAAGCTCATCATTTATTTGATATTCGTGCAAAAGAATATCATTTAAAAACTTATCAGAAGAGATATAATCTGAAACAGAAAAACTTAACTCACTTATATCACCATCTAATTGTTCTAAAAAAGGGTTAAGAATAGATAGATTACTTGAATCAGAATAATCTGTATAAAAACTGACAGAAGATGTATAAACTGGTTTTGAAATAATAAAAAAATAAAAAATGAAGAGCATTGAACCCAAGGATGAATATTTAATTAATTTGCTCTTACTTGCATTAAGGAATCTCAATAAATTTGAGAAATAAATATTATTATTATCTATGATTGGTTTATTCAATGTTTTTAATCGCCATTTCGATCAACAATGACTAGTATTGCTGCAATGTTAGCCAAAGTTGAAGATAGATCAGCTATAAAAGATGTAATATCAAATTCACCAGGATTAGGGTCTTCCGGAACAAATACTGAGTCCCCAGGGAAAACTCTCTTACCTCTTCCTCTAAGTAGATCTACTTTTTCAATTTCTCCATTTGCTCTTACGACATATGAACTTTTTTTAATGCTGTATGGTTTATACCCACCCGCTAATTCAATGGCTTTAGCCATTGACATTGAAGAAGATTTTGTAAAAGCTATTAATCCAGGGTTATATACATTACCACCAACTCTCACTACATTGGTTTTAGGAAGAATTCTAATAACATTTTGATCGCTAACAATGAAATCTTCTTTTATGTTTGATACTTGTTCAGTTTCTTGGATTTCTTCATTATTTACAATTCTTTTAAAAGTCTTTGTAATAGAAATACTATTAATCGATCCTAATTGAGTAATCCCTCCAGCTAACTTCACCGCATCAGAAAGTGTAGTTCCATCTTTAAGAGGATATGTACCAGGCCTATTAACTTCCCCTAAAATTGTGAACATGAATGAATTTTCATAATTAGGATTTTCATATACAAAGATCTTATCATTAACTTCAAGTAGAAAAGATTCTGAATCTTTATAATTGACAATAAATTCATCACCATAATATTTGTTCTCATTTAATCTTAAAATAATAATATTTTCATCGATCGTTCTTCTGAAAGTAGAATCATAAAAACCACCAGCTAAATCTAGTACACTTTTAAGTGTTGATTTTGTTTGAATTACTTTACCATCAGAATATTGAACTTTTGAAGTCGCAGGGTAATCCCCAGGATATAAAACTCTACCAAAAACAGAAACTTCTGTATCATTATCTCCAATTTTTAAAATCTTTATTGAAGCTCCATTAGTTAAAAATTTTAAAGATGATTCAGAAAGATCAATAATAGAGCTAACCCTAGCATTATCGCTTGAATCTCGCTTACTCAAAGGCAATATATCTGTAATTATTGCATTATTACTTGAGGTTGGAGTTAAACCACCTGCGTAATTAATTAAATTTAATAAACTTTCGGACTCATATAATTCATAAAATCCAGGTGAAATTACTTCTCCTAAGATCTGTACTCTGCTAGAAATAATAGGAACATGAATTGTATCACCGTCAATTAGTTTAGTACCATTAAATGAACTAATACCGTCAATGAAAAATTTATAAAAGTCAACAGTCGCAACAACATTATTATTTCGAATTAATTGAACATTTCTTAATGAACCAGTTTCTTTCAAACCTCCAGCCTGAATAAGAGCAGTAAAAATATCTGAAAAAGGATGGATTAGATTAATACCTGGTTTTTGAACTTGGCCTGAAAAATAAATATTAATTGACTTAATTTTTCCAAGCTCTAAAGTTAATTTTGTTGTTTTAGAATCATCGCTTAATGTTGAATAAATTTTACTTAACTCATTAACTAATAATTCTTCAGCATCCTTTAAGGTTTTATTTGTAAGATTTATGTAACCAATATCTTCAAAGTAAATGAGACCTTGTTTATTTAATGTAAAAGTTTCTCTAGAATTAGCCTCTCCCCACATCGATAAAATTAGTTCATCTCCAGGTCCTAACAAATAATCTGATGGTGTTGGGATGTTATCAAAAAAATTTAGCTCCCTTTCAAAATAATTATAACCAAACATAGTAGATTCATTAACATTTGTTTCAGCAGGTAAATTGACCTCTTCAATATTAGGAGTATAAACTTCAGATTGATTATCAACTGGAAGGTTTTGTTCATTTAATATTTCAGATTTTAGCTTATCAAGTTCTTTATTAGTTAGTTTTTGAATATCTGTTAAATTAACTTGAGAAATAAGAAAGCTTGACGAGACAATTAATAATAATATCTTCTTCATTATCGCAATTTAGTTTTAAAATTATTATTAAACAAAATACTTAATTGGTTTCAAATCATTTAAATTTTAATACTACATTTATGAAAAAAAATGTTTAAAGTTCCTATGAATGTTTTATCTTAAATTTGAAATAAGTAAAAAATTATAGATGAAAGGTATCATCTTAGCTGGCGGAGCTGGAACAAGGCTTCACCCTGTCACAAAAACAGTTTCAAAACAATTGTTACCTATTTATGATAAACCAATGATTTATTACCCTCTTTCAATCTTAATGGATGCAGGTATAAAAGAAGTTCTTATTATTTCTACCCCTGAGGATTTGCCTAACTTTGAAAAACTTCTTGGTGACGGAAGTAAAATTGGAATGAAATTTAATTACATTGTTCAACCCAAACCTGAAGGTCTCGCTCAAGCGTTTATTTTAGGAGAAAATTTTATTGGAGATGATAATGTATGTCTTATTTTAGGAGACAATGTATTTTATGTAAATGAATTGAATACGTTGATGAAAAGTGCTATGAGTAGATTAGAACATAATGCTACCATTTTTGGGTATTATGTAAATGATCCTGAAAGATATGGTGTTGCAACTTTTGATACAAATGGTAATGTTACAAATATTGATGAAAAACCTGAAAATCCAGAGAGCAATTATGCGATTGTTGGACTCTATTTCTATCCAAATGATGTAATCAAAAAAGCAAAGGAATTAAAGCCTAGTGCTAGGGGCGAATTAGAAATCACTGCAATAAATCAATTATATTTAGATGAAAAAAGATTAAATGTAGAACTTTTACATAAAAATAGTACTTGGCTAGATACTGGGACTCATTCTAGTCTTTTAGAAGCATCTCAGTTTATTAAAACTAATGAGAAAAGGACTGGAATAAAAATTGCATGTATTGAGGAAATTGCTTTTAAAAAAAATTTCATATCAAAATATGATTTGGAAAATATTATAAAAAATATGGGCAATAATGAATATGCAATGTATTTAAAAAGGATTATTGAATAAGTTTATGGAATTTATAAGAGCTGAAATACCTGATATCATTCTAATTGATCCTTTAATTCATACTGATGAAAGAGGATATTTTATAGAAACCTACAGAGAAGATAAACTCCAAAAAGTTTTAGGATATAAGATTAACTTTTGTCAAGATCATGAATCGAGAAGTCATAAAAATGTATTAAGAGGCTTACACTTTCAAATTCCTCCTTTTGAGCAAACAAAACTTGTTAGAGTCGTGCAAGGTGCAGCATTGGATATAGCAGTTGATATAAGAAAAAATTCTCCAACCTATGGTAAATATATTAAGGTTCTTCTTTCTGATAAAAACAAAAAACAAATGTTCATACCCAAAGGATTTGCTCATGGCTTCATTGCTTTAGAAGAAGATACTCTTTTCACATATAAAGTTGATAATATTTACAGTCCTAATCATGATAAAGGTATTATATTCAATGATAAAAGTATTGGTGTAGATTGGGGAATTGATTTACCAGAAATAAATATCTCAAATAAAGATAAAAACCTTCCTACACTTTTAGAATTACCAAATTATTTTGAATATGAAAAATAGAAAAAATATACTAGTTACCGGCGGAGCTGGATTCATTGGCTCGAACTTTATCCCATATTTTTTAGAAAAATATCCTGAATATCATGTAGTTAATTTAGACGTTTTAACCTATGCTGGAGATAAAAATAATCTAATTGATTGTGCTGATAATGAAAGATATGAATTTGTTGAAGGTAACATTTGCGATAAAAATTTAGTTATAAAACTTTTTAATGATTATGATTTCTACGGAGTAATTCATTTTGCAGCAGAATCACATGTTGATAATTCAATTGAAAATCCTGATGTTTTCATACAAACTAATATAATTGGTACATTCACATTATTGCACCAAGCATATACAAAGTGGATGAAAGATATAGATCAAGTAAAAAATCGTTACAAAAATAATAGATTTCTCCATGTATCTACTGATGAAGTTTATGGTAGTCTTGGCAAGCATGGCTTTTTTACAGAAAATACTCCTTATGCTCCCAACTCTCCCTACTCAGCTTCAAAAGCCTCAAGTGATATGATCGTAAGAAGTTATTTTAAAACATATGCTATGAATACAATCATCACTAATTGTTCAAATAATTATGGCCCAAAGCAAAATCAAGAAAAATTAATTCCAAAGATAATTCACAATGCAATCAATGGGGAAAGCATACCAATTTATGGAGATGGACTTAATGTAAGGGATTGGTTATATGTTCTTGATCACTGCAAGGGAATCGATTTAGCCTTTCATCAAGGTTTATCAGGGAATACTTATAATATTGGAGGAAAAAACGAGAAGACTAATATTGAAATCGTTGATACAATTTGTACAATTTTGGATGAGAAAATTCCTAAGAGTAAATCTTACAAAGAACTAATTACATTTGTTAAAGATAGAGCTGGACATGACAAAAGATATGCCATAGATGCCTCAAAAATAGAAAATGAACTCAACTGGAAAGCTGACGAAAATTTTAAAACTGGTATTTCAAAAACAATTGATTGGTATCTAAAAAAATTAAAAAAAGAAAAGTGAAAGTTTTAATTACTGGTTCAGATGGTGGTTTAGGAAAATTTCTTTGTGAAGAGCTTGGCAAAAAAAATGATGTATTTAAGTTCAATCGTTCTTCTAATTATCAAGATATTAAAGATAAATATTTTGATTTGATCATTCATTGTGCTGCTAGAATTCAACACTGCAATTGGGATAATGTAGATTACAGCTTTTTAAATGATAATATTTTTTTAACAAAGAAAATTAGTTCGATTAACCATAAAAAATTTATCTATATATCATCAATTGATCAAAATCAAGATACTCCTTATGGCATATCAAAAAGAATATCTGAAAAAATTATTTCTTCACAAAAAAGTGAATTTTGTATTATTAGACCTAGTGGATTAATAGGAAAAGGTATGAAAGAAAATACTTTTTTAAAAATTGTTAAAGATCTTCCAATAGCTCTTACAAGTGATAGCATTTTAGATTTCACGCTATATGAAGATGTTTTAAAAGTTATTGAAGATAATATAAATGGCGTAATTAATTTGACATCTAATGAATCAATTACCGTAGGAAATATAGTTAAAATTCTTAAACGTGAAAATGTATCGTTTGGAAATATAAAATTTAAAATAAATTTTGTAGAAAGCGATTTTGATACTAAGAGATCGTCAAGAGAAAAGATACTATACATTGAAGAGGAATTATTATGAAGAATGAAATAAAAAAAATTATTTCTGCACAACATGAAATTAATGATGATATAGAAAAAAGAATTGATCAACTCTTAGAATGTTTATCAGACGATAATCAATTTAATAATTTAGATGAAGTCTTAAAATGGTTTGAAGCTAAAAAAGAAGAGTATGACGCAACTGATAAACCAATTGATTTAAAAGATGTTGATAGTAATTGGTTTTATCATGAAAAAACAGGAAATCTTTCGCATAAAAGTGGAGGTTTTTTTGATGTAATTGGGGTAGAAGTATCAACAAAATTAAGGGAGTCTTCAGGTGGATGGACTCAACCTATGGTTGATCAAGGAACAGAGGCTAGCGTAGTCGGAATTATTAAAAAAAGATTCAATGGCATTCCACACTATTTAATAAATGCTAAATATGAGCCTGGAAATTATGGAAAACTTCAAATGTCACCCACATTACAAGTTACTTATAGCAATTTAGATGTACTTCACAAAGGAAAAGTTCCTTTATTTTCTGAATACTTCACTGGAGAAAAAAATAATAGCAAGGTTTTACTTGAACAGTGGTGGCCAGAGGACGGTGGAAGATTTTATAAAAAAAGAGTAAAGAATATGATAGTTGAAACAGATTGTGATATTGAACTGCCAAATTATTTTATTTGGCTTACTATGTACCAAATTAAACAATTGCTTAAGTATGACAATATTGTTAATTGTCATTTGAGAAGCATTACATCATTTTTATAAATTGAATATTCTAGTTACAGGTTCAAACGGTTTTTTTGGCAAAAAGATTCGCAAAGAATTAAATAAGTTTCAAAAATATGAAGTCTTTTCTTTCTCCAGAGAAAATTCATTAAATGATTTAGAAAGTTTTATTCCAAAAATCGATTTTATTTTTCATTTTGCCGGAGCGCCGGATCCCAAAATGAACGAAAAACTATTAAAAGCAGATAACGAAATATTTACCAAGACTTTAGTTGATATTTTATATAAATATGATTTAAAAATTCCAATTTTATTTACTTCAACATTGCATGCAGAAAATAAAAAAAGTTCCTATGGTAAATACAAAAAAAATGCTGAAAAAATTATTATGGCTTATTCAAAAAAAAATAAGATTAGTTCATACATATTTAGGTTACCACATGTTTTTGGTATGGGATCTAAACCAAATCATAATTCTGTTATTACAACATGGCTCTATAATGGTTCAAGAAATAAAGAAATAATAGTATTTGACAGAGCAATAAAAATGCAATATGTATACGTAGATGATTTAATTTTTCAATTTATAAGCTTAATCGCTCAAGAAAATTCTAAGAGCTCTCAATTTGTTTTGCCAAATAAAATATACCAAACTAACCTCGGTCAAATTCATGACTATATTAAAGAATTTAAAATAACCCCCGATAATCATATGTTTAATAATTCATTTAAGAAAAAACTTTTTGAATGTTATAAATTCTACAAAGACTATGATTAATGAAATAAATCATAAAATTGGGGTTGTTGTAGTAACGTTTAATAGTGAAATTTTTTTAAATGAATTCTTTAAATCGATTGAAAAACAGACCTTTACAAATTATAATTTGTATTTTATTGATAATTGTTCTTCTGATAACTCCCTAAAAAAAGTTAAGGATTGGGAAGTTGATAATAAAAAGGTTATATCTAATGATAAAAATTTTGGTATAGCAAAAGCAAATAATCAAGGTATACAGTTGGCTTTAGAAGACAAATGTAGATATGTATTGCTTATAAACGATGACACATCTTTTCCTCCTGATTGCTTTGAAAAGCTCTTAAATGGCTTGAATAATAATGATGCTGATCTTGTAGCCCCAATAACATATTATTTTGACGACCCAGAAAAAATCTGGAGCGCGGGAGGCTATTTCAATAATTTTTTTAAAAGTGAAGTTAAACACTATGGTATTAATCAAAAAAATAGTGTCAAATTTTCAAAAGTAAGAAAGATAACGTATGCACCTACCTCTTGTTTATTATTTAAATCGTCCTTAATAGACGAAATTGGTATTATGGATGAAAAATATTTCATCTATGTTGATGATGTTGATTTTTGTTATAGGGCAACAATTATTAATAAAAAAAAGATGCTTTGTATTCCTAATATTAGTTTTCTACATAAGGTTAATGGGCACAGTGAAAAAAATATAAATCAGTTTAAATCTGATTTTTTTATAAGATATACTATTAGAAATACAGTCTACTTTTGTTTAAAGTTTCTTGATTATAGAAAAGCTATGTTTTTAATAATTTATTTTTTCAAAATTAATTTGAAGGTTTTACTTCAAAAAGATTATAAAAGATCATTTTGGTCCTTTTTAAAAGTTAATAAATACTATTTCAAAGGGTTTTTTTCTCGAGGAACAATTGAAAGCAATTAAAACATTTCTTTTCGAGCAAAGCCATTTTAAATCGATCCTTTTTAGCAGTGGAATTGCATTTATTCTTAAAATTATAGGAATGCTAATTGCTTATATATCTATAGTTTTAATTTCAAATATTTATGGATCAAATATTGTTGGTATTTTTTCAGTAATATCAAGTATCGTATTAGTTTTGTCTATGGTTGGTTCTATGGGAATTAATACTGCTACTTTGAGATATACAGGACAATTTACGGATGATAATAATAATTTATTTCAGCTCTACAAGAATGGATTCTTAATAAGTCTGTACGCATCCTTAATTATTGGTTTGTTACTGTTTCTTAGCTCAAAATTGATTGCTGTAAATCTTTTTGATAATTTGATTTATTCAAAGTTATTAAAATTTTCTGCTATTTTATTACCTTTTATGGCCAATTTAAATATCAATGTACAATTTCTTGTTGGAATAAAAAGATTCAAAGCATCTGAGTTTTTAAGAAGCGTTAGTACGCCTTTAATAATTGTTTTAATGATTTTTTCAAAAAGCTATTTATTTGATAGCAATTACTTTTCAATTTATGCATTAGGTATTGGTATAATTTTGAGTTCAATTTTTTCTAATATTGCTATATTAAGATATTTTAAAAATTTAAAATACACTCCTGATTTTGATAAAGAATTTTTAATTACAAAGTCTAGTCTTTTTCAAACCTCATTTCCAATGATGATTACAGCAGCATCAGCTCTACTATTATCGAATATTTCTGTAATAATGTGTGAGATTTTTCTTTCATCAAATGATGTAGGTCTTTTTAGTGTAAGTTGGAAAATTGCCGCTGTTGTACCTTTAATAATGCTTGCTTTTAATTCAATGTCTGGTCCGAAATTTGCCGATTTATTTTGGAATAAAAAATATGAACAACTCCAGCAAACTATAAGAAAGTCTACTATTTTTGTTTTTATAACATCTTTGTTTTTTGCATTATTAATTATTTTATTTTCAGACTTCCTTCTTGGAATGTTTGGCAAAGATTTTATAGCTACAAAAGATGTTCTTCTGCTATTGATTATTAGTCAAATGATATATTGCTCATTCTCAGCAAACGGAATTTTTTTAAATATGGTTGGTGAGCAGCAACTATTTGCCAAAATTATTTTATCTTCATTATTAATTAACATTTTTTTAAATATATTTTTGATTCCTACATTTGGTATTATCGGCGCAGCAATTAGTAATGTTATAACATCGTTTATATTGAATGTATTGTCAGCGTATATAATTAAAAATAAATTTAATTTTAAGACATATTATTATCCAAAAACTCTTAATTTTTGAAATATGAAGTTCAAAAAAAAAGTTAGGTTATTTGTTGATTCCATAATTTGGCTAATAATTACTTTTATATCGCTAATTCCTCTTCGTACTGTCAGAACTGTTATATTAAAAATTTTGGGTCTTAAAATTGGTAATTCGGTATTATATGGAAAATTCAGGATAAGAAAGCCAGGAAATATTAAGATTGGAGAAGGAAGTGTTATTGGTCATTATACATCACTAGACGGTAGAAATAAAATCAAAATTGGTAATAATGTAAATATTAGTTCTGAAGTAATGATTTGGACAATGGATCATGATTTAAATGATTCAAGATTTAAAGCCAGTGGAGGTCCTGTTGTAATTGATGATTATGCATGGATTTCTACAAGAGCAATAATACTACCTAATGTTAAAATAGGTAAAGGCGCTGTGGTTGCTGCAGGTGCAGTAGTTACAAAAAATGTTCCTCCGTATGATGTTGTAGCAGGGGTTCCTGCAAAAAAAATTGGTTCTAGAAATAGAAATTTAGATTACTCGCCACTTGATAGTGGGTCACTTCCATTTATTTAATTTTCGTGCAAATAAACACATTATATTATTATTTCTTAACTACTTTACTTCTTTTTTTTACTTCAAGAAGTTTCTTTGCAATGCCATTTCAGGATTTTTTTTTTAAAGTTCATGCTGTTTTATTAGTTATTTCTCTATTATACATTTTTTATCATTTTATAATAAATATTATTAAAAAAGAAAAATTTGAAAATAGTATATTATTATTTACACTTGCTACCTTTGCTATACCTTTGCTAAGCGCAATGAGATCCTATATTGAATTTGGACAACCAATATTAATTGGAATTTTAGCAGAGAGAGGATGGTTCAGCATTGGGATTGCATTTTGGTTTTATGATAATCTTATGTCAAAAAGATTGAATTTTCGATATCTTGAAAACTCATTTATTTTTTTAGCATTTCTACCTTTATTTTTCTACCTAAGTTCTATTCTTTTTATTGATTTTAATGACATCCCTATAAATAATAATTTTTTAGTAATGGATGAACTTCGAGGTGCTCGGTTTAGCTTTCAAACATTCTTCGTTGTTTTTGGTGCAATATATTATTTAATAAAATATAACATCAGAAACTCAATTTTAGATTTAATTTTGTCCTTTACTTTTTTTTCGTATATATTTTTCGTTGCTCAGTCAAGAATACTCATTGTAGCTTCTTTATTTTTAGCTTTCTATTACTACTATTCTTTTTACCCCTTAAATAAATCATTTATAAAGGTATTTCAATTTGTTTTATTTATGATGTTATTAGTTATTTTTATAAGAGTTATTAATCCAGAATACTTTAATAATATTTCTTTCTTGATTTCTGATACAATACTTTCTTTAAATAATAATTCTTCTGCTGATATTAGTTATGGAATAAGAATTTACAGTCTATTGACTGTTTATAATTTTCTTGCATTATCTCCCCTTTCATTTTTTTTTGGAGCTGGAACTGTAAGTACACAATTTGATGGTGGATTTAATAATATTTTTGGATACCTTTATCCGGCTGATATAGGCATTATTGGAGGAGTATTTTTATATGGAGTTTTTATTGTTATTTTTTTAAGCACTATGCAAATATATTATTCTGTAAAAGCAATACAATATACAAAATCTACAAATGATATTTTTGTTTTAAGCATGAAATATATGGTAATTTTTTATTTAATTTATCTTCCTGTTAATGGATTATACATGCGATCATCGACATTAGTTAACATTGATATGTGGTCAATACTTTTCTTCAGCATCCTTGCATTTCATAAACATAGTATAAAAAATGAAATTACCTAATTTTATTATAGTTGGAGCTCCCAAAGCTGGTACAACAGCCCTTTACAACTTTCTTGAAAATAATAAGAGTGTTTTTATGAGCAATCCTAAAGAAGTAAACTTTTTTTCAGCAAATGAACTTAGAGAGCAAAATATTTATTATGATTATTTTTATATTGAAAATTTAACAGAGTATGAAAAATTATTTAAAGATTCAAAAAAAAATCAAATAATTGGCGAAGCAAGTGTTTCATACCTTTATTATGAGAAAACACCTGAAAAAATTAAAAAAATCATTCCTGATGTTAAAATTATAATAATGCTTAGAAATCCAATTAAAAGAGCATTTTCACATTATTTAATGGATAAAAGATTAGGATTGGTAAAATATAGCTTTGAAAAGATTGTTAGTAGTTACGGTAAGAATGAATCAATGAAAATTTACTATCAACAGTATGTTGAATTAGGTTTATACTATGCACAGATTAAAAGATATATGGAATTTTTTGATAACAAGAAAATTAAGATATACTTTCAAAAGGATTTACTTAAGAATCCAGATTCAGTTATGAAAAACTTATACGAATTTCTTAATATTAATAATTATGACTTAAAAGATTTAAATAGAAAACATAATAATTTTTCAATGCCTAAAAATAACTTTATACAAAAACTCTATTCTTCATTTTGGGTAAGGAGTCTGTTGTCAAAAATATTACCAAAGAAAATAAAGAAAAAAATTGTTGGCATTTTTTTTGAAACCAAATCAAAGCCAAAAATTAAAAAAGACACTGAGAATATTTTAAAAGAAATTTATAAAAATGATATAGAAAATTTAGAAAAGCTTCTTGAGGTAAATCTATCTCATTGGAAATAATATGAAAATTTCAATTATAGATCATGTAGGTGGGAAAGCAGGAATGGACTATTATACATCATCTCTTGCAAGAGGTTTAGCTAATAATGGTCAACAAGTATTAATATATAGCAATTTTTCAAAATCAAAATCAAAAAAAATAGTAAATCATAAATACTTTAGTAAAAAAAAATATAATAAAATATTTGAAATAATTAATTTTATTGCATCTGTAAGCAAATCAGTGATTAGTTCTAAAAAAAATAATGTTGATTATATTATAATTAATATATTTACCGCTGATATTCTTACATTTTTTTTAGCCACTATGAGTAAAATTTTTTCCAAAAATCTAGTAGTAATAGTTCATGATATTAGTTCATTTAAAGGGGAAAATTCTAAATTTTTCGAATCAATTTTATATAACACTCTTGCAAACTTCATTGTAGTTCATAATAATTTTTGTAAAAAAATTATTTCTAATAAAATTAGAAACAATGATAAAATTTTTGTTATCAAACAAGGGGGATATATTAATTTTTTTGATAATAAAAAAGATGAAAGTTTTATGAAAAGCAATGATGAAAAATCATTGTTATTTTTTGGTCAAATAAAAAAAGATAAAGGATTAGATATTTTATTAAAATCAATGCAAAATATTGATTCTAAAGTTAGTCTAGTTATTGCTGGTAAATCATCAGATGTAGATTTCTCTTATTATAAAAAGCTTATAAAAGATCTTAGGATTAATAATAAAATAATTATTAAAAACTACTTTATATCAGATTCCGATATGCTTGATTTATTTTTATCATCAACAATAATTGTTCTTCCATATAAAAAAATTTATCAGAGCGCTGTTTTGCTTATGTCCATGAGTTTAGGACTTCCAGTGATTGTATCGGATCTCGAACCTTTCAATGAAATAATAGTTGATGACTATAATGGATTCATTTTTAAAAATGGTGATTTAGATAATCTTGCTCAAATAATAAATAAAAATATCTTTAATCAAAATAAACTTGATGAAATTTCTCTTAATGCTAAGAAAACAATTCAAAATAATTTCAATTGGGATGAAATTGGCAAAGACTATATTAAAATGTTAAAAAAATAAATTTAATTATTTTTTGTATCAATAACTGCTCTACCTTTGAGCATCTCCCAATCTTTTTCTGGTCGTAAATCTAGGTTTGTTTTCCATGCACCTTGTAGAACATTTAAATCAATTTTTAATTGTTTTGAAAAATATATAAGTGCTTGCATGTCTTTTGGAAAACAACTTCCACCAAATCCAAGTTTACCATCGTGTCCTGGAACATTTAAATGTGAATCTCCAACACGTTCATCTAATGCAAATCCTTCAACAGCTTCCTCCCAATCGACATTTAGATGATTAGATAAAATCTTCATTTCATTCATGAAAGAAACTTTTGTAGCCAAAAAACAATTATTCATATATTTGATTAGCTCAGCAGTTTCATAGTTTGTACAAATGACTGGTAATAAACTTCCAAATCTCTTTCTATACAATCTTTTAACTTTATGGGTACAATCCTTATCCCCACCTAAAATCACTCTTGATTGATTAACAAAATCTTCATTTGCATTTTTTTCTGTCAAAAATTCAGGGTTAAAAACAATTTTAAGTTTTGGAAATTTTTTAGCGAAATAAGATGTTGAACCAGGCACTATCGTAGATCTTATTAAAATTATACAATCATTTTTCTGAACTAGACTGATCTCTGATAAACAGCCTTCGAGCATATCTAAGTTTATGCTGCCATCTATATTTGCAGGAGTAGGAATTGATAAAAAGATATAATCTGATTCATTCACAGTTTCTTCTAAAGAATGTGAACTAAGTTTTTTATTTTTATCATAAACTTTTATTTGAGATTTAAAATTTTTATCATTTCTAAATCCATTAAAAACAGCTGAACCAACAAAACCTTTTCCTATTATTCCAATTTTATACATTACGTGCTTTAGTTTTTTCTAATAATGTTAAAAATATATTTTAAATTTCTTACATAACAAATGAGTAAAAAAATAAAAGTTGGAATTATCGGTACAAGAGGCATACCAAATAATTATGGCGGTTTTGAACGTTTTGTAGAGCTTTTAGTTAAGGAACACGATACTAAAAACAATATCAACTTTGTTATTTACGGAGAAAAGAATCAAATTGAAGAATATTCTGACGAAAGATTTAAATACGTAATTCTTAAAACAAGCAAATCAAATGGTATGATATACTACATTGAGTCTTTATTCAAATCTATGTTTCAATGTGATATTATTTTTTGTTGTGGTGTTTCAATTTCTTTCATGTCGTTTCTTCCAAGAATCTTAGGTAAAAAATTAGTTGTAAATCCAGATGGATGTGAGTGGAAAAGATCGAGGTGGTCATGGATTCAGAGAGCCATAATTAAAAGTTTTTTCTTACCGACTTTTATATTTTCAAATAAAATAATTATTGATTCGCAAAGTTTAGAGTTTGACTTCAGCAAATTGTTTAAAAAAAAATATTTTTATATACCTTATCAAATACCTGATAGTAGTTTTTCTGGGAAAGAAACAATAAATCAATTGTTTGAATCTAAAGGTATAGATTCCTTAAAAAGCTATAACCTTATAATTGCTCGACTTGAACCAGAAAATAATATTGAAGAGGCATGCCAAGCATTCAAGTTAAGTGAAGACAAAAAACCACTAATAATAATTGGGAAAACAGATACCAATTTTTATAAATCAAAACTATTTAAATATAATAATAAAGATAAAATATATTTTTTTGGCGGTATTTATGATCAGTCAATTTTAAATGAATTAAGAAAAAATGCATCACTATATATCCACGGACATTCAGTTGGCGGAACAAATCCTTCCCTGATTGAAGCATTGAGCGTTTGTGAAGGTAAAATTATATGTCATAAAAATAAATATAACATAGAAGTTGCTAAAGACAATGTTCAATACTTTAATAGCGTTGATAAATTAAGATCTCTCATAAATGATAATATTATTGTAAAGTTGAAAAAAAATGATTGGAGTGATGTCAGATTTAACTCTAAGGTTGTTTACGAAAATTATATAAGACAATTTAAAGAAATTTCACTATAATCATATTAAATGTCTTTTCATGTAAAAATCAAGTCAACTGGTTCATATACACCTGAAAAAATTCTCTCGAATGAAACAATTGCAAAAACTGTTGATACTAATCCTGCATGGATTTATGAAACATTAGGTATAAAAAATCGACGAATTGCGAAAAGAAATGAAACAACAAGTGATATGGCATATTATGCTGCTAAAGATGCATTGAATAATGCAAAAATGCATATAAAAGAGATTGATATGATTATTGTAGCAACTTCTACGCCTGATAGACTTGCACCATCTACTGCTGCTATTCTCCAAGGAAAGCTTGGCAAAACAAACGCACCAGCATTTGATATAAGCGCTGTCTGTTCGGGTTATATATATGCTCAGAATATTGTATCATCAATGATTCATTCAGGCTTTATATCTAATGCACTTATCGTTGGAGCTGAAAAATATTCAACAATTACAAATTGGAAAGAGAGAGAAAGTATTTTTTTTGGAGATGGTGCAGGAGCTGCGATTTTAGAAAAATCAAATGGAGGTTCAGAAATACTAACTCAAAAATTATATGCAGATGGAAAAGGTTGGGAAAACTTTACTATACCTGGCGGTGGATCAGAAAATCCATGTTCTGAACATGTATTAAAAAATAATCTTCATACTTTCCGAATGAATGGTAGAGCTGTTTATGATACTGGAACAGATGTACTACCAAAAGCTATTAAAAAATCATTAGATAAAATTAAAATGAAAGCAAGTGATATTGATCATGTCATTCCTCATCAACCGTCGTGGGGTGTTTTAAAAAAGATTGCTGAAAAAACTAATATTCCTTGGGAAAAGTTTCATACAAATATGGAACATTATGCTAACACTGCTGGTGCAACAATTCCTTTAGTCTTGGATGAAACAAACAGTAAAAGGTTAATTAAAAGAGGTGATATTGTATTAATGATCGCTGTTGGTTCTGGGTGGACTTGGGGTGTAGCAATCTTAAGGTGGTAACAAAATATGATAATTATTTTTGGAGCTTCGGGAGGAATTGGTAAAGAATTATTTGATTATTACAAGAAGAATGGTTTTAAATGTATTGGAACATTTAATAGTAATAACGATAATAATGGTCTAATTAATTTAGATATTTCTAAATTATCAAACTTTGAGTCTTTTATTTCAACATTAGATTTAGATAAAAATATTAATATAATTAATTGTGTCGGAATAACTGATTTAAATCCTCTTCATAAAAGCAATTCTAATTCCTGGAAAAAAATTATTGAAGTGAATATTATGGGTGCATTTAATATCTTTAGAACATTTTTGCCTTATATGAGAGAAAATAACTACGGAAAAATAATTAACTTTGGATCAATTGTTACCGAAAAACCGGTCTTTGGAAGTTCCGCTTATATTACCTCCAAAGATGCTTTAAAAGGTTTATCTAAATCTGTAAATATAGAGAATAAAAAAAACAATATTAAATCTACCATTATTAATCTTGGTTATTCGGAATTAGGAATGATAAAGAAAGTACCTGAAAAAATCAAAAAAGAGATAATTAAGAATTCTAAATATAATCGACTGTGCTCAAAAAGTGAGATTATTCAAATGGTTGATGATATATTAAATGATAAAATTATTGAACCAGAAATAAATCTTTACGCTGGTACATAATGAACCTAAAGTTTGAAAATTTTAATTATGAAAGTCATAAATCGGAACAACGAGCCTTATTTAAAGAATGTTTTCCTGAAATAAAAAATCTTCCATCTGCATCATCTGACCATTACAGTTGGAAACATAGAGGACAAATTAAATCATTTCAGTTTTCGGCAATCTTAAATCAAAAATTAATCGGGTATTATGCTGCACTATCTTATAAATATAAATTCAATGAAAATTACATAAAAGCTGGTATGGTTTGCGATGTAATGACTGGAAAAGAAAGTCGAGGAAAAGGAGTATTCACAAAGCTTGGGAAATATTCTACAGAGAAATTAAAAGATAATTCTTTTGATATAACAACGGGTTTTCCCATTCGAAAAGAAGTAATTCCTGGTCATTTAAAAGCGGGTTGGGAAATTGCTTTTAAACTACCCTTGTATTTCAAAATCAATACTTCAAAATCAATTCTAAAAAAAATTTACTTAGGACCATTATCCAATTTAGTTGATTTTTTTATAAAAATTATATCTATCCCTTTTGATTTATCTTTCCAAAGGAAAAATGTTGATGTTAATAAATCAAATGCCTTGGATTTTTTTAAATCAAAACGTTACAACGAAATTGATCAATTGATTTCAAAGGAAAATTTAATTTACTTAAACAAAGATTTCGAATTTATAAATTGGAGATTATCAGCCCCAGAAGCAAAATATAATCTCTATGAAATTACTTATAACGAAAAATTAATTGGATATGTTTTAACTCGTGATATTTTAAAATTTGGAATCGATTGTACAGGTATTGTAGATATTGTTTTTTTGAAAGATAAAGTAAAATTTATAAAATATGCTCTGAGTAAAATAAAGTTTAAAGGGGATCTTGTTTTACTTATGTGTAATAGAAAATTATATAAGAACTACCTTCTTTATAGAAGCGGGTTTATAAAATCAACTTTTAATTTCAGTTTAATTATTAAAGTTTTGAGCAAAAATTTTAGAAAGGATCTATTATTTGATGAAAAAAATTGGCATTTAACTTGGATTGATTCAGACGATCTTTAACCATAATTAATTTTAATTGTTTTAACCTTATTCCAATCAATTATATTATTTGCTGTTTTTATATCGATAAAATTAAAATCATCAGTTAAATTTCTTAGCTTCTTGTGACAACCTTTTATACCATAATAAGCTCTAAACTTGGTTAAGAAGTTTAAACCTGGTATTACTGGTTGGTTAATATCAAAATCTCTGGGATGAAAGTATGTCATTAAATAATTACTATTTTGACTCATTTTTTTAATGAAATTATATGGTAAAAACCTAAAGTATCCTCCTCCAGAAAATATTATTTTTTGATTGAATAATTCATAAAGATTGATTGGAAATTCTTTAATCTGACCTGTTTTAGTTTTAATTATACTTGGTTCAGTACATTTGAAATCAACTAAACCACCATTAAACATTTTTCTTGAACATATACTAGCATCTATTTCAATACCCTGTTTTATCAATTCCTCAAATACCCATAGTTCATTATCAGTTATGGAAAATCCTGGTGATCTATACATCCTTATTTTTTTACCAATTAAGTCTTCCAGGCTTGTAATAGATTTTCTTAAATCTTCTGTAAAAGCATCTCTAGACTGTTGATGAACCAACTGATGGAGATCAGAATGACTTCCAATCTCATGACCTAAACTGTCTATTTTTTTAACTAAATTTGGAAACTCTCTTGCAACCCAACCAAGGCAAAAAAATGATGCTTTGAGTTTTTTTCTTTCAAGAATATCAAAAATATAGTCCATATTTTTTTCGATTCTATAGTCAAAGTTAGACCATTCTTTGGGTGACTGAGTGGATTCAACTCCTAATAAGTGAAACCAATCCTCTAAATCAAATGTCAGGATTTTTATATTTTTCATTTTTTAATAAACTTTTTATCCAATCTTGAACTGAAAGAGTAGGAACCCAATTAAGCAAATCTTTAGCTTTACTAATATCTGCTAAATTTTCAAAGGGCTCATCTACAGGATCAAGGTATATTTTTTTATGATAAATTAGATCAGCTAACTCATTAATTGAGATATTTTTACCAAAGCCGATATTTATAGCTTGACCATTTTTCACTTTATTTGATTCTGAGGCAAGAATGTTAGCTTTAACAACATCACCAACATAAGTAAAATCTCTCCTTTGGTTACCGTCGCCATTAATTGTTAAATGCTCACCTCGCATTGCCTGACTTAAAAATATTCCAACAACGGTTGCATATGCACCTCCAAGATTTTGCCTTTCACCATAAACATTAAAATATCTTAATGAGACAGTTTCTATATCATAAACCTTTGAAAACATTTTACAGCATAGCTCTCCATAATATTTTTGATTAGCATATGGTGAGATTGGATTTGGTAAATCATTTTCCTTCGATGGCAGATTATCGGTAGGTCCATAAACTGATGATGAAGCGCTATATACAAACTTTCTTACTTTCATATCAACAGCTGATTTAAGCATATTAATTAATCCTAATGTATTATTAATCTCATAATCTATAGGATTGATTATTGAGGGTTGAACTCTGGCTAATGCTGCACAATGAAATATTGTGTCAACATTACTTAATACATCTTTGAAAGAATCTAAGTTATTAGAATCACTTAAATCTAAATCAAAATAGTTTGCTTTATTGTTACAATTCTTTTTCTTTCCAGTAGAAAAATTATCAATGACTCTAACTTCATGGCCATTTTCTATCAATTTATCAACTAGGTTTGACCCTATGAAACCAGCACCTCCTGTTACAACCATTTTCATTATTTATTTTTAATAACTTCAAGAATTAAATGAATATCTTCTTTTTTTAAATAAGGATGCATTGGAAGGCTAATAATTGTATTGGAAAGTAGTTCTGAAACAGGAAGATCGCCTTTTTGATATTTGAGATATTTAAAAGCTTTCATTAAATGGATTGGAAATTTATAATAAATTACAGATGGAATTTTTTCATTAGAAATTCTTTCAATTAAACTTTCTCTTTTTTCTTCAGATCCTAAAGTAATAGAAAATAACGCATGTGCTGACTGATATTTTTTGGGATGGTATTGGGCATTATTTAAAATCTTTCTATAACAAGAATCTATTTCATTCCTCATATCAAGCTCTTCATCAAAAATAGTTAGTTTTTCTAATAGCACTGCCGCCTGTATGCTATCAAGCCTTCCATTTAAACCAATCATTTCACTATTGTATTTATCTACTTTAGTTCCATGTATTCTAATTGCTTTACATTCCTCTGCTAAACTATCGTCATTTGTAAAAATTGCTCCTCCATCACCATAACATCCAAGAGGTTTAGCTGGATAAAATGATGTTGC
>TARA_B100000963_G_scaffold229693_1_pt1 | contig 32730 bp, 34 predicted proteins | sample TARA_B100000963 | Tara Oceans TARA_B100000963 (sample SAMEA2622097) | marine metagenome | biome: marine biome (ENVO:00000447); feature: surface water layer (ENVO:00002042); material: "saline water (ENVO:00002010), including plankton (ENVO:xxxxxxxx)" | depth 5 m | reverse complement strand
AACAATTACTCAAAAGACGTATACACAGTAACAATTTATAAAATATAAAAACACAAATGACAAAAAGCGTTAACCAATCGTGGGCAGTTAGCCAAAAATTTCGAAATCGTTATGGTTCTACATGGGCAGATTTAGATTTCTTTTTCAAAGACCGAGTATATTCAAATACATTTAAATCAGATCCAATGAATACCAACGTTGGAGCACTACAAATAGAAGGAATGAGTTTACCTTTTAAATACAAAGACTTAATTATGTATAATAAAAAGGCTACTAAATTAGGAGCACAAACTCATCGGTCAGATATAGCCGAAAAATTTGCAGTAGACATAAAATCTAAAACGTTTATGCTCAATAGACAGGAAATTAACAGATTACGTGAAACTTTAGACGATGCATTGACAACTGTGCAACGATCTTATGAGTTAGGGTTATATTTATAATAAATAGGATGAATACATATACATATTCTTATAGAGCAGATTCATCCAATGAACCAATTGGTCGTGTACAAGCAACGAGTTTGTTCGAAGCACGAGTGAATATAAGCAAAGTTAAACGATTAGATATTGATTTAATTGATGAATTGTTTAAAATAAAAAAAATAAACGACCATGAGCAAACAAATAAAAAACATACACGTTAACTACTCAGAATATTGTTATTTTGATTATTTGTCTGGTTACGATCAATTAAATTATTTTTTTCAATTATTCGAAGGTCAATTCAATCAGCCTAAAATAGACTTGCAAGACTTTTTTAGTCAAATACAAGAAGAAGAAACGGAAGAATATCCTATAGTTCATGTAGACAAAGAATTGCCTAAAAATTCAAAGCGTGTTGACGTGATGCTTGACGATGATTATTTAGTAGTTGAATCTAACAGTTTAAAAGCAGTAAAATTGGTTACTAACAGATTCATGGAAGCAGGTTATTTAATGACTCGAGACAAGATAACAGAAAAAATGTTTAAAAAAGACAAAACAACTAGATATCTTCGTGTTTATGGTATTATAGGACAAATACCAGGTCATTGCTTGAGCTAATATACGCATCAAATAACACAATCTAACGACACCTACTAAATCTTATTAAAATGGCAAAGAAGAAAAGTAAAATACCGGCATATGTGCTTAAACAGTTCGAAAAGGCTATGTATAAGACCGGAGACAGGGTAATTATTAAATGGTTAGGACAAATAAAAACAGGATATGTTAAAACTAGTAAAGAAAATTCTTGGGGCCGTAGCTACATGGTTGAAGTTGAAGAAAAAGGACTCAAACGAAGTGACAACGTTACCAGGTACCCTTGTGGAATCGAAATACGAGGACACCGAACTGAATATGATGTCGGACTCATACTCCATGACAGAACACAACAAGGAGATTGGCCGCAGAGTACAAGAATTTATGAAAACTCCGGAAGCCAAGAGGATGCGCAGCGAAATGACAATAAAAGCGTCGGAAGAAATGATGATAGTGTTAGTAGAAAAGATACAAGAAGCAGATCATCCGTTACACACCAAGATGTTGCTCAGTCTAGCTCTACACGAAAGCGCACAAGCAATGCAAAAGCATCAAACAAAGATCTTGATGATGCAGTAAATCGACAGAAAGACTTTTTGCAAGGATTTATTACTTAGGAAACAATCCCCCGGCTTTTCTAACTGCCGCATCGCCTCCTAATTCTCTGTACGTTTCGCGTATTTTTGCGCCATTTGCTGCCTGTACTCGACGAGAAAGTGAACTTATATACATATCTGCGGTTATTTTAGATTCCATGAACAATGCTTCGGCTCTATCTTGAAATATTTTCCTATTGGATTGATACACAGTTGGACTTTTTATAAGTTTAACCATTTCATTCCACAAGCCTTGTTGTTTACTTCCTTTTAACGTTTTTCCTAATTTAGGTAGTTCCGCCGTAAACTTGTTGTATATGCTGTCAAACCCGTTGTATTGAGTAGAAGATAATACACCAGGACCTTTACTAGCTCCCTTTTTTGCACTACCATATGCAAATTTTGCTGTGTTTGCTAGAAGCTGGGCTATAAAAATTGTAGTATTTGCAGCAAATCTTAAAATCGATTTTATAAAGGTTAAGCCAAAAATTACATCCATTAGTTTTCTTGCAGGCGGAAACATTCTATATATTGTAACAAGTATAAACATTACAATTCCCAAAATAATCGCGTTGGTTAAAGTCATCCAACCTACAAACGTATCGTATATCCAATCTTTAATTTTTTGCCACCATCCTGGATCATAAGCTGGGTTTTCTTTACACCCTCGAGGGTCCGTTGGGTCCGGTATAAGTCTTTGAAGTTTTAACTCTAAAGGTTTGCCATCATCTCCATATTCTGTGCATGTAGACTCCCCATCTGGGTCTTGGTATGGATGAGGAATATCCGGAGTATCAGTTGATTTTCCATATCCCGAATCTGATCGGTTAGCATTAAACCATTCTTTTCTTTTTTTAGACCATGCTTCTTTGATTCCATCAGACGGCTCATATGAATCGGTAAATTCATGTTCTCTTGATTCAGTATAGCCTTGTTGTCTATTAGCTTTGGCTTTTTCGTTAATATCTTTAATTATTTGATAGTGTTTACTATACATGTATTCATTAAACAATGATTGAAATTTTAAACTCATTTTATTATCATCAAAGTCTATAGGCGGATTTTCAAGAGCACCACTGTCGCTCTTTTTCTTGTCAATAGATCGTTGTGCTTTATTCTGCACTCTATCCATAAAGGACCAATCACCAAAAAAGTCATCTTTTTCTTTATCCGACATTTGCTCATTGAGTTTATTTTTATTAAAACTATCTAGTTCTTTTAATAAATCTTTAAATTTTATTGTCTGTATCATGTTTATTGTTTTTTTATAAATATTAATTAAATATGTTTTCTGCGTCTGCAAATGGATTATTACTAGTTGAATCAGAAAAATCTAAATTCTTTATTTCTTCGATATCAACACTAGGATCTATAGTCCAAGTGCCATTAGTTATTTGTTCAACTCTTTTTGTATCGCGAATCATATTTTCATATTCTTTTGCTGTTACCTCAATGTCTTGTCCTTGCCATTCAACTGTAATTTTAGTATCATCATAAATATCATTCCAATATCCAGCTCCACTTGGGGCTTGAGTATATGCAACTATTTCTAATCCTGGAGGTCCGTATTTTAAAACTGCTCGAGTACCCTTTCCCGTCCACCATGCAACATCAAATATTACACCATTTTTAATATCATTGTATATAGCAGATACCACATTTTTATACGGAGTTAAACGTTGATTTCTTAACTGGTTAACAATTCGCTGACGCAAAACTTTTTCGCCGGTAGAATTAATAAAATTTTGCAATTTAGATTTAATACCATTTTTAACCGCAGTAGAATTTTTGGCTATATAATTAGATATGTCTGCAAATGCTATCCGTTCAAATTCATTTAAAAATCTGATATCGGATTTTGCTAATGCTTCTGCTAATTTAACTCGACCTGCTTGTCCTATTTTTGCTACACTTTGCAATCTTCGTACGCCACTCAATGTTAATATTATTGTGAATATTGCTTCGGTTCCACCTTCCGCAAAGGCACCTTGTTCAAAGTATAAACCAGTAGCCGCTCCACCTAATCCTAATGTAAACAACAATGCAGCTGGGCCTGATGCAAAACTCGCAACCATTGCCATGGTAGAAAGTACTTCTGCAGGGTTCTCGTCTAGTGTTTCTTTGAACCAACGAACGATAGCCGGTTGTCCACCTATCATTTTTTGTTTTTCTTTTTCTTGTTCGAGCGCAGTTTGAGTCTCTGTTTTAGCTAATGATAAACTGTCAATTATTGTTTCTATTTGTATGTTATGAGTATATAAAGGATCATATACATTATATTTCAAAGATTGCCATTTATCTCTGTCTAATGCTTCCAATGCATTTAGTTTTTTTTCTAACTTTTTCCACCATTCAATTTCAAGTTTTAGTCTAGCAATTTGTTGTACAGGTAAAATATAATTTTTTAATCCTTTACGATTTCCATCTTGAGTACTTTTACCAACAGCACTCATATATCCAAAACTACGTAAAGCCGTAGTAAAAGGTTCATCTACATCTACTATACTTTTACCAGAAAACGTTTTTAAAAACTTAGGAAGACTATATCCCCACGCACTCATACCTGTTTTACGCATCCAATCACAAACACGTTGATTTATATAATAATATTCATCTTGTGTTTTTATTGAATTAATTAAATTTAACGCAGCAGTTTCATCATCTGAAAATGTACCTCGCGTTTTTATAATAGCATCTGCAGTTTTATAATACTTTAATTGTATAGCCAATTCAGGAGTTGTAGGTTTACCTAAATCTTTAGACCTTTGTGCTGGTGATTTATATTTTAATCCGCCTTTTAAATATTGTGCAGCAGCTGGATATGCTTTTATAAACCCGGCTTTACCACCATATGGTCCAAAATTCGGTGTAATGCCCAGTTTAAGATCTTTTTCTATGCCAGGCCATGATAGAACATTGCCACCAGCTGAAACATTAACTGGCCAATTGGGATTGAACGGCTTTGGAATCTTATCTGTAATAGACTGATACACGTTTTTTATGTCAGCGTCTGACGATGTAGAAAGTTCTTTGTATACCGCAGCTCGCATTGATTTGTTGTCAAGTACTTTAGGCTGTTTGTCAAACAATTGTTTATACATGACAGGGTAGTCTATTTTCAAACGATCTAAATATAAATTTATGGTTTTTTCGTCTTGTTCCTGCAATAATGATAATTCTTGTCGAATAATATTTTCCAGTATATTTGTAGCGGATGTCTGCATATTAATAAATATCGGTAAAATATAATTCGTGAATCATTTGGATATATGCAAAATTTTTCTTATATTTATATTATAAATTAAAAGAAAAAGCTATGAAAAAGTTATTATTATTATTATTATTAGTTACGTCGTCAAATATATTTAGCCAAGCTTGGCAAAGTAAAATTCATACTGTATCTGGTATTGAATATATTATTGAAGGAGATGCGTTCAAAGAATCTATCTTTAATAAAGAATATATAAAACGAAATTTTAAATCCAGTTATTACTATAACTTTAGATTTGATCAGTCACAAAAACAAATTGTAATGTATAATCGTTATGAAACTCAATACTTTGAATATGATACATTAATTGTCGACAACGTTTCAAAATATATATATTGTAATTCAAACTTGGATAATAATGATATTACTATAGAAGTTATTGATAATTGTGTTTATTATAAAACATATGATTTAATTAAGAATGAATCATCAATTATATTATTCGATGATGTGGTAATTTATTATTAATTTATCCTAATGATTGACCATTATATACATTTGTAATTTTACCACCAGCCATTGTATCCCATGAATTTAAATCGTTAACTAAAAACTGCCAGTTACTTCCCCATCCATCTTGTTGGGACATGTATATTCTCATTCTAATACCTCGACCTCGTTTTATTAATTTAAATTCAGGATTTTTTGGGATTGTTAACAGTTCACGATTACTTGTATTGCCTCGAGGTCCTTCCATTGGCACCTGCAAATTTACAAACGCGGCCTCTGCTCGTTTCTCGGCAGTATCGCCATAATATGAATCATATGTTTTCGAGGTTCCACCTGGAACACTTCCATCACCATTTGGTGCTGACTCGGTCGATACTGGATTTTGTGGATTACCTGAATAATCTGTTGTAAACCCTTTTTTACTTGTACTTAAAAATACATGTTCGCCTTTATAAAATGATTTTACTGCGGCTACAGGAACATATGCATACTTTATTATAGAATCAATATTATTACCATTAAGTGAGTGAATTAAATCAGCATTTCTATTTTCGTCACTAAATGCATCACCTTTAGAATAATTATCAAACACTCCAGGTATGAACCTAAAAATTTGTTTACCGATTATCGAATCAATTGTTGTTAACCTACCATTAGTAGCGCCCAAATAAGTTGCATATGCATTTGAAAATGATCCAAAATCGATTGCTATATATGGTTGTTGATTACTTTTATTAACAAACACTTTTAAAAACTTGTCCCATCCTGGTATTGATAAAATTGTATTTTTATGTGTTCCTTGTAACATTTGTTTAATTTTGTCCGGTGTAGAGATATTAACTATCTTTTCTGGACTTTTTGGTTGATCTGGAAGTGGGTTAGCTTCTTGGCCAGGCTGTAATGGCTCATTTGTATCTTGTTCACTTAAACGTTTGATGTTCAATTCAGTTAAATTTTTAACATTGAATCTAAGCATGTTTTCTGCTAAAATGTTTTTCATTGTTTCCTTTAAGGTTTCTTTTATATAAATATAACAACAACATAAATTACAGTTTGCTTGGATATATGCATTTTTTTTCTTATATTAATAGTATAATTAAAAAATATAAAGTTATGAAAAAGTTAAAATTTGTTTTAGGTGTATTAGTTATTAATTTTTTATTAATAAACATAATATATAAATTATTTAATCCATATAATTTAAATTTAAGTGAATTGGAATGGTTTAATGGATTTGCATGGACTCAGTTATTTCCAAATAACGGCTTAGCGACAGTATTAATATATGGAAGTATTATTGGATTAATATTTATTAATACGTTGTTTGTAAAACTTTTTAAAGGAAAATTAATTGTATAAAAATAATATTTTTTTTAAAGTGAAAACATAAAAAATGGGATAGTTGTTAAGCTATCCCATTTATACTGTTAATTAACAATTTCTCTAGAAAGAAGCTTTTTCCATAAAGTCCGTTTCTTGTGGATTAAACTTTGTTAATATTGCTTGATATTGTGGAGTCCATTCTTCATCCGCGTAACCTTTTCCAAGTTTTGACAATGGATTGCTTTTATATGCTGCCTGGGATCTATCATACCCAGGAGAAGATATACCTCCTACTTTAATCAACGTTGAAACTAAACTAAAATTCTTCCCAAAGGCTTTTTTAACGGCCGGAGACGTTTTAACTAAATTTAATAAAGCATCATATGTAGCTTGATCCTTAATCATTTTTAATGCATCTAAGACACCTTGTTCGTCATCACCAATTGTAGTAAAACTAAATCCTGTTAGCGCAGTTATAAGTTTAGTTACAATTGTTTTTGCTACGCCTTCATCTTCATTCAATGCAGATTTAACTGCTTCTTGTAATCCGTGTTGATTAATTGTTTCCATTATGGATTTGACAATTAATTTTTTCTTTGCAGATTCAGTCAAATTTTTGGTTCCGAAACGCTGCATGTTTTCTGATAAAATATTTTTCATTTGTTTCCTTGTTAAGAATTCTTTTATATAAATATAGTCATACTTAAAAAAAAAGATATTTGGATATATGCAAAATTTTTCTTATATTAATAATAAAATTAAAAGTTATGATTAGATTTGGTTATGCCTGTAATAACATGACACTAGGCAAAGCAGGTATCCGCACCGGCCGCACTATGATACAGCGTATCTTCGAGCAAGGTGGTATGCCTTTGGCAAGCGAGCGCAGTCTGCTTAACGCAGAAGATTTACTCCCTATACTCAAATGGAATTTGGCCCACGGCATTCGTTTGTTTCGCATAGGCAGTGAAATGTTTCCTCGTTGGAATCATTACGAGATCAAGGACTTGCCTGACTATGATCGTATCTGTGAGGTGTTGCAAGAAGCTGGTGACTTTGCTCGTGAGCATGATATACGACTTACTACGCATCCTGGACCTTTTCATATATTAGGTAGCCCCGATCCGGTTGTGGTTGACAATAGTATTGTTGGTCTCGAGCGACATAGCGAAATGTTTGATATGCTTGGATATGCTCCTAGTTATGACAACAAGATCAATATTCATATAGGTGCTACGTATGGCGATAAGCCGGCTACTATTGCAAGATGGATCAAGAATTATTATCGACTATCTGAGTCGTGTCGTGCTCGTCTAGTTGTTGAGAATGACGACAAAGGTTCTATGTATTCTGTACGTGACTTATATGAAATGGTACACTCCGTTACTGGTATTCCTATTACGTTTGACTATTGGCATCATACTTTCAATACTGGTGACTTATCCGAAGAAGAAGCATTCTTTATGGCTCGCGAAACTTGGCAGAAGCACGACGTTACTCAATGCACTCATTACTCCGAGTCTCGCAGACGCGAGCAGCAAAGTCTTATTGAAGGTATTTGCGAGAAGCATAATATTGCTTGGGAGGACTTGCCCTCTTGGCCTACTTTTGCTAAGGCATACAAAGAGTTCAGCAAGATTAAAGAGCAAGCCCATGCTGACTATATTTTGACTACTCCTAATACTTATGGTGTAGACAGTCTAGATGTTGTGGTCGAAGCTAAGGCAAAAGAGTTGGCTCTGCAGAATATCAACGTAGAGTGTTGTCAAACACCATTAATTTTAGATTAACATATTTATATTAAATAATAATAAAAAAAGGTCAGAATGGCAGAATTTCGTTACAAAGCAAAAATAACAGATGATATTGAAGATGCAAAAAATATCATACAGTCTACAGGTAAAATGTTAATGGAAGGCAAAATTGATAAAAAGTCTGCAATAGACAATTTAGCAAGAGCTTTCCGTAAATTAGAATCATCGAGATATTATATCGATCGAACATAAGTGAAACATGTATTTCCATACGTTGTATTATCAGCATCTTTAGGTTTAGCCGGGACAGCTGCATATTACAGTGTATTCGGTTTAAGCAAACTTTTTTCAGCTCAAGCTACCGCAGTTATTGTTATGGCTTCAATATTAGAAGTTAGTAAATTGATAACGGCATCTTATTTACATCGTGAATGGAAGTCTATATCCGCACTTTTAAAGAGCTATCTCGTAACAGCTGTATTCATATTGATGTGTATAACTTCATTAGGTATATACGGGTTCTTAGTTTCAGCTTATCAGGAAACTGCATATAAACTTAAAAATCAAGAATCTGAATTATCTGTATTAGAGTTAAAGAAACAAAGATACCAAACCGCTACCAATGATATACGGTTGGAAAAAGAATCTTTAAATAAAAATATCACAGAATTGACATCGGGACTTTCTAACAATGTTATTCAATACACTAATGCAGACGGTGAAGTTATAACAACAACTAGTTCAGCTACCAGACGCGTATTAGAAAAACAATTAAATCAAACAATTTCTAGAAGAGACACATTATACAACCGAGAAATTGCTTATTCTGATTCTGTTAGCAACCTTGATCAACAAATGCTTAAAATACAAACAGAGAGCGAAGTTTCGGCCGAAGTAGGCCCTATTAAATATGTAGCACAACGCGTAAACCAACCAGTTGATAGTGTTGTTAATTGGTTTATAATGCTTTTTATATTTGTATTTGACCCATTAGCCGTTATGTTATTAATAGCAGCAAATCGATTGTTTGAAACAAAAAATCCCTTGTCTGAGGTGATACCGGAAGTTGTAGAGGAGGAGAGTCAAGCCGAGCGGGTTAAAGCCCCAACTCCTCCAACTTCTCCAGAGCCAACAAGAGCTCGTAGAGTTATAAGATCTTAAATAAAATAAAATGAAAAAAATAAAAGTTACAAAAAATCAAGGTTATAAAAAATTACAATGTAAATATTGTGAACGAATATGTGAACGAGTAGACATTAATGCAACTGCAGTTACATGTTGGAAATGCACAAATGATCTAGTTAACGGCAAGATATTGGAATTACGAAAATAATTTAATATTATAATAATATGTTACAAGCAAATGAAATAAAAGAAAATTGGGAAACGTTTCGAGAAGAAATTGATTTACAGTTTCCTACAAGAGCTAAACAAATTCACAAGATGTATGATGACTTCGAAGAACGCATTGCAATGATGCCAGCATCTTCTATAGCACATTATCACAATGCATTTGCAGGAGGTTATGTAGATCATGTACTTCGTGTAATGGGATGTACTCATGAATTGTATATTTTATGGGAAAAGAGTGGCGCTGATATGTCAGGTTATACATTAGAAGAATTAATGTTTGCAGCAATGCATCATGACTTAGGCAAAATAGGATTTCCAGGAGAAGGTAACGAAGTTTATCAAGTAGAAACTTCAGATTGGCACAGAAAGAATATGGGTCGAATGTATAAACACAACGAAAATATTCCTTTCACAATGGTACCAGATCTTTCTATTTGGTTGCTGCAAAAATATGAAATACCGATGTCTTGGAATGAATATCAAGCTATTAAGATTCACGATGGAATGTATGACGATTCTAATAAACCTTATTTTGTAGCAAGAAGCGCTCAAGCAAAATTAAAAACCAATATGGCCGTTATTTTACATCATGGTGATCATATGGCAGCTCAAATAGAATACGAGCGTTGGAGAAATCATAAAGCAGGAACACCTACCAAAGTATCTGAAAAAAGCAAAGCAACAAAAAGCACCGCTATAAAAAACTTAGCAGAGAATAATCCAAATATGGGTGCTTCTATTGCAGATATTTTCAAGGATATATCATGATACTATTTATTATATTAAGCGTATTATTTTTAGGTACTACCGTATATTTTGCTTATCGGGCTTTTGTATTAGCAGGAGTCTTAGCAGATCAAGAAGAATACTATGAAACTGTTTCTCAAACAAATCAATACATGTACAACAAAATACAGCAAAGTCATGACACAATGAAACGTATTGATCGTTCTGGAGCGTTTGAAAAAGATGATGAAACAGGAACGACATTTGAATTGTTAAGTGATGTAATAGAAAAACTAAAAGAGGAGTTTGATGCCCAGGAAGAGGAAGAAAAGTAATAATTATTACACAAAGATTCAAGACGTAGCCATTTGTGCTTACAATAAGTCAGACAGTACGGCACAACGAGAAAAGATATATAGACGATTTATATATCCTCCGTTCATGAAGTTAACTGAAAATTTAATCAACAAAATGAAACCAACATATATTTTAAACAATTGTTCGTTTCAAGATCTTCAAACAGACTTAGTTACCTATTTAACTGCTCGTTTAGATAAATTCAAGCCGGATTCTGGAAAGTCATATTCTTATTACACAAGAACTTCTTTTAACTATCTTATTGCTGAAAATCAAAAAGCATATGTTAAATTGAAACAAGACAGAGAACCAATTGATATTGACGAGCAAAGAAACATACCAACAGAGATGCATAACAATGATATGCGTGAAACATTGAGATATTTTATGGATGAATTTGTTGAATATTGTTATGATAATTTAAATTATATTTTTACCAATACCACAGACATTCATGTAGCAGATTCAGTTTTACATTTATTTGAGTCTCGTGAAAACATTGAAAACTTCAATAAAAAAGCTCTTTATATTTATATCAGAGAACGAACAGGACTACCTACTACTAATATTACGCGTGTAGTTAAAACTCTAAAAAATCTTTACGAAACAAAATTTTCAGAATACGCAAACGAAAACTTCATAAAATTGCCTTTTTAATATTTATTATTAAAGGAGTCATGTATGGATAAAAATGAAGAAATATTCAAAGGAACCAGTTTTGCTGACCTTATGCATGATGTCTATCATAACTCAAAAAAGAAAGACAGACAAATAAATCAACTTATATCACAGCTTCAACCATTAATAAGAAATGCATCAGATGCAACTATAATAGTTCCACTTATTAAAGAATACTTAGACGTTGCTGTTAAAAATGATGATCATCTAGTTAAATTAACTGCTATAGTTCAACGTTATATATCTACAAGCCAAACTATATCAGGCGCTGACTCATTGTTATCCGAATCAGAAAAACAACAACTTATTGAAATTGCTCAAACTACTTTGACTCATGAATTGGAAGATGAGATAGAAAAAATTGAACAGGAAGATCAAGAAATAAAACAAAAGATTGCTGACGTTAAATCTAAATTAAAGGATACTAATACAGATGCATAATAACGTTCAATTTGATGTTGCTGAAGTATTAAATACTGATAATGCCTATGCATATTCGACAACTGCAGCAGACAGAGGATTCTTTCAGATACAAGCTAGATCTCTTACTAAACATACACCAATCGACAATTATACAGTTCGTATGATGTCGTTAAATGATATGAAAATTCCAGTTGTTGGAGAAATAATATTAGTATGTCAAACAGTTAAACGAACAACACAAAAAATAGCTAATAAAGATAAAGATAAATCTTGGTATCATGTTCAAACATTGAGTTTGCAAAACGGAGTAAATAATAATCAATCTACAGGAATTACATGGACAAGTGAGGAGCATAACCAAATAAATAATCAAGAGTACCCTGCCGGCAAAACGTTTGTTGAACAAAAAATATCTCCATTACAACCTTATGAAGGAGATCATATATGGCAAGGTCGATTTGGAAATAGTATAAGATTTGGAAGCACAATATCAACTATACCAGACGATAATTATTATCATAAAGCTCCTACATGGTCCGGAGATGTAAATGGCGATCCTATTATAATATTAGCAAACGGTCATGAAAATTTAGATAAAAAAGAATTTGTTGTTGAAGATATTAACAAAGACAATAGTTCAATATATTTAACTAGTACACAAAGTATTCCAATTGTATTAGGTAGTGAAAAAAAACCTAATTCATTAACCGGGTGTATTACTACACGAGGACATGAATCTAAATATCAAGACTCTCAATTACTAGCAGTATCAGATCGTATAATATTAAAAGCCCGAAACGATTTAGCAGTTATAGATTCTCCGTTGGGAATTGTTTTAAATTCTACAGGTAATATTAAACTAGGAAGCGAAGATGCCACAGAAAGTATGGTGCATGGCGAAGTATTATTAGAGATTTTAACTTTAATAATTGAACAGTTTTCTAAAAGTATTGGTCAACGATTTTATTTTAAATTAAAAGATGCACCAGCTGAAAAGGCACAAAGATTATTAGATCAATTGTTAAGTTCAACATATAAAATGAAAAAAAACATAGATAAATAAGGAACACTAAATGGCAGTTACACCACCGTTAGATAAAATAACAACATTACCAGCATTCGGAGTTGATACTATTCAAGAACAAATTAATCGATTAATAGATTTAATACTTGCTGAAATGAAACTAGTAATACAAGAAGTTATTAAATTACCAAATGGTATTGATTGTAATGATCCAAGAGTTCAGCAAATTAAGGATTTATTACAATCAATTCAAGATAAATTACAACAAGTAAAAGAACAGTTGCCTAAAATACAACAAATAATTTCACAGGTGCAGACAGTTATAAAAACTGGATTGACAATTAAAAATGCTATAGCTGCAGCACAACTACTTAATCCAATTACTGCTCCTTTGTTTATTGCTTCATTAACACAACAACTACAAGACGAATTAGTTTCCAATGCTATACAAGCAATACAACCATTACAAGCAGTGCCTAATCAAGCAGTATCAAAATTAAACACATTGATTCCGCCTTTAACAAATGCAATTTCATCATTAAATTCTGCATGTAATGAAGATATTGGTTTAGATATTCCAACATTAGACGATGATAATTTTAATAATTTTGGCGAAGATTTTGATTATAACGATTTACTTCCTTCAGAATTTTACCGAGAAATCAATGTGTCTGAAACTGATTTAGATCAACGTTCAGATACAATTCAACAACTAGTAGAACAACAACAAAATTTATTAACATCTTTAATAGAAGCTCCAAGCCAAGTTTATAGAGAACCTGGAGTGCCTTCATCTAATCTAGGAAAAACGGGAGATTTTTATGTTGATACAGAAAATAATATAGCATATGGACCTAAACCATCTGATACAGAATGGGGAGGACCTTTAAATTAACATCATACATATTTATAATAAAAAAGAATACCTATGTCAAATAAAGCACTTGTAAAAGCACTTAAAACTGCCGTACGTGAAGTTATTAAAGAAGAATTAACTGACATTCTTCGAGAAGGATTACAATCCACAGTTACAGAAATGCAAACAGAGTCAGTAGCAAAAAAACCAGTTAAAACATCGAAACCAAGAAAAACTTCTTTGTTTAAGGAAAATAAATTTGCAAATATATTAAACGAAACTCAAGGTTTACAATCAGAAGGAACATACGCAGATTTAATGCAACAAGAAATGTCATTTTCATCTGCAGATGCTCAAGGTTTCGGTATGATGCGAAACAATGGTAATGCACAAATGCAAATAATGGAAGACCCAGAAACTGGTAAAAACATGCAAGTTGATCCGATTGTTTCTAAAGCAATGAATCGTGATTATTCTGCTTTAATGAAAGCAATAGATAAAAAGAAAAATAAAGGCTTTGCATTGTAATGGGATATAATATTGTTTCTCCAAATGAAATAAACAAAACAAGATCGAACGGTCTAGGTATTAAGTATGTTTCTAATGGAGGACAATTGTTCCGACCTATACATGTTGATATAGATCAAGCGTTAGAAAATTTAAAAAATTTATTGTTAACAAGACTCGGAGAACGAGTTTTGCAACCAACATTTGGATGTCGATTATTTGAAATATTGTTTCAACCAAATGTTTTTGAATTAAAAGACGAAATTAAAGATATAATATTACAACCTGTAAATTTTTGGTTACCATATATAACGATCGATGACGTTGATGTCGTTACTAATCAAGATGATCCTAATTTAGTTCATCACGTACAAATAACAATAACGTTTTCTATATCTAGTTTCGAAACACGAGCAATAACAATAACAGCATCAGAAACAGGAGTAGTTGAGGTACAATAAATGAAAAATGCAAAAGACGTTTCATATTTAGGAAAAGATTATAATCAGTTTAGAAGAAACTTAATTGAATTTGCTAAACAATATTTTCCAGAAACATATACAGACTTTAATGAAGCATCTCCTGGTTCATTGTTTTTAGAATTATCTGCATATGTTGGAGATGTATTGGCTTTTTATGCTGATAATAATTTAAAAGAATCTTTATTAGAACAAGCATCGGAGCGTGGTAATATTTTCGATATTGCTAAATCTTTAGGATATAAAGCTAAAAGCTCTGTTCCAGCACATGTTACGTTAGATGTATTTCAATTGGTACCAGCAACCGGTACCGGAGATAATGTGCGTCCAGATTTTGATTATGCACTTTCAATTAAACCAGGAATGCAAATCAAACAAACTGGTGGCGATTCGATATTCAGAACTTTAGACACTGTGGATTTTGGATTTTCGTCTTCGTTTGACACAACAGAAGTAACCATATATGAAACAAATGATTCTACTAAACTTCCTACTTATTATTTATTAAAAAAACAAATACAAGCAGTATCTGGAGAGGTTAAGACTCAAAGATTTACATTTAATAGTCCAATTGCATATGATAAAATAGTTTTACCAGATAACAATGTTATTGATATTATATCAGTAACTGAGTCAGATGGAGATGCTTGGACCGAAGTGCCGTATTTGGCACAAGATACTGTGTTCGAAGAAGTTCCAAATTTACTAGAAAATGATCCTGATTTTATTCAGTATAGATCATCTGCTCCTAGTCTTCTAAAATTACGTAAAACATCAAAAAGATTTATTAGTAGACTGCGAAGTGATGATCGTTTAGAATTACAATTCGGCGCTGGCATTTCCGATAATAACGATGAAGAAATTGTTCCAAACCCGGATAACGTTGGTAACGGCATTGCTGGATTTAGAAAAAATATCGATATCGATATCGACCCATCTAATTTTTTATATACTAGAGCATATGGTCAAGCTCCCGCAAACACAACGTTAACTGTTACCTATACTGTTGGTAAAGGATTATCTGACAATGTAGCAGCAGGAACATTGAATAACGTTGAATTTGTTGAATTCGATGAAGATGTTAATAATACAAATAATATTGGAATAGTAAATTTTGTAAAAACAACTTTGGCTACAAATAATGAATTTCCTGCAATTGGAGCTAAACAAAAAGATTCATTACAAGATGTTAAAAATAATGCATTAGGTAATTTTGCAACTCAGAATCGATTAGTAACAAGAGAAGATTATATAATCAGATCATATTCAATGCCGGCAAAATTTGGTAGTGTAGCGAAAGCATATATTGTGCCAGACGATCAAATAGCACAACAAGATCTAATAGAAAAAAGAATAACTAATCCGTTGGCAATGAATTTATACGTTTTAGGATTTAATGCTTCTAAACAACTAACACCATTAAATGATGCAGTTAAGAACAATTTAAAAACATATTTAGGATATTATCGAATGTTAACGGATGCAATCAACATAAAAGATGCATTTGTTATTAACGTGTCTTTGGATTTTGAAATTTCTGTATTATCAAATTATAATAGCAATGAAGTTTTATTAACATGTGTCAATGAATTAAAAACATATTTTGATGTTGATAAATGGCAAATCAATCAGCCAATTGTTAAATCTGTTGTACAAAATTTAATAGGAAATGTTCCTGGAGTGCAAAATGTAGTTAATGTATTTTTCAAAAATAAATTTGACTCAGCCTTAGGTTATTCAGGAAATGCATATGATTTAGCTTCTGCCACACGTAACGGTGTAATATATCCTTCTTTAGATCCTAGTATTTTCGAAGTTAAATTTCCTAGTCAAGATATACGAGGTAGAGTCGTAAGTTCTTAATATCTTTATATTTATACTAAAAGGTCAATAAAATGGGCGTAATACGAGATAATCGCACAAACATAGTTGCCGGAGGACTAATATCAGCAAGTTATGTTGCTGATGTGTATAATGTGTTAACTGCAAACGCAGTTGAAAATATAGTAGTATCTGGGTCATTAGGTGTTAGTGGAAGTTTACATGCAACATTAACTGGAACTGCAGATACTGCTTCATATGTACTTTCTGGTTCCGTTGATGGTATTACTAATTATGTTAGAAACAGTCAGACTTCTTCTATGACTGTAGCTACCGCTTCATATGTAACCGGATCGAATATTTTTGTAACATCAGCATCAATTGATAGATTAGATGTACAATCTGGAATTGTGTTCATTACAGGTTCGCTACCAACAACAGATCCTGGTAATCCTGGACAATTATGGAGAAGTGGTAGTCATTTAATGATTAGTACATAAGGTTAATTATGTTTAGAATATTTTATGCAGAAAGTGATGCTACGATGTATGAGGCTAAAAGTCTTGTAAATTCTAATACTGGCATCGATGAAATTCTTCAAGTTGGTAAACAATTAGACACTGACGGTGAAACATTGGTAAAAAGCAGATTTGTCGTTAAATTTGATATGTCTGAAATTACCGATACTCTTACTAAATATTCTGCAGATTTAAGTTCTTGCAAATTCATGTTACAATTATATACTACTCATGCAAAAAATTTGCCAGCTGAATATACGTTAGATGCAAAGTTAATGGGGCAACCATGGACTAATGGAACGGGGTTTGAAAATGATTCGACTGCTACTACCGACGGTATAGCTTGGGCAACTCCTCATGTATCATGGTCATATACTCCATCGGGATCATCCACTACGTTATCTGGATCATCATGGATATCAAGTAGTCAACAAATTAATACAGGCGCTCCAAGTTTATATATTTCTGGATCTGGTAGTGGAGGAAGTTGGCTGTATCAATCAGGAAGTGGATTCTTCAATACTTCTTCTTTTGACTCTGTATATTTTTATCAGCCAGGTTTAGATACCAATGAAAAATTTGGCTTACAACCTACGGATATTAACATGGATGTTACTGAAGCAGTAAAAACATGGATATCAGGTAGTGGTGGTGTTAGTGTTGATAATAATGGATTTTTAATTAAGTTTTCTGATGCAGATGAAGTCGATGGAACTAAGACAGGAACTATTAGATTTTTTAGTCGAGATACTCATACCATATATGTGCCTAGAATAACTATGTACTGGGATAACAGCACTTTTACAACAGGATCGTTATCGCCGGTAGATCTAGAGTCATATTTAACTTATAGCAAAACAAAACCAACGTATAAAGATATAGAAATTACAAAAATCAGAATATTTGCTCGAGATAAATTTCCTAAAAAATCTCATAATAATCTGTATCCATTTGAAACAATAAAATATTTACCTAGCACTACATGTTATGCAATACGGGATGCAGATACAGATGAGTACATAATTCCGTTTGATAATATTTATAATAAAGTAAGTTGTGATAGCACTAGTAATTTTATCCACGTAGACATGAATAGTTTTATGCCAGAAAGATATTATCGCATAGAACTAAAAGTAGTAGATGGATTTACTGAAGAATATATCGACGACGAAATTTATTTTAAAGTAGTTAGATAATGGCAATAGACAGACGTAGAAGACAAGATCGTGTTGATTTACAAAATCAAGCAAAATATCAAGAACAAGGTATCACTAGAATATCAAACAATGATTCCGTTGTTAAACGAGATTCTGCTGGTAATATTGAATTACAGGAAAGTAAAAAAAATCCATTACTAATAATAGAGCCGATATATAAAAAAATATTAAATAGTTCAGTAATCAAAGTTTTAGACACTCAATTTAATTATTTCAAATTTCCAGTACGTGTTGCTGGAGAGTCATTAGATTTAAATTTAGATGTAGATTTGGATTTAAACTTTGAAACTGACAATATATCAGCTAATTTAACTATACCTATTCCGTTAGATTCAAATCAACAACCACAAAATACACAGAAAATTAGTACATCCTATAATTCAAATTGGTATTATGGTGAGAATGCGCCGAATAGCACGGGATATCGAGAATTACCATTTTCTGGAGGTACGCAACCTAATGCTAATGGATACACAATTACCAAAGAAATATTAGACTCGTTGAAACAACAAAATAAAACTATTAGATTTAAATTTGCAGTTCAATACAGAACATCTGTCGGCACTCGTACAAACTTTGACACAAGATTAACAAGAACTAATCGTAAAGTATACAATCCATTGACATTGACTTTTAATAAACAACAGAATGTTAGCGGTGGCTCAGACGGACAATTTAATCCATATGGATTTACAGTAAAAGGTTATGAAGTTGATTATCCATACTTAGTTGTTACATATATTGTCGATCTAGACGATACTAAAGCAGGAGACGTTTATAAATTATTAGCTGTATCTGGAAATCCCGGTGTTATCTTAGCTCAAAATTCTTATTGGGATGTTGATGTAGTTGATATACCAGATCCAGATGATGCAATTTATGAAAATATATATAGTATAAATGATGATACTGCTGTACTTGATGGCGGATTAGTAGTTTTAAAATCAGATGAAAATAATCAAGTAGCTACATTGCAATAAATAACATGTTAGATCAATATAAAAATATCGAACAATTAAAAACCGCAAGAAAATCATTTTCAGCAGAACGATTACCAGCGTCTAAAACAGAATTGTTTTCAGTTAATTCTAATCAAACATATGTTCCTAATACCGATATTTTAAATAATAATATTGAATTTCATATATATTCAGATACAAGTTATGTTACCGGTAAACATAAAATTGAATTTCGAGATACTGTTCCAGAATTTAGAGATAAAATTACAAATCGTAGAATTCGAATTAATGCTGGTATAGGAATTGATTTATATAAACAATTTGAAGATTTACAAATTACTGCTGGTAATTACAATATTGTTTTAAACTTTTTTAAAAACTTAATAGGTAATTTTGATAGGCAACATTTACGCATAGATGAAATTTCTCCTGACAGAAAAGAAATTCGTTTAAGAGCAATTGATGATGAAGATGTTGAATTTTTAACGCAAATAACTAATTATATACAAACTGTTAATCAAACAATTAATCAGGGAGATCACAGAACATATTTATTAAATTTTAGTCGCAATCAATGTGTACAATTTATTAATAGCGTTGTTATTGGCGAATACTTATACGTTAAACTACAAGATCCATTACCAAAACAATTTAAAGAAGATTTTAAATGTTGGGTAGTTGAAGAATTAAAACCGACATATTTAGATCGAGTTAATATATTAGCAGCGGGTGTTGATAGAACATTTAATCAGTTGTCTAATCCAAATTGGCAAGCAAACTTTTCATATGATACATCAACGGAAACAGATTTAAAAAGTTGGAATGATTTATTAGGTTCGTCAGTACAAACTTCTCAACAGTTAATTGATCATTATTTTTCAGGTAGTTTGTCTGGAATGAAACTAAATATAAATTATTCTGATTTTAATAATTTTATATTTTATAGTTCAGCTACAGAACGATTAGAAAATTTTAGACACAAATTAAAGTTAATAGAATTTTATACTTCTAGGAGTATAGAAGTATCTGGTATATCGGGTAGTGTTGCTACAACTAATCAAGCTGATTTCAATACTTTAAAAAACAATCTGATTGGAGGATTTGATAATTTTGAAAAATATTTGTATTACGAATCAGGATCTATAAATTTAACAACGCATGATATTCCTGTAATCGATGCCACAGTACCTCAAGTAACTGGTAGTTATATACAACCTGTTCCGAAAACTAATTCAACTAAACCATATGCATTAACATCTATAACTAGTAGTGAATTTAAAACATGGTATAATTCTTTATACGCTACTGCTACCTCATATGATCAATTAAATGTAAATTCATTAGCATCTTCAGTTCCAAGTTATCTTGCATTAGATGATAAATATGATGAAGTAACTACATTTATTAACATGTTAGCTCAACATTTTGATATATTGTATACATATATTAGTAACATGACTCGAATTAATAATCGAGAAGAGAATCCTAAATTAGGAATGCCAAATGAATTATTATATTCTGTTGCTAAACAATTTGGATGGAATTTAACAAATGGTAATCAGTATAAAGATTTATGGGAATATGCATTAGGTGTAAATGAATCTGGAATTCCTATTACTGGATCTAATTCAGTAGGCGATCCTTCAGTATCTGGTGAAAATATGACATATACTGTATGGAGACGTATTGTTAATAATTTACCTTTATTGTTAAAATCTAAAGGAACTAAGCGCAGTATACAAGCATTGATGTCATGTTATGGAATACCACAATCATTTATATCAATTAATGAATATGGAGGACCTAGACTAGAGCGTGCTCCGATATATGAAAAATTAAATTTTGATTATGCATTAGATTTAATTGGTAATACTGCTGGTACTGTTACTGTTAATTATAATCAACCAATTGAAACAGTAGAAATACGTTTTCGTACAGACGATGTAATTAAAAATCCTACGATGCCTAGCACAATGAATCTATTTACTATAGGAACCAATACAGTTACATTAGATTATACTTCTGGAACATTAGGTACTATACAAATCAATGGAAATAGTAGTTCAAATATAGAATTATTTGATGGAGGCTTTTTATCTGCGATACTCCGTAAAGATGGATCTAAATTACAAGTTGTAGCTAAAAAATCTAAATATGGCAAAATTGTTGCAGCTGTTAGTGCTTCAGATACTACCACATTTGCTAGTAGTGGAACATTAACATTAGGAGGTACTACAGGCGGTAGTAGATTACAAGGACAACTTCAAGAATTAAGATTTTGGAGTTCAAGTTTAGGAGACTCTGCATTTAATAATCATGTATCTGCACCTGCAGCATATGATGGAAATATAGATGCATATGATGAATTAGTTTTTAGACTACCATTAACACAAAAAATTAATCATGCTACAACTAGTAGTTTAACAGGAGTAGAACCTAATAATTCAGGTATATCTGCTTCATTTGCAAGTTGGACTAACGATACTCCATATGATTCAATTGAAGAAATGTATTATTATGATGCTATATCATTAGGCGCAGGCACATTTGATGACAATAAAATACGTTTAGAAGACAATGAATTAATAAACAATCTGGACGTTAAAACAAGAGCAGAACGTAGCCAATTTGACAAAGCTCCATTAGACAGTAAAAAATTAGGAGTGTATTTTTCTCCACAAACAATAATTGATGAAGATATTATTGCACAACTAGGATTTACTAGTTTAGATGATTTAATTGGTGATCCTGGTGATATTAACAAAAATGAATATCCAGATTTAATACGTCGTGCTACAGATTATTGGAAAAAGTATGCAGATAAAAATGATATTAATGCGTATATCAATATGTTTACTTTATTTGATTTATCATTCTTTAAACAATTAGATCAATTAATACCTGCACGAACTGATAATTTAACAGGATTATTAGTACAGCCTAATATATTAGAGCGTAGTAGAGATTCGATATTACCAACAATAAAAAGATTTTCAGAAAATTATTCTGTAAGTTTACGAGATATGGCTCCTACTGCTTCTGCAAATTCATTACAATTTACTGGCAGTGTTGCTAATAAAATTGTAACATTAACTGGAGAAGACGATGACCAATGGCAAGCATATCTAACTGCATCTGTTACAGAAAAATATGGAGGTACTACATATTCATATGATTATTTAATTAGATCTGGAAGCACGTATATAACTTCATCTAGTCCGTTTTGGAGAAATGAAGGAGTATTACCAGTAATTATTTCTTCTAGTTTATCAGAGTTTAAACAAGTATTAAATATTGTATCTTCTTCATATGGAACATATTCATATGGAGCAGGTGGTTATACAACAAGTGGATCTTTTGAATTAGCACAAGTACAAGATTATTTACCGACAGGTATTAACAATCAAAAATATGCCGGTTCAAAACTTACTAGTGCTGATTTTAATATAGCATCAAGACAAACAATAGATGGGGGAGCTCCCGTGGAAGTTCGTAAAGCTAATCCAAATCAATTAATATATCAACAACAAACAAATGATGCTGGGAGTTTTAGATTAACTTAACATCAAAAATAACATTAGTAATATTTATATAAAATTAAGGTAAAACAATATGGGATATTTAAATAATTCAACAGTAACCGTCGACGCAATATTAACTCTTAAAGGACGTGAGTTATTAGCAAAAGGAAGTGATGCGTTCAACGTTACTCAATTTGCAGTTGGAGATGATGAAGTAGATTATTCATTATGGAATCCAGATCATCCATTAGGTACGAATTTTTATGGCACTATTATAGAAAATATGCCTATAACAGAAGCAATACCAGATGAAACTCAAGCATTAAAATATAAACTTGTTACACTTCCTAAACAAACAACTAATATGCCTGTTGTTTCAGTTGGTAACAGTTCTATTACGTTGTCAGGCGGAGAAAGCACTATTATATCTCCTAATACTACTAATATTAAAGGAGGTAATGCTAATTTAGGATATACGTTTATATTAGGTAATTCTTCGATTGCTAGATTAGACGTGCAACGGCCATTACAAAATTCGTCACTTCCAACTACACCCAGATTTATTGGAGACAATGAAGATGCACAAACATTTGCAGTTACAGGATTTAGTGTAAGAGTTGTAGCAAAAGATTTATTACAACGTGATGAAAATACTACAATAACTATTATTGGAAATGAAACTGGTGGTAGTGTAACTGTTAATTTAATCGTTAAAAAAATTACAGCATCGCAAGCTTTATCAGCGTCGTAAAAAAAGATGAATATGAAAACAATTGAACAATTAAAACAACAACAACGTTTAGGAGTAGTTCCACCAAGACGAAATAGAAGTCAAGCCCCTGCGGCAAGTTTTGCTAGAGAAGTACCACAAGATGCTGCTGCTCCTGTTTCTTCGGCAGCTGAAACAAATCGTATTAATGAGCAAATAGAACGCTTGGCACAAAGACGAGCGCAAGAAATTATTGCAGAGCAACAACAAGCACAAATACTTGCAAGAAACGGTAGAACATTTACAAAATTTGATGCAGTTAATGATATTGTAGACAATCAAACAGAAACTGTAACAGCAGGTTTATGGAGCGGAAATGTAGCAAGTTTGACTACTTATTTTACAAGTTCAACACAAACGACGTCACAACGTAGATATTATGCTGACGTGTTTAATGGTAATCCTAGTTCCACTGATTCAGAATGTCAATTCTCTGTAGCATTTGGTCATGCATTAGGAAGTGGATCTGATTCACAAGGTCAACTTAATGATTCTCCATCTAAAGCAATTTACAGTCAATATCGACAATTATTATTGAATCCTACTGACACTAGATTTACTACTGCAGGATCTGGAAGTACTGATTATATATATGTTGTTAATTTTAAACGTAACAGATTAAAAGAACGTTTAGATGCAGGTAATTTTGAGTTACCGTTAGCATTTATGTCAGGCGCGTTGGATACTAATGCAACTGGAAGTAATGTAGCAATTAGTAGTAGTAATGAAGTATTTACTCTGATTGATGATTCTTCTTTAAACGCAAATGGCACAGTAGGAGATTCAGGACGTATATATAATATTGTGTCCGGATCAATTAATGATGGAGTGCATAATTCTACGGCTCCTGTATATTATGGATTAGCATATCCGGATTATGGAACCTTAATATTAGACGGAAAAATGTTAGATCAACAACTTAATTTTCAAACTAATACAGGATCTAGTTCAGAAGGTAATAATCATTTCCGATTGTTTCATTCCGTATCGGGCTCAGCTGGTATAACAAATCCAGCTACAAGTGACCCATATGGATTCTTAGCACGTAATTCTGAAAAAATTACTAGTACACATTATTTTGTAAGAATTAAAAATGCTGAATATAATTTTTCAAATAATCCTTCTTATACAACAGGAAGTGTTGGTGAATTAACGCAGACCACATTTGTAGGAGATCCAAAAGCTTATATAACAACAGTTGGGTTATACAATGATTCACAAGAATTATTAGCAGTTGCTAAACTATCAAAACCATTATTAAAATCATTTCAGCGAGAAGCATTGATTCGAGTTAAATTAGATTTTTAATTAAACCATAAGATTTAAGCCCCGATATATTTATTATAAATGTCTAGGGGCTTTTTACTATCATGGCACAATTGAAAAAACAAAACGAAGAAAATCCATATAAAGAAGCATATCCAACCGTTTTTAAAAAAATTGATCAGTCGGATATAAAAGTTAATCCGTTTCAAGCAAATAAAACGTTTCGATTTCTTTCCGGTAGCTCTACAAGTAGTGCATTGCCTTTACAAGGTATATATTCCGATGTTAATATTCTTCCAGCATTAGGATCAGAATTAATATTCAATGATGCTTCTAATATTGATGGCAGCTTACAAAGTGTTACATATTTTTCAATTAATCATTTGTATTATAAACGTAAAACAGAACCAGCAAATACATTCGGCCCAACAGACTTAAATCGCACAAAAAAATTCTTATATGAAACTGCTTCTGTTTTTTCTATACCACAAAATAAAGTAGGAGAAGGAATAAAGCCAGCATCTTTTACATTTACTAGTAGCGTTTCTGGATCTTATCACTCTGACAGATATGGAAATATTTTAGATTCCGGAATAGATAGTTCATCTATTATCAGTGATGTTAAATTTTATGAAGGATTTAACGAGTATTTTGACGTTAGTAGAATTGAATATGAAACATCAGGTGTTACGTATATAGACGGTATTCCGACTTCTAATGGTAGACAATTACCAATTGGGTTATCTGCAAAATTTAGTGGTGCAGGGTATATTGAGTCTGAATTAAACGGCGAATATAATCGAGATTCTGATTTTGCAATATCGATGTTTATTAGTGGAACAAATAGTGGAACTTCTGATCAATTGATAATAACAAAAGCTACGAGTTCTAAAACTTCACAATATCCATTTAGAATGGAATTAAGCGGTAGTAATCAAATTAAATTTAGTGCACAAGGATCTCCAACGTTTCGGTCTATGATTACTTCTTCTGCAGACGTATCTAGTTCATGGACTCATGTTGTTTGTCAAAAAACTGGTAGTGTAATACAAATGTATATGGACGGTATATTACACGCTTCTCAATCAAGTACTTTGTTACAAGACATACAAGCTCCGTTGAGTGCTAGCGCTAGAATAGACAATTTACAAAATTTATCAATAGGAGGATTTGGTACTTCTAGTATGAATTTGCAAGGACAATTAGATGAAGTTAGAATATATAATAAAGCATTAACTTCTACAGAAATTGGATATCTTAAAGATCGTACAGAAGGCGGTACTTCTTTACAAACTAATGTTGTTGGTAATGTGTTTGCAAAACAAGGAATTGTTGTGTTTTCTTCGCCAGATTATCGTATAGATGATTTGTTAAATACTCCATATACAGCTTCATATAAAAGCACGGTAAGTATACATGAATTGAGTGCTGTTGCAAGATTAGATGCTGGTGATTTTAATATGTCTATGAATGTTACGTTGACTCGAGATAATAATCAAACATATCGAGGATTTGTTTCAGGAAGTGATTTTTCTCCTTATATAACTACAATTGGGTTGTATAATGAAGCGGGTCAATTATTAGCAATGGGTAAATTAGCACAGCCAATTAAAAAGCGTAGTGATGTTGATATGAATTTTTTAATACGTTTAGATTTAGATAAAAATATAACAAAATGATACGTCTTAAAAACATATTAACTGAATTGCAAGACAAAGAAATTTCTACACTACTTGACAAAATAAACAACAAACAATTTCGTTTTTTTGATCAAGGAGATAACGGCCGTGTTTATGAAATTGACGAAGAAGATAAACTTTTTAAAATAACTACAGAGTCAGAAGAATTTGAAGTTGCATCAGTTATAGTTGGACGTAAAGGGGAGTTTGATGCGTTTATCCCGATTTATTATGTTAACGAGAAAAAACTATTATACATAATGGCAAAAGCAAATTCTTTATCAGGAAACGATCGTCAAAACATAGAACAATTTTTGCAAGGATATAAATCATATGCCCGGGAAATGGGAGGAGAAGTTTCTATATTTGATTATTTAGATAATGACGGCGCAAGGGATTTAGATCAAGAAGTAGTTTCATTTTTACGGTCTTTACAAATAGAGATTGGTAAAATGGGTATCGCAGATTTAGAATTAAATTTAGATTTTAAAACAGATAACGTTATGCGATATCAGGGACGTTTAGTATTAATAGATTGGTAAAAAAGTTATATATGAAAAAGAATCATTGGCATACTGCGGGTAGTAAAAAACGACAAGCAGCTTATAAATACGGTTATAAGTCAGGATTAGAATTAACTGTAGCGGAACAAATAAAATCAAATAATTACGATGTAAATTATGAAACTGAAATCATTCATTATGTAGTTCCAGAATCAAAACACAAATATACACCAGACTTTGTATTCACAAAAAAGAATGGAGAATTAATGTATATTGAAACAAAAGGACGTTGGACTGCAACTGATCGTAAAAAAATGAAACATGTATTGCAGTGTAATCCTGGTATAGATTTGCGTATAGTATTTCAAAATCCTAATCAAAAAATATCAAAAGCTAGCAAAACAACATATGAAGTGTATGCAAATAAACTAGGTATTAGCAAAGTAGCAAAAAAAGAAATACCAACGGAATGGATGGCGGAATGTTTAAAGCCAGGCGAAAAAGCACAAGATCCGAAACGTTTTTTTGTATAAGGTTTGATTTGTGAAAAAAAAATAATATATTCATTAAAATGATGTTAATTATTTAAAATGATTGATTCAGACTTGAATCGATCGTTAGAACATATATGCAATGTATGTGTCTAACTATAATTAATAATATTATATAATATAATTGGATATGTTATAGTTATTTTCTATTATATAATATATGCAAAATCTTAAGTTATTACAGTTATTAGAATCTGTATTAGGCAAAGGAAAGCCAACGTCTGGCAATAATGTTGCATTTTTCTCCCCATTTACTTCACATTATAAACCTAAATTAGAAATAGACATCAACACAACAAGCGAAGGTCAAAATGCTTGGCACTGTTGGATATCTGATAAAAAAGGCAGAAGTATAAACAGTTTATTCAAACAATTAAATTTAGGCAAACAATATTTTGAACAGTTATCTAAAATAATTAAGTCTGCAAAATATAAAACTACTCCTGATGATATCAAACATGTAGAAGCAGTATCACTACCCGAAGAATATGTTCCATTATGGAAACACAAAAAAACTCCTGACTTTCGCAATGCTATTGCATATCTAAAACGACGAGGTGTTACTATATTTGATATTTTAAAATATCGTATTGGATATTGTGAACGGGGAGAATATAGTGGCAAGATAATTATTCCTAGTTATGACTGTAATGGACAATTAAATTATTTTGTAAGTAGAGCTTTTTATGAAGCAGATAAATATAAACACAAGAATCCAAAGGTAAGTAAAGACATCATAGGATTTGATTTGCTTGTTAATTGGGAAGAACCAATTGTGCTTTGTGAAGGTGCCTTTGATGCGATTGCAATAAAAAGAAATGCAATACCATTATTTGGTAAAATTATACAACCACAACTACAGAAAAAAATTATTGAAAAACGAGTCAAAGACATTTACATATGTTTAGATTCCGACGCTATTCGCAATGCACTTAGTATTGCAGAAAGATTTATGGGTGAAGGATTAAATGTATACTTTATAGAATTACAAGATGAAGATGCATCTGATTTAGGATTTGAGAAAATAACGGAAATTATACAAGAAACTGGAGTAATGACATTTGAACAATTAATGCAACTCCGAATGGGTATTTTATGGAAATAAAAAAAGCAGACAAAATTTATCATATATCTGATGTGCATATTCGCACATTGAAACGACACAAAGAATATCGTCATGTATTTGAAAACATGTTTAAATATATTGATAAAACTAAAACTGAAAATAGTATAGCAGTAGTTACCGGAGACATAGTTCATAGTAAATTAGATATGAGCCCTGAATTAGTTAGAATGTTAACTGACTTTTTTAGAGGATTCAATATTCCTACGATTGTAATTCTTGGTAATCATGACATGAATCTAAACAATTTATATCGAGAAGATGCATTGTCTCCGATATTAGACATGATTGGTAATGACAATATTATTTTCATAAAAGACAACGGCGTATTTGATTTTGCAGGAATAACTTGGAATCATATGGCTGTTGATGTTGAACCTGCTCAATACGTAAAAGGCAAAGACATTGTTACTGACAACTTGAAAATTGCTTTACATCATGGTGCTGTGCATTCTGCTAAAACAGATATAGGATATGAAATAAGCAATGAGCATGTTACTACTGATCTGTTTAACGGACATGACTTGACTTTACTAGGTGATATTCATAAGCCGGCTCAATTCTTAACAGACACGATTGCATACCCTGGTTCACTTATACAACAAAATCATGGAGAAGCATTAGATCATGGAATACTTGTTTGGGACGTAGCTACACGTAAATCAGAGTTTGTTGAAATACACAATGATTATGGATATGTAACCATTGAGACCGAAGGAGACCAAATAGTTAAATCTCCGCATCGTATGCCCAATAAACCTAGAATACGAATCAAGTTCAATGAAACGAGTGCGGCCGACATGAAAAAATTAGTAACATTACTACGAAAAAAATATTCAGTTCAAGACATAACAATACAAAGAACTATTGCTGCAAAAAATGATATTGATTCTGATTCTATTACAATTGGCAATGTTAGAGATGTAGAATATCAAAATACTCTGTTAACAGAGTTTATTACAACAAAGTTTCCACAATCAACTACTGAAGAACAAGATGCAATTCGACATATAAACAGAACTATAAATTCAAAGTTACCAGCAGTTGAATCAGTTAGACACATAACATGGCATCCAGTTTCTTTTGAGTTTGATAACATGTTTTCATATGGAGAAGGTAATCGAGTAGACTTTGATAAAATGAGTGATGTTTGTGGTTTATTTGCTGCAAATACAAGTGGAAAGTCAAGTTTATTAGATGCAATAACATATACGATATTTGATAAATGCAGTAAAACAAGTAAAGCACATGAAGTATTAAACAATAAAAAATCTAGTTTTAGAGGTGTCTTTAAATTTAAAATGAACAATGTACTTTATACTATTGAACGTGTTGGTAACAGAAAAAAAGACAAACATGTTAAAGTAGATGTTAACTTTTATACTGAAACAGAAAACTTGAATGGAGATGAGCGTAGTGATACAAATAAAAGTATTCGTAGATATTTAGGAACATACAATGATTTTATATTAACTGCATTTTCACTTCAAGCTGATAATAATAATTTTATAGAAAAGTCACAAAGAGAACGAAAGGATTTACTTTCACAGTTTTTAGACATAACAGTATTTGAACAATTATATCAATTAGCACAAGAAGAAATCAAAGAAACTGCAGGACAAATAAAAGCATATAAGAAAACAGATTTTGCAGAAACTATAACATCAGCTGACACAGTTATTAGAAATAACGAACAGTTAATTGAAGACACTAATAAACAGGAATCTGAAAAACAAACACAAAGAAACGGTCTTCAGGAAACAATTGTCGACTTAATAGAAACGAAACAACCTACTACATATGACGGTGAGCCAATTGAAACGCTGCAACAACAAGAAACTGATTTAACAGAAAAAATAGAAGAATTACAAAAAACAATTGAAGATACAGAATCAGAAATTTTGCAATATCAAACTAAAATTGATACTGTTAAAAGAACGTTGTTAACGGAAAATTATGATGTTAAACATTTAAAAGATAAAGTGCAACAGTTGCGTAATGCTGAATTAGATCTTGACGATCTCGAAGAAGATAAAAAGAAACAAAAAAGAATAGTAAATGATAAGCAAAAGAAAATTGAACATCTTGAAACACACAAATACGACCCAAATTGCGAATACTGTGTATCTAACGTTTTTGTGCAAGATGCAATCCAAGCTAAGAACGAAATTGATAAAGATAGAAAAATATTAGAAGAAATAAACAAAGATATTGAATCTAAAAATGATGAAATAAATAAATTAACAGCACATGAAAAACGACTTGATGAATATAATCAAGCAAATAATAATATTGACTCATATAATAATAAAATAGAAATATTAGAACTTCGTTTAGAAATATTTGAAAATGATCTTCAAACCAAAGAGTCTGAATTAGAAACTGTTACAGAACGTCAAGATTTATACGTAAAAAATGAAAAAGCAATCGTTCATAATAACCGAATAGATGAACTTATTTCTAAACATAAAAAAGAAATAACCACAGTTACTGCACAAATAAAAACACTGCAAGATCAAATAAAAAATAATCATGGAGAAATTGAAGTTGCTAAAACACAAAAGAAAAATGCTTTAGAACAACTAGAAACATATCGACAATTAGAAACAGAATATAAAGCATATGAATATTATTTAAAGTCAGTTAAAAGAGACGGAATACCATATGAATTGGTATCAAAAGCTATTCCTAAAATTGAAACTGAAATAAACAACGTTTTAAATCAAGTAGTAGATTTCAACATGGTTATGAATACTGATGGTAAAAATATTAATGGATATATTATATACGATCAAGAAAATTATTGGCCATTAGAATTAACAAGTGGTATGGAAAGATTTATATCTAGTTTAGCAATACGCATAGCACTCATCAACGTTTCTGCTTTACCACGACCAAATTTTATTGCAATCGATGAAGGTTGGGGAAGTTTAGATGCAGAACATATTTCAGCAGTTAGCAATCTATTTGATTATTTCCGAACTAAATTTGACTTTTCAATTATTATATCTCACGTAGACACAATGCGTGATATGGTAGACAATTTAATAGAAGTAAACAAAACAAACGGATTCAGCCAGATTCTTCATGTTTGATATTTATATAAAAAGTATACTTGTCAATGCAACGTAAAGAAGCTGTATATAAAGGTTTAGAATTTATCCCGGTTTTATATGAAGATCCTTCATTAACATCTCCGGATTATTTTCAAATATCAGAATTTCCTACAAAATTAACTGCAGGTAAAAATTTATTTAAACTGCGTGGACATCCTACAAATTTAAAAGTTGGAGGCGCACTCGGAATAGAAGTTTTAGATTACAATGGAAATCCAATATATTCAGAAGTAATAAATTTTATTGAAGAAGATAAAAGTCGTGTTATTGCTATTTATATTTACGATGATACATCGCCAGGAGATTGCACAGTAACATTAGTAGCAGAAGCATCAGTAGTAGAAGGCGCAACGCCTCCATTAGAATATCAAGGCAAAGTAAACGTGCGCTGGTCAAGATCCGTACCAGTTAATCCTAATGTTTCTAATAATTCAGAAATTATATTTGATAAATTACCCGAAGTAACTATTTCAGAACAAGTAGGAGTTCAATTAGATAGACAATATGCAACTGTACAGTTTCCAACATATAATACTGGTAAAGTAAAATTAATTACACAGAATGGACAACCAGTTGTTGAATTAACTGGAGGCGAATTTATCTCTGACATGAAAACAGGAACTATAACAGTAGCCGCACCTGTTAATCCTTCTCCTATACCGGAGTATACGGTTGTTACCACGCCTTACGTGTCTACGATAAAAAAGATATTAACTCCAACTACGGCATTATTAGACAAAGAGTATACGGTGTTTAGTAGCCAAAGTATATTTCCACATACATTTAACGCTTTCGAGCCTTCTACTTATTCATTGACATATGAAGCTACTCCAACATATATAGCAACTGAAAATTCACAATCATA
>TARA_B100000963_G_scaffold327807_1_pt1 | contig 33004 bp, 27 predicted proteins | sample TARA_B100000963 | Tara Oceans TARA_B100000963 (sample SAMEA2622097) | marine metagenome | biome: marine biome (ENVO:00000447); feature: surface water layer (ENVO:00002042); material: "saline water (ENVO:00002010), including plankton (ENVO:xxxxxxxx)" | depth 5 m | reverse complement strand
GTTTGGTAGCGTTGAACGATATTTGAACGTTCATGCTCTCACCCTGTGCAGAACCTGACTGATCACCCCATCGCAATGGGTAACGCCTAGGTTGCTGCAAAAGCGCTTTAAAAACGCTACGTAGTTGCCGGCGTCCAAGTGATAGGCATACTGAATGTTGCTTTGCGCTGAGGTGGCAAACTTGTGCTGACGAGCGGCTTCGAGCTCAAAGCAATAGTCACCGTAATCGCCTTCCAGCCCGCGGGCTTTGGCGCTCAGATAAAAATGCACAAACTCGGCCAGCCAGCTTTGCTGACCGGTCATTCCAAAAGAGTGAATGTACTGCTCACCAATGCGCCCCCAGTTTTCAAACCGGATGCCGAGCTTAAAGGTGGCGGCGGTGGCGCGCATAAACGCCTGCTCGTCGATTTGCAGCAATTTATGAAACGTACGTAAGGGCGGGATGGTCGCTTCTCCCACACCTATGGTGCCAATGGTGCTGGATTCCACCAGTCTGATATTAACCAGTGGCCCCATTTTGCGGGCCAGCGCTGCAGCGGCTATCCATCCTGCGGTGCCGCCGCCGGCTATTACTATTTGTTTGGGTGGTATTGTCATGAGCGGGTTACTTATTTAACTGATTGATAATGATAGCGCGTAAACGCCGGGCCGTGACTTCGTCTATGCTGCCCAGTACGCCTTTACCTGACTCAGGTAAATGCGCATGGGGCAAATTGCTATCGCCAAACACGTAATAATCGAACAACGCCTTAAAAGCCGCTTTCTCACGCTCGGGCCTGTCGCGAATGGCCAGCATGGCATGGAACAGTGCCGGCATGCCAGAGCCAGCCAGCGATGGTGCCTGCGACCACCAGTAATTCACCAGTACGTTAAAATCGCTCAGGCCTTCTACCTGATGCCACCACATACTGGGAATGAAAATCCCGTCACCCGGTGCCAGCTCGGCGATCTGCGCATGCTTAAGGGCTTCAGCAAAACGCGGGTAACAAGCGAAGTCCGGCTGATGAAAATCCACCATGCTGATCACCTGGCCGCCTGGTGTGCGTTCTACCGGCCCGGGATAAAGATTGGCTATCTGCTCCGGCGGAAAGACGATAATTCTGCGCCGCCCGGCCACGCAGCAGGCAATGTTTTCCATATTGTCAAAATGGCAGGATGCCAGCGACCGGTTACCCACCCAGATACTCACCAAAGGATCATATTCTGCATCGGGGTTTAGCTCGGCAGGCTTACTAAAGCGCACGGCATCCTTAAGGCCCGGAAAAAACTTATCCAGTGGTGCCGACGCCATATAAAGCGACTCATCCTGGGATTCTCCGGCGAGCTCATCTAAAAACGCATCGACCCGGCCGGTGACACTCTGGTAATTCAGCGAGCTGGCATCTTCGGTATAGAAATAGCGGCCATTAATGCTGGCCGGCGCCCGGTAAATCATCGATGGCCGGCCATTATAAAAGGGCTTCAGATAGGCGGCAGCACCGGCGGGGCCCGATGCTGACTGGCGGGTAAGTGCCCAGTCTTTAGCGATACCACGTAAGACAACCGGTTGGGCAGTCTTAGCCAGCGTTGTAGCAGCAGGCGCAGTACCTGTGGCTATTTCCTTCACCGCGGTGCTGATGGGCGGCAGACTATCAGGCATAGGCCTGCAGCTCCTCGTGTTTGCGGATGTTTTTAAGATCTATAAGAGTCTGGAGGTTATTCAGTGATGCCATCGCCAGATACAGCCCCTGCAGGTAATTGTGCTGATGCAGGGTGTGTAAATCGGTGGCTGACAGGGCAGCGACTTTCTCTTCGCTGACAGCAAAATGGCCGCCGAGAGTGTGTTTAGAGCCATCAACGAGCTCAATGTCTACGGTCATAGGCTCCAGTAACCCCATAGCGTGCCACATACTCACCATGTCACTGGTGACCTGTACGCCGTTATGGATCACCGCCAGTATTGAACTGATGCGGTTTAAGTAGTCAGAATTTCCGCCTTTGGGTAAAAACAGTGGTTTGCCCTGCTCGGTGGAAAGTTTGGGATGACTGGCATCCACATGGACCATCACCTGATTACCATTTTCATGCAGACCAATGGCAAAAGGGCCGCGGGCGACTGTGGCCGGCACATAGTCTGCCGCCCAGCCAGACTGTTGACGCAGGGCCTGGTAGCTTTCTGGCAGTGTTTCGTTAAGAAACAGGTTTTCGCCGGCTTCCAGGCCAAGTAACGCCACCATGGTAAAGTCGCGGGCGGTTTTATCGGTGGGATAGAACAGTACCGGATAGTGTTTGATGACGTTGGCCAGTTCGGTAGCGAACACCGGAACAGATGCAACATTGTCGCCGAAGTCGGCGCTGTATTGGGGGATGACACGCAGATCCTTGTGCGTGACATTATCGAGCAGGGTGTAATTGTTATTGTTCATTGCTTACCTATTTTAAACGTAAGAAGGCCACCGAAGTGGCCTTGTGTTACTTAAAGCGGTGATCAGAAGGTGTACCGGGCGCCTAACTGGTAGCGCGCGCCAAGGTCTTCGAGATACCACAACTGGTTAGCGGTTCGGCCATGTTCGCGGCTGTTTTCGCCGGTAATGTTGATGCCTTCCACAAATACCGTAAGGTTGTCGTTAACGGCGTAACTGACGTTAGCATCCAGCTGATAATAGTCCTCAATATAGGCCGGGTTGTTAGACCCTTTGTAGTTAGCCCGGTTGAGGAATTCATCACGCCAGTTGAGGGCGAAACGCGCCGTCCAGCCGTAGTTCTCGTACAGTAATACAAGGTTGGCTGTGTCACTTAGTCCCGTCAGGGCAAACTGCGAGACATTCGGGTTACCGGTATTATCGAAACCTATGTCACCCCGCACAATGGTGTAGTTAGCCTGCACACCAAAGCCGGTATCACCAAAGAAGTGCTGTACAGCCAGTTCGGCACCGTACAGTTTGGCTTCCTTGTTGTTTTGTGGATAAGAGGTACGGAATACCAGCTCCGGATCGCCTTGCTGCGGGATCAGATCCCATCCCGGCGTTTCACCTAACTGCAGAATTTGCTCGGCAGAACCGGTGTAGTCATCGGCACCATTCGGGAACGCTTCAGGGTGTTCAAGTAACACCATCATTGCGAACAACGAGGTATCATCTACCGCAAAGCCTCGCTCACGAAGGGCTTCAGCAGCGGCGATAGCGCGCGGACCTGAGGTTTGATCCTGGATACCAAAGAAGGTTCTGTCCTGCTGGCCGGTACCAATAAAGTTGGCAACCCGTTTCTCAAAGAAACCAAAAGACGCGTAACTGCTGTCGTCGTAGTAATACTCAAACGACAGGTCGAAGTTATCCGACTCCAGCGGTAACAGCCCCGGGTTGGATGACGACGCCGTTGCTCTGGCACCATTGATAGTTGAGCCGGTTAAACCAAAGCCACTCGGGGAAACCCGCAGTGAGCCATAGCCTGCACGGGCAATGGTTTTACTGTAGGAGAACCGGGCTTTAATGTCGTCGGTCAGCATGATGTCAAAATCAAGGCTGGGCAGCAGGTTGTCGTAATCAGCGTCAACAGACAGCGGCTGCGCTGATGTTGATGGATCGGTATACAACGAGAAGTCGTTGTTGTTTTCCCAAATCAGGTAGCTTGGCGGCGTAACCAGAGAGGTGGATTCCACATCGGTGGTTTCGTAGCGCATACCGGCCAGCACGTTAATCGGCATGTCGTTCCACTCGGCTTCAATGTGCACCTGGAAGTAAGCCGCCATGGTGTCTTCCTTCACCGTGTCATTATTGGAAAACACGCTGCTGACACCAAAGAAGTTAGCATCTGACGGGTACAGGGCAATGCCTTCCCGCGCCAGCGCTACCGGATCGGCAATAAAACCGATGCCCTGGCTTTCGCCGATGTCGTAGTCATCAAACAGGCCGCCTACGTTGATTTGTTCCAGTAAGCCATCAGAGAACTCGCCCGGGTTGGCAATACCCCAGTTACCTAATGTCATGTTGTCACCGGCAGTCTGGCGGGCATTCATTTCCATTGCGCGGCCTTCGGCACCAAACTGGAACTTGCCGTTATCCATGTAATAAGTACCGTCAAACTTAAACTGAGTGATCTCGGTAACCTGAGATGCGTGACGGAAGCGCAGAATGGATGAGCCCACATCGCCGGCATCAACTATACCGTTGTTATTGCCCCGTAAGGAGTCGTCGTACACGTTGCGGTAGCTGGGCAGTTCGCTGTCGTACCACCACTCGCGGGAGGCCACGGATGGTGCGCCTATGCCCACGGCAATTTCACCGGTTGCCAGGTTGTCGCTGGGGCCGCTGGGTAAGCTTTCCATTTTGGAGTTATGTACGTCGAAGTTCAGCGAAAGAGCATCGCTTACGTGGTACACCACATTAAAACCAAGCGAGTTCAGGGTGTTGGTTTGTTCACGATACTGTTGCTCGTAACCTTCATCCACTGTGCCGTTATAGTTTTCGGCTATGTAGATAGGCGTGGCCACCGGGCCATCATCAAAGATAACGCTGGTGACGTTAGAGCCGTTCTGGACCCAGTTAGTGATTTCGCCGCGATGTTCGGTGATTTCGTTCTCGGCAAATACATAGTCCAGCGTGGCTGTAATGTTGTCGGTGGGCGCGTATTGCATGGTGATTTGGGCGTTAGTCCGATCCCGTTGAGTATCGGAAAAGGCGTAACGTAAATCGTTTGGACGAGCGTACAATTGCCCGGCCTCCGGCGTATTCTGATAAATCGACATGTCGGCATTGTTAAACAGCGTATCCGGGTCGTTAGGATCGCCCCAGGTACCAATGTTCCAGTCGTTTACCGTAGCACCGGCGTAACCCGAATCACGCTGTTGTACCACTGCTGCCACATTCACCCCGAAAGTGGCCTCTTCGTTGGTCCAGTTCATCAGGCCTGAAAGTTCTGGTGTAATGTCGTCACCGGCGCGGTTCGTAGTGTCGTGTACGGCTTTGGCGCCCACTGTGGCGCTAAAGCCCGGATTATCCAGCGGTCGTGCGGTAATGATGTTGATGGTGGCACCAATCCCGCCGGTAGCGATATTGGCCTTACTGGTTTTATACACCTCTACGGCGCGAACACCGTCTGATGCCAGGTTACCAAAGTTAAACGCGCGGGTACCGCCACCACGGGTAGTGCCGTCGGCGCCACTGCCGCCGCCGTAGGTTTGAGCGGCAGGCATCATACGGCCGTTGAGGGTGATCATGTTATTCTCACCACCAAAACCGCGCACGGTGACTTCGTTACCTTCACCGTTGGAGCGGCTGATGGATACGCCGGTAATGCGCTGTAACGACTCTGCCAGGTTAGTATCCGGGAATTTACCAATGTCTTCAGCGGAAATCGCGTCGACTACGCCGACTGAATTTTGTTTGATGGATGCTGCTTCGGTAAGACTGGACTTCAGGCCGGTAACCTCAATCACCTCAACCAGGTCATCATCCGGTGTCTGCTGCGCCATCGCCGGTAACATTACGCTGGTGCCAAGCAGCAGCGATATGCTTTGCGTCAGTATCGTTTTCTTATACGGAAATTTAGATTTCATGTGTGCCCCGTTAATTTTCCTTAATCACTTGTTTACGACTTCCTTGCGTTGCTCCTGGCTATTCGGACCATTTAGTGGCGTCATTGCCGGACGCAAGCGTAAACAAACTGTTAACGAATGGTAGCGAGGTGGTGAAGAGCTGCTATTATTTTTTTTCACAACGGGATACCTATTAATCGCGTCGGGAAAAATAAAAAAACCGGATAGCATCCGGTTCTTTCAGCTATTAATGGCCTGCAGTTTAAGGCGTCCCGGAGGTGAGGGAGGGGGGTAAATAATGATAATCCCGCAGTGCTAAACGAAGCGCAGTATTACCTATCGCAGCACCGAGCGCAGCAAATAGCAGAGCCCTTAAGAATGGCTGCAATGGCAGGCGGGATCTGGATTGATGTGAACAGGCTGGTAATGCGCCTGTGGATAATCGTTTGCGAGTGAGAAACGACGGAAAAAAACTGCCTAATAAGCCAATTGCAAGACCTTGAGGGAGGCTGTCAATCAGCAGGCCGTCGCTACCTGTCATGGAGATTGTTGCGTGTCCGGCAAAACGCGATAAAAACGAATATCAGGCTGAAAAATGCGTTTATCACCCCGCCGATAAGGGTCTCTCTGATGATATAAGCCGATAACGGTTGGTCAGGCTGCATTGGATGAGTTTCCTGTGATGGTTTGGTTAATTAAATGTAAATTTAATCCTCGTGTGAGCGGTTAACAAATCGTTTATATAGAGCTCGGCATTGATAAAATTGATACCTGTATAAGCGGCATCACAAGTAGATATTTGCTAACGCGAATGTGTGTGCGCAAAAGGCGAAGTGCGTAGGTTTAAGGTTTGGTTTGTTCCAGTATGGTTAAGAAGCTGGCTTGTAGGCGGGTGGGTGTCCAGCCCTTGCGCAGAGTGTAACCGATCTGCCTGGCCGGGTCGCCGAGTTTGAGCGGACTCACGGCCAGCAGGCCGGCCCGTACGTCTACCTCTACCTGCCGGGCTGGCAGCAAGGCCGCGCGGTCGCTGTTTATCAGCATTCCCCGGGTGGCAACCAGTGAACTGCATTCAATAATGTCACCGGGTACGGGTAACTTCATGGTGGCGAACAATTCTTCAAATATGGCCCTGGCTGGCGTACCGGTTTTAGGCACTATCCATTTTAGTGATGACCAGTCAGCAGTGCTAAGCGTTGGCTGAGTAGCCAGCGGGTGACCATGGCGAAACACCAGCGACAGGTTGTCGTCGAACAGATGATGCTGCGTAATCTCATCACTCAGCGACGGGAAGCGCAGCGCACCAATTAATATATCTATCTGACCGTGCAACAGGGCATGTAGCTGCTCTTCATAGGGGCCGTCCACAATGCTGATGTGCGCCTGTGGCGCCAGCTCGGTGAGCTTTAGCACCGCGTTAGGAATAATACTGGTGCGGGTTAATGGCAGGCTACCCAGTTTGAGTGAACCATGGCCGGAGCCTGCCAGCTCCTGCAATTCATCCAGCCCCTGTTGTAGTTCCGCAAAGTACAGCCCGGCTAAACGACTTAACTGACGTGCCCGCCAGGTAGCCTCAACGCCCGTGGGAGAGCGGGTAAATAAACTCTGCCCGCAAAGCGTTTCGAGCTCCTTTATGGTGCGGTGAAGGGTGGGTTGGGTTAACCCCATGACCCGTGAGGCCGCGGTGTAGCTTTGGTGTTCGACCACCTGGATAAGGGCTGCCAGCTGGCGCGCACCAATGCCCCTAAGGAAGATCAGCCGGGCAGTGCGGTCGGCATTAAACAGGGTATTGGCAAAGTGCTCAATATAAGCAAATCCGCGCTCAAAACGGCGCAGAAATACCTCACCTTCTGGTGTAACAAACATGCCGGTGGTGGCCCGTTTAAACAGCGGTACGCCAATAGACTTTTCCAGTTTTCGAATGCTCTGAGTAAGCGCCGATTGGGTTAAGTGAACATGCCTTGCCGCCTCGGAGAGATTAGCATGCTTGCGAATTTCCAGCGCGCAGAACAGGTGTCGGATATTAAATTGCACAGCATCTGTCTTTGATATTTTTTATCATTATAGAAAATCCTAATGGAATTTTACATCTTTCTAAACGGAATTTCACCGTTGCCAGGCGCATACTGATGCAATCAGAAATTACTTCACCGAGGCTGTTATGGCGGTATGTGTTACCGGGTGTCCACGCCCATCTAAGCAAACAATCGAAAATTACGCAGGGGCTGAGGCGGCCACAGTGCACGAAGCACAGGGGCGCAAGGGGCTGATGGCGGAATACATGACGCCTATCTATAAGCCGGCGAAAATTGCCGGGCCTGCGGTGACCTGTCAGGTAGCGCCGGGCGATAACTGGATGATTCATGTTGCGGTTGAACAGTGTCAGGCAGGGGATGTGCTGGTGGTTGTGCCAACCAGTCCTTGCATTGATGGCTTCTTTGGCGATCTGCTGGCCACCTCTTTGAAAGCCCGCGGCGTGCAGGGACTGGTAATTGCTGGTGGCGTAAGAGATACCGCCACACTGGAAGAAATGGAATTTCCGGTATGGTCGAAAGCCATTTATTCGCAGGGCACGGTGAAAGAAACCATTGCCAGTGTGAATGTGCCGGTGGTGTGCGCCGGTGCGTTGGTAAACCCTGGTGATATGGTGGTTGCCGATGAAGATGGTGTAGTGGTGGTTGCCCGCGAGGAAGCCGACGAAGTACACGAAAAAGTGCTTAAAAGAGTCGCCAACGAAGAGTCCAAGCGAGTGCGCCTGGCCAACGGTGAACTCGGGCTCGATATCTACAATATGCGCGAGCGACTGGCCGAAAAAGGCCTGCGTTATGTGACCTACGAAGAACATAACAGCGGTAATAAAGCGTGAGAGCCATTCCCTGCAGTTTAATGCGTGGCGGTACGTCCAAAGGTCTGTACTTTCAGGCTAAGGATCTACCGTCCGACAGCGCTGTTCGCGATCAAGTTTTGCTGGCGGCCATGGGATCGCCGGATAGTCGTCAGATTGACGGCATTGGTGGCGCGCATCCGCTTACCAGCAAGGTGGCTATTGTCAGCCCGTCACAGCGGGATGATGCCGATGTGGACTACTTGTTTTTACAGGTGGTGGTCGACAAGGCTGTGGTCAGCGATGCCCAGAACTGCGGCAATATTCTGGCTGGTGTTGGGCCCTTTGCCATCGACGAAGGACTGGTAGCGGCTAATGAAGACGTAACCGATGTGCGCATTCACATGGTTAATACCGGTGCCCTGGCGGTTGCGCAGGTACAGGTAAAAAATGGTAAGTCCGTGTATGAGGGCGATGCCGAAATCGACGGTGTGCCCGGTGGGGCAGCGCCGGTGCTTATAGACTTTCTGGATATCGCCGGCTCCAGCTGTGGGGTTTTACTGCCCACGGGGAACGTTACCGATACCTTTGAAGGCGTCACTGTAACCTGCATCGATAACGGTATGCCGGTAGTCATGATGGAAGCACAGGACTTCGACATTCAGGGCGATGAATCTCCTGAACAGCTGGAAGCCAATGCCCGGCTAAAAGACAAGGTGGAAACTATCCGCTTACAGGCCGGTGAAAAAATGAACCTGGGTGATGTGAGCAGTAAAACTGTGCCAAAAATGACCCTGGTTTCGGCGCCGGTAAATCATGGCTTACTCAATACCCGCTCATTTATCCCTCATCGAGTACATGATGCGATTGGCGTATTAGGTTCGGTCAGTGTGGCCACTGCCTGCGTTATTAAGGGCGCGGTGGGTAATCGCTACCTTGGTGATGACCACGACTATTCCGCGCTGAATATTGAACATCCCACCGGCCAGTTTACCGTGGCCATGGAGGTGGAAGGTGAGGAGTCGGCAGAAACACTTACTATACGTCGCGCGGCATTACTGCGCACCGCGCGCTTGCTGATGCGGGGAGAGGTTATGATCCCCGATACGGCATTCGCTCAGGATTAATTTTATTCGTACAGGAAAAGGCACTAGTTATGATTATTGATTGCCACGGCCATTACACCACTGCACCGGAACCGCTTCAGCTGTTCCGCGAAGCACAGCTAAAAGCGTATCAGGATGGCAAGGCACTGCCTGAGGTTCCTCATATCAGCGATGAGCAGATCCAGGAAAGTATTGAAAAAAACCAGCTGCGTTTATTGATTGAACGCGGTTCAGATATGACCATTTTCTCACCCCGGGCGTCAGCCATGGCTCATCATGTTGGCGACGAGGCCGTCTCAAAGCAATGGACCAGCGCCTGCAACGACCTGATCAAACGGGTTGTCGATCTGTACCCTCAGCATTTTATTGGCGTGTGTCAGTTACCCCAGTCGCCCGGCGTGCCGATTAAAAACTCCGTCGCAGAACTGGAGCGGTGCGTAACAGAACTGGGCTTTGTCGGCTGTAACCTTAACCCGGACCCTTCAGGCGGTCACTGGACATCCAAGCCTCTGACCGATAAAAGCTGGTACCCCTTTTATGAGAAGATGGTAGAGCTGGATGTGCCGGCCATGATTCATGTCTCTGGCTCGTGTAACGAAAACTTCCATGCCACCGGCGCCCATTACATGAACGCCGATACCACAGCCTTTATGCAACTGCTGCAGGGTAATCTGTTTAAAGATTTTCCCGAGTTGCGCTTTATTATTCCACACGGCGGCGGCGCAGTGCCTTACCACTGGGGGCGCTATCGCGGTCTGGCCGATATGCTGAAACAGCCGCCATTACGAGAGCACATGATGAAGAACGTGTTCTTTGATACCTGCGTTTATCATCAGCCGGGCATCGATTTGTTATTTGAAGTCATCGATCTGGATAACATTCTGTTTGGCTCTGAGATGATTGGTGCGGTACGCGGTATCGACCCGGAAACCGGCTATTACTTCGACGATACCAAACGTTACATCGACGCGCTGGACTTAACAGACGAGCAACGTAAACAGGTGTATTCCGGCAACGCGCGCAGGGTTTATCCGGGCCTGGACAAAAAACTGAAAGAGCTTGGCATTGGCTGATAATTAGCCACGGGCACACCGTCAGGACCCAATGGTGTGCCCGCCCTTTACTTCGACGACTCTTTAGCTTTCTTTTTATCCCTGATCCAAAGTAAGCCGCTTTTCGATTTCTTGTTTTCGAATAAATCGATGGCCATGAATAAGTCACTGAGCTTTTTGAAGCCGTAGTTTCGTTGATCGAATGAAGTATGATTAGAGATATGGTTGCCGATTAAACCTAACTGGGCCCAGCCGTTGTCCTCGCTAACCGCATCAACTGCCTGCCTCAGTAGATTCATTAATCTGGTATCACTCTTCAATTTTTGATGTTGTGTTTGAGATGTAGTTTCGGGGTCCGGTTCACTTTCTTTGTCCAGGTAAAGAAACCGCGAACAACTGTTAACAAAGGGTTTGGGGGCTTTGCGCTCGCCAAACCCCACTACAAACTTTCCTTCGGCGAGGCACCTGGTAACTAAGGGAGTAAAATCACAATCTGAAGAGACTAAACAAATAACATCCACATCTTTAGTATAGAGGACATCCATTACATCAATCACAAGTGCTATGTCTGTTGCGTTTTTGCCTTTTGTTAAATCAAACTGCTGCACTGGCTGGATGGCGTATTCATGAAGCAGCTCTTCCCAGGATTTTAAATTTAGGTTTTTCCAGTTTCCGTAGGCTTTTCTGATGTTTACCACACCATGTTTGGCGAGCTCAGACAGAATTTTATCTATTTTTGCCGCCGGTGCATTATCAGCATCAATAAAAATAGCTATCTTTTCTTTATCTTTCATGTTCTTCCCTTGAACTGGGGCGGTGTTTAAGGCCCGATATCAATACAAGTGTAGCAGCCACAAAACACCACTACCGTATCAGTAGAGAAACCGGAGCTTAGTCTTATATAACTAACTATCTGTAAACCGTTAAGCCCTCTCTTCAAATGTTAATTTCCCCTTTCTTTGTGATTGATATTGATTGAAAGTGATTTTTTGTGTAATTTGTTTCAGTATTGTTAATAGAAGGTAGTCTTACAGGCTGTCTTTGCTTGTGTCGTTGAATCGGCTTTGTCCGTTGGGAGCCTTTAATGCTGAACGCCGTTGTAGATATTGGTAAAACTCATATTAAATTGCTGGTGCTTGAGGATGGCCAGCAGCAGGCTTGTTTTACCAATAAAAATGCACCGCAGGATGGGCTTTATCCACAAGCCGATACAGATGGCATCTGGCAGTGGCTATGTACTACGTTGAGCACTTATCCGCGTACGGGGGAAATTGCAGCGCTGATTGTTACTACTCACGGCGCCACAGCGGCGTTGGTAAACCATAACGCACAAGACCGCAATACAGCGCTGGTGCTGCCAGTAGTTGATTACGAGTTTGATGGCGTGGAAGGGTGTAACGACGACTATGCTGGTGTTCGCCCGGATTTTTCTGAAACCCTGTCGCCGCAATTACCGGCAGGGCTTAATCTCGGACGGCAACTGTTCTGGTTACAGCATAAGTTTGCTGAGGCGTTTGCCAGTGTAACCCATATTCTGATGTACCCGCAGTACTGGGCGTGGCGACTGGGCGGCGAGCCGGCCAGTGAAGTGACTTCTTTAGGTTGCCATACAGACCTGTGGCAGCCGCAGGGGCAGGACTATTCTTCGCTGGTTGATAAATGCCAGTGGCGAGAGTATTTCCCGCCGATACGAAATGCCTGGGATGAGTTGGGCTGCGTGAGTGAACAGGTGGCTGAGCAAACGGGGTTATCTACAACCTGTAAACTCTATGCCGGGATCCACGACAGCAATGCCAGTCTGCTGCGTTATCTGCCAACTGATAATAACAGTAACCAGACCCTGAACGTCATTTCCTCCGGCACCTGGACCATCATCATGCAAACCAACCGGCCGGTGGATAACCTGAAAGCGGCGCGGGATACGCTGGCCAATGTGGATGTCTTCGGCCACCCGGTTAGTTGCGCCCGCTTTATGGGCGGGCGTGAATACGAAACCATCTGTCAGCTCCTCGGTGGCGATATCAGTATGGGAGCAGAAGCCGCAGCTATTCAGCAGGCTATCGATGAGCGCTGGATGGTGACTCCGGATTTTAGTCAGGGCAACGGGCCTTTTGGCCATGCCCAACCGGCTTTACTGTGCCCGGACAAACCGCCGTCGCCGCAGGCTATTGCAACCCTGTACTGTGCGTTAATGATCGATCAGCGCCTTAACGACCTCAACGCCAGCGGGCCGGTGTACATTGAAGGGACATTTCTGAAAAACCCGGTGCTCTGTCAGTTGGTAGCTCAACTTCGGCCCCATCAAACGGTTATGCTCTCCTCGGATAATACCGGTACGGTAATGGGGGCGGCGGCACTGATGAACTTTAGCAACAGGCAGCAACAGGTCAACGATTTGGTGCCTTGCACTCCCGCGACCTTTAGACAGCTGGCGCAGTATAAGGCGGACTGGTACCACGCTATTGTGACCCGGGCAGCTCAGTAGTAATCGTAACGAATCATCACAATCAATCATATTTTAGCTTTTATGATTGATTGTGAACAAATAGGTGACTATATTAACTCCCTGAACAACAACGAATATAAGGGCAGTATAATGCTTGAAAAGCAGCGTCATCAGCTGATTCTGGACATTCTGGATGAGAGTACTTTTGTCAGCGTGAGAGACTTGTGTAGCCAGCTGGACTCCTCCGAGGCCACGATTCGTCGCGATTTAAATAAGCTGGCTGATGCCGGAAAAATCAAAAAAATTCGTGGTGGCGCGCAGGTGCTAGACGAGCGTGCGGTTTCCAACATTAAGATTTCCGGTAATGCCTTTTTAGTCGACAAAGAGCGTAACACCGACACTAAGCGCATGATTGCCAAAGCGGCCACTGAACTGTGTGAAGACGGCGAAGCCATTATTATTAACGGTGGCTCCTCAACCTTTATGATGTCAGAGTTTCTGGCTGAAAGGCGGATGAATATCCTCACCAATTCTTTTGTACTGGCCCATGAATTACTCGAAAACAGCCAGAATCAGGTGACCTTGCCTGGCGGCGAGGTGTACCGTAAGCAAAGCATTATTCTGAGTTCTTTTGAAAACGACACCACGCAAAACTATCGTGGCAGTAAGATGTTTATGGGCTCTCCCGGCGTTAGTGAGTTTGGCGTAATGGAAACTGATCCGTTATTAATTCTGGCCGAGCAAAAGCTAAGAAAACGGGCTGATAAGCTGATTGTGCTGGTGGATAGCAGCAAAATAGGCATTAAAGGTAACCTTATCTTCTGCGGACTGGATGCGGTGGATACCATCATTACCGATAGTAATGCTGATCCGCAGGCCCTTGATAAAATTCGTGAACACGGGGTGAATGTTGTGGTGGTGCAAGCCTGCGGTTAGCTCCCACACCTGCTCAGTATCATTTATAGAAAGCCGGCATTGCCGGCTTTTTTAGTGTCGTGCGATATCCTATTTTGATCACTGGCAAGGGTTATACTTAAAATTAATGTAACCAATTTGTTACTTTATGATTGAATTTGATTGACATAGATTGGTATGGATGTATATTGATTTTTATATTGATGGTTACACGCAATATAACGCCAAATTCGATTTATTGATTTCACAGGACACTGTTATGCCGTATATGCCGGATGAGTATCAACACGTAAAGTATTTATGGGAAGATCACATTGCCGATGAGCTGAGCCCCGTCGATAACCTGGTCTACCGCTCAAATAAGCTGGGAGAAGATCAGCGCATCACTAACACCGGGGGTGGTAATACCTCGGCTAAGCTGATGGAAACTGACCCGCTCACCGGCGAGCAGGTTGAAGTATTGTGGGTAAAAGGCTCCGGCGGTGATCTACGCACCTCTACCCGGGAGAACTTCTCTTCATTGTACGAGGGCAAACTCCAGGCACTGGATGAGGTGTATCAGGCTTATCCTGATAAAGGTTACAAATCTGCCGGCGAAGATCGCATGGTGGGCATGTTTAAGCACTGTAATTTTTGCCTGAATCCTCGCGCCTCATCTATCGATACGCCGCTGCATTCAATGATTGACGAAAAACACGTCGATCACCTGCACCCCAATGCGGTGATTTCGGTGGCGTCCTGTAAAGACCAAAAAGCCCTCACCGAAACCATCTGGGGCGGCAAACTGGCTTATGTGCCGTGGATGCGCCCGGGCTGGGAAGCAGCCAGACTCTGCGAAGAAAACTATGCCGAAAACCCGGATATTCTCGGCATTTTGTTGGGACAGCATGGTCATACTAACTGGGCCGGTGAGAGTAAGAGTTGTTATGAAACCTCGCTCTGGGTTATCGAAACGGCTGCCCGTTACATTGAAGACCACGACAAGGGCGAGATGACCTTTGGCGGGCAAAAATACGCGCCACTGGATGAAAGCAGCCGCACCCGCCTGCTAACTGAATTCCTGCCGGTTGCCAGAGGCATGATTTCCTCCAAGGTAAAATTTATTGCCACTGTGCAAACCGACGACGCGACCTTACGTTTTGTAAACAGCGTGGATGCGCCAAGACTGGCCGCACTGGGCACCTCTTGTCCGGATCATTTTCTGCGTACCAAAATTAAACCCTTACTGGTGGATTTTGATCCGCAAAATGACGATTTCGAACAGCTGGTCGACAAGTTTAAAGCGGGCTTGCAGCAATATCGCGAAGACTACATTGCTTATTACGAAAGCTGCAAACACGAAGATTCTCCGGCTATGCGTGACCCCAGCCCCACGGTTATTCTTATTCCTGGCATCGGCATGATTGCCTGGGGTAAAAACAAGAGTGAGTCGCGGGTGACGGCCGAGTTTTACAACTGTGCCATTGAGGTAATGCGAGGCGCTGAAGCCATCTCTGAATACACAGCGCTGCCAGCACAGGAAGCCTTTGATATTGAATACTGGGCGCTGGAAGAGGCCAAACTACAACGTATGCCGGCAGAAAAATCGCTGGCTCGCGATGTGGTAGTGGTGATTGGCGCCGGTGACGGAATCGGCAAAGCGACGGCCCACCGCGTTGCCAGGGAAGGCGCCCATGTGGTGTGTGCGGATCTGAATTATACCAATGCTGAGAAAACCGCCGCCGAACTCACCGATATTTACGGTCAGGGCATTGGCGTAGCGGGCTCTGGCATCTCCGCCTGTGGACCGGCAATCGCCTTACAGGTAGATATCACCAAGCGCGAAACCGTTGAGGGTTTGTTCTCCGAGGTACTGCTGGCGTACGGCGGTATTGATAAAGTGATTGTTACCGCAGGTGTGTTTGTAGCGGAAAGCGCAGACATGGCCAAGAACGACCAAATCTTTGATTTAAGTTTTGGTGTGAATGTAAAAGGCGGTTACGTGGTGGCCTCTGAAGCGCAGAAAATCTGGCAAAGCCAGGGGCTTAAAGGCGCTATGGTACTCACCACCAGTGTTAACGGCGCGGTCTCCAAGAAAGGCTCGCTGGCTTACGATACCAGTAAGGCTGCGGCCAACCATCTGGTGCGGGAGCTGGCCGTTACGCTTTCGCCGCTTATTAATGTGAATGCACTAGCGCCGGCAACGGTGGTGCAGGGCAGTAACATGTTCCCTCGTGACCGGGTGATTTCATCGTTAACCAAATACAACATTGCTTTCATCGCCGATGAGTCTACCGAGGCACTACGCAATAAACTGGCTGAGTTTTATGCTCAGCGCACCCTCACTAAACAGCCTATAACGCCGGACGATCAGGCCGAAGCAGCGTACCTGCTGATTTCAGGGCAGTTAAGTAAAACCACCGGACAGGTGATTAGTGTGGACGGTGGTCTGCACGAAGCCTTCTTGCGATAGGAGTAACCGATTATGTTAAGACGCATCGATGAAGCACTGATTAACCAGGCGAATCAGTCACTACTTAACGAACTTGAGGCTGACTACGCGGCGTTGGGCGACAAGCTGGCGCGACAGAATATTGATATTGAGGCCATCACCCGCAGCGCAGCAGAATTTCAGATTGCCGTGCCGTCCTGGGGCACCGGTACCGGCGGTACCCGTTTTGCGCGTTTCCCTGGCACCGGCGAACCACGCAATATCTTTGAGAAACTCGAGGATTGTGCCGTGATCAATGAACTTTCGGGTTGTACCGACAGCGTTTCGCCGCATTTCCCCTGGGACAAAGTGGATGACTTCAGTGAGCTCAAACAGACAGCCGATGAGTACGGGATAAAATGGGTTTCCGTGAACTCCAATACTTTTCAGGATCAGCCTGGTCAGGAGCACTCCTACAAATACGGCAGCCTGAGTAATACCAGCAAAGAGGCCCGTGAACTGGCGATTCAACACAATCTCGACTGCATAGGCTATGGTCAGCAGCTAGGCGCGAAAAGTCTTACAGTATGGGTTGGCGACGGTTCTAATCATCCCGGGCAGCAGCATTTTCAGCGAGCATTTGAACGTTACCTGGCCAGCATGGAGCAAATTTATAAAGGTCTGCCGGATGATTGGGAAATGCACATTGAGCATAAGATGTTCGAACCGGCATTTTATTCCACCATTATCCAGGACTGGGGCTCCAACATTCTGGCCGCCATGCAGTTAGGGCCAAAATGTAAGTCGCTGGTTGATCTTGGCCATCACGCGCCAAACACCAATATCGAGATGATTGTTTCGCGGCTGATCCAGTTTAAAAAGCTCGGTGGTTTTCACTTTAACGACAGTAAATACGGTGACGATGATCTCGACAGTGGTTCGTTACATCCCTATCAGCAATTTCTTATTTTTAATGAGCTGGTGGATGCCGAATACCGCAAGGAGGAGGAGTTCAATCCCGCCTACATGCTCGACCAGTCACATAACGTAACCGATCCGGCAGAAAGCCTGATTAACTCCGCCATTGAAGTGCAGCGCTCCTTTGTTAAAGCCTTACTGGTAAATCGCGAGGCACTATACGGCTATCAGGAAGATAACGACGCGCTGATGGCGTCGCTGGAATTAAAGAATGCCTTTAACCTGGATGTATCGCCCATACTGGCTATGGCCCGTTATCGCAAAGGCGCAGCAATTAACCCGCTGGCGGTATACCGCAGCAGTGGTTATCGCAGCAAAATGGCTGAGTTGCGCCCACGGGATCCAAATGCCACCGGCTCAGGTATCGTGTAACCGTGTTTCCAAGCCAGCCTGACTGCCCTGTTAACCCAACGGCTCGGCAGTCAGGCTACTTTTCTCGGTTATTCAACGGATTTACTGAGACATTAGGCGCATACTGCCGCAGGCATAAAAATTTCCGGTATCCTTTGCAGTGTATCAACTGTGACCAAGGTCAGCCCATTCGCGTTATTTAAAAGGGGAGCCGTTAATGCGATTGAACCAATGTTTTAATTTTCACGATTTCAGAAAGCTGGCGCAAAAGCGACTGCCCGGTCCCATCTTCAACTACATCGATGGCGGCGCCGACGACGAAACCACCTTGCGTCGCAACAGCGATGCATTCAGAGAGTGCGATCTCATTCCCCGTGTATTAACCGGGGTAAAAGATATCGACCTGAGCGTGGAAGTGATGGGGCAGAAGCTCGACCTGCCGGTGTACTTATCGCCCACCGCATTACAACGCTTGTTCCACCATCAGGGAGAGCGGGCTGTTGCTGCCACGGCAGAGAAGTTTGGCACCATGTTTGGCGTGTCGTCGCTGGGCACGGTAAGTATGGAAGAGATTGCCCGCCAATACGATACCCCACAGGTTTATCAGTTCTATTTTCACAAAGACAGAGGCCTGAACCGGGCCATGATGGAACGGGCTAAAGAATCCAACATCGAAGTAATGATGCTAACGGTAGACTCCATTACCGGTGGCAACCGGGAGCGGGATCTCAGAACCGGCTTTTCCATTCCGTTTAAGCTCAACCTGGCCGGATTATGGCAGTTTGCCAGCAAACCTGCCTGGGGGATTAACTACATCACCCATGAGAAGTTCTCCCTACCGCAGCTCGAAGCGCATATTGATATGGGCAGTGGCAGCAGCTCTATCGGCGATTACTTTACCAATATGCTCGACCCATCCATGAACTGGAAAGACGTGGAAGAGATGGTTAAATTCTGGGACGGCCAGTTTTGCTTAAAAGGGATCATGAGTGCCGATGATGCGCGCCGTGCCGTAGACATTGGCTGTACCGGTATTGTTATCTCTAACCACGGTGGCCGGCAACTGGACGGCTCACGCAGTTCCTTCGACCATCTGGCCGAAATTGTTGATGCGGTGGGCGACAAAATTGATGTGATTTTTGATAGTGGTGTTCAGCGCGGTACTCACGTACTCAAGGCGCTGGCGCTGGGAGCAAAAGCGGTGGGTCTGGGTCGTTACTATTTGTATGCTCTGGCGGCCGCTGGTCAACCTGGCGTAGAGCGGGCCATGCAGCTGATGGTGGCAGAAATAGAACGGGATATGCGCCTGATGGGCTGCAGTAAAATCAGTGAGCTTAATCGCCATCACGTCCGTTTTAGATAATCTGTTACAAATTAGGCACCTGAACTCATAACCGGTGAGTTCTGGCAAAGCGGGTTAAGTGGTAAGCTGATGCTTTGCCTATTGCCAACGGACGGAGCCAAAATGAAAACTCGCTTGCAGCTTGGCGGTATTGCCGCAGTAGTCTGTGCGCTGTGTTATATCATTGGGTTTACCATGGTACTGGTTGTCATGCCGGACATTAATATTGATGGCGAACAGCGTCTGCAGGCCATACTTTCCCAACCGCGCCTGATCCAGAGCTGGTACTTTATTATTTTTGTGGTGTTCGGCATGGCGTTGCTGCTGCTTAACCGCAGCCTTTATCGCCCGGCGGGCGAGGAAGTCGGGCAGTGGCAACTGATAGGCGCACTGATCGGCTACGTTTGGGCCGCTTACGTCTTTGCTATCGGTTTTATTTCGGTGCTCACCATCGAATACCTTACCCACCTGACACCTGCTGAAACCGATGAAACCTGGCCGGCGATCCTGGCTATTCAGACCGGTCTTGGCGATGGCGTAGAATGGATTGGCGGTATCTGGATGCTGGTGATTAATATTAGCCTGTTCTGCCGGCGCAGTGTGCCACGAGCCTTAAGTGTTGCAGGAGCCATAACGGGCCTGATTGGTATGTTAACCCTCTATCCGCCATTAGCCGCGGCAGGCGGCGTCTTCGGGTTGCTGCAAATTGGCTGGTTTTGCTGGCTGGGCAGCTTATTGTTAAAGCAGAAAATGCCCGTACTACCAGCTTAGTAACACGCGGTAATGCGTGGCGGATTGCTCAATACTGACTTGCCAGTGCATTACCGACGCAATCCGTTGCACCAGATACTGGCCGTGCCCCAGACCCTGATAATAGGGCCGTGAAGGCGATTCGGTCAGCGGGTTTTCAAACACCAGATGTGCTGACTGCACATAAATCCGCATACCGCCTCCACCGCCATGATAAAAGCCGTTGTTAATCAGGTTCTGACACAACAAAGTGATTAAGTAGGTGTTGCCTGGCAGGGTAAAATTGTCGGGCAGTTCGATGTCGGCATTAAATGCCTGGTCGGGATAAATCTGGTACAGCGCCAGTAACTGCTTTTCAAGAACGGGCAGTAATTTAACCTCACTGAACTGCAGGTTTTCCTTACGCGCCAGTGCCAGCAAGACTTCTACGGTTTGCTGTAAGGTATTGGTAGCCTGCTCAATTAACTGGCGCTCGGCCGGATCGCTTATGAGGTTGTCATTTATTGCCAGGGTATTCTTAAGCAGTGTGATGGGAGTACGCAATTCGTGGCTCACATCACGGGTAAAATCCCGCTCCCGTTGCCAGGCTTCCTGAAGTTCAGAATAAGTATTCTTGAACGAATTTGCCAGTTCGCCGATTTCGTCCTGGCGACGTTCGCCGCTAATCTGACAGGGCGAATCTGGCGACTGCTGTTTAATTGAAACCGACAGGCGCTGGATAGGCTTGGCTAGCCGTGAGGCCAGAAACCAGGTACTCAGTATTGTCAGGATAAGTGCCGCCGCCGATACGCTAAACAGGAAAACCTGGTATATGCTGGCAAAGTTAGCCAGAGGTAGGAGCTCATTAGCCTGCACCATCACGCCTCTGGCCGGGATATCAGGCAGTGTAAAAGGCTGAAAGTAAACTGCCTCCTGTCCGGCAACCGTAGCGACATTATCGCCATAGGTGCTCGGCGTAAGCTTACCGGGGAGCTCGCCGTTGTGATTAATAATGGTATATGCCGCGGAAGAGGGAGACAGCACACTCAGTTTGCTATTGTTAGTCCAGCTGTTTTCAAGCTGCGTAATTTCCATGCTCAGTAAATGGGAGGCAACAATGTCCTGGGTCACCTCCATAAACAGCATACTGAGGCGGGTATAAAATAAGCCAATGATTAGTACCAGGGTTCCAAACGCAATAAACAACTGCGCCTGAATGCCTTTAAACTTCATTATCATCCAGCCCCTTTAGCTGATAACCCACGTTACTGATGGTGTGCAACAGGGCCCGGCCGCTGGCTTGTTCCAAGGCTTTGCGTAACGTATACATGTGCGATTTCAGCGCGTTACTTTCAGGCGGGTCGTCGGCCCAGATATGACTGATTAAGTCTGAACGACTTACCGGATAAGGGTAGTCACAAAGCAGTTTATGCAGGATCTTAAAGCCGATACCGGTTACCGGAATAACGGTGCTTTGCCAGTTGACGGTCATGGCCCGGGTATCCATGAGCAGGGCTCCCTGGGTTACGGTAGTGTCGGTGTGCAGTTGTGGACGTCGTGCCAGGGCTTCGCAGCGCAGTGCTAACTCGCGTAAATCAAAAGGCTTAGTGAGATAGTCGTCGGCGCCCTGACCAAAACCTTTGGCTTTGTCGGTAAAAGCATCACGAGCGGTGAGCATTAACACCGGCACCACTTTGGTGGCCTCTGCCTTTACGCGCTTACAAACCTCCAGGCCATCTATATCAGGCAGGTTCAGATCCAGAATGATAACGTCGAACTGACCGTTTAATGCCTGCTGAACACCCTGCTTGCCGGTGGCAGCAAAATCGACCAGCCAGCCGTGGCCTTCCAGAAAATCAACAATCTGCCGGGCAATGGCCAGGTTGTCTTCGATTAATAAAACAGAAATTGATGTTGCCACAGTCCGGCGTCCTTTAAGTCTGTTGCTCTAGTATGTTATGCAAACCTTAGCCTGGCAACGGTCAAGGCAGGGTGAAAACCCGCTAAATGTCAGGTCGGATGTTTTAACGCTTGTATTCAATGCTGATTTTACTATCATTTTGAGCATAATCAGGCTAATCAGAATCAGCGCGTGACCACCTACTTATACGTTGGCAGCAGTACCGAAAAACAGGACGTTGACGAGCAGGCACAGTCCTTAATCAACAAGTACCCTCACGATATTGTGGTGCGCGAGCCCAATGTCGATCCCGGCGCAAAGCCCAAGCTCAACCGACTGTTAAAGCGCTTAAAGCGGGGTGATCGGCTGATTATTCACGATGTGTCCAGGCTCGGGCGCAGCATTAGGGCGGTAGCGGCGGTTACTGCTGACCTTGAACGACAGGGTATTATGCTGATTGTGGATAATCTGGAGTCGGTAGCCGGCCCGGCGCCAAATATCTATGCGCTGATTGTCAGTGCCGCACAAATGGATAAAGACCTGCTGACCGACCGGCAGGCCATTGGTATAGCCAAAGCCCGGGCTAAGGGTAAGTACAAAGGCCGTAAAGCCCTGCCTGCAACGATTATTAACAAAGCCAATAAGCTGATTGCTAAAGGCATGAAGAAAAAAGAGGTCGCCCGGCAGCTTAATATTGGTGAATCTACGCTGTATAAGTATCTGGCCGCCCAGCGTCAGAAGGACTAGCTGAAAGCAGACCCGTTGGTAAGTTTTCAGCCGGTTATTTTCTCTTCGCCATCTCGTTTTTAAAATTCTTCACTATACTCAATGGTTATAAAAGAAAACTCACAAGCAACTTTGTAGATGATGTCTGATGTATCTGCGTTGAGGTTTAAGTGAGCGCTATAATTTCTATGACAACCCTGCACTGAGAGCCGGTAAATGGGTCGTTGGTGAAAGAGGTGATGCTATGCACAGGGCTATTGTTTTACAGGATACTGCACCACTTGAATCTATTGAGCTGCTCGGCGGCCTAATCAATGTAATGAGTGATACTCAGACAGGTGACGAGCAATCTGTCACCGTTCAGGAGAGTAGCGGCGCTGGGTTCGGCCCGCCGCCCCATAGCCATCCCTGGTCGGAAACCTTTTATGTGATAAGCGGCGCAGTGGATTTTATGTTGAATGAAGACGGTTATCACTGCGGCGCCGGGGCTATGGTGTATGTGCCGGCTGAGCAGGTTCATGCCTTTCAGTCTTGTGCCGAGGGGGTCAGGATGATCGAATTTACCGGCCCTGGCAGTCAGGCGCTGGATTTGTTTCGCTCCCTGAGCGCCTTTCTCAAACAGGCATCACCGGATGAACTGGATAAAGTGCGCTCGATTTTTTCTCAGCATGGCGCAACATTGCATATCTGAACCCGCCTACACCGGGACTGCTGTGACCGGACGTCAGCATTCCCGGTAGTCCTCTCTTTGATGCAAATCAGTGTCTTCGGCGCGTAATCTTTGTATGGTATCTATACTCATAGATGGCATGCAGGTGCTGAGCACATAACATTACGCCCCTGCTTTGTACTGCCTTTGTCTTACATGTACGGGAGTAATCATGACCGATGTACAGCAATCCAAATGGCACGCGCTAACCGCCGATGAAGCGATTACCCAACTCGAAACCACCCGCGACGGCCTGAGCCAGGAACAGGTTAGCCAGCGACTCTCAAGCTATGGACCAAACAAGTTGCCTGAGGCGCCACAGGCCAGCACGCTGGCGCGCTTCCTTAAGCAATTTGCTAACCTGCTGGTTATTGTGCTGATGGTGGCCGGTATTCTGACCGCATTTTTACAGCACTGGATAGACACTGCGGTGATCTTTGCCGTGGTGATTGTTAACGCCCTGATTGGCGTGGTGCAGGAAGGCAAGGCCGAAAAAGCCATGGACTCCATTCGCCAGATGCTGGCCTTAAAAGCGGCGGTGATCCGTAATGGTAAGCGTCGTACTGTGGCGGGTGAAGAACTGGTGCCCGGTGATGTGGTGTTGCTGGAAGCCGGTGACAAAGTGCCGGCAGATATTCGGCTGCTTAGCAGTCATAGCCTGGCCATTCAGGAAAGCATGATAACCGGTGAATCACTGCCGGTGGAAAAGGGTACCAGTGCGGTAGCGGAGGGTGCAGCGCTGGGCGATCGTCAATGTATGGCATTTAGTGGCACCAATGTTACGTCTGGTCAGGCAACCGGGGTAGTGGTGGCCACCGGCGCTCATACCGAAATTGGCCGCATTGGCGGCATGTTGTCGGGGGTTCAGAAGCTCACTACACCGCTGGTGGAACAAATGGACGTGCTGGCTAAGTGGATCACCGGCTTTATTCTGACCGTGGCGGTTATCCTGTTGGTGGTTGGCACTCTGGTACTCAATCAGCCGTTTACTGAGCTCTTTCTTGCGGTGGTGGGCTTGTCTGTCGCCGCCATTCCGGAAGGGTTGCCCGCGGTACTGACCATTACCCTGGCCGTCGGCGTGCAGGCCATGGCCAAACGCAGCGCTATCGTACGGGTATTACCGGCTATTGAAACCCTTGGTTCTGTGTCGGTGATCTGCTCCGATAAAACCGGTACCTTTACCCGCAACGAAATGATGGTGGTCAGCGTACAAACCGCGGCTAACGACTACGATGTGGATGGCGAGGGTTATGCGCCCATTGGCGACGTGTTATTTAACGATAAACCGGTACATACCGCTGAGCAGCCCTTGTTGCAGGAAGTTGCCCTGGCATGCGCACTGTGCAACGATGCCGAGATTCACCATCGGGATGACAACTGGAGTTTCGAGGGCGATCCAATGGAAGCGGCGCTGGTTAGCTTTGCCAGCAAGGCCACTTTTGATGAAGGCGAGGATTTTAAAGCGCGCTGGCGACGCACCGATGTACTGCCATTCGATTCTACCACCCAGTATATGGCCACGCTCAACCACGATCACAACGGTCACGGTATTGTGCTGGTGAAAGGCGCGCCGGAAGTGGTATTGAAGTTATGCTGTGTACAACAAACGGCACGGGGCGAGGAACAATCCATCGATTTAACCGCGTGGCTTGAAAAAGCTGAGGCGCTGGCCAGAAAAGGTCAGCGTGTACTGGCTGTGGCTTCTCGTAGTGTGCCTGCTGATCATACTGTTCTGAGTGCCACGGATTTGCAGGATTCGTTGTGTCTGCTGGGGCTGGTAGGGCTGATAGATCCGCCCAGACAAGAAGCCATTAGCGCCGTGCAAACCTGCCTGAATGCAAAAATTCAGGTCAAGATGATTACCGGCGACCACGCGGTGACCGCTCAGGCGATTGGCAAGCAGCTGGGCTTAACGCATACCGATAAGGTGCTCACCGGTACGGAGCTCGATGCCCTTAGCGATGAACAACTCAAAGAGGCTGTGCAGCATACAGATGTGTTTGCCCGAACCACGCCTGAACACAAACTGCGGCTGGTGATGGCGTTGCAGTCACTTGGGCTGACAGTCTCGATGACTGGTGACGGTGTAAATGATGCACCGTCGCTTAAACGCGCCGACGCCGGTGTGGCCATGGGTCTCAAAGGCAGCGAAGCGGCTAAGGAAGCGGCCGAAGTGGTACTGGCAGACGATAATTTTGCGTCGATTGCGGCGGCGGTAGAGCAGGGCCGTACCGTGTATGCCAACATCAAAAAAGTGGTGAGCTGGACGCTGCCTACTAACGCGGGTGAAGCGCTAACCATCATTGTTGCACTGCTGGCGGGGTTGCCATATCCGATTACGCCGGTGCAAATCTTGTGGGTCAATATGATCACGGCCGTCACGCTGGGCATGGCGCTGGCCTTTGAACCCACCGACGCGGCGACCATGAAAAAACCACCACGCCCGCGTGGACAGGCACTTATTCAACCTGCGCTGGTGTGGCAGATTTTGCTGGTGGGCACACTGTTTTTCCTGGCGGTTTTCGGCATTTATCAGTACGCCATTCAAGCCGGGCATGATGTGGAGTATGCCAGAACGCTAGCCATGAACATGTTGGTGGGTTTGGAGATTTTCTACCTGTTCTTTGTCCGCACTATGAACCTGCGTTCAATCTCCTTAGCCGGGGTAAGAGGCACCAAAGTGGTGTGGTCGGCAGTCGGTGTAGTGGTGGTTGCTCAGTTGGCCATTTCTTATATTCCAATACTACAAACCGTGTTCGGTACGCATTCACCTACGTTAATCGACAACCTGGTGATAGTGCTAACCGGCTTTGCACTACTCATAGTACTGGAGATTGAAAAAGTCGTGAGGCTTACGCTTTATCAGCAAAAACGTTAGCCGCAGCGTAGACAGGCACTCATTAAGGCTGCTCTGGTTTCAGATATAAGTGCCTGTCCACTAACTCGACTAACTCATCCGAATAGTATCGGCAGATATAAGTGCCTGTCCACTAACTCGCCTAACTCGACTAACTCATCCGAATAGTATCGGTGATAAGTCAGTATGGTCGTCGCGTGGACAGGCACTCATTCAGGCTGCTCTGGTTGCAAATATAAGTAAAAGTATAAGTAAAAGTGCCTGTCCACTAACTTAGCTGGAGATTGAAAAAGTTATAGGCCGTACGCTATATCGATGAAAATGTTAATAGTGGTAGCCAAGCAGGTTGATGTCTTTTTGAAAGTGCCTGTCCACTAACTCGGCTAACTCATCCGAATAGTATCGGTGATAAGTCTGTCGGTCAGTGGCCTTGCGCTTATGAGGCAGCGTCGCAGTCGGCAGGTTTAATTGCTTACAAATGGTATTGAAATCATCCTGCAGGTTTTCGTACTTGGCGATAAAATCCATACACAGATTGCCCTGCAGATCGGTCAGATAATCGGTCTGTAACTGCATGGACGTGTCGATGTGATACTGATAGGGGCGTTCAGGATCGAGCTTGTAACGCATAAAGCTGTCAAAGTCATCAAAGCCCGCTACCAGATGCGGCCGTTCACGTTTGATGTGGTGATAGGAACTCACCTGTAAATCCCACGGATTTCGTACGAAAGCAAATTTGTACAGGCCGGCAAAGTACTCCGCCGGTAACATTTCTTTGGCGGCAATCACTTTACTGTGGCGTGGAAAGCGGCAACCCAGTTTATGCCCACAGAGTTGACTTAGCTTATTTACTATAAATTGCGGCACACCGTATCGGGCATCCCAGCGAAAGCGTGACAGCGCATCACGCACACTGGTGCCACCGGTTTTTGCAATATGCACAAAAAGAAACTGATGTTTGTGGGAAAGCAGCATTGATATCGTCGATAGTCATAAAAATGTTTCATTCAAACAATACGATAGCAATATGACATATTAAGGACAGTCACATCGGTAGCTATGAATTCACAGGTAAATACAAATCAAGGACAGTCACTTGAAGTTTATGGACAGTCACTCACGCAACTGACTGTCCTGGTGTCGTATTCGGGGAGTGGTGGCGTTGAAGTCATTACTAATCATCTCGTGCAGGGGCTGGTTAATGCTGGTATTGAGGTCGAACTTCTGCTGCTGAAAGCCCGCGGTCCCCACATCGATAAGTTGCCAGAGCATCCGGAGCTTACGGTAACTAAACTCAATGCCAGCAGTGCCATACTGGCGGTGCCGGAGCTAGTCAGGTATTTGAATAAGCATCCCAACCGGCTGCTCTTTGCGATTAAAGACCGCGCGGTTCAGGCGGCATCGCTAGCCAATAGGATAAATCGTTGCAGAGGCCGGGTAGTGGGGCAAATCCACACCAATATGCTTACCGGGCTGGCATCCCGAAACGGGTTGATGGTCAGATTCAGGTTTGCATTGATGAGGCATTTATATCGTTACTTAACCGGCGTCATTGCGGTATCGCAGGATGCCGCGAGTGCGTTACAAACCATTACAGGCTTACCCGACGCGCGGATAAAAATATTGCCTAACCCTGTTATCACCCCGGCAATCGCTAAAAAATCGGCCGCATCGCCAGTTCATCCCTGGTTAACCAATAAAGAGTGCCCGGTGGTTGTGGCGGCAGGGCGATTGTCCTCACAGAAAAACTTTGCGTTACTTATTCGGGCGTTTGACTTACTCAGACAGCAAATACCGTTAAAGCTGGTTATTTTCGGCGAGGGGCCGCAGCGCGGTGAGCTTGAAGCCTTGTGCGCTGAACTGAGCATTTCAGAGCATGTATCGTTATTTGGTTTTGTTGAAAACCCTTACGCTGAAATGAAGCGTGCCGACCTGTTTGTTTTGTCGTCCGACTGCGAAGGCTCGCCAACGGTGCTAACAGAGTGCCTGTCCATGGGGATCCCCTGTGTAGCAACTGATGTCGGGGATGTCGCCCAAACCCTGCAAAACGGCCGGGTGGGGCGAGTAGTCCCCTGCAACGACACTCAGGCCCTGGCCGAGGCAATGCAGGCTGCCATTCAGTCACCTATCGCGGGTCAGGTGTTAGTGGACGCGGTGAGCCAGTTTCAACAAGACGTGGCTGTGAATACTTATATTGAGCAACTGTCGTACTGGCAGGAAACGGGAACGCCAAACTAAAATTGGCCCTTTGTGAAGCTGTTATACAGGCAGGATGGTAATTATTTTGCTGTTTGTTATGTAAATGTTAATGAAATGTTTGCTTGGATATGATTAACTCTGCCTTACGCTGATATCACTAATATCGAGGGCAGCATGTATTTTTCTGTAGAACATTCACTGGAGCGCCTTGCTGTTTTTGCGGCGTATTCAGAATGTGATGGCTGCGAAGACGGTGATCTCACCAGTCAGCTGATAGAAGGGCTGTTGATGAGTGGCGTGCATGTTGAATTACTGCTGCTCAACAACAAAGATAACTCGTCCTGCCGTTTACCGGCACACCCGCATTTAACCATCAAAACCTTGCGAGCCAGCAGTGTGTGGCTGGCGGTGCCCGAATTAAAGCGCTATATGCAAAGCCATCCCGGTGAAATTGTTCTGGCGGTGGACGATCAGTATATCCAGGCCGCCTCCATGGCTAACCTGCTGTCGGGCTTACGGGGCAACGTTGCCGGATTAATGCATAATACCAACTGGGGCATTTCGCAAAGCGGCGTAACACCTCGCCTGCGCTCCAGGCTGATGCGACTGCTTTATGGCTACACCTCAGGTGTGATCACCGAGTCGGCGGATACCGGCAGAAAACTGGAGTTGATGTGCCGGTATCCGAAAGCCCGAATCAAAATGCTAACCCAACCCTGCCGTCAGGATGTGGCTATCAGCGGCTGTATTGAACTGCTTACTGAATGGCAGTGCTGCGGTGTGTGCAGCATCAATTCCGGCCGCTACTTAAGTGCTTAACCTCTGGTGCTATTTCTGGCAGACTGGCTAACAGGCTTTAATTAATCCAGATGTGAGTAGATGGAACGACCGCTGTTAAAACATATTCGCAACCATGAAGCGTTGTTTTTGGAAATTGCCCGTTTGCGAGACCTTGCTATTGAGCAGTCAGGCCTCGGCAACTATGAATTCAGTAAGACTCCCAAATTTATCAGCGAAACCGGCGAACGATTTACCATCGAACCGGAGCGCAGCATCATTCTTCCTGACTACCATCTGTTTAAAGGATTGAAACATGCCTTAACTGAGCGTGTTCCAGGACTTACCATTGTTGAGCATAGTGACTGTGGTTACCGTTATCCCACTGCCGCACTGGCCGGTCTGGATGCCCCGTTTATTAAACGGTTACGTTCGGAGTATTTTCATCGGGTGGATGAGGACCGCAGTATTTGCCGTCCGGTCAACCTCTCCTACGGTATTAAGAGCCGGGGTAAAGCCGATAATCGTCTGGAGTACGAAGTCTGGGTACCGGAAAGCCAGTTAGAGGCCGACCCCATGCCGCTGCTGGTGGAAAAGTACGGTGAAGATCTGCCCCATGAAGTGCGCCATTTTGCTCAGCAAAAGCCGATGATTTATGGCTGGATGGGGGTTAAACGGGCCGCCTTCGAGGCGCTCTACCGCAACCCCGCGGTAATGGGTGACCTGGTGATTTGTATTGGCCTGTCGGTAGACGCTTATAACATCGGCGCACGGCCGGACCTGTCTTTTTCGCCAACGGTGGATAGCTCCATTGCGGCCAGTAATGCCGAATTTGAGTGGGAAGTCATGGGTTACTACGCGCCGGGCGATGCGCACTATACTCACGATGAGTTATGGGCGGCGATAAATCATTCGCTGGAAGCCATTGGCGAACCCATTAGCGAACTTTACGCCAACGACATTATGCCGATTATGGAAAGTAAAACGGAGCGTATTCTGAGCACGGTTTATGGCCAGGGTATTACCACCGATGAGATTCGAGAGCTGAATTTGCGCCCGCAGGAGTTTTTGCAAACCAGCAGTGAACGCCGGGTAAAACCGCAGGATCCCAATCGTAAGGTAAATTTCCTCGGCCGTCTTAACCGGTTATTCTATCAGCCGGAGCATCAACTGCCGGCGATTGAATCATTGCATGATCTCATTGCGCATTCGCGCTAAGCTTGCACGATAAACTCAAACTGTACGGAAATTTGCACACATCATGCATGATATTGATGATTACGATAAACAGATCCTAAAACTCCTGCGCCAGAACGGCCGCCTGACTAATCAGGAGTTAGGCGAGCTGGTGGGCCTGTCTGCTTCGCAAATCTCCCGCCGCCGAATTCACCTTGAGCAGCAAAAATACATTATTGGTTACAGCGCCCGAATCTCACCGGCGGCGCTGAACCTGGATATATCATCGGTTCTGGAAATTACCCTAGCCGAAGCTTCGCCCGAGGCTGTTACCGCCTTTTATGAGTTGGTTAAACGCACCCCGGCTATTCTGGATATGTATAAAACTACCGGTAATGCCGATTTTATTCTTAAAGTGGCGGTGGCGGAGCTGAGTGATTTATCGGCGCTGATCAGCGACCTGGCCGCACACAAAACGGTGGGGCATATCCGCACCGCGGTGGTGTTGGAGCGCCTTAAAGAGGATGGTGTTTGGTTGTAATGCCGCAAAATTAACTTTTTAACGCACAGTTTGCGCAATATAAATAAAAATAACGCACAATATGATTTTATTGTGCTATATTTCTCACGGTTTAATTTTTGGTCATTCCGTGGGGAAAATAATGAGTGAAGCAGCAATCAGTCAGCCGAAGTCCATTCGGCACAGTTGGGTGGAAGATGTTCTGGCCCTGATCACCGGCACCATTTTAGTTTCTTTCGGGGCTATTTTATTGCGTGAGGTTGGCGCGCTTACCGGCAGTACCGCAGGAATGGCCTTTTTAATTGATTACCTGTCGCCGATGACCTTTGGCGTGGCCTTCTTTTTAGTGAATATTCCGTTTTATATTCTGGCACTAAAGAAAATGGGTGTGGTTTTTACGCTTAAGACCTTTGCTACCGTGTCATTGGTGTCGTTGTTTACTCATATTCATCCGGCGTTTATTCAGTTTGGTGAGCTGGATTTATTTTACTCAACCCTGTTTGGCAATCTGCTCATGGGCACCGGCTTTGTGGTATTGTTCCGCCATGGTGCCAGCCTGGGTGGCGTAACCATTTTAGCGCTCTACATTCAGGATAAAACCGGCTTCCGTGCCGGGTATCTGCAAATGGGGGTAGATGTGCTGGTGGTGTGTGCGGCGTTCTTTGTAGTGAGCATTCCGGCACTGATCGCTTCTGTTCTGGGCGCGGTGGTACTGAATATCCTGATAGCATTTAACCACCGTAAAGACCGTTATTTAGCTTAAACTGGCCAATAGATTAATAAAAAGCTGCTCCCAAGAGACAGTCACTCTAAAGCTGCTCCCAAGAGACAGTCACTCTAAGGAATTATTATGTTTGAACATGTTGATGCCTATGCCGGCGACCCGATTTTCTCGCTGGTTGAACAATTCATGAAAGATCCCCGTGAGGACAAAGTGAATCTCACCATCGGGTTTTATTTTGATGAAGACGGCAAAGTGCCAAACTTTAGCAGTGTTGATAAGGCCAAAGTATGGGCGGCAGACAACCCACCGGCATCGCCCGTTTACCTGCCGATGGACGGCTTACCGGATTACCGAGTAGCAGTAAAGTCGCTGGCCTTTGGTGATGCACTACCATTAGTGGACAGTCGTTTAGCATCAACCCAGAGCCTGGGCGGTTCAGGCGCGCTGAAAGTGGGCGCTGATCTACTCAAACGCTATTTCCCCGATTCAGAACTATGGGTGAGCGACCCGACCTGGGAAAACCATCACTCTATTTTTAAAGGCGCGGGCGTGAAGGTAAATACCTATCGCTACTACAACCCGCAAACTAAAATGCTTGATTTCAGCGGAATGCTGGAAGATTTAAATCAACTGCCGGAAAAAGCCATTGTTCTGCTGCATCCGTGTTGTCATAACCCAACGGGTATCGACCTGACCAACGAGCAGTGGCAACAGGTTGTGGACGTGGTTAAACAGCGTAACCTGCTGGCCTTTTTCGATATGGCTTATCAGGGGTTCGGTTTTGGTTTAAAAGAAGATACTCAGGCCATTAAACTGATGGCGGAGTCAGGTCAGCCGTTTTTGTTAGCACAGTCATTCTCGAAAATCTTCTCACTTTACAGTGAGCGCGTAGGGGCGTTGTATGTGGTGTGTGAATCACCGGAAACCGCCGAAACTATTCAGGGCCAGCTTAAGTTTACCGTAAGGACTAACTACTCTACACCTCCATCGTCCGGCGCGCGCCTGGTTAACCACGTGCTGGCGAGCGATGCGCTGACCGATGAGTGGAAAACCGAATTGGAAGTCATGCGAGAGCGCATGCACACCATGCGTCAGCAACTGGTCACCAAGCTTGGCGAGCTGCGCCCGGATGTGGATTTCAGCTATCTTGCTGCGCAGGTTGGGATGTTTAGTTACACAGGCTTCAGCCCGGAGCAAATTAAACGCCTGAAAGACGAATTTGGCGTTTATCTGATTGCCAGCGGCCGCATGTGTGTAGCCGGCCTGAACACCCGCAATATCGAAGCTACCGCAAAGGCGTTTGCTGCAGTGTGTTAGAAAGCAGGGCTTTGCAATAACGTAAAGCCTTCCCCTTTTCATATTGAGACAGTCACTCGCTAGACTCAGGTTCAGTTGGATTCTTTCTTAATATCAGCACAATGAACACACTACTTTTCTAAATTAGTGAATCATTGTGCCAAGACCTCGTAAAAGTCTTATCAACCTATCAGATACCCCTTACTACCATTGCGTTTCCCGCTGTGTTCGACGAGCGTATTTGTGTGGTGAAGATAATCAGACAGGAAGAAGCTACGAGCACCGCCGGCAATGGGTAGAAGAACGACTCCTGTTTTTGGCAGAGGTGTTTTGTGTTGACGTGTGCGCCTATGCAGTAATGAGCAACCACACCCATGTGGTCTTACGCATCAATAAACAAAAAGCCGATTCGTTAAGTGTTAAAGATATCATCAGGCGGTGGCATCGGCTTTATAAAG